>Ga0210408_10002242_pt1 | contig 19147 bp, 17 predicted proteins | sample IncBWH4MmetaG_FD_155471 | JGI IMG/M metagenome (GOLD analysis project Ga0210408, IMG submission 155471) | Forest soil microbial communities from Barre Woods Harvard Forest LTER site, Petersham, Massachusetts, United States - Inc-BW-H-4-M | ecosystem: Environmental > Terrestrial > Soil >...
GACCGCCTCAGGGCTCCCGCCGACTGCAATTCGAAACCGTGCAAGCGGCAGGTTCGCGCCCAAGGAAATCAACAGCGGTACGAGATGACAGGTTTGCAGGTGCCCTTCAATTTCGAAGGTTCGCAAGGGCTGGGTGCTGCGACAGAGGTGCGACGTTGGAAAGTAGGCGCGAGCCATGTCCAAATTGAATCTGCATACAGGAATCCTGGGTGCCATGGCCTTTTCGCTGAGCTTTGGCGCCGTCCAACTGGCCTCGGGCCATGATCGCTCCGTCGGCGTCTCCGCCCTTTCCGGAGCCTTTGAGAATGACGTCAACCGCGCGCCAAAAGCCGACCGCGGCGACAAGATCGCCTCCACTGTCCCGATGCGCACCTTTTCGATCCAGCCGCAAGGACTTGCGAATACCTCGGTCGTGATCCGGATTCCGCTCCGCCGCGAAACCGAAAATGCGGGCCCGGCCCAGAATCTGGCCACCAGGGATCTGGCCAAGAGGCCGATCGCCTGCGAGCCGGTGGTCAGTGTGCTGACCGAGATCGCAAAGCGCCTGCCGCCCGGTCGCTGCGTGACCTGATGCCTTGATTAACCGGTTATTCCGCCGGCGCCTCGTCGGCGGCGCCGGGCCGGCTCGCCAGCAGCCCGAGCGCGATACCGCCGACCGCCAGCAACGGAATCAATCGTTTCATTCCGATCGTGCGGACCAGCTGAAGACCGATCGCCATGACCGTGGGATCCGCGAGCGCAGTATAGGCAGACGGCTTCGGCCTTGCCGCGGCGCGCATCGCGGCCTTTTTCTTGCGGGCCGCATAGGCGGCGAGCGCAATCACAGCCACAATGAAGAAGACGGCCGCGCCTGCGAGGCAGGCCTGGATCAGGCCATAGGCCTCCAGCACGGCGACGAACGCCGCCGCGCCGAGGAATGCGATCGTGATGAACGCGGCGATCGCGATTACGACGGCGAGCGAGGACAGCTGCAGCGCGGTCCTGGTCGAGTCCTTGACGTCATCAACTATGCGCTGAAACACGGATCGCCTCCCACGCCATCAAGGTTCGACGGTGACAACAACGGGTCCCGACTTTACCGGCGCCAGGCCATGCCGATCAGAAAGCCGAGGCCCAGCGCAAGCCCGACGGTCGCAAGCGGGCGCTGCGTCACGACATCCTCCAGCGTCTCCTCGAGCGAACTGGCGGCATCGTGCGCGGCGTCCAGCAAGGCGCCGCCACGCTCCGTGGCGTCGCTGACGGCCGCGTCCATGTTGGCGTGAGCCTGCTTGTAGCCCTGCCTTGCCTGCCGTCTGGCGGCGCCGCTGAGATGGCTGATCGTCTCGGTGATCTGGTCCGCGAGCGCTGCGAGGTCCTTCTTCACGGCGCCGACGTCCTTTTGAAGACGCTCGAAGGTCGCGCTGTCCGCGACGTCTCTCATCGTATCGCTGCTCGGCATCTGCTCCTCCATCGAATTGGTCAGTGTGGCAAACGCGCCGCCATGAACCGGAGTTCCATGGCCGCGGGCGCTCAGTCTGTGGGCAACTGCGGCGAATCGTCCTGCACCAGATGCTCTTTCAGGATCAGCGCGACGATCAGGAGCGGTGAGGCCAGGAACGCGCCCATCGGGCCCCACAGCCAGGTCCAGAACGCAAGCGCCAGGAACACCGCCAACGCGTTCAGCGCGAGCCTGCGGCCGATGATGGTCGGCGTGATGAAATGCCCTTCGAGGAACGCGATGCCGGCAAAGGCGAGCGAGGCCAGCAGGCCTTCGCCAAGGTACGGGAAGGAGATGATGCCAACGGTTGTCAACACCACGAACGTCACGATCGGTCCGATGATCGGAATGAAATTGAGGGCGCCTGCCAGCGCGCCGAGACCTGCAGGGTTGGGCATGCCCGCGATCATGCAGACCAAGCTGGTGGCAAGTCCGACGCCCATGTTGATCATCGTCACGGTCAGCAGATAGTGGCCCAACTGCGTCTCGATCTCGTTGAGAATGCGCAAGGTCTGGAGTCGTGCCTGGTGATTTCCGAAGGTGAGAATCAGGGCCCGGCGCAGATCCCGCCAGCTCGCCACGAACAGCACGAGGGTCGCAAAAAACAGCAGGAACTCGGTGAAGGTCGGCGACAGGAATTCGATCGTGGGGCGGACCCAGTCGAAACTGGGCATCTGCCAGCTGCTCAGGATGTCCGTGCCTCCGACCAGATGCTGCAGGTCCCGCCAGAGCGTGACCGGATAGTCGAATGCGTGCAGCCTGTCCTTCAGCCGCGCGGCGAGCTCCGGCAGGCGACTGCTCCAGTCGAGCAGCGGCGAAGCGATCAGACCAATCAGGAACGTGATGGCGGAGCCGAGTGCGGCGACAATGAGCACCGCCGCGAGGCCGCGCGGAAGCCTGCAGCGCTCCAAGAGGCTTGCCGCCGGCGACAACATGGTGCCGACCACGAAGGCCATCACGACCGGAAGCAGGAAGGCTTTCGCCACGAAGAGCACCGCAACGATGCCGATGACGAGCAGCCCGGCCAGCGCAAAGGCGATGATGTCGGTCTTGCGAATGGCGGCGTGCGACGTGCCGTCCTCCGGCTTCGGCGCACGGGACAGCAACCGTTCACTGGGAAGGATACGCATGGTGATTCTCCCAGCAAGCCGAAGCGCTGCGCGCCAGAGATGAACACAAGTGATGAGTTCGTGACCGCAACGCGGACCCGCCGCGCCGGGTTCCATCGCGAAGACGTGAAACGACGCAAGGCGGGCAATCGCATTGAATCGGACGGAACAGGACGTGCTGCGGCTGCGTTGCATGGAACCATCAATGTCCAATGGTGCTTCGCGTGACACAGTCAGTTCCAGCGACGAAACGCGCCGCGGCGGAAATGATCGGCGTGTTCGCCGCCGGCCGCGTGTCGCGCGCCGCGATCGCCAGCCCGCAGAGGCTCGCCTGAGCATGCTGTGCGGCAAGCCCATGATCGCAGCGGCGGCCGTTGCAGGCGCTGTTGCGCTGGCGCCGCCGGCGCATGCGGAAGATTTCTTCTCGACACTGTTCGGCGCGATCGGCAGAGGTTTTCAACCGCCGTCGTCGAGCCAGCCTCCCTTCGGAGGTGACCAGACCGAGGCGCCGCGGCCGCGGGCGTCACTCGGTGGACCGGCCTGGTGCGTCCGCACCTGCGATGGCCGCTATTTTCCGATACCGGCATCGGAGCAGAGCCGGTCGGCGGTCTGCAACAGTTTTTGTCCCGCGGCAGAGACCAGGGTGGTTTACGGCAGCAGCATCGACGCGGCCGCGACCGAGGACGGCAAGATGTACTCGCAATTGCCGAACGCGTTCCGCTATCGCAGCGAGCTGGTCGCAGGCTGCACCTGCAACGGCCGCGACAAGGTTGGCCTCGCACAGATCCCGATCGAGGACGATCCCACGCTGCGCAAGGGCGATCTGGTCGCCGGCGCCAGCGGTGGACTGAGCGCAGCCAGCAACGACGCCGCTCGGCGCGCACAGCCGAACCTCTCGCAGGCGCCGGATACTATCCGCACGCGGTGAAGCATCTCATTATGCGGCGCGGATCTTGCCGAGGAAGGCGGTGACCTGGTTGCCGAGCTCCTGGCTCTGCGTCTCCAGGGTCGCGGAGGCGCGCTTGACGTCCTCGGAGGCGGAGGCTGCGGCGTCCGCGTTGGATTTGACCCCGGTGATGTTCTCGGTGACGTTCTTGGTGCCCTGCGCCGCAAATTGCGTCGAGCGGGTGATTTCCTGGGTCGCCGCACCCTGCTCCTGAACCGCGGCGGCAATGGCGGTTGCGACCTCGTTCACCTCACCGATGATGTTGCCGATGCCCTGGATCGCGTCGACCGCGTCGCCGGCGACCTTCTGGATGTCGGCGATCTGCTCCGAAATCTCTTCGGTGGCCTTGGCGGTCTGGCTCGCCAGCGACTTCACCTCGGAGGCGACCACGGCAAAGCCGCGGCCGGCTTCGCCGGCCCGCGCCGCCTCGATGGTCGCGTTCAGCGCGAGCAGGTTGGTCTGCGCCGCGATCTGGTTGATCAGGCCGACGACTTCGCCGATCCGTCCCGCCGATTTCGCAAGCCCCTGGACGGTGTCGTCGGTCAGGCGGGCGGTATCGACGGCGCGGCTGGCGATCCCTGCGGCGTGCGCGGCCTGCTGGCTGATGTCGTTGATCGAGGCGCTGAGCTCTTCGGCCGCGGAGGCGACGCTTTCGACGCTTGTCGACGCCTCGCCCGAGGCTTTCCGCGCCACCTCGACGCGTGTGTTGGTCTGCCGCGACACTTCCGACAGGCCGGAGGAGGTCGTCCGCATCTGGTGGGAGGCATGCCCCAGCTGTTGCAGCGTCTGATGCACCATGCCCTCGAACTCGCCGACATAGCCCTCGATGGTGCGTTGCCGCGCTGCCGCTGCCGTGTTGTGCTCGCGCTCCTGCGCCTCGATCTTGAGCTTGTCCGCGGCCTGCCGCTTGAAGGTCTCCAGCGCGCCCGCCAGCGCGCCGATCTCGTCGCGGCGATGGTCGTAGCCGGTAGAGACCGAAAGGTCGCCTGCGGCGACCTGCAGCATGGCATCGCGCATGTTGCTGAGCGGGTTGATGACGCGGCGGCTGACGAGGAGCATGGCGCCGGCCGTGAAGGCGATTGCGACGATCAGAAGGGTGAGTTGTAGAAGCAGCGATCGCCACGCACTCGCATGCCGGGCCGCGGTATGCTCCCTGGCGGCCTCGAGCGCGGCATCGGCAACATTGACGGCGGCGGCGAGGCGGCCAACCGTCAACGGGCTCCATTCATTGGCCACCATCTCCGGCTTCCCACCGCTCGCCAATGCTTCGACCAGGCGGTCGCGCAGCGCGGTATATTGCGGATCGAAATAGGCGGACTTGTTGGCGTCGATCGCGGAGACGAGCGCGGGAAGCGGCTTCATGCCGCCCAAGGCCAATCCAAGCGCCTTCCAGGCGGCCTCGGCGCCGCCGACGAGCTTGACGTAGGCCAGCCGGCTTTCCGGCGACACCTTGCCGGCGGCAAGGCCCGTCGAGACGATCAGCGAGGCTTCGCCGGCGGTGTTGCGCAGCAGCCAGGCGGTCTGCTTGACCATCAGGAGCTGGTCGATGGCGGCGTCCTGGTGATTGACCTCCGCCGCCAGAATGCCGGAGATCTTGTCGAGCGTTTCGAGCAACCCGGTTTCGGTGTCCATATACTCCTGGCCGAGCGCCGCGCGGCGCGAGCCCTTCGGCTTGCTCATCTCCTCCCAGAATTCCTTCTGCTCGGCGATGAGCGTCTTGTGGAGGCGATCGAATTCGGACAGCAGCGCCTGCTTCTCTGCAAATTCAATTCCCGGCAACACCTCGAGCGCGCTGCTCATCGCCGGCATTTCCGCATCGCGCAGGCTGCGAACGTACCGCTCCATGTCTGCCTCGAGCTTGTCGTCGTAGGCGAGGACCCGCTTGGTGGTGGTGCGGTCGGCACGCATGCGATCCATCGCCCTGAACAGGCTGGCCGATGCATCGACCGTCATCGCGATCCGGTTGGTCTCCTGCAAGCGCGTCCAGGATGCCCAGGCGCTGAGCGAGAATCCGATGACCACGACAAGTGCGGTGGTGAGGATGACGACCTTGAGAAGTCCGGAAACCGTGAGGCGGTTCAACATCATAATTCCCCAAAACGCTTCGTCTATCTGGCCTGGAAAGGGTAAATGTTTAGACTGCAATTTGATGGTAAAATAGACGGGGCTCCGCCGTGCCTTCCGTGCCACGATGAGATGGCCGGCGCGGTCGGTCGGGAACCGGATGAACTCGTCAAGGGTTAAGGAACTGCCAATGACGTCGTGAGCGACGTCTCAAAGGGGGGTACGAATGATCGTCGGTGTACTGATTACTTTCCTCGTCATCATCCTGGTTCTCTATCTCATCAACATGCTGCCGATCGATGGCCGCGCCAAGCAGATCTGCCGCGTGGTCGTGATCATTCTCGGCGTGATCTCGCTGCTGAAATACATCGCGGTGTTTTAGCGGCCTCTCAGCGGAAATTGTCCCCGTCGTTGCGAGGCGCAACGCGCCGAAGCAATCCAGTCTTCTGTGGCACTGGATTGCTTCGCTACGCTCGCAATGACGAGAAGCTCGCCTGACGCGACAAAAAAGCCCCGGCGTTTGCCGGGGCTCTTGCTTGTTGCGTGTGACTACTTCAGCGCCTTGAACCAGTCGTCCACGTCCTTGCGGGCCTGGTCCTTGGCATAGCCGTAGCGCTGCTGCAGCTTGCCTTCGAGCTGCTCGCGGCGCCCCTCGACCACGTTGAGATCGTCGTCGGTGAGCTTGCCCCATTTCTCCTTGGCGGAGCCCTTGAACTGCTTCCAGTTGCCTTCCACACGGTTCCAATCCATCGCCGTTCTCCCATCTGGAGTTGTGACGGCGGACTAACCGATGCGTAAGTCGATCGTTCCTGCGACCGCGGTGCGGCATGCGGTCACCTTGCGCTCGGACGCGCCTCCGAAGCCCGCGGGGGCCAGAGGTCACCCCGCCGCCTTCGCTTCGCGGCGGCGCGCGGTGAGGATGTATTCGGTGTAGCCGTTGGGCTGCGCGCGTCCCTTGAAGACGAGGTCGCAGGCGGCCTTGAAGGCGACACCATTGAAGGAAGGCGCCATCGGCTTGTACAGCGGATCGGTCGCATTTTGCTTGTCGACTACGACCGCCATGCGCTTCAGCGATTCCATCACCTGATCTTCGCTGACGACGCCGTGATGCAGCCAGTTCGCGAGATGCTGGCTCGAGATGCGCAAGGTCGCGCGGTCTTCCATCAGCCCGACATCGTGAATATCAGGCACTTTCGAGCAGCCGACGCCCTGGTCGATCCAGCGCACCACATAGCCCAGAATGCCCTGGCAGTTGTTGTCGATCTCCTGCCTGACATCCTCCGGCGCCCAGTTCGACTGCGACACCGGAATGGTCAGGATGTCCGACAGCTTTGCACGTGGTCCGCCCTTGGCGAGCTCCTGCTGACGCGCCAGCACGTTGACCTGGTGATAGTGCAGGGCATGCAGCGTCGCAGCCGTCGGCGAGGGCACCCAGGCCGTGGTGGCGCCGGCCTGCGGATGGGCGATCTTCTGCGCCAGCATATCCGCCATCTTGTCGGGCGCGGCCCACATGCCCTTGCCAATCTGGGCATGGCCCGGCAGGCCGCAGGTCAGGCCGCTGTCGACGTTCCAATCCTCATAGGCCTTGATCCAGGCCTGCGCCTTCATGTCGTTCTTGCGGATCATCGGACCCGCTTCCATCGAGGTGTGGATCTCGTCGCCGGTGCGGTCGAGGAAGCCGGTGTTGATGAAGACGATGCGCTTCGACGCGTTCTGGATACAGGCCTTGAGGTTGACCGTGGTGCGGCGCTCCTCGTCCATGATGCCGACCTTCAGCGTGTTCTCCGGCAGCGCGAGAAGTTTCTCGACCCGCCCGAACAGGTCACAAGTCAGTGCGACCTCGTCGGGGCCATGCATCTTCGGCTTGACGATGTAGACCGAGCCGGTGCGGCTGTTCCTGGTCTTCGAGCTGCCTTTGAGATCGTGAATGGCGAGCAGCCCGGCCACCGCGGCGTCCAAAATGCCCTCGGGGATCTCGTCGCCCTTGTCGTCGAGCACGGCGTCGGTGAGCATGTGGTGGCCGACATTGCGCATCAGAAGCAGGCTGCGCCCGTGCAAGGTCAGCGCGCCGCCCGTGGGCGTCTTGTAGACGCGGTCGGCATTGAGTGCGCGCGTCACCGTCTTGCCGCCCTTCTCGAAATCCGCCGTGAGCGTGCCGCCCATCAGGCCGAGCGTGTTGCGATAGACCAGCACCTTGTCGTCGGCGTCCACGGTCGCGACGCTGTCCTCCATGTCGAGGATGGTGGAGACCGCGGACTCCAGCACCATGTCGGCGACGCCGGCGGGATCGTCCTTGCCGATGACGTGGTTGCGGTCGATCCTGATCTCGATATGCAGGCCGTTGTTGACCAGCAGCACGGTCGCAGGCGCCGACGGATCGCCCTGGTAGCCGGCAAACTGCTCGGCCGATTTCAGCGCGGTGGCATTGCCGCTCTTCAGCTTCACCGCGAGCTGGCCCGCGATCACGCTGTAGGAGGTGACGTCGGTGTGGCTTGCGGTGGCAAGCGGCGCGGCCGCGTCGAGAAAGGTCTTGGCCTTGGCGATCACCTTGTCGCCGCGCGCCTTGTTGTAGCCTTTTCCACTCTCGCTCGCATCGTGCGGGATGGCATCGGTGCCGTAGAACGCGTCGTAGAGCGAGCCCCAGCGCGCGTTCGCCGCATTCAGCGCATAGCGCGCGTTTGTCAGCGGCACGACCAGCTGCGGTCCGCAGATTTTTCCGATCTCTTCGTCGACAGAGGCGGTCTCGACCTCGTGGGTTGCCGGCTCCGGCAGCAGATAGCCGATCTCCTTCAGGAACGCGGTGTAGGCGGCGATGTCGAACGGCTTGCCCTTGCTCGCGCGATGCCAGCCGTCGATCTTGGCCTGCAGCGCGTCGCGCACGGCAAGTAGTTCGTGGTTCCGGGGCGCGAGATCGCGGATGATGGCGGCAAGTCCCGCCCAGAAGGCGTCGGGATCGATCCCGGTCTTGGGCGCCGCCTCCTTGGCGATGAAATCGAACAGGACAGAGGCGATCTGCAATCCGTGGGCTTTGACACGCGTCATGATGGGCTTTTCTCGCAAGGAATGGGCCATGCTGGTCTCGGACGGAGAGCAGCAAAATGCGCCTAAAAAGGGCGGCTTTCGTGCGGCCCTTTTAGCCTCAAAATCGGGGGCGAAGGAAGGGGGACCAATGGGCGACAATTTCCCGCTGTCATCGCCCGGCTTGCCGCCTCCGCCAAGGCTCCGGCGCGCCCTTGAAAGCGTGGCCCGCCGAAGCCTTGGCGAAGGCGGGACCGGGCGATCCAGTACGCCGCGACTTGTCAGCTTGAGCACGGCCGTCTCTGGAATACCGGATGCCCCGCTTAAAGCGGGGCATGACAGCTGAGGGGGCGTGTCGCGCATTTTCCAGCACAAGTCCGAACGGTCCCGCGACGCGATCGCGTCCGAGTTGAGCATCATTCGCGTACCCTCATGAAGAAGAGGGCGCAGGGAATGCCGGGTGAAGGCCTCACCCATGGCCCCCGTGCAATAAAAAAGCACGGGGAAGGAACCACAGGTTCAGCCGGATCATCCGGCATTCCCTGCGCGATGGTGTTACGCATTATACCTGATCTCCCCGGGGACCGGGCTTTCTTGCCCCCGTCGCTCGCAAGATCATCATTCCTGCGAGCTTAGCCTCAGCGTCGGGAGGCCAGGACCACACGACTTCGCCGTCCGCGCTGACAATGCTCGTCTCGCATCATCGTCGCGTCCACCGCATCCCGCCTCACGTTCGGTGACGATTGGCCAAAACGCCCTCTTCAACGAGGCGGAATGCGCGAACCAAACTTCCGATTTTCGGAATTAGGCAAGAATTATTTTTGCGCGAAAGGCTGGACGGGAGATCGCGAACGTGACGTGATTTGCCCGACGAGGCTGGGCAAGAATAAAAACAGGTCGCCGAGCGAGAGCAAAATGTTCTACTTCAGAGCAGGCGATCGAGGCTGCGTAGAAAGTCCGACTCGTTTCGAGGCCTTGTGAGCCAAAGCGATCTACAGATTTCGAGCAGCCCTGAATTCTTGCCCAGCCTCGACGGGTAGTCACAACGCTCGTCACACAGATGCCGGATTGCCGAGATTGCGCGCGGTCGTTCGCGGTGCACAGCCGGCATGGCGGGATCCGCTCCGCGATCGACTTGGTCTTGAATGACGCTTAGCAGAAATCGACCGATCGGCCTGACGAATGCTCAGTGCCGAGTTGCAAACATCCCCTCTACCGTGCCAGATTGCGGACGCTTTAGCACAGGCGGAATTAGCGGACCCAGGGCATGACACGCCCGAAATGGCATTGGCCTACTGTGTTGTTGCTCATTCTCGTCGCGGTCAGCCCCGCGGCCGCAGAGCCGAAGCGCGTGCTCCTGTTGCACTCGTTCGGTCCGCAATTTGTCCCCTGGGTCTTCTTTGCAGGACAATTCAGAGAGGAGCTTTTCAAACGATCACCCTACAAGATTGATCTCTACGAAGCCTCACTTGAAGGGTCGAGATTTCAGCAGCCGGAGGAGCAGGGCCCAATCGTCGATTACCTGATGTCTCTTTTCGGGACGCGAAAGCTCGACTTGATCGTTACGATTGGTGCTCCAGCCACTTTTTTTGTTCAGAAGTACCGGGCGCAGTTCTTTCCAACCACGCCTCTCATCATCGGAGCGCCCGAGCGGCGAGCCATCAACTACAACACATTGACTGCGAATGATGCCCCCGTCGCCGTCGCGCTGGACTTCAAGTACTGGATTGAAAGCATTTTGCAGGTTCTCCCGGACACGACCCACATTGCGTGGGCTGTTGGCGCCTCGCCCTTGGAGAGATTTTGGACGGAGGAGTTTCGCCGTACATCTCAACCCTTCAGCGACAAAATATCGTTCGAATGGTTTAATGATCTGCGTTTTGAAGAAGTGTTGAAACGAGTATCGGAGCTGCCGCCGCACTCTGCCGTATTCTACGTAGATCTTCGCGTCGACGCAGCCGGTGTTCCTCTGGATCGGGATCTCGTACTGCCCAAACTGAGGCAGGCGACGAGTGCGCCCATCTTCAGCTACATCGACAGTTATCTCGGGTCAGGCATCGTTGGTGGGCCGATGCTGTCCAGCCAGGCAGTTGGGCGAGGCATGGCGGAAGCTGCTGTTCGTATCCTGAGCGGCGAGTCGCCCGGTGATCTCAAGATCCCGCCCGTCGTCCCCGGCGTAGCAGAGTACGACTGGCGGGAGCTTCAGCGTTGGAATATCAGCGAGGGCCGGCTTCCAGCCGGCAGTATTATTCATTTTCGCGAGCCGACGATATGGGCGCAATATAGCTGGCAGATTGCCTTCATCTGCTCCCTGATCTTGCTGCAGGGCGGGTTGATTTCCACCCTGTTGTTTGAGCGCCGGCGGCGCTTCCACGCCGAAGTTCAATCGCGGCAACGCTCGGCGGAACTGGCCCACAGCAACCGCTTTTCCATGGCTGGTGAACTTACCGCGACAATCGCGCACGAACTCAACCAGCCGCTCGGCGCTATTCTAACCAACGTCGAGACAGCGGAATTAATCGTCAAATCGCCGTTGCCCGATCTGCAAGAGATCGGGGAAATTCTCGCCGACATTCGCCGGGACGACGTGCGCGCCAGCGAAGTTATTGGCCGATTGCGAGCCCTGCTGAAAAAGGCACCGTTTGAACTCAAACATGTCGATCTCAGCGAAGTGACCCACGAAACCATGCGGTTTCTTTCGGCGCTGGCTGTTGCACGGGAAGTCGATCTGACTCTCATTGCACCAACGCCTCTTCCCATCAAGGGCGATCAAGTCCAGCTTCAGCAGGTTATCCTTAATTTGATTGTCAACGCCATGGATGCGATGTCGGCCGTGCCGAGCGTCGAACGACGGATCAAGGTGTCGACAGCCCGCGACGGCAACTCTGCATGTCTCTTTGTCTCCGACGTCGGTCCGGGAATTCCCGTTGACCAGCTCGAGCGGGTGTTCGTGCCGTTTTTCACGACGAAGCCGCATGGCATGGGCATGGGCTTGTCGATTGCACGAACCATTGTCGAAGCCCATGGTGGGCAGCTATCGGTTGAGAATGCGGCGGGACGCGGGGCAACGTTTCGCATCGGATTGCCGCTTGACCCGAAATGACCACATTCGGCCCGTCGCGTCATTCGCGGCGGACCAATTTAATCACTTGAGGCGCTAGACGGACATTCCACGAGCCGCACTGACAGAGCCTGCGTCGTAGCATTAGCGCCGCCGCAGGCGTGAAAACGGAATCGGCGGGTTACGCGACCGCCGTCTTGCGGCAACTCAAGCGGACGCGTCGAGCACGGCGGTCGCTAAATAACGGTCTAATCCGCCCTGCGCGCCTGGACTCCCAAGCGATCGTCAAAGATGGTACTATTGCGTCGGATGAATGGATGTCGCTATGCAAGTTGTCGTTCATGAAAGCCGGACGGGCTGGATGTCCGGCGCGGAGTTCCGTGCCTTCCAAGCCAGACGACCGGATCACGAGCGCTGGGAGCTTTTAGGAGGCGTGGCCATGATGATGACCCCGCCGACGATTGCGCATAACCAGATCGCGAGCAATCTGGAGCGGCTCCTGAATGCCGCGCTGGCGCGTCACGCACCATCGCTGCTGGCGACGCAGCGGCCGGGCCTCGACCTCGGTGAAGGCGACTACAAGCCTGAGCCGGACGTCGGCATCATCGAGGCCGACTACGATGCCGGCCAGCGCTTCGTCGACAAGGCGTATCTTCTGGCGGAGGTGGTGTCCGATACTGACGAAGTAATCGTGCCTGGTACGGATCGTCGCTGGATCGACGTGAAGCGGGACCTCTACCGCTCACATCCCCACTGCGCTGTCGTGCTCGTCGTCGCGCAGGATCATATGGAGGTCGAACTCGATCTCAGGACCGAGGCGAGCCGGACGTCATCCATCCTGCAGGGCGGTGACGCCGAATTGTCCGTTCCGGCGTTCAGTTTGCGGTGCCGCGTTGCCGATCTCTACGAGAGGACTCCGTTGCAGCCGCGCGCGCGTGGATAGGACAGGGACCTCCCCCGTTTGCGAAGCAAGCGGGCTGACGGAGCGCTTGCCACATCCTGGACTGTCAACCCCGCTTCAAGCGGGGCTTCCAGTAATCCGTGGCGGTCGTTGGATACGCAACAGTCGTAGGGTGGGCAAAGCGCAGCGTGCCCACCGCTCCAGATGACGCTCGTTGAAACAGGGTGGGCACGGCGCAAGTGCGCCTTTGCCCACCCTACTCTTGCTCTGCCTCAGATATTCGCGGCGAGGTCGGCGAGTTCGTCGAACAGGATGCCGGTGTCGGCCAACATCCGCTCGATCTCGTGGGTGGCCTCAGTGAGCGGTCGGGTCGAGGTGTCGATCACGAGCTCGCTTCTCTCAGGCGGCTGGTAGTCGTTGCCGATCCCGGTAAAACCCTTCAGCGCGCCGGCGCGGGCTTTTGCGTAATGGCCCTTCGGGTCGCGCTCCTCGCACACTTCAGCAGGTGTCGCGACATAGATCTCGCGGAACGCCGTATCGGCGATGCGGCGCGCGGCCGCGCGATCTTCCCGCGCGGGCGAGACCGCCGCGACGATGGCGATGTGGCCGTTACGCGCCAGATGCGTCGCGACCTCGGCGATGCGGCGGATGTTTTCGCTGCGGTCCTCGGGCGAAAAACCGAGATCGCCGTTGAGGCCTGCGCGCAGCGTGTCGCCGTCGAGCAGCATCGGTGAGCCGCCGCGCGAGAACAGCCGCCGCTCCAGCGCGCGCGCCAGGGTCGACTTGCCGGCGCCCGGCAGGCCCGTCAGCCAGACCACGGCGCCGTTGTGGCGATAGCGCGCCGAGCGCTCGTCCGGGCGGAGTGCGGATTCCACCGGCACGATGTCGACGGGGACGGCGCGGCGTGCGGCGTCGACCGACAGCACCAGCCCGCCGCCGGCGATCCGGCCATTGACCTCGATCACCAGCCGCCCCAGGCGCGGGTTGTTCGCGTAAGCATCGGCGGCGATCGGCTGCGCCAGTGAGATGTCGATCTCGCCGACATGGTTGCGGCCGATCGCGCTGTTCTCGACGCTCGACAATTCGCCGGGATCGACCGCCTTGTCGATCGCGACCACGACGGCGCGCGCCTCGCGGGTGCCGAGCCGAACCAGGATCGTTGTGCCCGCCGCGAGCGGCTTGTCGTGCAGCCAGAAAATCCGGGCGCGCAGCCGGCGCGTATCGGATGGGCTCTGACCAACATGCGCGATCACATCGCCGCGCTCGACGAACAATTCGCGGTCGAGCGTGATGCCGACCGAGCGTCCGGCGCCCTGCCTGCCGAGAAGCGGCGTGACCGGCCAGCTCTCGACCGACTTGATCTTGGCGATCTTGCCTGTGGGCATGATGACGATCTCGTCGCCGGCGGCGAGGCTTCCGGACTCGATGCGGCCCGCGACGATGCGGCGGTCGTCGAACTTGTAGATCGCCTGCACCGGCAGCCGCAGCGGCAGCGCCTCCAGCGGTCGCGCCGGCTCGAGCGCGTCGAGCGCCTCGACCACGGTCGGCCCGCGATACCAGCCGATCCGCGGCGTGTGGATCTTGACGCCGTCGCCGTCGCGCGCGGAGATCGGAATGATCGCCGCGGGGTTCACGCCGAGGCCGCTCAGATGCGCGGCAATCTCATCGCTGATCTCGGCAAACCGCGAAGCGGAGAAGTCGACGCGGTCCATCTTGTTGACGACCACCACCACCTGCTTGATGCCGAGCAGATGCAACAGGTAGCCGTGGCGCCGGGTCTGGTCGCGCACGCCTTCCAGCGCGTCGATGATCAGCACCGCGCCGTCGGCCTGCGAGGCGCCGGTGATCATGTTGCGCAGGAATTCGGCATGGCCGGGCGCATCGATCAGCACGACGTCGCGCGCATTGGTGCGGAAGCGGATCTGGGTGGTGTCGATGGTGATGCCCTGGTCGCGCTCGGTCTGCAGCGCGTCGAGCAGGAACGACCATTCGAACGGCATGCCGCGCCGGGCGCTGACCGCTTTCAGCATCTCGAGCTTGCCCTCGGGCAGGCTGCCGGTCTCATGCAGCAGCCGGCCGACCAGGGTCGATTTGCCGTGGTCGACATGGCCGACGATGACGATGCGCACCTGCGCGCGGGTGGTGCCGTTGGGGGTGGCCGAGAGGGCCGCGGGGAGGATCATGTTCATTGCAAGGCTCACGCGAAATCAGAGTCAGAGATAGCCGGCGACACGGAGCCGCTCGAACGCATCCTCGGTTTCGTGATCGAGCGCGCGTCCGGCGCGCTCCGGCACCCGGGTCTGTTCCAGCTCCACCAGGATCTCGTCGATATTCGATGCGCTGGACGCGACCGGAAAGGTGATGTCGGCATCGCCGAGCGAGCGATAGCGCTTGCCGTCCCTGGCAAGATAGAGCGGGATAATCGGGATGTTCTCGCGCCGCGTGTAGGCCCAGATGTCGGCCTCGGTCCAATGCAGGATCGGATGGATGCGCAAATGCGCGCCGGGCGGCGGCGACGCGTTGAACTGGTCCCAGAACTCCGGCGGCTGGTCGCGCACGTCCCATCCACCTTCCGTGCCGCGCGGCGAGAACACGCGCTCCTTGGCGCGCGTCGCCTCCTCGTCGCGGCGGATGCCGGCGATCAGTCCGTCAAAGCCGTGCTTGACAAGCGCGAGCTTCAGCCCCTCGGTCTTGCGCGCGGCCGAACGCGCTGCCGGCGGCAGTGTCGGGTCGACCGCGTCGATCGGCGGGCACGCCTCGACCTTCAGATCAAGGCCCCATTCCTGCGCGTAGGCGTTGCGGAAGGCGTACATCTCGGCAAACTTCTTGCCGGTGTCGACATGCAGCGCGGTGAATGGTACGCGTCCGAAGAAGGCCTTGCGCGCCAGCCAGATCATCACGTTGGAGTCCTTGCCGAGCGACCACAGCAGCGCCAGCTTCTTCAGCCGCGCGAAGGCTTCCCGGAAAATGTAGATGCTTTGCGCCTCCAGCTGGTCGAGGTGATCCATGCTGGGCGCGCGGGCCGGAATTCGCGGCACGGAAGATGCTTGGTTGAGGGGCGCGCGCGGCAGCCGATCCTTGGCCGATTCATTGCTGAGAAGATGCATCTCTCGGGCTCGATCTCTGGAGGAGGAAATTCTAAACTCTGCTTGCCACACAGAAGAAATAAATTTCTCTTTGTGGCTGGTTGAGGAGACATATATAGAAAAAAATTCCAGTCAACCCTGGACACCGCAGCAGTCGTCCTCTACCTCAATCAACACGTCGCAATTTTCGGAAATCGTCCAATGACCTCTCCGCTCGAGCAAAAAAAGATCAAGATCACAGGGCCCTCGATCGTCACGGCCAACCGCACCATCGATGGCGCGGTGATCTACCGCACGCCTGCGAAGGACTGGTCGACCGATCTCGCCCATGCCGCCGTCGTGCGGGCCGCCGATGAAGCCCGCACGCTGCTCGCCGAATCCGTCGCCGACGATCTCGGCGCGGTCGGCGCCTATATCGCGCCGGTCGAGGTCAGCGACGGCAAGATCGCGCCGGGCAATCTTCGTGAACAGATCCGCCGCTCGGGCGTCACGATCGGACTTCCTGCGATCGGTCTCCCGGTCCAGGCCTAAGGCGCGCCACCCATGTACGCTTATGATGAAATCGACCGCACGCTGGTCAACGAGCGCGTCGCCGAATTCCGCGACCAGGTGAAGCGCCGCCTCTCCGGCGAGCTCACCGAAGACGAATTCAAGATGCTGCGGCTGCAGAACGGCGTGTACCTGCAGCTCCATGCCTACATGTTCCGCGTCGCGATCCCCTATGGCACGCTGTCGTCAGAGCAGTTGCGCCGGCTTGCCCACGTGGCGCGCCGCTACGACCGCGGCTATGGCCATTTCACCACCCGCCAGAACATCCAGTTCAACTGGATCAAGCTGAAGGACCTGCCCGACGCATTGAGCGATCTCGCCGAAGTCGGCATCCACGCCATGCAGACCTCGGGCAACAACACGCGCAACGTCACTTCCGACCAGTGGGCCGGCGTCGCGCCGGGCGAGATCGAGGATCCCCGCATCTGGGCCGAATTGATGCGGCAATACACCACGCTGCATCCGGAATTTTCGTTCTTGCCGCGCAAGTTCAAGATCGCGATCACCGCCTCGGCGCATGACCGCGCCGCGGTCAAGATCCACGATGTCGGGCTGCGGCTGCACAAGAACGCGGAAGGTGAGACCGGGTTCGAGGTGCTGGTCGGCGGCGGGCTCGGTCGCACGCCGTTCATCGCCAAGACCATCAAGCCGTTCGTCCCGGGCCGCGACATCCTGAGCTATCTCGAAGCGATCATGCGCGTCTACAATCAGTACGGCCGCCGCGACAACATCTACAAGGCGCGGATCAAGATCCTGGTTCACGAGCTCGGCATCGAGAAGTTCGCGGCCGAGGTCGAAGAGGAATGGCAGCAGATGAAGAGCGATGCGCTCGTCATCGACGACGAGGTCGTCGAGGACATCCGCTCGCGCTTCTTCTATCCCGCTTATGAGAAGCTGCCGCATCTGCCGGAGGAATTGAAGAAGGCGGCGAATGACGCGAAGTTCGAGGCGTGGCGGAAGAACTCGACCTTTCCCCACAAGGCATCGGGCTACGCCATCGTCACCATTTCGCTGAAACCGGTCGGCGCGCCGCCCGGCGACGCCACCGCCGATCAGATGGATGCGCTGGCCGATCTCGCCGACAAATATTCGTTCGGCGAAATCCGCGTCGGTCACGAGCAGAACCTGGCGCTGCCGCATGTCGCGCGGCGCGACCTGCCGGCGCTGTGGAAGGCGCTCGACAAGATCGGGCTGGCGACGCCGAACGTCAACCTGGTGTCGGACATCATCGCCTGCCCGGGTCTGGACTATTGCTCGCTCGCCAATGCGCGCTCGATCCCGATCGCGCAGGAGCTGACCCGGCGCTTCGCCAATCACGACACCGCCAACCTGATCGGCCGGCTGCACATCAACATCTCCGGCTGCATCAATGCCTGCGGCCATCATCACGTCGGCCATATCGGCATTTTGGGCGTCGAGAAGAATGGCGAGGAATTCTATCAGATCACGATCGGCGGCCGCGCCGACGAGAACGCCGAGCTCGGCGCCCTGATCGGGCCCGCGGTGCCCTATGGCGAGGTTGCCGACGTCGTCGAGGACATTGTCGAGGCGTATCTGGCGTTGCGCGAAAGTCCCGACGAGCTGTTCGTCGATACGGTGAAGCGGCTCGGCGTCGAACCGTTCAGGGAGCGCGTCTATGCCACTCGTTAAGGGCGGACACATCATCACGGACCCGTTCGTGCTTGTTGCCGACGACGCCGAGCTTCCCGAAGCCGGCGCCGTGCTGGTGACCGCGAAACGCTTCCTGCAGGATGCGGAAGCGATCCTGCAGCGCTCGGCCAAGGCCGGCGTGATCTGGCCCAACAATCGCGACGTCGACGAGCTCGTGCCCTATCTCGATCGGCTGGCCGTGGTCGCGCTGGTGTTTCCGAGTTTTCGCGACGGCCGCGCCTACAGCCAGGCCCGCCTGCTGCGCGAGCGCTTTGCCTATCGCGGCGAGTTGCGCGCCGCCGGCCAGGTGCTGCGCGACCAGTTCGTGTTCATGCTGCGCGCCGGCTTCGACGCCTTCGAGGTGAAGAAGCAGGCCGATGCGGAAGCCTTCGCCCAGACCGTCAAGCGCTATTCGGTGTTTTATCAGCCGACCGGCGACGGCCGCCTCACCGCATTGCATCGGCGCATGCAGTTGCGTCATTCCGAAAGTGCAGGCCTATGAACGCGCATGCATCACGGGCGTCGTTGCGGCCGGCCGGCGCGCTGCCGACTGCGGCCGAGCTTGACCATGCGCTGCGCGATGCCGCCCCTCGCGACGTGATCGCAACCGCGCTGAAGATCGTCGGTCGCGAGCAGCTCGCCGTGGTGTCGTCGTTCGGCACCGAATCGGCCGCGCTGTTGAAGGTGATGGCGGATGTCGATCCGGCGATCCCCGTGGTCTTTCTCGATACCGGCTGGCTGTTCGAGGAGACTCTGGCCTATCGCGATACGCTGATCGAGAAGCTCGGCCTGCGCGACGTGCGTTCGATCAAGCCCCTGGACGAGACGCTGTCGCGCGAGGATCCGGAGCGCGATCTGTGGTTTTCCGATCCCGACGCCTGCTGCCGGATCCGCAAGGTGGAACCGCTGGCGCGGGCGCTGAAACCGTTTTCTGCCTGGATCAACGGCCGCAAGCGTTTTCAGGGCGGCGCGCGCGCCGCGATCCCTGTGGTCGAAGAGGATGGTGAACGCTTGAAGTTCAATCCGTTCGCCAACATCGCGCGCGACGACATCGTCGCGATCTTCAAGAGCGCGAACCTGCCGCCGCATCCGCTGGTCGCCTCGGGCTACCTCTCGGTCGGCTGCATGCCATGTACCTCGCGCACCTCGGCGGATGAGGATGCGCGCGCGGGCCGCTGGCGCGGCCGGCCGAAGACGGAATGCGGCATCCATAGCGTCAAGGCGCCGTAACATCCGGTTTCATCACGAGCCCCTGTGAATTTACTAACAGGTCACTAATTTAGACG
>Ga0210408_10002243_pt1 | contig 19145 bp, 12 predicted proteins | sample IncBWH4MmetaG_FD_155471 | JGI IMG/M metagenome (GOLD analysis project Ga0210408, IMG submission 155471) | Forest soil microbial communities from Barre Woods Harvard Forest LTER site, Petersham, Massachusetts, United States - Inc-BW-H-4-M | ecosystem: Environmental > Terrestrial > Soil >...
CGTTGACCTTAAACGGTGGACCGAATTTGCTCACCAGCGCGGTGACGGTGACGCCGGTCTCGCCGACCACTTTCACCATTAGCGGGTTGGGCGGGCTGACCGGGGCGGAAGGCGCATATGTGCTGACGGTCAACGCTGCCGGCATTCAGGACCTCGCGGGGGCGGGCGGGTTCGGTTCTCAATCCGTATCGTGGGTGATGATTACTTCCAGTCCGCGGATCAGCGGGTTGGAACAACTTGCCACGAATCCCCGGAACATAGTCGTGCCCTCACTCAAGGTCACCTTTTCCGAATCGCTCGCTCCCGCGACGTTCGGTTACCAGGACCTCAACCTCACGCGCGACGGCGGGCCCAATCTCATCACGAGCGACGTGACGGTTACCCCCGTCAATTCTACGACTTACCAAATCGCCAATATCAGCGCGGTGCAAGGGTACGCTGGAACCTACTCACTCACCGTTGACGCCACTGGCGTGTCGGACCTGGCGGGGAATGCCGGCACGGGCAGCACGAATGAAACCTGGCAGATAATCCTCGAAACCCCGGCCGCTCCAACAAATCTGCTGGTCACGCCGGACCTGGGCATTTCTGCGACCGACGGCTTGACCAGCACCAACACGGTCACCTTTTCCGGCACAGTCGGGGCAAGTAATCTGACCGTGCGCGTGCTGGATGCGACGGTGGGTTTAGACCTGGGAACCGCGACTACGGCGGGCACCAATTTCAGCCTCATCGGCACGTTCACCAGCGAGGGACGGCATCATGTGCAGTTCACTGCCGTAGATGTCGCCGGCAATGTTTCCCCGGCATCTTTCCTTGACCTGTTCCTGGATATTATCCCGCCCACCGCCATCATTCAACAGGTGACCTCACCGGTGTATGCGGCGGTGAGCAACCTTTCGGTTGTCTTTTCGAAGCCGATCAACACCAATACTATTCATTCAAGCAGTTTCGTTTTGACCCGGAACGGCACCAACGTTTTCACTCCGACGCTTTCGTTCGTGTCCAGCAACGTTTTCCTGCTCGGCGGCATGGGGGCGTTCACCGCTCCTTTGGGCACCTACCAACTCACCCTCTATCCGGGCGTCCAGGATTTAGCCGGCAACGTGGATACCAACGACGCTTTCATGCTCTGGGTCCGCGGCACGACAAACGTTCCGCCCATCCTCACGCCGCTGACCAACCTGGCCATGCCGCCGGATGGTGCGCTCGCGTTCAAAGTTCATGCCTCCGATCCCAACGGCGATCGGCTCGCCTATACTCTTGATCCCGGCGCGCCGTCCACCGCCAGAATCAATCCCACCAACGGCGTTTTCAACTGGTCGCCTACGCGAGCTTATGCCTCCACCACTAATCCGATCACCGTCCGCGTCACCGACAACGGGTTCCCGCCCATGAGCGCCGCGCAAAGTTTCCTGGTAACGGTGCTGGATTATCTCGACATAGCCATCGGTTTCACCAATGTTCAAGCTGGCCAAAGCGTTGATTTGCCCATCTATCTTGCCTCCAGTGAGGGCGTGACCAACCTCAGCTTCAGTATTACCTGGCCAAATCAGCGTTTCACCAACACCAGCCTGCTGGCCACCGCGCCCGGAATCGGTTCCGATTCATTGGTCGAGCAAGGCAGCAATCTTTTCATCGTCCTCCAAACGGTACCGGGCCAGGCGCTGCAAACGCAGCAGCAGATCCTAAAGCTCAGTTTCCTGGCCCTCAGCAATCAGTCGTCAGCTTTTGTGGATTTGCCGTTCGGGAATATCAGCGCCATCAAACCCGGCGACGTGATTTACAGCAACTATGTAACCCATCCAGGGCGAGTGGCGGTGGTGCAGGACAAGCCGCTATTGGTGGCCAATCTGGGGAGCAATCAGAGTCGAAGCCTGAGCCTCTTTGGCAGGCTGAACACCGGGTATCAATTGCAATTCGCAACCAATCCGTTCGCCGCTTGGTATCCAGCCCTCAATTATTCCCAAACGAATGGGATCATCACCATCCCCGTGGACTCCAGCCATCCAACGATCTTCTACCGCGTATTTCAGCCCTGAATGATGATTTTATCGCTGCCGTCTTAATGTAAACTGTGCGACAAAGGTCGTCTGACGGCGGACAGGGGGAAATTGCTATTGCAAGGCGGATAATAATCAACGGTCGTCGGCGGCTGGCCCGGCATTGTGGTTAGGTTCGTCTCAGCAGGGGTAGGTATTTACGTATGGGATGGTTTGCCGGGGCAAAGGCTTCCACCGCCGCCTTAAGGTCGGAGTGTCGTTCCAGGGAAGTCCAAGGCATTCGCGTCTTCTCGCCGGATTCTCTGATCAGCCAGAGAGTGCGAATATTCAGAAACCTGTGTGGCCGCACTTCTTTTATTTCGTCCCAAAGAATGAGGTTTTGCCCTTCCTGCAGATGAACTCCCAGAGTGCTGAGCCCCACGGCCCGGTGGGTCATTTTCTGCATCAGCCAGGAATATAACAACCCCGCCAGGAAGAAAGGCACGAGCCAAACCAGATGCTGCCCATCGAACATTCGCGAGAGGTTGCCCTCGGTCAGACCGAGCATCAAAATGAACCAAATTCCAACAAATCCGATTTCGCCATAAATGGCGAGCTGCCAAAAGGCGACCTTGAATTCAGAAGGTTTGACCTGGTCGGCGGCCGCCATCGAGAGAACGGTTGGGCGCAGATTAGTGACATTAGTATCATCCAGCGGCTCGCCGGTTTCGGCCGAATGGAGCAGCGATTCCAGTTGCGCCTCGAGGGGAACAAGTTGTTTGGACCGCGCCCGCTGATTGAGCCAGTAGACGAACGCATATGTGGCAATGAACACCAGCGTAGAAGGGATTTTGGCGTGGAGATGTATCTTCATGCCCCAGGTGGCGACCAGCAAGCCGATACCCGGGGGAAGCAAGTACCACCACAGCACCGACCCCAATAAACGAGACTGAATGCGCACCGAATTCAGTTCCGCCCGCAGTGATTCGACGGTGGTCGCGCCGGGTGGCGCCGGCGGAGCAGTCCGGCGGGCGTGAACGAGCTTCCAGGCGATGAAAATCGAGCTCCCGACGACAATCAACCAGCCGAGACGCACAATCGGCGCAGGTTCATTGAAAGCGAAATATCCAAAGACAATGATCACAAAAGCACAGGCCACGAGTTCGCGGGCGTCACGCGCGCGCAGGTCGCGGCGAAGTTGGGTCGTTTTATTTTGCATAGCAGAAATCAGTTGCGGCGCCGATATGTCCGGGTTCCTCAGCGGTTGCTGTTGCCAGAGATTCTTTAACTCGTCGTCGTTCATTTCGGCGCCTCCTCCTTCATCAGACGGGAAAGTTTCTTCCTGGCGCGATGCAAAATGACCCCAACGTTATTGGCATTGATGCCCGTGGCTTCCGCCATTTGTTCGTAGGTGAGGTCTTCCAGGAAAAGGGTGACGAGAGCTTTTTCGAGCGGGTCCAGTTTGTAGATGGCGGCGTAAAGATCGGCAATGCGGGCGTCAGCGCTTTCTTCGGTTGTCTGGCGCGATTCAATCGCGCGCGTGAGGTCGGCGGGTTCGAAATGAACGACGTGGCCGGAGCGTGAGGCCCGCTTGCGGACGAACGAAATGGCGGTGTTGAGCGCGACGCGATAGAGCCAGGTGTTTGCATAAGCTTTTTCTTTCAGTCCGGGCAAGGCCCGCCAGATTTGGAACAGGATTTCCTGATACAAATCGTCCTGGTCGGCGGAATTCCATGCATAGACGCGGCAGACCCTGAGAATTTTGTTTCGATTCTCATTCACCAGCTCCAGGAACTTGTGTTCGTCTGCGGGCGTCGAGTTCAATCACGGACCTTTATCTGATTAGTCGCAGCGGAAGGCAAAATTATTACCACCAAGGGAAATTTTATCGACCCTGTTTTTGGACAAAAGCAGCGGCGGCGCGAAAGGCGGCAACGTTATCGGCGCGACTGGTGAATCGGCGAGAGCGCCTGGCGGGCTCCCGCCGGTCGCGCACTCGTTCACATCGTGGTGAGGGTTGAGTTCGCGCGTGTCGCCGTCCCAGAAAACCGGCCAGCGGCCTTTGAACGGAAGCGACAACTGCGCCTGGCGCTTTTCCGGCTCGGCTTTCGCCGCCACATGCGGCGTGAAGGTAAGCCCGGCAATCAGGCCGCGACTGTCCAGCGCGAGCTGCATGTCGAGGGTACCCTTTTCAAACGTCGCGGGATAAACCATCGCTTCGCCGACGGGCCGGGGCTCGCCGAGCTTCTGGATTTTTCCCATCTGCTGGGTCAGCCCATTGAAGAACGCGCTCGATTTGTCCAGCGGCAACGCCGCGTCCATCTCCTGGTTGAAATTGGTCTGGATGCCGGCGTAATCGCCCGCGTTGAGCAACTCGACGAGCCGGCTGGCTACTTTCGCGTAACGGGCCGTCAGAGACAACTGCGTCTGACGCCTTTCCGGCTCCGCTTTCGCCGCCACGCGGGGCTTGAAGAGAAGCCCGGCGATCAGGCCACGACTGTCCAGCACGACGTGCATGTCGAGCGTGCCCTTTTCAAAAGTCGCGGGAAAAACCATCATTCCGCCGACGGACCGCGGCTCGCCGAGCTTCTGGATTTTTCCCATCTGCCGCGTCAGCCCATTAAAGAACGCGCTCGATTTGTCCAGCGGCAGCGCCGCGTTCATCTGCTGGTTAAAACTGGTCTGGATGCCGGCGTAATCGCCCGCGTTGAGCAACTCGACGAGCTGGTTGGCCACTTTCGTGTAACGCTCGGTCCCTTGTCCCATCGCAGCCCCGGTGGAGAAAAGCGCCGCCGCGAAAACCGCAAAGAGCGGCAAAAATGCGTGCACGGGAACGGTCTTCCAAAAACAGAGTGATGAGCGCCCGCTCCACGGCGTCAAGTTGCGCAATCGTTTCGTAAAGTTTTGCAAGACAGTCGTCGGGTTGCCGGTCGTGCGTTTGCCGCGCTTCGAGGTGCCGGGAGAGTTCCGGGTGAGCGAGTTGCCAGGCGCGCCCGCCGAGAGTCGCGCGCTTGCGGGTGAAGCTGAACGAGGTGTTGATCGCGAGGTGATAGAGCCATGTATTTGCATAAGTGTTTTCTTTCAGTTCGGGCAACGCCCGCCAGATTTGGAAGCAGGATTTCCTGATACCAATCGTCCTGGTCAGCCGAATTCCATGAATAAACGCGGCAGACTCTGAGAATCCTGTTTCGATTCTGATTCACCAGTTCCAGGAACTTGTGTTCGTCTGCAGGCGCCGAATTCAAACTCGGGCGTATATCTGATTAGTCGCTACAAAAGGGAAAATTATTACCGCCAGGGAAAGTTTTTTTGGCCCTGTTATTGGGCAAAGGCAGCGGCGGCGCGAAAGGCCGGCTACGTTGCCCCCGCCCTTGCGCACTAGCCCGGGGTGGATGAAATCGGCGAGAAGCCATAGCAAGGTGTTGAAAAACCAACAGAAGCGCCGCGTGGGGGCACGCGAGGAAATCCTCAAAACCGCGCGTGCTGTAGCCCGGTGCCCTTCACCGGGCGGCTTATTTCAACAGCCTGCTACCTACCGGACCAACCGGTGCGTCGCTGCTCAAGTCTAAGGCGGGAGCAGGCGGTAGGTTTTTTGGTTTCGGCCGGTTTCAAATTTGTATCATGATACAAATTCGGCCCGTCAAAACCGAACACATGTTGCCGATTTGGGAAACCCGGGACTGACCTTACGCGCCTATGAACCTTAGTGGCCGATTCCTTGCCTCAGTTCATAGTTTACACATAGTCAGGAAAGTTTTAGAAGTCCTGAAAGTGGCAAATACCCTGATTCTACCGTGTTAAAGTGGGGATGGCGGAGAGAGGGGGATTCGAACCCCCGATACGGCTTTTGACCGTATAACGGTTTAGCAAACCGCCGCCTTCAGCCACTCGGCCATCTCTCCAGCCGTCGATAAGCTTCGAGGAGAGACTGGCACATCTTATCTCCGGGTCAAGCCGAAACGAGGCACCACACGGCGAGCGGAGCTGATAAAACCGCTGGGGAGTGTTGGTTGCGGCGGGGTCGATGACCTGGAAGAAGCCGGGCGGGCAGTCGGTTACCGGTCCGAGAAACCTTATTTTGCGCGACGCCCCCCTCACCCCTTTCCCTTCTCCCGATCGGATGGGGAGAGGGGAAATGAAAATCGGGGCCGGTTTACCCAGGGTTGCGCTCGTTCCTCGCTGACCCTGGGCTACTCTCATATCATCCCTACGGGACTTCGGTTTGGCTCGCTTCGCTCGCGCACATAGACGAACGCGCAGCGCTTCAACGAACCCAACGGCATAGCATACGACCCCGCCGACAACGTTCTGTATGTGGCCGATGGCCAAAACGGTGCCATCCGAAAAGTAACGCTCAGTGGCGTGGTGAACACCATCGCGGGCGTGGGTAAAACCGAGGGCCAGTTGTTCTATGGTGTGGACCAGGTAGCCGTAACTTCATCCCACCACCTCTATGTGTGCGACGCGTACAACAGCACGATATGGACCATGGACACCAATGGCGGAAACCTCTCTGTTCTGGCCGGGCCCGGCGCTAACAACAATTGGCCCACCGGCTCCGGCAGCGCCGATGGGACCGGCTCTGCCGCCCAATTCGGTTTCCCGGAATCTTTGTGGTTGGACGCGGCCGATAATGCCTTTGTCGCGGACTACCACAACAACACAATCCGAAAAGTCACGCCCGCCGGAGTCGTCACCACGGTCGGGGGCCGGCCCGGCGTCATCGGGACCGCCGATGGGACCAACACCGCCGCCCTGTTCAACCGGGAGGAAGGCATCTTCGTGGACCCGTGGGGCAACCTCTACGTGGCAGATACCCAGAACAGCACGATTCGCATCGGTTACGCCGGACCGCCCGCCATTGTCAGCCCGCCTCAAAACCTCACCGTGCCCGTGGACGCCTCGCCCTCCTTTACGGTCATTGCGGGCGGCGCCGCCCCGAGGTCCGCTTACGAGTGGCGGTTCCACGGCGTCCCCCTTACAAACAATGCCCACATCTCCGGCGCGCAAAGCAATGTGCTCACGCTCACCAGCGTGACGGCCAACGACGCCGGCACCTATCAGGTCATCGTTACCAACGCCGCTGGTCCGACCAACCTCTCGGCCACCTTGACGATCACCCAGATACCCCCGGTGATTACCTGGACCAACCCCGCCGCAATCCTCTACGCCACCGCCTTGAGCTCCAGCCAATTGGACGCTACCGCCAATGTGCCCGGTTCATTCGTTTATACGCCGCCGGCCGGAACGGTGTTGAACGTGGGGACCAATACCCTCCGGACCGTGTTTACGCCAACCGACACGGACGATTACGGAACCGCCACCGGCACCGTCAGCCTCGTCGTCTTGCCCAGGCCTTTGACCGTCGCCGCCAACAATGCCTCGCAGGCCTACGGAGCGACCAACCCTGTCCTCACGGCTACCTACAGTGGCTTCGTCAACGGTGAGAGTCTGACGAACAGCGATGTGGTGGGCGCCCCTTGCTGACGACCCTGGCCGGCACGAACAGTCCGGTGGGCGCGTATGCGATCAGCAACCGGCTGGGCAGTCTGACCTCAACCAACTACACCTTCGCTTTGACCAACGGCATCCTGACCGTGACCCAGGCCAGCCTGACGATCACCGCAAGCAACAGCACCAAGGTCTATGGCCAGACCAGGATTTTTGCCGGCACCGAATTCGCCGCCAGCGGCTTGTACGGCACCGACAGCGTCACGAGCGTCACTCTCACCAGCACGGGCGCTCCGGCCACCGCGGCGGTTGGCGTTTATCCCATCCTGGCCAGTGGCGCCACTGGCCGAGGCCTGGGCAACTATGCCATTGGCTACGTGGATGGCATTCTGACCGTCACTCCCTCGACGCCAGTGACGCTCAATATCCCGCTCCTGCTGGTGGATGGAACAATTAGACTGACGTTCGCCGGTGGGGATGCCGGTGTGAGCTACCGAATCCAAGCCAGCTCGAATCTAAACTCTCCAACCTGGAACGACCTCGCCACCAATGAGGCGGGAACCAACGGCCTGCCGGGTTTCACCGATCTGACGGCTACCAATCAGCGTGCGCGCTTTTACCGCACAGCGAAATGACGGCCCCGGGGGGCTGTAATGAGTTAAAGGGGTTAAAGGGGTTAACTGAGTTAAAAAGGTTACAGGGGTTACATGGTTACATGTGCCACTTCACTTTATTGCGTCGGCTTTGCCCTCCGAGCCGACGGCACGGATGATGTCCTTGATGTCTTCCTTAAGCTTATCCTTGGCAGCGCGCGCGATTCTCCAGACGTGGTGCTCGTGGTTCAGCGTCTGGCTCAATTCGTTGAAGTAGCGGATATAGTTCATCCGCAGCCCCTCGCCGAAGTTAATCTTGGTCATGCCCGCCTTGACGCTCCGGGTGATGTCGGCGAGCGAAACCCCGCAGGTGCCGTGCAGCACCAGCGGCGGTCGCGTCGCCCCCGCAAGTTTCTTGATCAAGGCGAAATCGATGTCGCGTTGCTCCTTGAAAATGCCGTGCGTGGTGCCCACCGCCACGGCCAGCAAATCCACGTCCACTTTCGAGGCGAATTCCTTTGCTTCAGCCACACTCACTGTCGGCGCCCGCTGGCTCGAGGCGTCGGAGCTCTTGATTATGTGGCCGATCTCCGCCTCGACACTGATCCCGAGCGACCGCACGAAGTTGATAATTTCCTGCGTGCCGCGCGCGTTCTCCTCGAGCGGCTTGTCCGCGTAATCAATCATCACGTGGGTGAATCCGGCCCGGACCGCCCGCATGACCGAGGCCGGGCTTTTGCCGTGGTCGAGAGCGATGGCGATGGGGACGGAGGTATCAGCCGCGAGGAATTTGATCAGTTGCGCCGCGTAATCAAAACCCCGGTACTCCAGGTTCGGTTCATAGCACTGAATGATGAGCGGGGAGCGGAGTTCTTCGGCCGCTTCGATGATGGCTCGGCCAATGTCGTAGGTTCCGCCGTTGTTGTTGAGCGCCGGGATGCCGAAGCCGTTGGCCGCGGCCTGGTCGCATATTTGTTTTGCGTTATAGAGTTTCATAATGGTTACTTTGGATTTGAATGTAATTGGCCAGCATCGTGCGGGCCTGCCGGGACGGCCAATTCCTCCGGCAATTCTCCTTCGATAGCCTGCCGTTCGCGTTTCATGGCCTGGGCGACTTCTTCAAACCCGCGTTGCCTCTGCGGTGTCAGCGCGCTGACCACCACCTGGGCGAGCAAACCGACGACCGCGGCGGGGATGGTCGGGTTGCCCCACATTTTCGCTTGCGAAGGAATGGCCATAACGAGCAACGACACGGCCGGCGTCGTGACCAGGGCGGCCAGCGCTCCCTGCCAGGTCGCCCGCTGCCAGAAGCGCCCCAGCAGGATGGCCACCCCCAGGCCGCTCATCGTCAGGGGCAAAAATTTGACCACGAACCCCACAATGCTGCCGGTGTAGAGCGCCAAGGCCGTGGAAAGAACGAACGCGCACGCCAACGCCCGCCGTGCCACCACCACCGGGCGCTTGGGGTAATGCCCTGTCGCCAGGGGATAAATGTGCCGCACGAAGAACGTGCCCGCCGCCGCGGCGTTGCCGTTGGCCGCGGAGGACATCCCCGAAACTACCGCGACCACGACAAAAGCCGCCAGCCAGGGCGGCAGGACATTCATCACCAGCCAGGGGAGGGCTTCATCCGGGTTTCGAAGCCCCGGGTTGAGGTGGAAGGTGTACATGCCCGTGATTCCCACCGCCACTGAGAAAATAATCACTATAACTCCCGACGTGACCATGCTCCATTTGGCGCCGGCCTCCGTATGCGCGCTGTACATCGTTAGCCGCCGGCCAGGATCGGCAAGCGGGTTCAACGCCAGCACCACAATCAAGCCCAGCACATTCCAGGTCCCGAGCGACGCAACGCCCAGAAAAGAAAAATAATCCGCCGGAACCGCCTGGCGCAACCCCGCCAATCCCCCCGAGTCGCTCAAGGCAGAGTTTATGAGGCAGCCAAAGCCGCAGAATAAGATCAGCGTCTGGAGAACGTCGGTATAAACCACCGCCTTCAGCCCGCCCGGAATGGAAATCGCCGCCTTCGCGAGGCCGGCCAGCACCGTGCATTCTCCGTGGGGTAACCCCGTGACGGCCTCCACCACCGCCGCTCCCCCTTTGATCTGGACCGTCAGCCAGCACAATTGCGACACGAACAGGCTGATATTGGAAAACTCAACGACCACGCGGTTTCCATCGTAGTAGCAGGCGACCTCTTCGCTGAGTGTCATGAACTTGAAGCGCCGCATCTGCGCGAAGAACAGGCCCGCGAGCAGGGTGCCCAACCCGAGCCCGATCGGATACGCACACCCGCCCCAACCGTGCTGGTAGGCGAGTCCCGTTCCGCCGATGATCACCCCCGTGCCGATGCAGGTCCCAATAATGGTTCCCGTGAGCACCCAGTACGGAAGCCCTCGTCCAGCCACCAGGTAATCGGTCGGCTTCCTGACGCGCGACATCCAGAAGAACGACACTCCGGTCGTCAAAACGACGTAAAGCACCAGCCCAATGGCGATAGCGGCGCGTGTTCCCATTTATGCGGCATCCAGCACAAAGCTCGCGGGAGCAAAGGCCGGCAGGTTTATCTTGAACGTCCCTCGGCTGATCCTGACCGGCTTGCCTTCCGGCACGCCGCGCAAATTCACCGGCAACGCTCGGGTCGCTTTCAAGCCCGGTGGCAAGGTAACCGTCAGCGCTCCGGAGACACCGCCCAACTCCCATAAACGCAGCAATAGCTTGTCGCTGTAAGGATCTGGCCCGAAGCACGTGGCGATGACCCCTTCGCGCGAAACGGAGAGACCGGAGCCCTGAACCGGCAAGTTGCCGCGCGGGCCGTCAGCGGAGCTCGCGAGCAGCGAAGCGCGCGCTTCCCAGGCAGGCTCGATCAGATTCCTGGCGGAGATCCCTTTCCGCACGAGCCAGAGCCGGACACGCGAATTCCATGAACCCTCCTGCCAAAGCGGGAAATTCGTGTCCCATTGGTTGTTGTAGAGATTTATGAAAACACGCGCGCTTAGGGGAACGTAATTCAGCGAGAATTTCCAGAGGCCCGGTTCGCCGAGACTCACCAGCGGGGAGTCCAGCGGGCAAAGCCCGACGCCATACCCGTCCGGGCCGGTAATCGTCATCCCCGAGTTGAGGCAAAACAGATGCCGGTTGGCGCCCTCGATAATGTCCTTGCTCGGGTCAGTCAACGAGCCGAGCCGGGCAAGCTTGAACTCCGGCCGCTCGATGGCGAACGGCAGGCATAACCAGCCGCCCTCCGGGAGAGGGTTTGGCGTCTTATCCTCGATGGCCCACTCCAGGTCGAGATAAGGCTGCGCTTCGTAAAGGGTGTATCTTATCGTGACCGCTTTCGCCAGTGGTGTGGCGTCGGGGCAGCGCAGGGTGACCGTTTTGGCAACGGGATCTTGCCGGAGCGTCACCGTCCAATTTGTCAGGGTTATTCGGGCGTAGGGTGCTTTGTCCGGCCCCGGCATTCCCGGTTTGCCAAAGTCGTTGTTCACCCAGCCGATGCGCCGGCAGTACGCGCTGATGAACGCCTGCACATTGTTCGACGAGAATCGTTCATGCAGGTATTGACCCACGCCGGGTTCGGGTGCCACCAGCTCGCGCCCGGTCTTCAGATCTCTCAGTGAGGTTATGCACCCGCGGGCCGGGTCAACTTCGAGCCGGAAAGTTTTGTTTTTGAGAACAACCGAGCTGCCCGTTCCGTCCCGCGAGCCTTGTGCCGCACCCACCCTGTCTGACGGTAAGAGGCCGAAGGTTTTGTACCCGAGCGACGGAACATCTTCCGCCAGGAACCGCACAGTTGGCCCGTCGGAATCCTGAACTGTGACCCGCCGGCCGGTCGCCAGGTCCTGAAGCACCGCGGACTTGCCTTCCGGCAGCGCAATCTCGACCTCGCCGCTCCGTTTCCATGGCAGCGGATTGAACACGCAGACGCGGAAGCCGTCAGTTGCGACGTTCTGGGCCAGCAACCGCAGGCGCGCGTCCAATGCGTTCGTGACCAGGGAAGCCGTCCCCCGGATGTAATCGCGTTTGTCCTCGAAAGATCTTTCGAAGCGGGCGTATTTGCCCTCCGCTCGAGCTCGCGCCCATTCGTCGCCGTACCAGAATCCGCCCGGCTGGCTGCCGCGATACCCAAACGTGTGTTCGCTGTAAAGCAGGCTCTTTTCATAGGCTTCCGACAGCGAGGGATCGAGCGGCGGCGGGTCCACGCCCGCCACGCGTAGTTCCGTGTCGAGCGCCCCGACCGCTCCTTCCAGCGGCCGCGCGTCCCAGGCGAGCTTGGTTTCCGCGGGCATCGCCTCAAAGCCATGAATCCAGGTATCCGGCATATCGCCGCGCACTACGGGGATGTGCTGGTTCCTTTCCGCGCTGATGGCATCATAAAAGTCTTCGAGCCGGCCGAACTTGATCTTCACTCCGGGCAGTTCGCTCGCCGCCTGTCTCAACAACTTGTCCACCTCGGCGGCGGAGGGCGGACCATGATTGTCGCCGGTCATGATCATCGCCAGCCAGGTTTGATACGGCCAATCCTTCGGGGGGAGCAACTCGGTTCCGTAATGAATCGAATACGCAGTCAGCAGCCGCGAGCCGTCGGGACCTTCCCACCAAAAAAGCGGCGGCACATGCATCGGCGTGCTCCCGCCGTTGCACCCAAGGTGGAGAAAATCTATCCCGGCGTGTTTCAACAGCGTCGGCAGGACCCAGCAGTGTTCGGGCACATCGGTCATCTTGGCCGCGCGCGGCAAAGGCAACCCGTTTTCGCGTGCCAGGTCGGCGGAGAATCTCAGGCCGCGCACCAGGTCTTCAATGTCGAGCGATTCGGTTTGCAGCGTGAACGGCATTGCGTGGACGGCGAGCCGCCCGTCCCTGAGCGCCTGCAGGACCTTGGCGCGCCGTTCCGGCGTTTGGCCGGGCCACAACATCTGCCGCAGCGGCCAACCCGGCACCGTCCAGACGAACTGCTGGTCCGCCGGCAATTGGCGCGAATCCTCGATCAATTTCAGCGCGCCATCCAAAAACGACGTGCGGTAACGGGTGAGGACATTCGTGACGAGGTCGGTGTAGCCGATGTCGAAATGCGTCTTGAAGACGACCACGACCTCTTTCACGCGCGGGTTGGCCGCCTGGGTTTCCAGCGAACTGAAGATGAGCGCCGCGCCGATGGCTAGAAGCCAAAGCCTGGTGGTAGGGCGCATTCGGGACGGACACGCCCTGCTTTCGCAAACAACCTGGCGAAGATTCCCCCTCTCCCCTTCAGAAGGGGAGAGGGTCGGGGTGAGGGGATTTGCGGCGACCGAGCTTAGGTGCTTGCCGAAGCCAGCTCTGCTTCTGCGCAAATCCCATTCCATAAAACCTCAAACAAACGGTATCCGTAGCGCGCGCGCCAGGCGCTTCAACAGCGCAGCGTGGAGCCCCTGGACCACTGCGACATGATGCGGCATCCCTTCGTGGCACAGTTCCTCAAACCATTCGCGCGGGTCAATCGCCATCCGCGCCAGCGCATTGGTGGCCATGAGATGGCGCTTCGGCTTGAGGGTCTCGCCTTCGCGCGCCGTCAGCAGGTATTTGCCGTCGAGCCTCCAAATGCGGAACACCGTGACCGGCATGTCCGCGCGAATAGTCGCCTCGATGACCGCCGGCTTCTTGATGTTGAAATGACGCGCGATGCGCGGCCCGCCCGGTTCGCCCACCGGCTCGCAAAGCGACATCGGCGCCGCCCCCCCATGCCAAAGGCTGATGGTCTCGCGGTCATGCTCCAGCCAGTCGGACAAGTAGCACCGGCCCAGCCCCAACCGCTCCGCCAGCCAGGCCGACAGCGCCCCGTCGGCATCCCCTTCGATGCCCACCGCCTGCCCTTCATCCGTCAACCGCGCCACGCCCAGGTACGGCCATTGCCCGAACGTATTGGGCAGTTCCGGCCATTCGCGAATCGTCATCGCATCCAGGTTTTCGGTGTCCAGGAATGACCGCATCGCCAAATAGAGGCGCGAGGCCATCGGCAAATCCTCGTCGGTCGTGTCCTTGTGCGGCAGTCGGAGCGCCTTGACCTTGGCAACGTCTTCGGCCACCCCTGCATCGCTTACTGCATTCACGGCATTGGCGAATTCGATCAGGCTGAACGTCTGGACCTGTACCCCCAAACCCTGGTGCATCGCAAATGGCTCGGCCCCCATCGCAAAATACCCGGGCGCCTGTCCCCCAATCACCCCGAGCCGCACCGAGCGCAACCGCCGCACCGTGGCTGCCAGCCGCACGGCTTCGCCGAATCGTTCCCGCGTCTCGGGCGCGTCCGGGTCGCCATAAACAACCTCGAACGCATGCCCCATCTGGCGCAAGACCGACGCCCAGCAGTGGGCCCCGACCAGCGAGCACGAACTGATCATGTCGCCGTCCGGCTTCTCCGGCGTGGCCCAAAGCACGACCGGATCAGGCCAGAGCTGCGCCAGTGTCGGGGCCAGCCGCCCATCGCCCATCGTAGTTTGCAGCAACGCAATCGCATCGACCCGTTGCCCTTCACACTCGGCCATGGCCTGCTGCAGCGAGGCATCGTCCACCGCCTTTTCCAACGGTTCCAAAACCGCGAGCTCCGTTTGCCGCACGCAGCGGCGAACCCGCTCCTCCATCTTCCCGCCCCATTCCATGTCGAACCCCGGCCGGCGGCGTCCGATAAAAATGAGGCCCAACTTCAGTGGCCGAACGGACGCAGCAACCTGGGACGGTTTTGGAATGGAAGAGTGAGTCATCATGCCTCCCTATAAAATCCTAATCTTAATCGTAATCTTAATCGTAATCTGTCCGGAACAAACGAAAGATTACGATTAAGATTAGGAACAGAATAACGGTGTTTCATATTCCGAGCCCCAATGAAACATGTTTCGTATCCAGGAACGCCTCCATCCCCTCGATGCCCAGTTCCCGTCCCCAGCCGCTTTGTTTGACCCCGCCGAAAGGACATTGGCTGGTCGTGGGCACGCCGTCGTTCAACCCAATCATCCCCGCCTCCAACGATTCCATCAAACGAAATGCCCGCTGCAGGTCGCGCGTGAAAGCGTAGGCGCTCAGCCCATACGGCGACGCGTTTGCCCGCCCGATGGCTTCAGCCTCCGTGTCGAAGGCGCACACCGCCGCCACCGGCGCGAAGGTTTCCTCCGACATGCACAACGCCTCGGGGGGCACATCCGCCAGCACCGTCGGTTCGAGGAACCACCCCTTGCGCTCCAGCCGTTTGCCACCGCACAGCAACCGCGCGCCGCGCCGGGTGGCGTCCTGAACATGCTCGAGCGCTTTGGCCAGCCCCTCCTTATTGAGCAGCGGCCCAACCTGGACGCCCTCCTCTAGCCCGTCGCCCGTTTTCAACGCCGAGGTCTGCTCCACGAAGCGGCGCAGAAATTCCTCGTAAATCGAGCGTTGGACATAGAGGCGATTCGACGCGATGCACGATTGGCCCGTGTTGCGGAATTTGGTGATCATCACCCCTTCGACCGCGGCCTCCAAATCGGCATCCTCGAATACCAGCACCGGCGCATGACCGCCCAATTCCAGCGAGAGCGGCTTGATCCCGGCCGCCGCGCCCGCAATCAGCGAGCGCCCGACTTCGGTCGAACCGGTGAACGTAATCTTGCGGCAGCGCGGATTCTCCAGAAATTCCTGCGCGATCTCCGCCGCCCGGCCCGCCACCAGTTGAAACACCCCTGCGGGCAATTTCGCCGCTTCGACGCATTCCGCGAACGCCACCGCGCACAACGGCGTCGCGCTGGCCGGTTTCAGAATCACCGGGCAACCCGCCGCCAGGGCGGGCGCCACTTTGCGCACGGCCAATACCAGCGGAAAATTCCACGGGCTGATCGCCGCCACCACTCCAACCGGCGTTTTGATGACCAGGTGACGCTTGCCGTCTGCCTGCTGCGGCACGATCCGTCCATAAGCCCGCCGCGCCTCCTCGGCAAACCAGCGCAGATGGTCCACCGACATCGCGACCTCCCCCAGGCTCTGCGCCAGCGGCTTGCCGTTCTCCAGCGTGATCGTCCGGGCGATCTCGTCGCGCCGCCGCTCCAGTTCGTCCGCGATTTTCCTCAAATACTCCCCGCGCGCCTTCCCGGTCAGCCGCCGCCAGCCCGCCGAAGCCGCGTGCGCGTCCTGGATGACCTGGGCCACCGCGTCGCGTTTCACCGCGCAGACCTCGGCAAACGGCTCGTTCGTCGCCGGGTTGACCACGCGCAAGGTGAACGCCGTGCTCACCCACTTGCCGTTGAGATAAAGCGGATGGACCTTCATTGCTTCGGCACCTTCTTCCAATCATTGAGAAACATCTCGATGCCGAGATCCGTCAGCGGATGGTCGTAGAGCTGCTTGAGCACGTCGAAACTCATCGTGGCGATGTCCGCCCCGATCAGCGCCGTCTCCAGCACATGCAGCGGGTGCCGCACCGCGGCGACGATGATTTCGGTCTTGTACCCGTAATTGGAGTAAATGGTTTTGATCTGGCGGGCCAGGTCCATGCCGACATGGCCGATGGCGTCGAGCCGGCCCACAAACGGGCTGATATAGGTCGCGCCGCATTTGGCCGCCAGCAAGGCCTGCAAGGGCGAAAACGTCACGGTCACGTTCGTCTTAATCCCTTCGGCGGTGAACTGCTTGACCGCTTTCAAGCCCTCTTTGGTATTCACCACCTTCACCACCACGTTCTTATGAATCTTCGCCAGCTCGCGGCCCTCGGCGAGAATCCCCTCCGCCTCCAGGCCGATGGTCTCCAGGCTGATCGGTCCATCAACGATTTGGCAAATCTCGCGGTAAACCTCCGCCGGACGACGCCCGGTCTTCGAGACATGCGTGGGATTGGTGGTCACGCCGTCAATGATGCCCCAGCTCCAGGCTTCTTGAACTTGCTTCACGTCGGCGGTATCGAGGAATAATTTCATAAGGGTTTCTGCGATTTTTTGAAAAATCTATATTTGCGGAAATGCTCAGGGAAACAAGAGATATTTGTGAGATCCGGTCGAGGCGCATCCGGACGCCGCCGGAGTGCTCCCGTCCTCGGGCGCAGCAATATCCACGCGCAGTCTCGCTCGCGACGATTCCAGCGCGCCCGCTTCCGAGAGTTCTGCTCCGCCCCAAGACGAGCGCACTCCGACGTTTTGGAGGATCCTGAGGCGGTGTCAGGATGCACCCGGCAGGTCGCTTCATCCCGCAGGGATGGCAGATGAAGACTCTGAAGCCTGGGGGTTGCGATATGATAACGAATTAGCCGCTCTCCACGATCGCGCTGTCTGCCGTCCCTGGCGGGACTTGACCAAGCTCCTTCCTCCCTCCCCACCGTTGAAACGGTGGGCTATTTTCGGCCATCCCTGCGGGATTTCGAAATTGCGCTCCGGGCATGATTTGTAATTCTCGACTCTGTACAGATAAGTAACAATTGGACCGATTCCAACCTTCTGAAGGCTATTCTCACCAATTGAAGGCTATTGAAGCCACAAATGCGCTTGCCTCTGCTGCGATACACCCGGCTCCCGCGACAAAAAAACTCCTCATCTGCCGCTGGAGGCACTGAGCCATGGCACTGACAATCACACGTAATAGCAGCCTGCCCCTTGTGCGGCGGGGTCCAGATTAAATTCTACGACGGCTGTTTCGCCGCAGGATCGGCGCGTGACGTGCACCTCCAGGTTCCCCGTCCGGCAGTCAGCCGGAGGTTGGGTCGCCAACATCACGATTAGACCCCCATCCGACTCAACCCACTGCATTTCTTCGATGGGAACATCCGCGGGATTGATCACGAGACTTCTATTGTTTCTCGTATCGTACAAGTCGGCATTCCAATCTGGGGCTAACCCCACGACTTCAAAGGCGTAAGCATCACGCTTCCCCGGGCCCCCCACAACGAACATCGCCAGGTTGGTGCGCCCGGGATAAACCCTCAGCGCCTTCGCCAGATGTCGTTCGACCGGATGAGTGCCGATAAATACATTGATGTTCCCCGCCCAATGTGCCTGACCCCGTCCCACCAACTCCCAAAGGTCCGGTGCCAAGGACCGTCTTGCGGCCAAATCTCCACCCGAAGAGCGGGTCGTTTGTCCCCTGCGAAACAGATTCAGCATCCCCGCAAATCCGGTGCCGGACTGCGGTGAGGATTGCTCCGGGGAGGTCACCGCGGTGAGCAGCCTGTTCGGCGGGACCAGGTTGAAATCACCAAGCGGGGTCGGCTGCGAGCGCGCTACATCGGTGCTCAGTTCTCGCGACTCGCCGGGCTCCAGAGCCGGCACGAGCAATTGGGCCAGGGGGTGCCAGGGGACAAATGCTCCCAGTGGGGCGGATTCAAGCCGCATCGGTGTTGGCGGCGAACGGTGCGCGCCGGCGTTATGCACCGTGACCTGAATTCGGACCCTGTCTCCAGACAAATCGTGAAACGAAATGTCCGTTCGCTCCACGTGTAGTTCAGCTTCGTACCTGGAACGGACTTCGAGTTCCGGCCTTTTCTCAATCACAATCATAGCATTACCTTTCACAGAAGCCGTGGCGCCGAAGCGTCTGCCGCGATGCGTGCGCGGGCCTGGATGGGTTCTCTCGCGTCACAACGCTACAGCGCGGCGAGAGTCCGGCCGCGTTTCCTTTCGCACCAGCCGCATACCGCTTCGAGATCGGTCACACAGCTTCATCATTATCTTACACCAAAACTGCCGAACGCATAGCAGCCTCGAACTCGTAAAATCGTAAATCCCACCATCCCACCGGCAACCCTGAAACGCGCGATCACTCGGTAAACATGGCTCTGCCACCGCATGGGGCACCTTTGGGACGACAAAAATCTCGGTAAATAGGCCCTTGGGACGGACTTGGGACGACTTGAAAATGAAAAAACATCGGTAAATAGCCGCTTGGGACGGTGGGACGGCATTTTTGCACCCCTGTGCGCGCGCAAACATTTCCGCTCCATCCCCATCAACCCACCTTCCTGGACCCGCTTTTAGCGGCTATCCGCAAATTCTCCTCTGAAAGCATGTTTGGTGTTTTTCCGTCGTTTGGTATCTGTCGCCGGTAGCCGTACGACCGGTGGTGGTACCTCTACGGTAGGTGGCGGTCGCCGTACGGTAGGTGGTGGTAGGTCCTGGTAGGTCCTGGTAGGCGCTGG
>Ga0210408_10002244_pt1 | contig 19141 bp, 17 predicted proteins | sample IncBWH4MmetaG_FD_155471 | JGI IMG/M metagenome (GOLD analysis project Ga0210408, IMG submission 155471) | Forest soil microbial communities from Barre Woods Harvard Forest LTER site, Petersham, Massachusetts, United States - Inc-BW-H-4-M | ecosystem: Environmental > Terrestrial > Soil >...
CCGAACACGCGCTGGCCGCGATCGCGGTTGACGATGCCCTGGTCGTAGACGAGGTAGGGCGCGGCCTCGGCCAGCGCGCGCTGCGAGACGCCGTCGGCGGCAGCCTGTTGTTGGAGATCGGCGAGGAAGCGATCAAAGCTCGCGCCATTGTGGCAGGACGCGGCGCGGGGCGAGGGGGCGGCCGGTGGTCTGGCTGGCGCCACCGTCGATCTGGCGGGAGCCGGAAATAGTTGTGCCGATGCCTGCCGCGGCCCGCACAAAAGCGCCAATATGACCGCGCCAAATAGGATCGTCGAAGTGCGATTCATGAAGTTACCGTTGCGATGCCGAATCCGGCATGTCGTGGCATCATTCAAAGACGTGGATGGCCGGGTCAAGCCTGCTCAAGCCCGGCTATGACGAAAAGCAGGCCCGTTTTTGAAGCACGATTATGCGGCGCAAGCCCGCCCCATGCATGGGAGCCCGCCGCTGACACTGGGCCTCGGCGGCTGTTCCAATCGCATCCGTCCGTGTAGACTTCGGTCATCTTAAAGGCCTGCAAGGGGAGGCCGCATCACCGGACCAGGGAAACGGCGGAACGACCATGACCGATATCCGATATTTGGCTCCGAACACGCTCGATGAAGCGATCGGCGCGTTCGCGGCCGCCGGAAGTACGGCGCGCATCCTGGCCGGCGGCACCGACCTTTTGGTGCAGATGCGCTCCGGCGCCGTCAAGCCGGGCTTGATCGTCGACATCAAGAAAATATCTGAGATGACGACCATCGAGGAAACCGCCGATGGCACCTTTCGCGTCGGCGCCGCCGTCCCCGGCGCGGTCTTGGCCGAACATCCGCGCTTCGGAAAAGTCTGGCCCGGCGTCTTGGAGGCGGTCAATCTCATTGGTTCCACCCAGGTCCAGGGACGGGCGTCCGCGGGCGGCAATCTCTGCAACTCATCTCCGGCCGCGGACAGTGTGCCAGCCTTGATCGCGGCCGGCGCCATCGTCACGATCCAGGGGCCAGATGGGCGTCGTGAAATGCCGGTCGAGAAAGTGCCCGCCGGTCCCGGCCGCACCAACCTGAAACCCGGCGAAATCCTCGTCAGTTTTACGCTACCGCCACGGCCACCCGGTTCGGGCGATGCTTATCTGCGGATGATTCCGCGCACCGAAATGGACATCGCGGTGGTCGGCTGCGGCGTCAGCCTCACGCTGAAGGACGGAGTATGCACCGCTGCCCGGGTCGGGCTCGGCGCGGTGGCGCCGACCGTGCTGCTGGTCGAGGCGGCGGCCAAGGCGCTTGTTGGCAGCAAGCTCGGCGATGCGGCGCTGAACGCCGCTGCGAGCGCCTGCTCCGCCGCCTGTCGTCCGATCGACGACAAGCGCGGCACCATAGCCTATCGCACAAAAATTGCCGGCGTTCTGCTCAAGCGCACGGCGGCCATCGCGGCTGGCCGCGCGGGGAGGAATTGAAGACCATGGCGAAACTGCACGTTTCCACCACCATCAACGGCGAGCCGATGGAGTTTCTGTGCGAGCCGAACGACACCATGCTCGACGCGCTGCGCGGGCCGCTTGGGCTGACCGGATCGAAGGAAGGTTGCGCGTCGGGCGATTGTGGCGCCTGCAGCATTATGCTGGACGATCGCCTGGTCTGCTCCTGCCTGATGCTATCAGCGGAAGCCGAGGGCTGCGAGATCCGCACCATCGAAGGCATGGCCCACGGCGAGAAACTGCATCCGCTGCAGCAGAAATTTCTGGAAATGGCGGCGCTGCAGTGTGGCATCTGCACCTCGGGCATGCTGGTCGCCTCCGAAGCTCTACTGAAGAAGAATCCGCAGCCCAGCGAGGAAGAGGTTCGCTTCTGGCTCGCCGGCAATCTCTGCCGGTGCACCGGTTACGACAAGATTGTCCGCGCGGTTCTGGAGACCGCGGCCGAAATGCGGCAAGCAAGGAATTAAGGAGTTTTGGCAATGAACGTCATCACCAACAACAAGTGGATCGGCCAGCGCACCATTCGCCCCGACGGCGTCGACAAGGTCACGGGCCGCGCGGCCTTCGCCGCCGACACCACGATGCCCGGCCAGATCTGGGGCAAGATCCTGCGCAGCCCGCATCCGCATGCGCGCATCCGATCGATCGATACCTCGAAAGCGGAGGCGCTGCCGGGCGTGAAAGCAGTGATCACCGCGCGCGACATCGTCAATTTCCCGATCGACAAGCCGGTCATACTCGGCATCCAGGACATGCGCTGGATGTGCCGCAACGTGATGGCACGCGAGAAGGCGCTGTTCCCCGGCCACCCGGTCGCGGCGGTCGCCGCCACCACCGAAGCGATTGCGGCAAAAGCCTGCGAACTGATCGAAGTCGATTACGAGGTGCTGCCGTGGGCGATCGAGATCGACGATGCGCTAAAGCCCGACGCGCCGATCCTGCACGAGTTCAACAAGTTCGAGGGAAAACCGTCCAATATTGCCGGCAAGCTTGAAGTCAAGAAGGGTGACATCGTCAAAGGTTTTGCCGAAGCTGAAGTGGTGATCGAGCGCACCTTCACCACCCGCCCCGTTCATCAAGGCTATATCGAGCCGCACGCCTGCCTCGTCAGCGTCGCCGCCGACAACAAGACCACGATCTGGAGCTCCAGCCAGGGCCAGTTCATGGTGCGCGCCATGACTGCGTATCTGACCGGCTTTCCGCAGAGCGACATCCGCGCCATTCCGGCCGAAATCGGCGGCGGCTTTGGCGGCAAGACCATCGTCTATCTCGAGCCGCTCGCTACCCTGCTGGCGAAAAAATCCGGCCGCCCGGTGAAGATGGTGATGACCCGCGAGGAGGTGATGCGGGCGACGGGCCCCACGTCAGGTTCGAAGAGCACGGTCAAGATCGGCGCCAGGAAGGACGGCACCATCGTCGCCGCCCAAGGCACGTTCTATCTGCAGGCCGGCGCGCTGCCGGGCTCGCCGATCCGCGGCGCGGTGGGCTGCAGCTTCTCGCCCTACGATATCCCGAACGTGTTGTCGGTCGGCTATGACGTGCTCTCCAACCGCTCCAAGGTCGCGGCCTATCGCGCGCCCGGCGCGCCGATCGGCGCCTTTGCGGTGGAATGCGTGATGGACGAATTGGCTGAAGCGCTGAAAATGGATCCGCTGGAGCTGCGGCTGAAGAATGCCGCCAAGCAGGGCACGAAAGCGGCGCATGGCCCGGTGTTTCCGCGCATCGGCTATATCGAGACGCTGGAGGCGGCAAAGGCGCATCCGCACTATCACGCGCCGCTCGGCAAGCTGCAAGGAAAGCCGCGAGGTCGCGGCGTGGCGTCGGGCTTCTGGTTCAACGCCGGCGGAGAATCCTCCGCGCAAGTCAACATCACCGAGGACGGCAATGTCGTCGTCACCACCGGCCATCCCGATATCGGCGGCTCGCGCGCGGCGATTGCCAATGTCTGCGCCGAGCTGCTCGGCATCGACTACCGCCGGGTGTCGGTTCTGATCGGCGACACCGCGACCGTCGGCTTCTCGAACCTGACCGGCGGCAGCCGCGTGCTGTTTGCATCCGCGATGGTGGTGACGCAGTCGGCCGAGAAGGTCATCACGACTTTACGCGAGCGCGCCGCAAAAATCTGGGAGATCGACCCTGAAGCCGTCAAATGGGAAAACGGCGCGGCGCATCCGGCGAGCCCCAATGCCGGCCAGTTCGAGCCGCTGACCTTGGCCGAGCTCGCCGCGAAAGCCCCGCAGATGGGCGGGCCGATCGGCGCCGGCGTGCAGCTCAACACCGAAGGCGCCGAAGGCGGTTTCGGCACGCATATCTGCGACGTCGAGGTCGATATCGAGCTCGGCATCGTGCGCGTCATTCGTTACACCGCGGTGCAGGACGTCGGCCGCGCCGTGCATCCGGGCTATGTCGAGGGCCAGATGCAGGGCGGCGTCGCGCAAGGAATCGGCTGGGCGCTCAACGAAGAGTACATCTACAACAGGGATGGCAAGGTCGATAATCCCGGCTTCCTCGACTATCGCATGCCGGTCTGTTCAGACCTGCCGATGCTGGACACCGTGATGGTTGAAGTGCCGAACCCAAAACATCCGCAAGGGGTGAAGGGCGTCGGCGAGGTGCCGCTGGTGCCGGTGATGGCGGCGGTCGCCAACGCCGTCCACTACGCGCTCGGAAGGCGCTTCTACAGCCTGCCGATGTCGCCGCCGAAGGTGCTGGCGGAGTTGGAGGCGAAGGGGTGATGCTGCGGAGTCAGTGAGCGACCGATCTCTCGGAGGCCCGGGTTTCGATCAGCGCCGCGTACCGGGTGTACTCGACTGACATTTCCATCAGCCTTGTGCGCACCTCAGGATCGGAGACCTGGTGCGCCAAGCGCTTTGCTTGTTCGGCTTGATACCGATAATGCATCATCTCAGTCATGTGCCCTCAGGGGTAGTAGTACCCGCTTCGCCATTGCGCTTCGCTGGTCGCCGTCAGCGGATGAGCTCGAACCTGCGCATCTCGGCGAGACGGGCCCGGCAATATTCCCGGTAAAGAGCGTTGATAAGCGACCACATGACCGAACCTCGTTGTTAAGTCAGGGGCACAAACATAGGCGCCGCTTGTTTCCAGACATCTTCGGCGAGCGAGGAAAATGGTTTCGCCGTCGGCCGGTTTGTTTCGTCCGGTGAGAGCGAACGAAACCGCCTCACGGCTTCGTGAGTTGGCTCTGCAGGCATCGGGTCTCATGTCCGCCGATCCCGTGGAAGACAGTGAGGACGTTCGCCCCGCGCGGTGCGCGACGATCGTCGGACCGCTTCAAGGGCCGATTTTGCGGTTGATCCAAATCAACGCTTGTCCTTCCAAGGCATCCCTTATTGAAAAGGTTCCCTTGTGGCGCTCTCGATTTCGAATTGACCGGTAACTTGATGCGATCCCGCGTAAGAAAATCCGCCCATTTCCTGGAACGCATCGGGCTTGCGATGGCGGGCGCGGCAAGTGGCTTGTTTGTCGGCGCCCATGTGGGGTCGAGTATTGCGGTACTCACAACCCAGGGATTTCTGGCGGTCATGATGATTGCGGGCGCGATCGGGTTCTATCTCGGAATCGACACCCCACCTGTGCCGTTTCACGGACCCGACCAGGGCGGCTCGGAGAGAAAGATCGATTCTGCGGAATTCTTGAGCGCGGTCGGCACGTTCCTCGCCGCCCTGGCTGCATTTGAATCGGTCATCGTGATTGTTCTTCGCGAAAATCCGCACATGTTCTGGACGGTCATGATCATGCTTGGATGGGTCGTCGGCGTGACGATGCAGATCATTGCCGGCGCCGTCGCTCGCATGCGCGCCTGACTTGTGACTGCGCGCCGATCGCTTGGTGAGCGCCAAGTGAATGCCAAATGAAAGCCAAGTGAGCGCGGCCATTTTGGCGTCGCATTGATCTAGTTCAATTGACCGCCGGCAATTCGATCATGTTGCTCCCATGAAAATGTCCGATGTCACGTGTCCGTCCTGCGCAGCATCTTATGAACTCGCCGAGTCAATGTCGGCCAAGGGCAATCCGGGCCGTGCGACCTGTAGCGTCTGCGGCGGCGTCTTGGCATCCTGGCCAGAACCGAGATTGAGAGCTTATCGGCTCGTTTTGCCACCGGAACACAAATATCCGAGCGTGCCGGTGCCGCCATCTCCGACCGCGTCATGATCGCCTGAACTCGAAGCGCAGACCAAGCTGACGCTTCTTTTCGAAAAAAGGAGCTGGAGCGCGCCGCAAAATACGACTGTATCTGACCATCTCGTCATGCTTAGATCGCCCGCAAGCTCGCAAACGCCTTTGCGAGCTCCTTGCATGTCGGCTTGCGTACGCCTCTGAAGCTATTGACGAAAAGCGGCCCAATTTCGCATTTCGGTCGCCGCTTTGCAGAACCTGAATATTGCCTGCCCGTTTTTCGCGCGGGATGATGCTGACGATATCGTTGAAAACCCAAATTGGCTTTTGTCTCGACCAGGATCGGGAACCCTCCGCATGATGTTCGTCATTGAAATCTTTGGAAAACCCGACAGCCGCGGAAACGCGGTTGTGATTGAGCGTCGCACCCATACCGGCTCGAGCGTAACCGAAGCTCTTCGCACGGCTCAGGCCAACCTGCGCACGCCGCCACCGAGTGCATATAGCTTTTCAATGAAGGCAAACGGAAAGGAGGTTGGACGTTGGCGAAGGGGCGACGACGATAACAAAGCCAACGTTCTGGATGACCTGGAATCTGCGAACGCCAGTCCACGGGTGGACGGCGACAAATATTAAGGTTCGCGTGGCGCGGTTGGCCAACAGGGCGCGCGAGGCTCGGCGCATTGAGAGCCCGCCCCGGGGCGCGCCGGCCAGGCCAGGGTTCGATGCGTCTCTCCTGGGCGATACGGGTCGGCTATCGTTCCATCGTTCTGGCGACGCGAACGCTCATATAGACCATGCGATTGGGGGAGGCGAACCATAAACGTGCGGCAGATCTGGCGGTTTGAGGCGTCCGGCTGAACGCGCCGCCGCGAAGCACATGTCTGTTACAATTCCCGCTGATCCAGGCCGAGCCGTCGGATGGCGCTCCGTTGTAACTGTCATTCCAGCAGTCCTCGACCCAGTCATAGACGTTGCCGTGAACCTGATAGAGCCCCCAGGGATTGGCAGCAAATGAGCGAACCGGCAAAGCTCGCGTGCCCGCGATGGGCTGCACCTCGCCAATGGCCGCGGGTATCAGTTCGCCATCTCCGGGAGCGCAATTTGCCTGTGCGGGAAAGAACGAATCCCCCCACCAATATGCCGTTGTCGTCCCGGCGCGCGCGACATATTCGCGCTCGGCTTCGCTGGGAAGACGATAGGGTCTGCCAGTGCTGCGGGCGAGCCAGGCAACATAGTCCTTGGCATCATCCCAGAGTATATTGATTGCAGGCTGCCTTCCGCGCCCCCAGCCTTGGTCGGCGGGTCGATAGCTGCACCCCCCTGCCGCAACGCAAGCGTCCCATTCGCCCATTGTCACGGTAAAGCGACCGATGGCGAAGGGTTTGGCAAAGCTGACCTCGTGTTGTGGCGCTTCATCGGGGGTGCTTGCCGCTTCGCCGTCCTCGGCCCCCATCAGGAAACGACCTGCAGGGACCACGATCATTTCCGGACACCGTTCACATTCCTTGAACTGGTCAAGCGGCCTCAACGCAAGCGCCTCATTGCGCGAAAGCGGTCGCGCAAGACGCAAGTCTTGCAGTTCTTCCATGGCGGCGAGCAAGGGTGATGGCAACGTCTCGTCGGCCACGGCTTGGGCGCTTTGCGCCAGCGCAAATTGGGCGGATGTGGCGATGGTTGCCGCCGCAATCGCGAAAACAATCGAGCGGATGGTCTTTCCCATGCAAACCCCGAGGGCCGCGTCTGGTGTCGTCGATTTCATTGAACGCGCATTGATAGCTCTGTTCCGGGCGCAGGCGTGTGAACTGCCTCACAGCAGCCGGAATCGTTAGCCGCTCGCAATGACGGGCCCGGAGGCACTCCGCTCGCGGCCCTCACAGCTCCCGCGCATTGGAAAACGCGAACGACGACACCCGTCTGGTATTCTCGTCCAGGATCAGGGTGCGGGTGATCGGCGGCTCGGCGCGCTGGCTGCAATTCTCGCGCTCGCAAAGCCTGCAATTGACGCCGATCGGTGTTCCTTCCGCTTTTTCCAGATCCATGCCCGCGGCGTAGACCAGCTTTGCGGCGTGGCGGATTTCGCAGCCGAGCCCGATGGCGAAACGCGGCTGCGGTTGCGGATGCGGCGCCACCGGCCGCCGCACCATCTGCGCGATCGAGAAATAACGGCTTCCATCCGGCAGCTCGATCACCTGCTTGAGCAGGCGGTCCGGCGTATCGAAGGTCGAATGTACGTTCCACAACGGGCAGGTGCCGCCGAATTTCGAGAACGGAAACGTGCCGGAGGAAAATCGCTTGGAGACGTTGCCGGCATTGTCGACGCGCAGCAGGAAAAACGGCACGCCGCGCGCGTTGGGCCGCTGCAAGGTGGTGAGGCGGTGACAGACCTGTTCGAAGCCGGCATTGAAACGCTGCGCCAGTACATGCACGTCGTAGCCGAGCTGCTCCGCGGCGCCATGGAAGGCCTGATAGGGCATCATGACGCTGGCTGCGAAATAATTCGCAAGCGTAATCCGGTAGAGCCTTCGCGTGGTGTCGTCGAGCGGGCCGGCGCGGCCAACGATGGTCTCGAAGATCGCGCCGCATTCGGCGAGCCCGATCTGGAAGGCGATCTGGAAGCTGCGGCCCGGCCCATCGATCAATTCCGACAGCAAGAGTTGCCGGCGATGCCGGTCGAACCGCCGCAGCGTCTCGCGCATCACGTCGACCGGCATGATGCGGGTGGCAACCGAATGCTGTTCGCGCAGCCGCGTCACAAGCGCGGCAAACAGCCCCTCGGCAGGCACGTTCAACGCGTCGCGCAGATTTTCCGCGGCCTGTTCGAGCTCGGGGAAATAATTGCGGTTGGCCTCGATCAGCTCGCGGACGCGCTCGACCGGATTGGCCTCGAATCGGCTTCCCTCGTCACGATCGGCCATTTGGGCGGCGACCAGGGTTTCGCCGCGGCGGGCCTCGGTATAGGCGGCGTACAGCCGCTGCAAGGCATGGGTGACGCCGGGGCAGAGTTCAGCGAGATCGCGCAGCTCCTGTTTCGGCAGGTCGATCTGGCGGAACAGTGGGTCGGAAAAAATCTCGTTCAGCTCGGCGAAGAAGCGGTCCTCGTCGGCGGTCGCGAGATCGCGCAAATCGAGGTCATAGGCCTCCGCCAGCCGCAGCAGAATCTGCGCCGTCACCGGGCGCTGGTTGCGCTCTATCAGGTTGATATAGCTGGGGGAAATGCTGAGGCCCTCGGCAATCTGGGTCTGCGACAGACCTAATTGCTGGCGGATGCGCCGGAAGCGCGGACCGACAAAAAGTTTCTTTCCGGAACCGGCGGCCATGGGCGCCTCACTGACCATTCTGGCGTCATTCCGGACGGAAGCGGCGATCCGGAATCTTGAGATTCCGGGTTCGTGCTTCGCATGCCCCCGGAATGACGCTTCATTTTGTGACAAGATTTACAAAATGACACCTATGACAAGTTCATATGTTACATGACATCACCATTCAATAGCAAGCAGTATATACGAATTAGGAAGTTTAGCGTTTAGCTCTAGCCACGCATTTCGCAATGCACTGTCACGAATGTCGATTGGAGAAATATGATGGCGAAGACCTTTGAGCAGCTGGTTCCCGCGCCCGCAGCGCGTTTCGATGGCATCAGCCGTCCCTACACCCCGGCCGAGGTAGAAAAGCTGCGCGGCTCCGTGCCGATCGCCTACACGCTGGCCGAGAAGGGCGCCAATCGGCTTTGGAACGCGCTCAAGACCGAGCCCTACGTGAATTCGCTCGGCGCCGTCACCGGCAACCAGGCGATGCAGCAGGCGCGCGCCGGGCTGCCCGCGATCTATCTGTCGGGCTGGCAGGTTGCGGCCGATGCCAACACCGCGGGCGCGATGTATCCCGACCAGAGCCTCTATCCGGCCAACGCAGGACCTGAACTGTGCCGCCGCATCAACCGCACTTTCCAGCGTGCCGACCAGATCGAGCACTCCGAAGGCGGCGCCAAGATCGACTGGTTCGTGCCGATCGTGGCGGATGCCGAGGCTGGCTTCGGTGGCCCGCTCAACTCGTTCGAAATCATGAAGGCCTATATCGAGGCGGGCGCGGCCGGCGTTCACTTCGAGGACCAGCTCGCCTCTGAGAAGAAGTGCGGCCACATGGGCGGCAAGGTCTTGATCCCGACCGCGGCGCATGAGCGCAACCTGGTCGCGGCGCGTCTGGCCGCCGACGTCTGCGGCACGCCGACCTTCGTGCTGGCGCGCACCGACGCCGAGAGTGCGAAACTGATCACCGCCGACGTCGACGAGCGCGACCGCGAGTTCATCACCGGCGAGCGCACGGCTGAAGGTTTCTTCCGTCTCAAGCCCGGCACTGGTCTTGCTCACTGCATCAAGCGCGGCATCGCGTTCGCTAAATACGCTGACCTGCTGTGGTGGGAGACCTCGACGCCGAACCTCAAGGAAGCCAAGGAATTTGCCGAGGCCGTGCACAAGGTCTATCCCGGCAAGATGCTGGCCTATAACTGCTCGCCCTCGTTCAACTGGGAAGCCAATATCGACAAGGCGACGATCGCAAAATTCCAGCGTGAAATCGCCGCAATGGGGTATAGGTTCCAGTTCGTGACCTTGGCGGGCTTCCACTCGCTCAACCACGGCATGTTCGAGCTGGCGCGCGGCTACAAGGCCGAGGGCATGGCGGCCTATTCCCGCCTGCAGCAGGCCGAGTTCGCCTCGGAGAAGTTCGGTTACTCGGCGACGCGCCACCAGCGCGAAGTCGGCACCGGCTACTTCGATCTGGTGTCGACCACCATCACCGGCGGCACCTCGTCGACCACCGCGCTCCACGACTCGACCGAGGCCGCACAGTTCAAGGCGCACGGTTCGGAAATCAAGGTTCAGGCGGCTGAGTAAAGCCAGCCGAGCAACAGGAGACTAGGATGAGCAAAGGCAGCAATTTCTGGGTGATTGGCGGCGAGTTCGGCTCGATGAACTTCCACAAGCTCGTGGAAGGCTCGGCCCAGGTGCAGGGTCCGTTCAAGACCCGCCAGGAGGCCGAGGATGCCTGGCGCGCCGTCTCGGAAGAGAACCGCCACAAGGCCGGCGTGCGCTTTTCGATCGTGGAAGAGCCCTCCCGCGTCTCGGCCTGACGTCTCCGCCGGCTGACCAACGAACGTCCAAGGACCAGCGGCCCCATCCGATTTTTCCGGGTGGGGCCGCTCGGTTTCGAGACCATGGCGTTTTCGAGCGAATGCCTGCCCGCATGTGGATAGCGGGCGTGCGAACCGGTTCGCGTCACGAAAACGCGTCAAAAACAGCAAAATGCATCGGATAAGTCATTGGGAACAAAGGGCATTTGCGGAAAAACTGGTTACTGATAGGTTAAACGGGCCGCAACCCCGTTTGGACAAGACCAAAGGAAAACATGTCGGACGCGCAGAATACCGGCAATGCCGCGGGCGATCCGCGAACGGCTCGGCTGCGCGACGCGCTGCGCCAGGCGCGGATCGAGGCCGCCGACCGTACCGGCGTCGTCGTCGAGCTGCGCGATGCCGAACTGGCGCGGCTGGAGATCCTGAACGAGGCGCTCGATCCGTTGTTTGCGCAGGTCCCGGAAAATATCGACCTGTTCGATCGCGGCATCAGCCAGGGCGAGACGCCGCGGTTGTGGATCGACGTGGTCGCGCATGTGCTGATGGGGCGCGACAAGCGCATCTATCGCTTCGTGCAGGATACGCGTTTCGGCCGCACCGTTTTGGCCGAATCCCACGATGTCCCCGCGATCGTCGATGCCGTCACCGATTATGTCGCGCGCCGCATCATCGAGCGCGAGCATGCCATGGCCGCAACGCCCGTCGCTCAGGCTCCGCTCGAGAAGCGGCGCCGCGGTTTCTGGATGTTCGCCCTCGGCTTTGTCGTCGGTGCCATTGCGCTGTTTGCGCTGGCGCTGTTTGCGAGCTTACGGAATTTCTAGACGTCGTTCCGGGGCGCGCCAACGGGTCGCGCGAATGCGCGCCCGGTGACAGGCTCCGCGCGAACTACGATGTGCAATTGCATATCGGAGAATCTCGAGATTCCCCGATGTGCAATTGCACATCTGAGGTCTGGTGCTGACGCACCATCCCGGAATGACTAGAATAATTGGGTGCGCTTTAATTGCTGGATCCGCAATTCGCCATCGATGCCCCGCACGGTCTGTTCGCACCGCCAGGCGTTGCCGTTGCGCTCGATCGTAAGCAGATTATAGGCGGCGGCGGGGTGTCGGCCGCGGGCGAGCGCGGATGCTGCGGGAACGCCGATCCCCGGTATTTGACCATTCGGTCCGTCGAACCACATCGTCGAATGAATGTGATCGTGCCCATGCAGGATCAGCTCGACGCCATACTGCTTGAGCAATGCGAGCAGCAGGTGAGAGTCGGTGAGCCGCTTGGGGCGCGAATCCGACCACAGCGGATGATGTACCAGCAGCACACGAAAGGCCTGCTCGGCGGACAGTTCGATCAGGATAGGTTCGAGCGCGTCAAGCTGGGCGCGCCCGAGCCTTCCGGTCGCCATGAACGGCGCTGTCGGTACGGCCGAGGTGAGACCGATCAGCGCCAAGGGTCCGCGGCGACGCAGAAACGGAAAGGTGCCGCTGCCGTTGGAGGCATCGTCGCCGCGCAAATAGTCGCAAAACACCTCGGCAAACCGATGTTGGGTAGCGCGAACATAGGCGTCATGATTGCCGGGAACGGCCGTCACCCGGTCCGGCGGGCCGACACCTCTCAGCCAGGTCAGCGCCGGTGCAAACTCCGCCTCGATCGCGAGGTTCAGGACATCGCCGGTCATCGCCACGTGATCGGGTCCTTGCGCTTGCATGTCCGACACCAGCGCATCGAGCACCTCGCGCCGATAATATTTGCGGCGGTTGCGGGTCCAGTTGAGATAGCCGAGAACGCGCTTGCCGGCGAGTTCGGCGAGCCTCGGCGAGGGCAGTGGCGGCAGGTGCGAGTCCGAGAAATGGGCGAGGGTGAAGGCGGCCATCACATGCGCCCCGTCTGTGTCCGCTTGATGTGCGCGATCATCCCGTGATTCCCCCCAAATCGTATCAATAATCCTGCCAAGAATCCCGCCAAGAATCGTGCCAAGATTCCCGCAATGTATTGGCAAGCGGACCGCGATCGCGCAAGGATCAAAAGTGATATCGATTATCCGGTAGTTCGATGGCGGCCAAAACGACACACTTGCGAAGGAGGTTCGAGCCGCATTTGCGGCAAATCTTTCATCTCTATTGGCGAATCGCCCGCGGCATGACCTTGGGGGTCCGCGCGGTCGTACTGGACGACAGCAACAGGGTGTTCCTGGTCAAGCACAGCTATGTCGCCGGCTGGCACTTGCCGGGCGGCGGCGTTGAGACCGGCGAGAGCTTTGGCGGCGCGCTGAGGCGCGAGCTTCAGGAGGAGGGGCGCATTGAAGTGACCGGCGAGCCCGCCCTGCACGGCCTGTTCTTCAACAGCCATGTTTCCCGCCGCGACCATGTCGCGGTCTATATCGTGAGGCATTTTCGTCAGGATCATCTACCCGAACCGAACCGCGAGATTGTCGCCTGCGGCTTCTTCGCGGCCGAAGCGCTGCCGGCGGAGACGACCCTGGGCACGCGCCTGCGGATATCGGAAGTGCTCGAGGGCAGGGCGCCCATCGCGACGTGGCGCTAGCAAGAATTGGCGCTAGCAAGACTTAACTTTAAGAATCGGCGTTAGGATTAGCTGTGCTGGTCAGTTTTTTCACATCATCGAATGCATCCGATGAAAGCAAGATGAAGACCGTGAGAATCCTCTGCGGTCTGTTCTGCTTTCTGGTGCTGGCCAGCAACGTCTGGTCGATGTCGCGCTGGATCGAGGCGCGCGGCGTCTATGACGATATCTGCTATCTGCGGCAGGCGCATCTGTTTCAGCGGTTTGGGCTAAAGGGTTTTGACACCGACATTTCCCACGATGACGATCGGTACCTCGCCTCAAAACTGAAGGAGATCGGCTTTCCCTCCTGGAGCGATATTTCGACGGCTCCCTGTCACACCCCAATGCCCGCGGCCAACAAGCTCGTGATACAATATCCGCCCGGCACCGGCCTGGTGCTGGCGTTATTTCCGCCCGGATTTCAGGTCGTGCCGCTGTATGTCGTTGCGACGATCATTGTGTTCGGCTTTGCGCTGCTCGGCATTTCGTACGCGCGTTCGACCTCGTCGATTTTCCTCGTCGGCGGCTTTGGCTGTCTTGCCATCTATCTGATGATCAATCCGGCGAAAGCAAGCTACTCGATAGCGCCCACGATGGTCGTGTGCGCGTTGGCGGGTTTCCTGACCGCAAAACTTTTTTTCAGCTCGCGGCGCCACAAAATCCTTCTGACGGTGCTGCTTGGCCTGTGCATCGGTCTTTCCGTCAATTTCAGGCTGCCCAACCTGTTCTTGTCGGCCGGATATTTGCTGTTTCTCCTTGTTTCGTTCGCACGCATGCGAAACACGGAGGCGCTGCTGCAAGGCGCCTTGTTCGCCCTGTCGTTCCTGATCGGGATGGCGCCGACGCTGCTGGCAAACGCGATCAACGCCGGCAGTCCGTTCGCCACGACCTATAGTGGCGTCGATGTGGTGCCGCCCGAATTCAGCTTCAGGATCATCTGGCAGTACATCGCCGACATGCAATTCGTGCTGCTCGCCCTGGCGATCGGGTGGACCGGCTGGATTCTGCGTTCGCGCAACGAGAGCGGCATCCGGCAGGTTGCCCTGGTCACGGCTGCAAATTTACTGATGAATCTGGCCTTCTTTGCAAGCCACCCGATCTTCACGCCGTATTATACAATTCCCATCGCCATGCTTTCGTTGTGGAGCCTGCTGTTCGCTTCGCTGATGCGGCCGGCGGAAGTAGTGGACGATGCCCCGCTTGAGCGGGCGGCAAAAGCCTGATCATGCTATGGACCGTCTGAGTCGGCTGGTTTCCACGGACGGGCGCTTTTTGCAAATGACACCACCATCGATGCGGGTTGCCGTTCTGGTGCCGTGCTTCAACGAGGAGGCGGCGGTCGCAACGGTCGTCGCCGATTTTCGTAAAGCGCTGCCGTCGGCCCGGATCCTTGTCTACGACAATAATTCGTCGGACCGGACCGCCGCGGTCGCGCGCGAGGCGGGCGCCGAGGTGCGCAGCGAACGCCGCCAAGGCAAGGGCCACGTAGTCCGGCGCATGTTCGCCGATGTCGATGCCGATATCTATGTGTTGGTCGACGGCGACGCGACCTATGATGCGCCGAGCGCGCCGCGCATGATCGATGCACTGGTCTCGGGACACCTCGATATGGTCGTCGGCCTTCGCGTCGATCACGCCGAAGCTGCCTACCGGCGCGGCCATCGCGCCGGCAACTGGATGCTGACCAGCTTCCTCTCGCAGGTGTTCGGCCAGGCCTTCAAGGACATTCTCTCCGGCTATCGCGTGTTCTCGCGCCGCTTCGTCAAATCCTTTCCGGTGCTGTCCGACGGATTCGAAATCGAAACCGAGCTGAGCGTTCATGCGCTCGAGTTGGCGCTGCCGGTCGCCGAACTCGAAACGCCCTATTATCCGCGGCCGGAGGGATCGTTCAGCAAGCTGAACACCTGGCGCGACGGTTTACGGATTCTCGGCACCATTTTGAAGCTCTACCGGTCGGAAAAGCCGTTGCGCTTCTTTACCGCGATCGGGATCTTTCTGGCGCTGGTATCGATTGGCCTCGCCATTCCGATCGCCGTCACCTATCTCGAGACCGGCCTCGTTCCCCGGCTGCCCACCGCGGTGCTGTCGATGGGCCTGATGATCATGGCGTTGTTGTCGGCGTCGTCCGGACTGGTATTGGATACGGTGACGCGCGGCCGCCGCGAAATGAAGCTGCTGGCCTATCTGTCGCAGCCTCCCGTTAACCCGAAATGAAGCGGCACTGATTTGGGCGGCACCGGTGATGGACCGCGCCACCGCCAGATGCTATCCCGCGCTTCGACATGAATGAGCTCTCTCTGACGATATTGCCCGAGACGGCGAACGACGCGCAGGCCATCGAGCGCCTGCACCAGCGCACGTTCGGTCCCGGCCGTTTCGTGCTCAGCGCTTACCGGCTTCGCGAGCATGTCGACCATCTGCCCGAGCTGTCGTTCACCGCCCGAATCGGTACGCTGCTGGTGGGCTCGGTACGCCAGTTACCGATATGCGTCGGCGACACGCCCGCGCTGCTGTTGGGACCGCTCACGGTCGAGCCGCCGTTCCGCAAGCGCGGCGTCGGCCGCGCGCTGTTGGACCGCGCGCTGAAGGAAGCCAAGGCAAAGGGCCATCGCCTTGTGTTCCTGGTCGGCGACGAGCCCTATTATGGCCGCCTCGGATTCAAGATCGTGCCAAAAGGACGTGCGGCGATGCCCGGCCCGGTCGATTACAATCGCTTGCTGGTCGCCGAACTCGCTGAAGCCGCATTCGACGGCGTGACCGGCGCGATTCGGCCGGATTGGCGCAAGGCGCGATAGAGCATCAGCTCAGCCGGGGCGGTGGGCCGGCCGATTGCAATTGGTCCTGTAGGTCATCCAGGACTTAACCGTTCCGACGAAGATTGCGAGAGAGCCTGCCAATGCGAGCCAGCCACCGGCCGATTGCCCGCCAGTAAAACAGGACAATGAGAAGCACGGCATGGCGACGCAACCGCCTGCTAAAGATTTCATGTACTCCGTTTGCAGTTTCGAGGGTGTTGAAGGACGGAGAGCGTATTCCGGGAATGCATATCGCGACATCAGCGGGTCCTGGAATTGCGGAGGAAGGGAGTCGAGGACTGCAAGATAAGTCATATGGTATTTGACGGCTGACCAAATACCCGCGAGAGACGGCAGCCATCGTCTTCTCCCTAACTCGCCGTGAGTTGGTATCAACGCCCCTCGCGCAGCCAGGTCGCGGCGAAGCCGCCGAGCAGCAGCAAAAGGCCGATCAACCCTGCGAACATAGGCAGCACGCCGACGCCCTTGATGACGCTGGCGTCGCGCATTTTCACGCCCATCCAGCCGTCACCATGGAATACGCTTGAGGCGCGCACCGCCACGATGCGCGGAAGATCGATGCTGGCGCCGTCCACCACGCGTCGCGCGTCGCCGCCGGTCGCCTGCGCCAGGGGCTTTAACGTGTCGGGCGTCGAGGTGACTTCGGAAAATTCTTTGGGGTTGGTCGGGCCGACATTGATCAACGCCTTCAGCGTGCCGTCGGTGGCCTGCCACAGCCCGAGTTCGTTCGCGGGCAACGTCGCGCGCCATTCGCCGGGTTCGCCCTCGTTCAGGGTCAACTCGCGCGTCGCGCCGGAGGGAGAAGTCACCGAGACCGGAAGAACGCTGTCGGCCATGGTCTGCCGCACCACCACGAGATCATGGCCCTGCACCTGCATCCGCAGCGCCTCCTCGTCGAGATCAGGCTGCTTCATCAGCCAGTGCGACATCCGCCGCAGCAGATCGAGATGCGGTCCGCCTCCTTCGTAGCCGCGCGCCCACAGCCAGATGTGATCGGACAACAATAGCGCGACGCGGCCTTCGCCAAACCGCGACAGCAGTAGCAGCGGTTTGCCGTCGGCGCCGGTCATGACCGGCGGATTGATCGCGTTCTTGGTATCGACCGTGCGGAAGAACCGGCTCCAATGCGGCGGCTCCGCGGCGGCGCCCTCCAGCCCGCGCGTCACCGGGTGGCGTTTGCCGGCGTCGGAAAGATGCGCGTAGTACGGCTTCTCGGTGACGCCAACCGGTTCGGCCGGTAGCACCGAATCCAGCGGCGTTCGCCAGATGCTGGTGGTCGACGCGTAATCCGGGCCTGCCGACACCAGCACTGCGCCGCCGGCGCGTACATAGCGCGCGATGTTGTCGAAATAGGCGATCGGCAGTACGCCCTGTCGCGCGTAGCGGTCGAAGATGATCAACTGGAATTCGTTGATCTTCTGCTGGAACAATTCGCGGGTCGGAAACGCGATCAGCGACAGTTCATTGATCGGCGTGCCGTCCTGCTTTTCCGGGGGGCGCAGAATCGTGAAATGCACGAGATCGACGCTGGCGTCGGACTTCAGGAGGTTGCGCCAGGTGCGCTCGCCGGAATGCGGCTCGCCCGAGACCAATAGCACCCGCAACTTGTCGCGCACGCCGTCGATCGCGACCACCGCGCGGTTATTGACCGGCGTCAGCTCGCCTTCGAGCGGCGAGGCCTCGATCTCGACAATGTTCGGTCCGGCATGCTTGATGTCGATATCGACACTGGAGGTCTGGCCGCTCGAGAGTGTCCGCTCGCTGATGGTCTCGCCGTCGCGGCGTATCGTGATCTTCGCGCGCTCGCCGGTGACGCCCTGATCGTCCAGCCGATAGGTGATCGTCTGCGTTTGGCCGACGATGCCGAAACGGGGCGCGGCGGAAATCGCAATGCGGCGGTCGCGCTCGCCCTTGGCCCCGGTAATCAGCGCATGCACCGGCGCCTGGAATCCGACCGCCGCGGCATTCGGCGGGATGTCATGCACGCGCCCGTCGGTGATCAGGAAGGCGCCGGCGACGCGATCGACCGGAACGTCTGACAGCACTGAAGACAGCGCGCCGAACAATTTGGTGCCATCGGTTTCGCCGTCGGCTTGGCCGGCATCGACGACCCGCACTTCAAGCCCCCTGATCTTCTTCAAGGCATCGACCAGCGCTTCCTGTGCCTCTGCGGTTTCCTTGGTGCGATTGCCGAAATTCTGGCTGGGGCTCTTGTCGACCACGACGGCTACCACCGAAGACAACGGCTCGCGGTCCTCGCGGGTGAAGGAAGGATTGGCCAGCGCCAAAGCGATCAGCGCCAATGCGCTCACGCGCACCGCAGCACCTCGCGAACGGCTGAGCAGCAGCAAAGCCGCGATCACGACAATGGCTGCCACCGCGACCCAGAGCACGAACGAGGGAACCAGCGGCGTAAACGCGATGCCATACTGCATGTTATTGTCCGAGCCGTTCGATCAGCGCCGGCGCGTGCACCTGATCGGCCTTGTAGTTGCCGGTCAGCGTGTACATCACGATGTTGACGCCGGCACGGAAGGCGAATTCGCGCTGCTTCGGCTCGCCCGGGGTGAGCGGCAGCATCGGCTGGCCGTCGGGACGGATCGCCCAGGCACCGGCCAGATCGTTCGAGGTGATGATGATCGGCGAGACGCCATCACCACCCCGGGCCGGGCGTTGCGAGGCGGCCTCATCGTCATCCTCGCGCGGCAGCGTTTCGACCCAGGTTTGTCCGCTCGTGAAGCGGCCGGGGAAATCGCGCAGCAGGTAGAACGTTTTGGTCAAGACATGCTCGCGCGGCACCGGCTCAAGTTCGGGAACGTCGAGCGCGGACAGGATATCGCGCAGCGCCTGCATGCCCGGCGTCTGCGATGCGCCATTTTCGCTGGGGGCGGCCTCGATGGCGTCGCGCGTGTCGAACAGCACGGTGCCGCCCTGTTTCATGTAAGCGTCGATACGGTTGATGGCGTCCTGCGGCGGTTTCGCCGCGCCCGGTACGATCGGCCAGTAGATCAGCGGGAAGAA
>Ga0210408_10002245_pt1 | contig 19138 bp, 15 predicted proteins | sample IncBWH4MmetaG_FD_155471 | JGI IMG/M metagenome (GOLD analysis project Ga0210408, IMG submission 155471) | Forest soil microbial communities from Barre Woods Harvard Forest LTER site, Petersham, Massachusetts, United States - Inc-BW-H-4-M | ecosystem: Environmental > Terrestrial > Soil >...
CGCAAGCGGGCGGCGAAGGCGGTCGCCTGCAGCGGCAGCAGGCTGCTCCGGGAGGTGCGAATTCTCCGGCCCCTCCCGCGAAACCTCCGGAGCCTCAGCGGTGAAGTTGCATGTCCCAGTGGCCATCTTGTTGTTGGTATTTTCGCCGGTTGGTTTCGCACGCGCACAGAGTCCGGCTTCGCCCGCGTCCGAGACGACCGCATCTGGTTCGCCCGCGCAGGCTCCAACCGTTTCCGCGGCGGCCCAGGCCAATGCCTTTGAGATCACTGGCACGGTGCGTTCCGGCAAGACGCCGCTGCCCGGAGTCACCGTCACCGCCGCAAATACGCTCACCGGGAAAAAATTCTCGGTCGCCACAACATCGAACGGCACCTACAGCTTCACCGGCCTTCCGCGCGGGCGGTACGTTGTTCGCGTGGAGTTCATGGCATTCGCGCCGCAGACACAGGAAGTCATCCTCAAACCGGAAACGCCATCCGGCAAATTCGACGCCGAACTTATTCTCGCCTCACGCCAGCAAGAGCAGACGCCCGCGAGCGCGATTGCCGCCATCGCGGCTGGCCGCGGCTTCCAGAGTTTGTCGATCGACAGCACGCTGTCCTCACTCGCCGGCGGTGCATTGGGTGCAACGGGAAGCAGCCAAAGCGGAGGCGCTGGCGATATCTCCAGCCTGCCCATGAATGGCGCAGGAGCCGATAGTCCAACGGAATCGGTCAGCATCACCGGCGCACAGGGCCGCACGCAGGATTTTGGCAGCGGCAGCGAAGACGATTTGCAGGATCGCATCCAGGAGTTTCGGGAACGCGCCCAGCGCGAAGGACTCATCCCCGGCGGCCCGGGAGGCGGGCCTGGTGGGGGCGGTGCCGGTGGAGGTGGTGGGCCCGGCGGTTTTGGTGGTGGCGGTCCGATCGCCATTCGCTTGCCCCGCGGTTTGAACATCAACCAGCCGCACGGATTTCTCTACGTGTCGGACAATGAAGCGTCCTTCGATGCCAAGCCATATTCGCTCACGGGAATCGACACGCCCAAGGCCAGTTACAATTTCGCGCGCTTTGGCGCAAACGTTGGAGGGCCGCTGAACATCCCGAAAATTTTCAACGGCGGCAGCAAGTGGTTTTTCTTCGGCGGGTGGAATGGTTCGCGCGGCAGTACGCCCTACGATTCCTATTCCACGGTCCCCACCCCGGCCGAACGCTCGGGCGATTTTTCATCCGCTACCTACAAGGATGGCTCGTCCGTTCAGATTTTCGATCCAACCACGCACCTGCCGATCAGCTTCAACGGCGAGGCCAACGTAGTCAACCCCGCGATGATCAGCCCTGCCGCCAAAGCGCTGCTGCAATATATCCCGCTACCGAACCTCAATGGCACGACGCAAAATTTCCACTACGTCACCAACGACAACAGCGATTCCGATGCCGTGAGCCTGCGGTTGATTCACAATTTCACGAGCACGCCGACGTTTGGTCCGTTCGGTGGAGGCGGTCCGGGTGGCGGAGGCCGCGGTGGAGGCGGGCGGCGTGCGCAGAACAACATCAATTTCGGCATGAACTGGTCGCGCAATCTGACCAACATCGTCAATCCGTTTCCATCACTTGAGGGCAGCACCAACACGCAGGGGCTCAACGCGAGCGCCGGCTGGACCTACGGTAACGGCCGCCGCACCAACATTCTGCGCTTCAACTACAACCACAATCACGTAGCGACCTCGAACCTTTACTCGAATTCGACCGACGTCGCGGGTCTCGCGGGAATTGAAGGTGTGTCCACCAATCCGTTCGACTTCGGCCTCCCCGGCATCAGTTTCACCACCTTCGGGGGACTTTCCGATCCCACGCCGCGCCGCGAACTCGACCAGACCTACACTGTTTCCGACACGCTTTCCTGGTATCGCGGCAAGCACAATTGGCGATTCGGCGGCGACTATCGGCGCATCCTGCAAAGCTTTCGCTCCGCGAAAAACGCCGAAGGGTCGTTCGTCTTCACTGGCTTTGAGACTTCCGCATTCGTACCCGGCAGTGCCCAGCCCGTCAACGATACTGGCTACGACTTCGCCGATTTTCTTCTCGGCGTGCCGCAACAGACCTCGCTGCAAGCCGGCACCGATTCCTACGATTTCCGCTCCAACACGTTCGACCTCTTCGCTCAGGACGACTGGCGCATTTTTCCGAAGCTCTCTCTGAACCTCGGCTTTCGCTACGAATATAACGGTCCGTTCACCGAAGGACACAATCGAATCGCCAATCTCGATGTTGCTCCAGGTTTTACTGCTGCCGCCCCGGTTTTGCCGGGCACGGCCGGCGCATTCAACGGAGGGTATCCGGATTCCTTGATTCATCCGGACCGCAACGACTACGCTCCGCGCATCGGCGTCGCTTGGCGTCCACTGAAGCAGACCGTGGTGCGCGCTGGCTACGGCATCAACTACAATCTCGCGCAGTACGCCAACATCATTCAGAATTTCGCCTTCCAGCCGCCATTCGCCATCACCGCAACCAACGTCAACAGCCCCGCGGCGCCGCTCACCTTACAAAATGGCTTTCCCGCGATCGTGCCCGGTTCGGTCACAAACAATTTCGCTGTCGATCCGAACTATCGTCTCGGCTACGTGCAAGTATGGAACGTGGATATCCAGCGCTCGCTGCCGCAAGGGCTTGTCTTGAACGTGGACTACAACGGTTCAAAGGGCACGCGCCTGGACATCGAACGTGCCATCGAAATTGCCGGAATTCAACCGTTCATCTATGAATCTTCGGCGGGGAATTCAGTTTTTCACGCGGGTTCGGTTCGCGTTCGCAAGCGTCTCGCGCATGGCCTCGGTTTCGGAGCCAACTATACCTATTCCAAGTCCATCGACGACGCGTCCTCGATCGGTGGTGGTGGTGTGGTCGTGGCGCAGAATCCCTTCGACATCGCCGCGGATCGCGGCCTTTCCAACTTCGACCAGCGCCACAAATTCACCGGCAATTGGATTGCCGACCTGCCATTCGGGGAAAATCGGCGGTTCGCGCAAAAGGGAACGTGGTCGCACATCCTGGATAACTGGCAGTTGAGCGGCGATTTCACGATCGCCTCGGGCATGTGGTTCACGCCGCGGGTGCTGGGCAACAGCCTGGACATCAATCGCGGCGTCAGTGGTTCCCTGCGCGCCAATGTCACCGGCGAGCCGATCGTGCTCAGCAATCCCACCGCGGGGGAATGGTTCAATACCGCAGCGTTTTGTTCGCCGTCTTCAACGTTCGGCACCGCTAATACCTGCGCCAATCCCAATGGAACGACGTTCGGCGACGCCGGGCGCAACATTATTCAAGGCCCAGGCCAAGTGCTCGTCGATATGTCGCTCAGCAAGACCATCACGATCAAGGAATCGCGCGCGCTAGAGCTCCGCTTCCAGGCGGCCAACGTTTTTAACTTTATCGACTACACCGCGATCAACACGGTCGTGAATTCGCTCCAGTTCGGCCAGGTGACATCCGCCGGCGCTACGCGCCGCATCACCTTGATCGCGCGATTTCGTTTTTAGAGGGAAGCTGCATGCTCGTTTTAAGAAAATTACGCGCCGCGTTCGCCGCCGCGCTCTTGATGCTGAGCGCGGCCCCCTCCGCCTTCGCGCAGGATGCTGCATTGCAAACCAAGCCGCCGCAATATCGCTTGCAGGTAACCTCCGAACTGGTTCTGGTGAACGTCATTGCCCGCGACAAAAAAGGCAATCTCATCCGCGGACTGAAAAAAGAAGACTTCACCGTCACCGAAGACGGCAAGCGCCAGGAAATCTCCACCTTCGACTTCGAAAATGTCGACCAACTCCCGACCGCAGGTCCGGAAGAGACCACCGTAACCGGCGCCGCCGCCAGCACCCCCGCTGGTCTGCTGCATTCCTCAAACGCAATCCCACTTGACGCGCGAGATCGCCGCCTGATGCTTCTCTTCTTCGATTTCTCCGGCATGGACCCGGAACAAATCGAACGCGCCGTCGATTCCGCCAAGAAATTCGTTAAAGAAAAAATGATGCCGGCGGACATGATTGCGCTCGTCTCGCTTTCCACCAACATGCGCGTCGATCTCGATTTCACAGCCGACCAGTCCAAAGTGCTTTCTATTCTGTCCGCGTACACATCCAGCCAGGGACAGGGCTTCGACGCCGGCGCCGAGGGTTCGGCCGAAGGCACCGCGGAAACCGGCGGCTCGTTCACTCCCGACGACACCGACTACAACACCTTCACTGCAGACCGCAAACTCCTGGCCTTGCAAGCGATCATGCAGGCTCTCGGAAAAATCAATCAGAAAAAATCGATCATTTATTTCAGCAACGGAATCACGCAGTCCGGCGTGGACAATCAATCCGCTCTCCGCGCCACCACCGCTTCCGCCGTCAAAGCCAACGTCTCGATTTATCCGCTGGACGTCCGCGGGCTGCAAGCGTTTCCCCCGGGTGGGGAAGCGCAGAACGCAAGCCTGCACGGCCAGTCTGCGTACAACGGCAACGCCATCTTCAATGATCTCAATAGCAACGCGAACTCCCAGGAAACGCTGGCCACGCTCGCAGAAGACACCGGCGGAAAAGCCTTCTTCGATTCCAACGATTTCAGCGGCGTCTTTTCGCAAGTTCAGAAGGACACTTCCGCGTATTACGTGCTGGGCTTCACCAGCAGCAATCCTCTAAAGGACGGCCACTTCCGCCGCCTCAAGGTGCAACTCAATCGCCAGGACGTGAAGTTGGAATACCGTTCGGGATATTACGCGGGTCGCGATTTCCAGCACCTCAATAATTCCGATCGCGAACAGCAACTGGATGACGAGTTGGAAGCGCAGCTGCCACAAACTGACGTCGCGGTTTATGCCGGCGCGCACTATTTCCGGCAGGACGACTCGCACTATTATCTCGGTGTTTCGCTCGTAATTCCCGGCTCGCAAATTCCGTTCGTGCCAGCCAAGGATAAAGACAACGCCACCATCGACATCATCGGCGAGGTACTCGCCGGCGGAAAACTGCCCGTCGGCCATCAGCGCGACACCGTAAAGCTCGCGGTTGACAGCACGCAGCAGGTTCGCCGCAAGAATGTTCAGTACAACACCGGCTTCCTGCTCGCTCCCGGTAGCTATCATTTGAAATTCGTTGTCCGCGAAAATCGCACCGGCCGCATGGGGAGCTTCGAAACCGACGTACAAATCCCCGACCTGCGCAAAGCCCCACTACGCATGAGCTCGGTCGTGCTCGCCAGCCAGCGCGTCCCGGCTACCGCCAAACAAAAAGGTCTGCACCCGCTGGTGCAGAATCAAACCGAACTGGTGCCGAACATCACGCACGTTTTCACGCAGGATCAGCACTTATATCTGCAATATGAGGTTTATGACGCGGCCCACACCAGGAAGGGCGCGCCCGCTGGGTCCGCGGATGCAACCGCAAGCGGTTCCGCAAGTCCGCCGCAGCAGAAAGCGCCGCGCGACGCCGTGCGCGTTCTAACCAGCATCGAGTTTTTGCAGGGGAACGCGAAGGTTTACGAATCCACACAAGTCGTGGCCAGCGACGTAACCGCACCCGACCGCAAAGCCGTAATTTTTCAAATCGATCTGCCGCTGCAATCCCTGAAGCCGGGTTTCTACACCTGCCAGGTCAACGTGGTCGATGACAACGCCGGCAACTTCGCCTTCCCCCGCTGGCCCATCCTGGTGAAAGCGCCGGCTGCCATGGCCGCGACCTCTACCACTGGCGCCAACTGACCGCGCGTTTTATTTCCCCCAAACTTCTTCCGCGGCATGAAACGCCGAATTCGCCGCGGGCACGCCGCAATAAATCGCCGCCTGCAACAACACTTCCTTGATCTCTTCGCGCGTGACGCCGTTGCTCAACGCCGCGCGCACATGCATCCGGAATTCCTCGCCGCGATTCAACGCCACCATCATCGCCAGCGTGATCAAGCTCCGCGTCTGGCGGGGAAGGCCCGGCCGGCTCCAAATCTCGCCCCACGCATACCGCGTGATCAAATCCTGGAACTCCTCATTGAAGGCACCACGATTTTGCAGCGACCGATCGACGTGCGCGTCGCCCAACACTTCTCGCCGCACCTTCATTCCTTGTTCGTAGCGCTTCCGCTCATCCATCGCTTGCTCCCTCCAACGGCCGTCGCAAAAAGTCGCCGCCGATCTGGCCTTAGTGGCACCGCACCCGGCATGCCCGGACCGACGTGCGGAGCGCAGGCAATGTTTGTTGTCGCCTACGCCGCCAAAAACGCGTCAAGCTCCGCCGTAAACCGTTCACGTGCTCCAATGTTTGACAAATGCGACGCATCCAATTCTACAAATCTCGATCCTGGAATCTGATCCGCTACCCATCGCGTGTCGCCTGGCGGTGTCGCGGGATCATGCGCCCCCGCAATCACAAGGGTCGGCGTGCGAATCGCTTTAACTCTCTCCCGATAATCAAAGTCCCGTACGGCCGCGCAGCACGCCGCATAACCCGCCGAATCGAGCTGCTCCAACACTTCTCGGACGCGCAACACCTCCGACGGTTCTGACGCCCGAAACTCGAACGTAAACCACCGTTCGAGCACCGCATCCGCCACGGATTTCGTCCCTCCCCGGTTCACCGCGTCGATCCGCGCATTCCAGCCTTCCACATTTCCGATTTTCGCCGCTGTATTACACAGCACCAGTTTGTTCAACCGCTGCGCGGCGTTCACGCCCAGCCACATTCCGGTCTGTCCGCCCATCGAAAGACCGCAAAAATTTATTCGGTCAAACTTGAGAAAATCGAGCAAGTCGACCACGTCCTGCCCCAGCTCTTCGATCGAGTAAGGGCCGGCAGGCGAGGAAGACTGCCCGTGCCCGCGCTGGTCGTAGCGCAGCACGCGAAGTTTTTTCCCGAACTCCGCCGCTTGTGCGCTCCAGAGCGACAAATCCGTCCCGAGCGAATTCGAGAACACCAGCACCGGCGCACTGGCGGGTCCGCTTACTTCATAGTGCATTCGGACATTTTTTAGCTCCGCAAACGCCATAAGCCCTCTCAGACAACGCTCGGCATTGTCGTCATCGCGCTATAACCAACGGTCGGTCACGGAAAATCCGCTGTAGTGTGCGCTCTAGCGCGTCCCGGCGAGCGCCCCACGAGCCGCTCTGCCTGAGCCTTTGCCTTGGACCAAGTCTTCATTCGCCGCTCTTGCTCGCCGCTACTACGCGATCCACAAACTCCTCCGCCGTCCCCAGATATTTCTGCGGATCAAAAAGCCCGTCAACATCGCTGGCCGAAAGATGTGCTTTGGCATGCCCATCGCCGAGAATTACGTCGCGGAGGTGCCGCTTCTCTTTTCGGGCTCTCTCGCACGAAGTCTCAACAATCTCCTGCGCCGCGGGCTTGCCCGTCGTCTCCGCCAAGGCCATGGTAATCGCTTCCGCGAAAATCAAGCCACGCGTAGCCTCGAGATTCTCGTGCATCCGGACCGTATCGATTTCAAGTTTCGGGACCAGGTCTGCCATCTGGTGCAACGCGCCCGCACTCAACGAAACAATTTCCGGCAAAGTCTCCCATTCGGCATGCCAACCGCCAAGTCCGCGCTCATGTTCCTGCCCCATCGCCGTCAGCATTGTGCACACCAGTCCCGGCACCCGCACCGCCGTCGACAACACCACAGCCGACGCCACCGGATTCCGCTTGTGCGGCATCGTCGAAGACCCGCCACGGCCTTTTTCCGCTGGCTCGAAAACCTCCGCGACTTCCGTCTGCGAGTGCAGCGAAATATCCTTCGCGATTTTTCCAAGCGTGCCGACGCACAACCCCAACGTGGTGGCAACCTCGGCGACGCGATCTCGGTGACTGTGCCACGGAATCTTCGGTAACCCAAGCGCAAGTTCTTCGGCTAAATTTTTCGCAACCTCGGCGCCGCGTCCCTCCAGTGCTGCTAGCGTGCCAACAGCCCCCCCAAATTGCAGCACCAACGTGCGGCCCTGGGTTTCGCGCACTCGCGCGCGGTGGCGATCGATGGCATCGAGCCAGCCGGCCACTATCACGCCGAAAGTAGTGGGCAACGCCTGCTGCATCCAGGTTCGCCCCACGATTAAAGTAGAACGATGTTTCGCCGCAAGCTCAGCGAGCGCCGCCGCCAAACGATCCAGGTCGCTCGCGACGAAGTTCAGCGCCTGCCGCAACTGCAAGACAAGGCCCGTATCGATCGCGTCCTGGCTCGTCGCACCCCAGTGCACAAAACGCGCTGCGTCCTTATCGTTCTCCGAGACTAAAGCCGTGAGCGCCTTCACTAACGGAATGGCAATATTCCCAGCGAGCCTCGCACCGCGAGCCAACTCCGCAACGTCGAAAAAGTCCGCTTTGCATTTCACCGTGATGGCCACCGCGGCAGAGGAGGGAATTACGCCAGCTCGCGCCTCGGCTCGTGCCAAACCGGCTTCGAAATCAAGCATGCCCTGTAAACACGCCCGGCTCGAGAATTTTCTTTCGACATCTTCGGAGCGGAATAAGTAATTGAGCAGTTCCATAACCTGTAGCCGCCTCTTTGAGAGGGCGGGCTTAGACAAAACTCCGGTGCAAGACGCTACGACGTGCAAGGTCGAAAATCGACGCCAGGCAATCGGCGAGCCATTCGCACCGCAGGCGATCCACGGCTTTACATTCGTTCCAAAATTACCGCGATCCCCTGGCCGACTCCGATGCACATCGTACACAGCGCGTATTGAGCTTTAGTCCGCTGCAACTGGTACGTCGCCGTGGTTACCAACCGCGCTCCACTGGCGCCCAACGGATGCCCCAACGCAATCGCGCCGCCGTTAGGATTCACATACGCCGCATCATCCGCTACGCCCAACTCCCGCAACACCGCCAACGCCTGCGACGCGAACGCCTCGTTCAACTCGATCACATTCATCTGCCCGATCGAGAGACCTGTCCTCGCCAAAACTTTTCGCGTCGCCGGCGCAGGCCCTATGCCCATCACGCGCGGCGCAACTCCCACCACCGCACTCGCCAGCACGCGCGCTCTCGGAGTCAAACCGTGTTTGCGCGCTGCCGCTTCCGAAGCCAGCAACAGTGCGCACGCACCGTCGTTTATACCCGAAGCATTTCCCGCCGTTACCGTTCCGCCTGGTTTCACCACGCCTTTCAATTTCGCCAGCGTTTCCAGCGTGGTGTCCGGCCGCGGATGCTCATCGTCGCGAACAAGAGTGGGCTCACCTTTTTTCTGCGGAATTGGCACGCCCACAATTTCTTCCGCTAGCCGTCCGCCGCGCATCGCATTGTCGGCCCGCTGCTGGCTGCGCAACGCGAACGCATCCTGGTCTTCCCGCGAAACGTGATATTCCTCGGCGACGATCTCCCCGGTCTCCGGCATTGAATCCGTGCCGTACTTCGCCTTTAGCAGCGGATTCACAAATCGCCAGCCGAGTGTCGTGTCTTCAAGTTTCAGCGATCGCGAGAACGCCGCGTCCGCTTTGCCGATCACAAAAGGCGCGCGCGACATGCTCTCCACGCCCCCCGCAATCACCAGATCCGCCTCACCGCTTTTGATCGCGCGCGCCGCCGTCGCGACCGCGTCCATGCTCGACCCACACAAGCGGTTCACCGTCGAGCCGGGCACTTCCTTTGGCAAACCCGCCAGCAGCAGGGCCATGCGCCCCACGTTGCGGTTGTCTTCGCCGGCCTGGTTTGCACAGCCATAAATCACATCATCAAGGGCATTCCAGTCCACGCCGTGATTTCGTTCCATCAACGCGGCGATGGGAATCGCGGCGAGGTCGTCGGTGCGAACGCTAGCCACCACTCCGCCGTACCGGCCGATCGGCGTGCGAATACCGTCACATATATAGGCTGTTTCCATGTTCGTGGTGCGGCTTGCGGCGAACGCCTATAGTAACATCGTCAAAGATTCGCGGCGGAAACCTGTCCGATTATCGTTGTGTGCGCGATTCGTTTTGCGTGTACTTGTAGACGATGCGAACCCAAGTCGGAATCATAGGAGCGGGACCTGCGGGGTTGATGCTCTCGCACCTGCTGCATTTACAGGGCGTTGAATCCGTCGTGGTGGAGGCTCGCTCCCAGGAATATATCGAGCAGCGCGTGCGCGCCGGAGTGCTGGAGAAGGGTACCGCAGATCTGATGGTGGAGGCCGGTGTCGGCGCGCGGTTGCGACGCGAAGGCTTGATTCATTACGGGATCCAGTTGCGCTTCGGGGGGGCGGGCCGCCGCATCGACTTCAAGGATTTGACCGGCGGGAAGTTCATCACCGTTTACGCGCAACATGAAGTCATCAAGGATCTTGTGGCGGCTCGCGTAGCGGCCGGCGCCGAAATCTTTTTTGAGGCGGAAGCAGCAAGCGTCCAGGACCTCGGCGGTAAACCGAAGGTTCAGTTCCGGCATGGCGGTGAAACCCGAACACTCGAATGCGATTTCATCGCTGGATGCGATGGTTTTCACGGCATTTGCCGTTCCGCCATGCCCGCCGGGGTTTTGCGGATCCATGAGCGGGTCTATCCGTTCGGATGGCTTGGCATTCTCGCGAAAGTGCCGCCTGCCTCCGACGAACTGATTTACACCTATCACGACCGCGGATTCGCGTTGTTAAGCATGCGCTCGCCGGAAATTTCGCGGCTGTATCTACAGTGCGACCCTGACGCAAATATTGCCGAATGGTCCGACGACCGCATTTGGAACGAGCTTCGCACGCGTATGGCGACGCTTGACGGCTGGATGCTTCGCGATGGGCCCGTGTTGCAGAAGGGCATTACGCCGATGCGCAGCTTCGTAGCCGAACCTATGCGGCACGGCAAGTTGTTTCTGCTAGGCGATGCCGCGCATATCGTTCCGCCTACTGGTGCGAAGGGATTGAACCTTGCGGTGGCCGACGTTCGCGTCTTGACACGGGCGCTGGTCGATTTTTACAAGGACGGGAAGAGCGAGGGATTGGACCAGTATTCAGAGACTTGTTTGCGTCGCGTCTGGATGGTCCAGCGATTTTCGTGGTGGATGACTTCGATGCTGCATCGTTTCCCGAACGAGGATAGTTTTCAGCACCACCTTCATTTGGCGGAACTCGACTACGTCACGAGTTCGCGAGCATCCGCTACTACCTTGGCCGAAAACTACGTGGGGCTTCCTTTCGACGAACCGCGAACGGACTAGAGAAGGCTTTCTCGGTGGTGCGCTGCCACAACATACTTCGATGGCGGCGGCAACGCGCTGATGTCCAGGTTGTACATCACCGCAATCTGCCACTGCGTGTGAAGTCGGCGTCGTCGGCGAACACCGCTGGGCGCGATGAAACTGAAATTCTTCGATCTGGGATCGTGCGCTCGCGGCGGCGCCGCGTCGGTTTGTGGACCGAGGGAATCATTCATAGCGCAAAGCCTCGACGGGGTTCAAGCGGGCGGCGCGGCCTGCCGGGTATAAGCCCGCCAGCAAGCTGACGACGACTGCAAAAGCGATGGCGCCTGCGGCCAGCCACCACGGGACGTAGGAGATTTTCACTCCCGGGAGATCCTGGCGTCGTAAATAGATGGTGGTGCCCCAGGTCAGCGCTGCTCCGATGAGCCAGCCAAGGGCCACGCCGGAAATCCCGCCTAGAAAACCCATTGCGCCGGCTTCCGCGAAGAACAGGCTGCGTACGTCGCGGTCAGTTGCACCGAGCGCTTTCAGCACCCCGATCTCGCGGCGGCGCTCCAGGATCGCCATCACCAGCGTATTAATGATACCGAGCGACGCGACCGTGAGCGCGAGGCTGCCGAACAATCCTAAGAACAAATCGAACACGGTGAAGACCAGGCGAAGGCTGCGCGTCGCATCGAGCAGAGAAAACGTGCTGAATCCCATTTTCTTGACGGCTTCTTCGACTTTCAGGACGTCTTTTGGGGATTTCACGCGGACCGTCAGCGCCATGTAGGTCGGCTTACTTGACCCACCAGCGCGCACAAATTCCTGCACGTCGTTGGGTTGCGCGGCGTGCAGGTCTTCCGCGACGCGCAACGGAATGAAGACGCGACCGCCGCCAAATCCGCCGATTCCAGCCGAAGGATCAGAGTCGATGATCCCGGCGATGCGCAGTTTTTTATCGCGCGATACGATCGAGATACCTCCCGACATCAGGTCGTCCATCTGCTTGTCGATGTCTTTTTCGTTGGCGACATCCGCCGAAGAAGTTTCGTGCCGCTGCGCATACCGCAGCGTTATGTCTTTGCCAACCAGCGTGGCGGGTTGCGGCGAGAGTTCCTTGGCAAATTCAGACTGCAGGATGGCTTCGTCGGCGGTGGGTGACGAGAACGCTCTACCGATGATGCCGTCGAAAGTGCCGCTGGCGCGGGAGGAGTCCGGCAAACCCAAAACGTTGGTGGAATAGCTGGCGCCATTGAAACGCACTTCGGTGAGGAACCGGACCTGCGGATAAACTTCGGTCACGTTCGCCAGCTTCTCAAATTGTTGGCGGGCTGGTTCATCGAGAGGTTTAGCGTCTTCCGGTTTGGCGGTCTTGGTTGAAGCGGGCCGCGGCCCCTCGCCGTTCATGCCACGCATGCCGCGGCGCGAGGTGACAAAAACAGCGTCAAACAGCCCAGATTTGTTCAAGCGCTGGGAGGCGAGTGTTTGCAGGCCCACGCCGAGGGAGAGCATGGCGACCAGGGAAGCTACGCCGACCGCAACCCCTAGAGTCGTGAGCGAATTGCGCAGGATGGCTTCGCGCAAGTTGCGAAGGGCGAGTTCGGTTAGGTCGCGACTTTTCATGATTTGGATGCGGAAGGCTGGCCGGGCTGAAACCCGGTTCCTACACTTGCTCGGGTAGTTTGCTCGGCCACATTTTGAGGAGTTTGTGCCGTGTCGCTTACCAGGTGGCCGTCGGAGAGCACCGCGATGCGATTGGCGAAGCGCTCGGCCAAGGGGCGCTCGTGAGTGACCATGATAACCGTCATGCCGAGAGTAGATTGAATTTCGCGCAGGAGCAGCAGAATTTGCTCGCCGTTGACGCTGTCGAGATTGCCGGTCGGTTCGTCGGCGAAAAGGATTGCAGGTCGATTGACGAGGGCCCGCGCCAACGCGCCGCGTTGTTGCTCGCCGCCGGAAAGCTCACTTGGGCGGTGACGGCGGCGTGCGCCCAGGCGGACGTGTTCAAGCGCGGCCGCGACGCGGCCTTCACGCTCGTTGCGATCGACTTCGGCGAGACGCAAAGGCAGCTCGACGTTTTCCTCCAGAGTCATGCGCGGCAGCAGATTGAAGGATTGGAAGACCATACCCACAGTGTCGCGGCGATAGCGGGCGAGCTCGACGGAATCGATGGCGGCAAGATTGCGGCCGCGAACATGAATGGCACCCGAGGTGGGGCGGTCGAGACCCGCGAGTAGATTCAGGAAGGTGGACTTTCCCGATCCAGAACTCCCGAGGAGGGCGAGAAATTCGCCTGCGCGAATGTCGAGAGAGACGTCGTTCACGGCGGTGATCACGGCTTCGCCCAGCCGGTACTGCCGGGAAACGTTCTGGGCCTGGATCAAAGGTTGCTCGGAGTCTTGGCCGGGGGTCTGGTTGGATGGCATTGTGGGTCAGTACGATAGTAATACGCCTGGGCGGCCCTGAATATTTCGAGGGACCAGAAGCCCCATTTTAAAGGGTGACACTGCCCGCTTGCGGCCGTTTATTTGGTTTTGGAATTTTCGGTTTTGAAGATAAACGCCGCGACGTTGTCGTGCAGCTGCTTCAGTGCTGCCTGGTGTGCGTAGACCATGTGGCCAGACTCGTAGAACTGAAACTCAATATTTTTCTGCAGTTTGGCGGGAATCGGCAGGTGTTGCATCTCATAAATGCCTTCGAAAAACGGTGTGGCGAGATCGAAATAGCCGGCGTTGAGCATGACCTTGAGGTGCGGGTTGTACTTCATGGCCATCGCCAGATCGGGCATAACGTTTGCCGCCTGCGGCAATGCGACCGGAGCGCCGGGGCTTTTGTGCAGACCGTTCCATGATCTCCAGACGTCCACTTCGGGCTTGAATTCTTTGTTTTCGCCGTACTTCAGTTCTTTGCGCACGTAATCGTTGAATGCCGAGACGTAGGCGGAACTGATTGCCGCCGACTGGGGGTCGTAGTCGGCTTCTTTGCTGAGAGGATCAATCGTCGGGCCGGAGAAGCGCGTGTCAAGCCGGCCGGTGGTCATGTTGGCGTCGTCCTGCAGGTTTTTCTCGAATTCACCAACGTTCACGCGCAAATCGGCTTTCTCGATGTATTCGGCGGGAAGACCAGTGTACTGCTGCAGCTTCGCGACGATGGCTTTGCGTTGCTCCGGTGCAAGCGTGGCGCCGGCCTGGAGCGCTTGCGCGTAATCCGTCATGGCGAAGTGCTCAACCTCTGCCAGCAACGGCGCTAGTTCCGGTTGTCCGTTGGGCAGCTTGTGGTGATACCAGGCGGAGGCGGTGTAGGTGGGCAGGACGAGCTGGTACGGCAAGTCGACGCCGGGATTGAACTGCGGGGCGTCGGCGCTGAAGTCGAAATTCAATATTTGCGACAACAGGATCACGCCGTTAAAGTCCACGTCGCGTTCGGTTTCGAGGATATTGGAGAGCACCGCAGAGCGCGTGGTGCCGTAGCTTTCCCCGAACATGTATTTGGGTGAGTTCCAGCGTCCATATTTCGCCAGAAACTGAACGACAAAATCGGCAAAAGCTTGAGCGTCCTGGTCGATGCCATAAAAGGCTTTCTCGCGATCCTTGCCGGCGATCCGGCTGAATCCCGTCCCGGGCGCATCGACGAAGACAAGATCGCTTACGTCGAGCAAGCTGAAATCGTTGTTGACGACCTGATATGGCGCGGCGGGGGTGTGCGTGTCGTCCGCAGTGACCACGCGCTTGGGCCCAAATGCGCCCATGTGGAGCCAAACGGTGGACGAACCGGGACCTCCGTTGTACAGGAAGGTGACCGGACGCGGCGCGTTCTTGGTGTCGGTCTTGAAGTAAGCCACGTAGAACATGCTGGCTTCCGGGGGCTGGCTCTTGTCGTCCTTGTCCCTGTTTTGCGGCACGTCTTCCCAGTCTTTGGGGTGAACCACTAGCGTGCCGGCAAATGCGTCGTAGTTGATGAGATCGCCGCCGATGGTGACCGAGCCTTTGCTCGCCTGCTGCTCCGATTTGAATTGTTCAAGCTTGGCCGCTTCCGGTTTCGCCGTTTCGGATTTGCTCGCTGCCGCATCGTCCTTGGTTTGGGCTCGGGCAGCCAGAGGTGGCAAAGCCGAGAGTGTAGTCATCAAAGCCACAATCCACAAAATGAGCGGTCGCATCTCGCGCATCTCCGTTGACAGGCTGCACTGGAACTTCTTGTCCATTTCTGGCGACGCAGAAAGTACACCGGGCCTCCGTCGAATGCAAACGTGCCGTCGCTTTGAGGATACTGCAGAAACGTGCAGTCTCAATCTTGGTTGGCTGTACCGCAGAAGCAATTCCCGAAGGGGGTGCGGGAAGGGATCAGAGGAGGCTTTGCCAAAGACCATACTGCCGGGCGGCGAATGGCATTAGGGGGCGCGTGCTGAAAGACTTGCGGGCGGCAACGCAAACTCGCGGGCCTGCCGCCGCGTCGCCTACTTCTTGCTATCCGCCGCGCTGGCTGGGGCTCGTTGCGGTTATCCTTGGATCGGTAAATTTTCCACGAAACCCTCGGGCTGCCGCTTGAGGCCCCTCAGGTACTTGCTCGATCCCTCCACCGCCTTGCCGGATTTCAAAGTGACGGTGTGCGCGAAGTTGCCCGGAATACCGGGGCCAATCGCCCGTTCCCTCGGTTTCCAGCGCAGCGTTCACAATTTTGAACGAGTTGTCCTTGAACCGAGGCTCAAAAAGGGCCAACATTGTCGCCTCAAGCGGGTGGCCTACCTTTGCAGCTTCGTTTTGCAAAACTGGGGGTTCATCCTGCCCAGAATGCGTCGCGGAATCGGCGAGGATCAGTTGCTCGGGTACCCTCACGTTTCTGACGTATGGATTTTTTCCCGCACCATCCCCTCCTACCGTGTCCGAAAATCGTTCGAAGTACCCATTAAGTTACCAGTTGGTTCGATAACGTTCGTGGTAATATTCCGCATGGAATTCCGCAGACGCAAAAGCGAGGGCCAAGGAAGGTCAAAATCATAAGTCCTTTAGTCTCCGTAGATTCGGCTCAAGGTGGGGGAAGGGCAAATGGTTAGAAAGAGCGATCCCGAACGGCGCCTCACAAAATCTTGCTCGCCGTACGATTCCAGCGGTGCTTCGGAATGCGCATCAAGCCAAAGGCGATGAATCGAGGCTGCCCCACTTGTCGCGGAGATATTCGAGGACTAGGAGGCGGTGGCAGCGGTCCGGTGTGGTTCGCCGCAGACTGGGGTCGAAATTGGAGTCGAGATACGAACTTCGACGACAGCGGTCTTTAACAAGTTGAGGAAGTGGTCGAGAGGATGGTCGGAGTGGCCAACGGTTAAAACGCTCCGACCGGTTGTTTGGGGATCGTCTGTTTCGAGCATTTTGCGAGGTCCAACATGAAGAACGAGGTGGCAATTTCATACACTTTGTGTCTTGCTAAGGATATGCATCTTTTTGCCGATTGCCAGGTGTAGAGCTGTCCTCGCCAGGCGCTTCTCGATGAACCTAAGCCGCAAAGTTCGCGATCAGCTCATTCTCAGCAGGCAGTTGCTGACCATGCCAGAGTCTCAGCATTCAACTGCGCCCGGCTCGCCCGGCTCACCTCTCCTGGCGCGCGATTTGATTGTGTGCTACGGCGCAGCGGAATTGGCACTCGCGGCGATCTGCGTGCAACTCGATTGCGTACCTGACAAGAAAGAGATTTGCCTACCCGACTACTTCGCTTTCTTGCGGAAGACGGTGGGTTCGGCGTGCGAGGCCCAAGATGTAGATTTCGTGACGGAATTGCACGGAGTCCGCTCGAGCTCGCAACTGCGATCCCTCGCGCCAGACCTACGACGCTGGACGCGCGTGAAGCAGGAGACGCTGGAACACGTTGCGAGGTGGTGTCAGCAATTTCTTGGTTTGCGCCTTCTCGATCTCGAGTCTGCGCAATCGGCATCGGCTCCCCCGCCCGCTGATTCCTCCGAAGAGACTGCCACCAAAGAGGGCCTGAGCCTCCTTGCCCTTCGCGATCCGGAGAGGCGCCGCTACGAATGTTTTGGTTCGGCAGACATTCGTTTGGGGCTGGTGGGACTGTTGGAAAAGGGCAGAATCGCCAACCTCAGTGCGGGCGGATGCTACATCACCACCGATTCGCCGTACGAAGTCGGCGAGGAGGTGGAAATGACCCTTCATGTGAATAGGATGTCGTTTCGCGTGACCGGTAGCGTGGTGCACGTGCCGTCTTCGGTCGCGACCGGGCATCGGAAAGGAAGCCCGTCTGGCATGGGCGTCCAGTTCATGAAAATGTCTGCGGGTTCGCGAACGCGTCTCAAGGAGTTGATCGGAGAACTGAAGTCCAGTGGAAAATCGCGGCCGGCGAAGCGGCCGGGTGGCTTGTGAGGATGATGGGGAACATACGGTTTTGTTTGGCAGCCTGAGCAAGCTGGGGGCACAGCATGCTGTACCCCCGAGATAGCGTTCGTGACCGCTAGGGCTTGGCTGCGGGGAATTGTACTTTGGGGGCTTCGCGGGATGCTTCGGTCGCTTGGAAGTAGGCTTCGTTGCGCTTGAAGCCGGCCCAGCTGGCGAAGATGCTGTTGGGGAACAGGCCAATGTAGGTGTTATACGCCTGAACGGAATCGTTGTAGCGCTTGCGTTCCACGGCAATGCGATTTTCGGTGCCGGCTAGTTCGTCTTGCAGTCGCAGGAAGTTCTCATTGGATTTTAGTTGGGGATAGTTTTCCACGACGACGAGAAGACGGCTGAGGGCGCCATCAAGTTGGCCGTTCGCGGCGATTTTGTCGGACGGAGTCTTTGCGCCGATCAGTGCGGAGCGGGCTTTGGCGATGTCCCCGAAGACGGTTTCTTCGTGGGCGGCGAAACCCTTCACAGTTTCGACCAAGTTGGGGATTAAGTCGGCGCGGCGTTGCAGAACTACATCGACCTGGGCCCAGTTGGACTTGACTTGCTCGTCGAGCGTCACCATTTGGTTTTTGCGCCCGACGTACATGCCGCCGATAGCCAGAGCGATTAGAGCGAGAACGAGGATGACGGCTAGGATTTGCTTCATTTAGGGTGCCTCCGAAAGGGCGAGAATCGAAACTCGAAGCTCGAAATTCCACACAGGAGAACGAAGAATCGACTTGTATCGTGCGTCGCCGACCTTCGCTGGATGCCGCACTAGAGAAGGGCATTCCCGAACTTCGTTTTTCAAGTTCCGAATTTCGAAGTTCATGGGGTGTCCAGCCGGTGGTCTACTTCGTTGGTGAGGGCTTCAACGAAGGCTAAATAGGAGTGGAGGGACGTTTCCACGTCGATTGCGTCTTTTTTTCTCTTTCCTTCGCGGATCTCGAGCAGGGACTGGAAGGCGGCGGGGTCGGCGGCGGTTAGCGCGGCAGCGGCGGTTACGGCTTCGCGTTTCGTGGCCGGCATTGGTTGACCCAGGGCGAAAAGCGCGTGGCGGAATAGCGCGCAGAAGGTGGAGAGCGATTGCGTCATGATCTCCAGGTGCGATTTTTCATCCAGTGGGGCCGCCAGGATTGCTTGGCGCAGGCGGAGCCAGTTGGTGCGGAGCTCGCGCTCCACTTGGGAGCGATGGAGGGCTAGCGGCACTTCTAACGTGGTCAGGAAGTCCTCGCCGAAGAGAATACGGTGGCGGGATTTCATGTCCAGGAATTCGATGGCGAAAACGTCGGCGGAACGTTTGAGCTCGTCGCGGGTGAAGAGCAGTGGCGGGTGATTGCCCTTTTTGATCCACCATTCGGCTATGCCGTGCAAGGTTTCCAGCTCTTTTAGTCCGGCGCGGGCTACCAAGCAGAGGATGTTGAGGTCGGAATGGCCTTCGTGGAACTCGCCGGTGGCCGCGGAGCCGTAGAGCGCTACGGCTTGGAGGTTGTCTTTTGCCGCGGCTTGCAGGCGATCGACGAATTCTTTGAGTTTCGCTTCCATTTTTTCGTTTCTTTGTGTTCGACGTTTATCTAGACCCTATCACCGTTGCTTCGAAGCCGGAGCGCGCAAAGTGTCGGCGTACGACGGAACCTGTCTAGAGACCGGCTCACAAAGTCCCGGCTACGGCGCCTACATA
>Ga0210408_10002247_pt1 | contig 19112 bp, 18 predicted proteins | sample IncBWH4MmetaG_FD_155471 | JGI IMG/M metagenome (GOLD analysis project Ga0210408, IMG submission 155471) | Forest soil microbial communities from Barre Woods Harvard Forest LTER site, Petersham, Massachusetts, United States - Inc-BW-H-4-M | ecosystem: Environmental > Terrestrial > Soil >...
TCACTATAGAGAATGTCTGGCAGGGAGGGCGTCGAGGTTCCGATATCAAAATACCCGCGATACAAGGGGGAATATTTCGATCGCAGGCAGAACGTTGGACCACCACGAAGTGCCGGACAATACTTGGGCCTCTCAGTACGATCAAGATTGGATCCCTGTAACGGCAACAAGTCGACCTGTCGCGTCGGCGTTATCAGCCTTCGAGGCGGGCAATTAGTTCAAGTGCCCATAGGCAAACCCCGACCCAGCGAACCCGACATAGACCATGCCGTAAGTGTCGGCGTCTCCTTCCATTGTCACTATCTGATCGAAGCTCGCAAGCGGGAAGCCGTCACTTATCCTGATCCAGGTCGCAGCATTATCGTCAGATCGCCAGATACCAACTACGCCGCCGACCCATCCAAAGATGTAAATTGCGGGATAGTTCTTCCCGGGCGCCCCTTTGCCAAACCCAAACGTCCAGACTTCACTGACGCCGGCGATCGCGGTCCAGGTCGCGCCATGATCGGTGGAGCGAAAGAATTTGTCACCGGTTGGATGGGACCCACTTGTCGCTCCAAGCGAATAAAACAAATGCCCGCCATGACCAGGTACTGTTTTCAAAGTAGGATTAAAGCCACCTAGTGCAGGGCCGGTGTAAACATGATCCCACGTTGCTCCGCCATCGGTTGACTTGTAAAGCCCTTTTGCTGCCCGCGCACTCTTCGGACCATAGTTAACGATATAGAAAGTGTTCGCATCGACACGATCGGCGGCGAGAACGTGCCGCCGAATATAGTACGCAAAGCCCCAGCCTGTTTCACCGCTTGTCGGCACGCCCGAAATGCTGACGGCGTTCCAAGTCCTGCCGCCATTCATCGTATAGTAGGGTTGGTTTGGTCCAGCACCATTATCCGTTCTCACCATGACGAAGTTTGTCGGCGTGCTCGCGGCGATGCTCCCGCCAATGTTCACACCCCCAGGCTGGCTGGCAAAAGTCGACCAAGTCATTCCGCCATCGGTGGAAAAGCCGGACGTGTCATTCGCGCTGCCGAAGAAATTACAATTGCACACAATGATACTAGGTGAAGAGGACGCATAATCAATTTGCCAACCGGCGCTAAGGCTCTTCGTCCGAGTCACACCATGCGTTGACGGGTAAACAGCTGCATCGGCAACGTAGAAAGCACCCTGATCCCAAACCGAAACCACCGGTTTGCCACCCGGCGGACTGATGACCCAATTGGCGACAAGTTCTTCAATCCCGGCACTCTTTGATGACCATGCTACGGTAGTATTGGTAATCGGAGGATTAGTCGTAAAAACACCGAGGCCCATGGCTTGATAGAGCGTGTTGGCAACCGACGGGTCGAACACCATATCCGCATTCGACATGTAGCCATTTGCTCCTGAGCCCTGCTCTTGCCAGGCCAGCCATGGAATGTCCGTCGATGACTGAGTTATAGCAGCGGGGCCAACCCATGAAGCCCCGCTGTTCGTCGAGATGACGAGTTTGCCAGCACTAGTGCCGACGAATATGTGGTTTGGATTCACGGGATCGACCGCGACCGAAACGCTGTCAGAACCGGCTCCCGCGACCACGGACCATTTTCCATTGTACTTGTGGAGTTGGCCATCGGTCAGCCATACGACGCCGTGCGGATCCACGATCATGTGATTGTGTGCCTTCGGGGTACCGATCGTCAGCGTCCAACTCATACCGCCGTCAGTCGAGTGGTAGACGCCCGTTCCATAGGTGCTGACATAGATGCCCTGGGTTTTTCCCCCACTAACTTCGGACGCTGGATCAAAGGCGATGAGATTGGCACCACCCTCACTCTTTCCCGGTGGAGCGGACCCCGATCCTACTGCGCTAACCCGAGTCCATGATTCACCCGCATCGGTGGATAAAAAAAGCCCGCTCGCTGGCGTACCGGCGTAAACGACGTCGGCGTTCACCGGATCGACGGCCATGGTGCGACCGAAGCTGCGGGTGTCTCCATTGGGGTCGGCGCTAACTTTTGAAAACGCCGTTCTGGTCCATGTCGAGCCGCGATTTTCGCTGCGGTAGACATATCCATTGAACATCATGTAGAAGCGCTGCGTAGTGCTGGGGGCAATGCCAATCGAGTAGACGCCGGCGTTTAGACCGAGGCCTGCGTCGGCTCTTGGCATTGAGTTAAGGGTGACGACCTGCTGCCATAAATTCGTTGATTGATTGAATAGATAAGCGCCGTAGACATCGGTTCGGATGAACTTGGTGCCATCGGATGCAATGTCAATGCCGCTGATAACTCCACCGGCGCCGATCTTAAGCGTTTGCCAAGACATTTCTGACAGCGCACTGTTACTTGGCAACATGCCGGACTGGGAGACCTTATCGTTAGCAGGAAGATGGAGGCGGGAGGCCGGGCGCAAAGGTGCGCCAACAATGGAAACGACAATGCGGATTGTCGAAACGCCGGGTATCCTGTTGATTGAGCCCGAAACCAAGACTGCAAACGAATCCTCCCCCTGAAAGTCCGATTTGGCTGTGTATGAAAAACCTGAATCTTGTATGTTTGCTTGACCGGACTGCGGCTGAGAAATGAGCTTCAGGTTTTCAATCACGACGTTGGGTGAGGAAGAAAGGACCGTATTGAGGCGAAGGTCGCGAATACAACTCTGGCCGCTTCCAATTCTCATTGACCAATCGACCGCCTCCGCCATCAACTTGTAGCGTGGACCGCTGACGCCGCAAGAACTTACGGATGGCGCCCGCAACCCTAGCGACACGATCGAGGCCAGCGAGAGGAAAACCGCACACGCGATCCGCCCAAAACTCATTTTATCTTCCTTCTATTTTTCAACCGTGGCAACAAATGCCGGCATCAGGCCGCGAACCAAATGCCCATCATGGAATCATGGAATCTGCAAGTCGCTGCCTCGCTCGCAATCCCGTATCGCTCTTGGCGGGCATTCACGCCCACGGAGCGGTTCACGGTGGGCAGCCTTACGTGCCGCCTGCTCGCCGGCATGCCCGATGCTAGCCGCCAAGCGGTGAGGCATTAATTATGAATGTTTAAGGAGTATTCCGCCATGTCCATTGACTCATTTGTGGGCGCGATATCTAGTTATGTTGACGCATTTGTAGTTACGTCGTTTAAAAATACCAATACACTGACTAATTTGTATGCCATTAAAATAAGTGGCATTACATTGCATGCAACGTACTGCAATTGGGCTTGACCGGACGCTGCCGTCGCCTAAGACGGGTTTTTCCGTCGGGAAAAAAGTGCAAGATCCGACTACGTTGATCCGCTCATGATTTTTGATGGAGCTTCGCCAGGATCAGTCGTGAACGGGGCTACGCCCGATGACCTTTCACGAGAAGTCTATTGTATACTTGGAATCCCTGTCGACGCGATCGAGATGCCGGAAGTCCTGCGCTGCATCGAAACAGCGACTGCCGCCAGGGCGCCTTTTCTCATTTCGACTCCCAACCTCAACTTCCTGGTAAATAGCCAATCGGATTCCGAATTCAGAGAATCGCTGCTTCTGAGCAATCTTTGTCCAGCAGACGGCATGTCGATTGTTTGGATCGCTCGGCTGGTGGGCATTCCGATCAAGCACAGAATTGCCGGCTCTGATTTTTTTGACGAGCTTAGGGCCAAGTATAGCTCCGCTAAGCCAATGAAGGTTTTTCTGTTTGGAGGCGCGGAAGGCGTCGCGATAAGGGCTTCCCGCGCGTTGAACACCCGGGCTGGCGGCCTCTGTTGCGTGGGGACGCTCTCGCCCGGCTTTGGCTCGATCGAAGAGATGAGTCGGAATGATATAATTGATAATATTAATTCGAGTAACGCCGATTTCCTCGCGGTCTCTTTGGGCGCCCAGAAGGGACAATTGTGGTTGATGCGCAATCACCACCGCTTGTTGATTCCGATCCGAGCTCATCTGGGCGCGTCGATCAATTTTCAGGCGGGCACGCTCAGGCGAGCTCCTTCGGTTGTGCGCGAGTTCGGTCTTGAATGGTTGTGGCGCATCAAAGAGGAGCCCCACCTTTGGAAACGTTACTGGAACGATGGAAGCGTTCTGCTGCGCCTTTTGCTCACGCGCGTTGTGCCACTGGCCATGTTGACGTTTTGGCTACGGCTAAAGCAAAGGCACCATGGACAGGACTTGATCATTACGAAGGCCCTTACTCACGAGGCCGTAGTCGTCAGCCTTTCCGGCTCTGCTACCTGCCAGCATATCGATAGGATCATTAAAGCCTTTAAAGATGCGATAGCGACGAAGAAACCGATCGTGATTGATTTTTCCAGTACACATGCGGTTGATGCACGCTTTCTCGGACTTCTCCTTATGTTAAGAAAAAAAATAAAAGGGAGCACAGCAAATCCAATTTTCGTGGGTCTGTCACCTGGACTCTTGCTTTCCTAGCGCCACGGCGTTTAGTCTCGGTTCAGCCGCCCACTATCGATTGAGCCGTGGTATCGCGAAGTCATTCTCCGCCAGAACCCCTTCCTTGCTGGCAGCTTGTTCCAGAAATCGCTGCAAAGCAGTCTCTCCTTGAATGACGCGGGTCAGCCGTGAAGGCGGCTTTCAGACTCCAAATTGCGGATCACGAGTCGTCAATCTTGGCCTTGAGCCAGCCGCCGCCTTCCGCCTACTGTACCAGCCGAGCAGACCCACCGCAGCCAAGCCAGCAGCGAGCAGCGGCAGCGTAGACGGAATCGGCGTGGCGGCCGCAATCGAACCGTTACTGGCAATACTCAAGATGCCAAAGCTGAGGGGAAGCCTGTCGGGCCCAAGTAATCCCGCAATAGAAAGTTGACTCACGATTTCGAGTGACGTTGCACCAGTCGGAACGGTTACGTTGACGGGCCCAGCGCCAATGCCGTGTGAATCGCTGTACATATTAAAGTAAAGGTAATTGATTTCATTCACCGACTTTAGAAGCGTTCCTGCTTGGGTGAACAAGTTGAGCGTATAATGATCAGTATAGATGCTGTTGCAGGAGGCGCATATGGTCGGATCGCGGGTGCCGAAGGCGGCGATATTGACCATCAAGGACGAAGTGGTCCCACTAATTTGAAAAAGGTTGTCCGAATATCCGACGGGCAGTTTGCCAAGGAAGGCCGAAGCCATCGCTGGGCCAGACGCAAGGCATACAATCAGGAAGGCCCCAATTTTGGTCAAAAATTTGCCGCGCCAAGCCATGATGAGATTCTCCCCGCAGTTGCAGCAAGGTCGTAACAGCTAGAACGCAAATTGGTTCCAACGTGTCGGGAGGGTCCGAGGCGGTTGGCGGTTTGGAACCAACATTGCCCTGAGACGTTGAGACCCGTGCCCGACGGAGAAACATCATGATGATGGACGAGGACGCACTCGCTCGCCTTGAGGCTGGGCTTCGCGCGCAGAGGGAGAAGCTAGGCATGGCTCGGCAGAAGCCCTCACCAAGTATCAGTCCAATGGACCAGGCCCCCCTGCGGGGCCCCGATGACGGGGAACGGCAGCAATCGACAATTCGCAACTTTGTCAAGGCATTCCGGGTAGCTAGCGTTCGTCCTGGTGCTACTGGGGCCCGTTAGTTAGCAACGGCTCCAACATTGACGCTTTTGCCATATTTGCTAGCAGTTTGTTGAAGGGTCGACCATCAAAGTGTGATAAATACCATCCTAGTCTTGGGTCGCCTATCAAGTAATTGGTGGAGAAACGAGGGGAAAGGAAGTTCATTCGAAAGGAATGAACGTGCGAATCCTCCTTGCGACAGCAGTCGCTGCATCGATGACCGGGGCCGCGATCTCACAGACGCAGCCAACCCGACCCTCGGCCTATGCGACCTGGCCGACGATGCCCACTGCCTTCGCGACCGCTGCTCTCAGTCCTTGCTATCCCTATGCATCATTCAATCCCACCAGCTCTTGTTACACCGGGACCGCGTATCCGTCTTACTCTGCGATTGAGCCGTTCGAATTTCCCAACAGGACAAATCGGCAGGCTTTGCCAGGCGCCGACAGCCTCAACGAAGATCAGGCGAAGTTGCGGATTGAGGCGAAAGGGTATTCAAATGTTTCCGGATTGCAAAAGGACAATCACGGAATTTGGCGCGGCAAAGCGACAATGAAGGATGGCGGATCCGTCGCCGTCATCCTCGACCTTGAGGGCAATATCTACTCCGAATGGTATCCCATTCGGAGTAGATGATCGTAATCAGGCGGGATGCTGGCTTTGAGTTGGCGATATAAGTTGCTGCCAAAGCGGTCGTTAATTTTCACGTTCCTCATCGGCAATGGCCGAACCCTTACAGAAACAACCTCCCGATCCGACGTCATCGAACTGCCGTGAGGAGTAGCCTCAACCGCTCTGTCTTAATTGCAACCGCCTCACCTTCCTCATCAGCTTCGCGCGGAAAAATGATCAAGTCAGCGCGCGCGCCATCATGCAACGATCTTGTGACGCTTTCACCTCGTCCCATGGCCCGCGCACCAAACGCCGGCAAAGGACCAAAGGGGATAACGAGCCTTAGCCGAAGCTGGTTAGCTTGGAAATGGGCATCGGGGAGGCCGGCCATAAGCATAGATACAGATCTGGCACAATAAAGCCTCGCTCGGCGGTGTCCAGAAGGCTTCCAAGCACGCGAGCTAACAACTATACATGACACTGACTTAATGTTAGTCTTGCAAACCGAGTGTTTTTGGCGTTTCGATACTTCCGCGTACCTATTTCTCTCATTAACCCTCTGGGTAATGCAGATGCAGGAGACTGCGAATATTGAAAGGGAGTTAGTTCTAATTTTCCATGGGGTGGGCGAACCACATCCAAAAGTGGATTCGGACGAGCAGCCTTATTGGTTGAGCAGAGACAGGTTCACGCTCTTGCTGAATCAGATCTTGGATCTTCCGCCAAACACCAATACCAAAATTTCGCTGACTTTTGATGATGGCAATGCCAGCGATATAACGGTAGCGCTGCCCGAGCTTACCCGTCGCAATCTTACCGCCAGCTTCTTTGTTTGCGCCAACCGTATCGGCAAGCAGCATTACTTGAGTGACGCAATGATTAGGGAACTTCTCGGGGCAGGCATGAGCGTCGGAAGTCACGGCATGGATCATCGAGATTGGCGCATGCTCGACCCGGCTGGACTAAGATGTGAGATCAGTGAGGCTCGTCACAAATTGGAGGACGTTATTCAGCGACCCGTAACCCGGGTAGCTATTCCCTTCGGGTCCTACGATCGCCGAGTTTTGAGTTGGCTGGAACGCGAGCGCTGGGATGTTATCTACACAAGCGACCGTGGAACTACTTCTGTCACGTCAAAATTTAAACCACGGACGTCGATTAAGGCGACCATGCGAGATGATGAAATTTTGCATCTGTTGCGTTCGCCGCATTTACACGAGGAGCTTCGGAAGGTCGTCCTTGGCATTTGGAAGCGGTGGCGATAAAGTCGCAGCAAACCCCGCAAGGGCGCGACTGACAGTCGATCTGCAATTCTCGAAGCATAGATTAGACGAAACGCGTGGCCACACGGCTGCTTTGTTCATCTCCTCGCGGACCGAGCATGCTGCTCGCTGCGTTGGCGTTATCCGCTTTTCAAGGGCAGAACTGAACTGAACTACGGTTTCTGCATTCACAGTCTCCAAACGCATTACCTTAATATCCTACTCTTGCGCGAGATAATCGACAGACTGCATCCTAAGGGTGTTTTGCAGCGAAGCGGCAAGTACCGCGACATCCGGTCCCAGGAGCAAGTCATCGATTTCGAAGTCCCCCACCCGGTGCTCGCGTACGGCGCTCCCGAACGCCCGCCAACGGTGGGTTTGATGCCACTTGTCTGAGGTGATGAACAGATCGATTTGGCCCGGATAGGGTCGTGGCTTGTAGCGACGCACCGCGGCTACCGTAGCGTTCTCCACCCTTCGCCTAGCCGCCAATACGGCCGGGTTGACCCCCGCCAGCGCATCTGGCGTGTGCAAGCGCCGGTTAAGTTTATTCATGAACCCCGAGACGGAGGTCAGGGCCCTGGCGTAGCGGCGAAGGCGGAGCCAAGCGAAGGTCCTGCGCCGGAACATCGTCGGAAAGGCACTCCCGATGAGCGCCAAGAGAGCGACCTGCTGACCCGCTGCGGTCAACTGTTGTGCTACCTCGAAGGCGATAGTGCCCCCGGCGCAGTGTCCGGCGATGAGGTACGGGCCTCGGGCTTGGTAGCGGCGGATCTGCTCGATCTCGTAACGCGCCAGCGCTTCCACTGTCCTCAGGGGCTCACTGCCGTCCAGACCCGGGGGCTGCACGCCGAGCATCGGCTGCTCGGCGTCTAAATGGCGTGCCAAACCGAGGAGGTAGAAGACGTCGCCGCCATGGCCGGAGACGGCGAAAATGGGACGCTTGCTCCCCCCTGGCTTGATCGGAACGATCGCAGTCGAACCGTTCTTCCCCTCCGCCCGTCGCAGGAAGGCGAGAATATCCTCTTTTTGGGAGGCCAAAGTCGTCCTCAACTCTGCGTCAAGCGCGCCCACTGGAGCGCTACACTTGAGTCGATCCTCTTCAACCCATAACTTGACGTCTCGCTCCCGGAGGATCGAGAAAAGCGTGGCGGTGTCCATCACCGATCGGGCTCCTGACAATTCGGCGACGTGGCTCATGACTTGAACTCGCGATTATTCAGCACAAGGCCGACGATATCCGAAAGACCGGAGATCGTTGGCCATTCGAACAGCTCGCGAACCTGAGATCGACGCCATGGCCGCATGAACCCTATAAAATCGCTGCGAATTTCTAACCCGTTCACCCTTAACAGCTCGCTCCAGATAGGTCGCCTCATTTCGCTACCGCCATTTGGCATCGCCTCAATATGCATCGTGATCAGCAACCACTCCGCAGCTTCCATCGTTCCGGAAAAACCAACCCCTGCCAGCGACTTCCTTCCACCAACCTTTGCGATTCGGAGATCGACGCAAGCTTACTACGCCAAAGCGCCAAGCGCTCTTGTCACCAACGTATGGCTGATCAGAGAGGAGATCCTGATAGCGTGGCACGGCCCAAGTATGTTCCAATACTTCCCAGTCCGTAAGTCTCCCTCCCAGCCAATTATCAAAGTGATCTTTTATTTTCGTTCCTGCTGGGTTCGGGTACAGGGAATTGATATGGGCTGTTCCATCCTCGTCCAACCTTGCAGGAAGTGCCTCCACTACCCTCCGCAGAAGGTCGGTGCCATCTATTCCACCACTCCAATAATTATCGCCCGCCTTGGCAGCGGTGTCGGGTGCATAAGGAACATTAGCAATCAACAGATCACATGTCCCCGCGATCGAGTCAAAGAGGTCGCTCAGAACAAAATCGATATTGCTCTTGTCGTTCAGCGCCGTATTGAAGTTGGAAAAAGCGATGGCGCGCGGGCTGACGTCTGCGCCTACTACTCTGGCACAATGGTCGCTTGCTAGAATAGCGTGCACACCGGAACCTGTCCCCAAATCGATGGCGCGCCTACGGGGGATTCTCTTGACAAAGCCGCCTAGAATGAAGCTTTCACCCCACAGCCACATGACCTGATTGATGGCAGTATTTTTCTCGGCCTTATCCGTGACCAGGTATTTCCCGTAACATGGAAACAAACAGAAGCTTGATGTCAGGAAGTCGCCGTTCTTCTCAACCAATCTCATTTCGAGGGCCGCGTCGACGAATCTGGATGAAATCTGTTTCTTAATGAGGTCTGCGCTCACTTGATGGCCATCGATGAAAAGCGTAATCAGATTATCGATTGGATCTTCTGCTCGAGCAGTCCAACCGGATCGCATTTTTTGCCAAAAATTCACTCCTAGGCGCGGGAATACCCCGAGACGTTCTGCGCAGTTTGCAAGATCGTAGCCGCAACTCCGCAGCTCTTGGGCAAAACCGGTCATGCGTTCGTGCCGTTCGAGGATCATTGGCTCCGCAGTTTCCCGATCAATTGTTGGCAAGAGAGTTGCTGTCACCTCCTCGGCCTTGGACGGATTGATCGCGCCCGAACTGCGGTCTGCCTTCGATTGACCCAAGAAGGTCAGAAGCTCTTCCTTTCGGCTAGACAGAGCTGCACGCATTACTGCGTCGAGCGCACCCGGTGGAGCACTGCACTTGAGCTGACCATCTTGGACCCAAAGTCTGACATCCCGCTCGCGGAGGACCGAAAGGAGATTGGCAATATCCGTCATAAGTTGAACTCCTCGCGCTCGGTCGACCCGACTTGTGCGTCGGAACCGCGGCTCGTCAGCGCGACCACGTCGATGACCTCGGAGACCCCAGCGATAGTCGGCCGTTCGAACAGGCTGGCGAGGCTGAGATCGACGCCGAAGGTCGCACGAAGCTGTGCGACTAGTCCGGTCGCAGTCAGTGAGTCTGCCCCCAGATCGAAGAAGTCGTCATCGATCCCAATCCCGTCCATCTCCAGCAGTTCGCTCCAGATCGTCGCGATGGCCTTTTCGGTCTTGGTGCGGGGTGCGCCGCCTTTGCCGGTGCCGGAGGTTACTCTCGACGGAGCTGGCAGGGCCTTCCGATCCAACTTCCCATTCGGGGTTAGCGGGAGTGCCTCGAGGTACACAAATTGCGCAGGAACCATGTGCTCTGGCAGCCTTTCCCTCAGGAACGCTCGAAGAACGTCGGTACCAGGCACGTCGCCAGCGCGTGAAATCACGTACGCAACAAGAAACTTTTTTCCTGGCTCGTCCTCATGCGCAATAACAGCGCATGACTGGATATTGGGTTGCGCCGCAAGGGTTGCTTCGATTTCGCCGAGTTCGATGCGGTAGCCGCGAATCTTGACCTGATCGTCGGCACGGCCGAGGTACTCAAGTATACCGTCCGATCGGTACCGGGCCAAGTCTCCGGTTTTGTATATGCGTGCATCAGGCATGCTGCTGAACGGGTCGGGCAAGAATCGCTCTGCAGACAGTTCTGGCCGGTTCAGATAACCGCGTGCCACGCCTGCCCCGCCGATATACAGTTCGCCCATCACGCCGGGCGGAACTGGCTCCAGGCTCGCATCGAGGACGTACAACTGCGTGTTGGCGATCGGCCGTCCAATGGGCACAGAACCACTGTGAGGATCTGCAGGCTGCACCTCGTAGACACAGCAACCGACGACCGTTTCAGTGGGGCCGTATTCGTTTATCAGCCTCATTCCGGGCGCGGCCTCCCGCCAAAGCCGGAGGCCCTCGGCCAACAGGTTCTCGCCACCGATCACGAAGGTGCGTGACATGCCCGCGGCTTGCTTTTTATTGACCTGATGGCTGAGCAGTTCCAAGTGAGCCGGGGTGATCTTGACGAGGCTGCGGTCGCCGGCCCTCAGCAGAGCGGCCAATAGGTTTTGTGCGGCGACATCCTCCGGCAGCAACTCGACCTTGCCGCCAGCCAGCAGTGGCGTGTAGAGGCTTGTCACCGTGAGGTCGAATGAGACGGAAGTGTGAACGGGAACCGATCGCCCGGGCTCGACGGCGTATGCTTTGATCGCCCACCATAGATAGTTAACCAAACCACGGTGAACAATCATCGCGCCTTTCGGCTTGCCGGTGGATCCCGAGGTGTACATTACGTAGGCTAGATTCGACGGGCCCGCGACCGGATCCGGATTGCCGCCGGCCTCCCGGCCAAGCATCGGCCAGTCGGAATCCAGGTAGATTGCCTTGCCGCCGCCCGAAGCAAACAGCTGGCGGTACTTCTCCTCCGTCAGAAGCACAGACGTCTGCGCGTCGCCAATCATGAACGACAGCCGCTCCGCCGGGTAGGTCGGATCCAGGGGCACGTAGGCGCCGCCCGCCTTCCAAACGGCTAGCAACGCGACAACCATTTCCGGGGAGCGATCGAGGCAGATCCCCACCAGCACGTCGGGCCCAACCCCACGCGTGCGAAGGTGGTGCGCTACTCTATTTGCGCGTTCATTCAGCTCTCGGTAGCTGATCCGCTGCTCGCCGAACTCGATGGCAATGGCCCCCGGATCGCGGACGACTTGCTGCTCGAACAGCTCGTGCGCGCAAACCTGAGGGAATTCCGCACGCGTGTCATTCCACTGATGGAGCAGTTGGTCCCGCTCGCTCACTGCCGGTCGGCCCTGAGCGCGGGCATCACTAAATGTCATCATAGAGATGTTCCCACGATTTCTTTCATGATTTCGTTCGAGCCTGCGTAGATTCTCTGTACACGGCTATCCGCCCACATGCGGGCAATCAAATATTCTTGCATGTACCCATAGCCGCCGTGCAGTTGCACACACTCATCAATGATGCGGCACTGGGATTCAGTAAGCCAGTATTTCGCCATCGCCGCAGTGATCGCGTCGAGCCGTCCGGCGATAAACTCCTGAATACAGTTGTTTACGAAAACCCGCCCGATGTGAGCCTCGGTTTTGCACTCGGCCAGTTTGAAGCGAGTGTTCTGCAGGTCTAGCAGTGGCTTACCGAACGCTTTCCGCTCCTTCACATAGCGCGTCGTGATATCCACCGCATGCTCCGCTGACGCTACCGCGCTAACGCCGATAGACAACCGCTCATATTTGAGTTGGTCCATCATCTGGAACAGCCCGCGACCCTCTCCGGAACCGAGTAAGTTCGCGACGGGAACACGTACCGCGTCAAAGAAAAGCTCGCATGTGTCCTGGGCATGCCGGCCGATTTTCTCGAGGGAACGGCCAACCCGATAGCCAGGCAGGTCCTTGGTCTCGATCATTAACAACGAGAGCGCCCGCGGCCCAGTCGCCTTAGGGTCGGTCCGCACCGCAAGGCAGAGGAGGCTTGCGTGCCAGCCGTTAGTGATGAACGTCTTGGAGCCGTCGATTAGATAATGATCCCCTTCTCTTCGGGCCGTTGTCTTGATGGCCTGGACGTCAGAACCGGCATCAGGCTCCGTCATCCCGATTGCGCCGACGAGTTCGCCACGTGCCAGGCGCGGCAGCCAGTGGTGCCTCTGCTCTTCGTTTCCGTAGGCAAGAATGTAATGTGCTACGATGCTCTGAATGCCGAAGCCAAAATGAACACCCGCCCGAGCGAGTTCTTCTATGATAACTGCCTCATGCGCGAAAGTCCCACCCCCGCCGCCGTATTCCTCGGGCACGTCCGGGAGTAACAAACCCACCTTACCGGCCTTGGTCCAGGCCTCAGCGTCCGGGCGACCCTGCTCAGCCCACTTGGCCTGGTGCGGAAAAAGCTCCTTAGCGATAAACTCGCGGACTGTATTCCGGAAGATCCGCGTCTCATCGGTCACCCATGAGGGTTCGGCGCTGGCTAAAGTCATGGCTTTTCCGCCCCGGGTCCAAACAAAGATGGGGCCCTCAGTACCCGCTTTAGCATCCCGATCCAGGTAAAACGTTTGCGCAGCTTTGGTTTGGTCCCGAAAAATCGGGCAATGCTTAACGCGGCTGCACTCCGCAAATCGTTAAGGCTGCTGAATGGCACGATAAACTCGATCGGTACGTGCAAGCGCCTCGACGTGGCTCGAGGTAACTTCGCAGACGCCAAAGTAATTTCGCCGGGAAGGCAGAAAACCTCATGTATGCCGTCGATTTTCAACTGGATCCACCAACGCCTTAACAGCCTCTGGTTTGGCGAGGCAAACCGCATTGCAGTACACAAATCAGAACTGAATGACAACAGTAATAAGTTTCAGTTTACTTGGTTCGCACATTTAATCGGTGCCAAGCGACCTTAATATTTCAAACCAAAATGCCACTGGCTGCGAAGCCATGAGAATGGGATCCAATAGCATTTTATGGATTGAATTTTTAATCCTTAATTGCCAAGAACGCCTGGATTCAATGGCAATTTCGCGTCGAATGGCACACCCTACAGATAGGCCCACTAATGCAGATGGTTGGTAATGCAATCCGCAGAATGCGAGACTGTTTGTCCTTCGATTGAAAGGTTTAATTCTCTCCCCAAAGCCGGTTGGGACGCCAATCGAAGCATTTCAATTTCCATGCCGATCCCGCGACCGCCAATGCAGCCATGTAATGTTGGCTCGCCACCAATTTCCGGAACGTCCAGCGCTTAGCCTCGGTTGGATCGGGTCTGGTGGACAGCAGCCGGGGTTCTTCGTCGGGGAGAAATGACACATCAAACTGATCAAGCGGCAGAGAGAGGCCGACGCCCGTTGCCTTCAGATATGCTTCCTTACGCGTCCAGCATGTAAAGAATGCCTGGTATCTGTCGGGACCCGCAAGCGAGGCCAGGATTTTACATTCATTGGCCGAAAAAAAACGCGTCGCAATACCATCTAGGTCAAAGTCGGTCCGAACTCTTTCAACATCAATGCCGACCGCACGGCCCTTTGTAATCGCAATCAGGATCAGGTCGCCTGAGTGGGATACGTTAAACTGCAACGGGACCCCTTGCACCGCTTTCAAGCTTGGTTTCCCAAACTCTTCATATTCAAATTGCAGCCTGCTAGCGGGCACATGCAGAATTTTACCAAGCAGCAATCTTAGATATCCACGCCCGATCACACAGCGCCGTCGGTCCGCTTCGAAGTGGAATCTATCCGCGCGATCTCGCTCGTTGGGAGAAAGGGTTTGCCGCATTTTAGCAAGACCGGCTGCGGTCATATCCAAACCAGTTCTCCAGACATGGACTTCATCAGCCGGCAGGGCATAACTGCCCCCAAATCCCTCCCAGAGGGGGTCACCAAGATTCATTCTAAATTCCGCATTTTCCAACGCTGAAGTTTCAAACCTAGCTTGGAGTCGCCTATGGTGCTAGTGAAACGCGGCACGGAACCCACGTGTCCCAGACTAACTTTTTTTCGCTAAAGATCAAAGGCCTGTTAAGGCCTGCGACGGCAAAGCGAAAGCTTGGTGTATGATCGAGCTGTCTCAATGAATGACAAGTGCAATTCCTTCGAGGGCCCTCATTTATGGACATAGCAGCATGCTAATGATTTCGGTTAACGGCTGGGCGCACCCCTGGAATTTCTTGGCGCTTTCATCTTGCTTCCGGTGAATATGCCGCGTCCACACGCCCGTTTTCCCTGCATTTTGAGCAGATTGTTGTGATGTCGGTACAGTCCATCGCATTCCCGAGACCCAACGCAAATCGAGCGTGGATATTGGGATTGATTGCGGTCCTGCTGGCGGCTATCGCATTCCGCGGCGCGCTCTTTGAATTGATCAGGCGCTGGACCACGCAGGAAGAATACAGCCATGGTTTTTTGATACCGCTCGTAACGGCGTGGCTGCTTTGGACACGTCGAGACGCCCTGGTCGAAAGGATCGGTCGACCAGGATGGACCGGGGCCGTCCTTTTACTGCTTGCCATGGTCCTGCACGTTATAGGCGCAATAAGTGCGATCTTCATTCTTTCGCAGCTGGCTTTCATTATAGCTCTGCTAGGAATCCTATCAGCGGTCGGAGGATTCCCCCTGCTCCGGACCGCATTCGTCCCCATCATATTCTTAATTTTTGCGATTCCACTTCCGTATTTTATTGACGCCAATCTGTCGTTACAACTTCAGCTTATTTCGTCGCAGTTAGGAGTTTTCTTCATCAGATTATTTCAGATCCCCGTCTATCTCGACGGAAACATCATCGATCTCGGCACCTACAAGCTGCAGGTTGTCGACGCCTGCAGTGGATTGCGCTACCTATTTCCGCTTCTCAGCTTGAGTTTCCTAGCGGCATATCTGTTTCATGCACCAATCTGGCAGCGCGCTCTGGTGCTGCTCTCCAGCATCCCGATCACCATTGCGATGAACGGATTCAGGATCGGCATGGTTGGCGTGACTGTGGACCGATGGGGTCCTCGAATGGCCGAAGGCGTGCTCCATTTCTTCGAAGGCTGGCTCCTATTCATAGCAACCGCGTTTCTTCTGATCTTAGAGGTCTATTTACTCGCGCGGCTTTCGGGCAGAGGTTTTTTCGAAGCCTTCCGTGTCCCAGCGGGCGCATTTCGATTTTCCGCCAAAGCAAAATCGGAACCGGCCGGTCGCATGCCACTTTATGCTGCGTTGCTTCTGATCTGCGCGACCATACTGACGGGCTTATTGGTCTCTAACCGGTCGGAAATTATTCCGGAGCGCAGCCGCTTCGTAACATTTCCGACAACAGTCGGAGAATGGCTTGGGCATGCTTCGTTGCTCGAGCCACAGGTCGAACACGGCTTGGCTCTCGAAGACTATCTCTTGGCGGATTACAGCAAGCCAGATGGCAAACTCGTCAATCTCTACGTGGCCTATTATGCCTCCCAACGAACGGGCGAATCCCCCCACTCCCCGTTGGTTTGCATCCCCGGCGACGGCTGGTCGATAACAAAGCTTGAACGAACGAACTATGGCGCTGAGCAACCCTTGAACCGGGCGATTATCGAGCGAAATGGCTCAAGACAACTTGTGTACTACTGGTATGAGGAGCGCGGCAGAAGGATTGCAAGCGAATATTGGTCGAAATGGTACTTGCTTTCTGACGCCATCACCAAGAATAGATCCGATGGGGCCCTGGTCCGCCTGATCACGACGGTTTTGCCCAGCGAACTTGAGCGTGATGCGGATAATCGTTTGCAGTTGTTCATGAATGATTTGCTACCGAATCTGAGTGGCTATTTGCCATCGGACGCCGCGCCTGAAATCATCACGGACAAGTATAGACGAAGCAGTAACCCGTAGGAACCATGATGTTTATATTGTCCGGCTGTTCTTACGCTACGATTAGATCCTCCGTTCTCCTTTTGGCAGTTCTTCAGGTTGCCGGCTGTGATTCACCGGACGACCGCGCGCGGAGCTACTACCAGCACGGAATGAAACTGCTCTCCGAGCATGACAACGCAAAGGCGGCGATTGAACTCAGGAATGCTGTCAGGCTGAAAAGGGATCTAATAGGTGCGTGGAAAGCCTTGGCCGAGGTCGATGAGACCAGTCGCAACTGGCCAGGCCTCGTCACGGATATGCGAACAATTGTGGAGCTTACCCCGAACGACGTTTCGGCGAGATTGAAGCTCGGCAAGCTTCTGCTGCTTGCCGGCGCCTCGGACGAGGCCCTTAGATTGGTCAACGCCGGCATCGAGACGGATAGTCGCAACGCAGACCTTCGCGCGCTGAAGGCAGCGATATCGTTCAAGCTGGACGACCGCGCGGAGGCAGTTCGCGAAGCGCAGACGGCGCTTGAGCTCGATCCTACCAACGCTGATGCTCTGATGGTTCGGGCCGTTGATCGGCTAGGGAGGGGCGATGCCAAGGGGGCATTGTCGCTTTTGGAGGGCGTGTCTATCGCCGACGCGAAGGATCTTCTGGGGCTTCAGTTGCTAAAGATTAAGCTCTTTGGGCAGACGGGAGATTTAATTAGCGCTGAGGCAGCTCTCAATAAGCTTGTCGAACTAAACCCGAAGGAATCCGGCTATCGCAAGCTTCTGATCAATTTCTACGTCGAACAACGTCGCACCGACGAGGCGGAGAGGGAAATGCGAGCCTTAGCCGCCGTAAACCCTATGGATTCGGCAGCCACACTGGATGTAGTCCGATTTCTGTATACGGTCGAAAAGGATCCGGCCGCTGCGCGGCGGGAACTCAATGTCCGCATCAACGCCGGGGGAGAGGTTTTTCCATATCAGGTGGCGCTGGCCGAGATGGATTTTGCCGAGGGCAACCTGACGGAGGGCAAGCAGCTACTTGAAAACCTCATCAGCAATGGCGGTTCACCCGAACAGGTACGGGCCGCAAGGACCGCACTGGCTCAAATGTATCTGACCCAGAGGAGTTTTGGTCCGGCCGAGATGTTGGCGAGTGATATTCTCCGCGACGATCCTCACAACCTCGCCGCCCTGAAGCTTCGCGCATCCATTCGTATAGAACGCGCGCAGCTGGACGCGGCCATCGCCGATCTGCTTGACGCTCTCAACTACCAACCACGCTCGACCGATCTCATGTCGCTGTTGGCGACCGCCTATGAGCGCAGCGGATTGATCGAACTTGCAGATAAGCAACTCGCGGACGCGACCAGAGCGTCCGATTTCGATACGAATGTCAGCCTTGAATACGTTGGCTTCCTGCAGCGTCGAGGAAGCGTCGCTCGCGCGGAGGATATTCTGATCGGATTAAACAAGCGGCGGCCGAACAACATCCAAGTCCTGTCAACGCTGGCACAGGTAAGGTTGGCGCGCCAGAACTGGATCGGCGCACAGGAAATCGCCGAGTCGATCCGACGAATCGGCGACAACGGCAGCGCAGCCGATCAGATTCTTGGTGCAGCCCTGATCGGACGCAAGAAATACGATGAGGCGATCGCTGCCTTCCTAAATGCCTATAACGCCGCTCCAACCGCAGCGCAGCCAATGGCCTCCCTTGTCGGGGCGTTTCTGAAGGCGGATAAAAAAGATCAGGCAATAATTTTCCTGAAATCTGTGTTGGCGAAAAATCCTGGCAACGCAAATGCCCTTGTACTCCTGGGCTCGATACAGCTTGCGAGCGGCGCAGCCGACCAGGCCCTCAAAGGCTTTTTGGCAGCCGTTAAAGCGCAGCCGAAGGACACGGTCGGGTACCAGGCGCTGGCCGATCTCTACCTCAGTCAGAAAAATTACGACGAGGCGATAAGGGTCGTTCGAACGGGGATCCAGCAGCAGCCCGATATGTTGGCTTTGCGCATGATCCTGGCCGAAGCATTGGAGCGGAAGGGGGACTATGAAGCCGCCATTTCCGAATACGGATTCCTGTTCGACAAACAGCCAGGCAACTTGATCGTGGCCAATAATCTAGCCAGCTTGCTATTAGACCACCGTACCGACCACGACAGTCTCAAAAAAGCCCAATCACTGGCGGCAGCTCTGCGTAAATCGCAGATACCGCAGTTCAAAGATACCCTCGGTTGGGCCAGTTATCATCAAGGCGACTACAGGACCGCAGTTTCGCTGTCCGAAGAGGCAGCAGCAGCCCTGCCCGATCAAGCCGCAGTTCGTTACCATCTCGGCATGGGCTATATCTCGATTAGCCAGCTAGGTAGGGCATCGGAACAATTCAAAAAGGCGCTAGAGCTGACCCCAAACGAGGAATTGGCAGAGAAAATACGGACCGCGCTCAAACAAATAGCATTATCATCGGGAGCCGAGGGATTCCGCTCTAATTAATTAACAAGCAATTTAATTAATAGTTGGACCTTATCAGGGCCCGAGACGGCCATCTTAAGTTATCAGTGCCGGTGGCGCGCCGGGCAC
>Ga0210408_10002248_pt1 | contig 19099 bp, 17 predicted proteins | sample IncBWH4MmetaG_FD_155471 | JGI IMG/M metagenome (GOLD analysis project Ga0210408, IMG submission 155471) | Forest soil microbial communities from Barre Woods Harvard Forest LTER site, Petersham, Massachusetts, United States - Inc-BW-H-4-M | ecosystem: Environmental > Terrestrial > Soil >...
GCGCGGTGCCGATAGGTACAGAGAACAGATCATCCATGTGCCTAGTGTACCGCACGCCCAGGTCAAGCAAACAGGTTTTCTTCAAGCGGTGGTTGTACGACTAAACCGTGAAATCGCCTCGCAGCCGAGTTCGACGCACTACCGATTGAAGCCACTTGAAGCCTTTACCGATCACACCCTGGAGGCCCCACCATGCTGAGTAGCCGCTTCCTTCTCCCCGCCACAATGACAGTAGCTCTCTCTCTCTCTCTCTCTCTCTCTCTCTCTTGAGTATGCCTGCTGACGCTGCCACGTGTGCGAAGGAACCGCTGCGTACGGGGCGCTCGGCGCTGCTCCCAGACTGCCGCGCGTATGAGCTCGTGACCCCGGAAAAGGTCGACGCCGCCGGCGGCGACCTTGAATTCTCTGGAGATCTCGCCAAAGCGGTTCCCTCCGCGGATGGAGAACACCTCGCGTTGCACGCGCAGACGGTGTACCTTCAGCCCGGCGCGCACCATGAGGGCACCGACGCGGTCTTGTCGAGGACCCCGAGCGGCTGGACGGTGAATTCGCTCACCGCGCCGGGCATGGAGGGCGAAAGCTTCATTCCCGAAGTGCTCAGTCCGGACTTCTCGACGACGGCGTTCCTCTCGACAAACGGCCTTGAGGAAGCGGCGCCGAAGGCGCTCGATTTCGGTCCCGTCGGCGGCCCCTACCAGACGATCGCGACCGTCCCCACTCCTACCAAGAAGGAAGAAGCAGAAGGAGTCCACCCTGTCTCAATGCAGCTTTTGGGTGCGAATAGTGGGTCGGGTGGTGTGCCGGCGTTCAGTACCGTGGTGTTCGCGAGCACTGACACTCAGCTGCTTCCGCCGGGAGCCGAACGGCAAGCGGCCGAAGAAAGCGGTCCGGAAACGAATGTGCTGTACGAATGGTCGCGTGGCGGGCTGCGGCTCGTAAACGTCGGCAACGACGGCAAGCTCGTCAGTCCGTGCCCGCAAAGCACGTCCGTCTTCCTCGGGTACGGGTATTACCTCGGCGATGCCGTGAACGCTGTCTCGGCTGACGGTTCGCGGGTGGTGTTCGGCGACCCAGACTCGGAATCCGCGCCCGAAGGGTGTCTGCCACCGGCGGTGTTCATGCGTGTCGATGGTCGCGAAACGCGCGACCTCTCAGAACCCGAGGAAGGCGTCGTGATCGCGCCGGGCGAACGCGGGGCGGCCAGGTTCGTCGGCGCGAGCCCTGACGACTCGCGCGTGTACTTCGAGTCCTCGTCGGCGTTGACCCCGGGCGCCGGCGAAGCCCCCTACCTGTATGAGTACATGACCGAAGCGGCCCCGGAACACCGGCTGAAGCTGATCGCCAACCACGTCACCGGGCGGGTGTTGTTTGGTAACCAATTTGACAATCCGTACGTCGTCGTGTCCGGCGATGGGACGGTCGTCTACTACGAAGCCATCGGGACGGTCGAAGCGGGCGGTCATCCGGTCTCCGTCAACGGGGTCTGGCGCTATGACACGCGCACGGAAGCGACGAGCTTCGTCGCCGAACCTGCGCCGCTGAACACTACCAACCAGCCCCGGTGGTACACCACCCGCGACGGACGCTTCCTGCTGTTTACCGCTGGCAGCAGAGGTCTAGCCAGTGGAGTGCGTGTGCTCGGCCCGCACGGGCTCGAAACGGAAGCGCGCGGCGTTGCTCACCAGGAGCTCTACCGTTACGACGCCGTTGACGGGAGCGTCACGTGCGTGTCGTGCGGTGAAGGCGCGGCGGCGCCTGCGCGCGGCTTCGCCGAACCTCCTAGCAACATTAGCAGCATTCTGCCGTTGGCAGGTGTTACGGGCGCTCCGGTGGAGGTCTCCGAAGACGGCGCTCGCGTGTTCTTCGAGTCTTCAGCGCAGCTGGCGGCAGGGGACACCAACGGACCCCCTACCTCGGAAGAAGACGCAGAACTCGAAGGCGGCGACGGACGTGCTCCTGCTGCGGATGTCTATGAGTGGGAGGCGCCGGGCACCGAAGATGGTCCTGGTGTCTTCTGCCACGCGGTGCACGGTTGCACGTTTTTGATCTCGGCTGGTGAAGCGGTGGGGCCCGAGCAGTTCCTGGGGGCCAGCGAAGATGGGCGTGACGTGTTCCTGTCGAGCGCGGCGTCGCTTGTGCCGGGTGCGCCGTCGGGGTTCACGAGCGTGTATGACGCGCGGATTGGCGGCGGCTTCGCGCAGAAGGCCGGAGCGGTGGAATGCACCTCCTGCCAGGGCGTCGGCAACCCGCAGCCGTCGTTCGGCACGCCGTCGAGCGCGTCGTTTGTGGGGGCGGGCAACCCGCCGTCGCCGGCGCCGTCGGCCGGCGCGCCCAAATCAAAACCCAAACCCAAGCCCAAGCCGCGCTGCAGGCGTGGGCATAGGCGTAGTCGCCGCGGGCGTTGCGTGAGAGTCAAGGCCAAGCGATGAGATTGCTCAGCGAAGCTCGCCTGCTTTCTGGTCAGGCGGCGTCGAGCAGGATGCGGTCCTCGGAGACCTCGAACTCGATGCTTTCCTCGGGGTTGTCGGGCGTGATCGGGGCTCGCGGTCGTCGACGGTTCAGCCTACTCGTGGTTCTAAGGCCCGCAAGGCGCGTAGGGCCAAGCGTGCGACCCCATGGGGACACGACCACGGGAGCACCCGGTGATGCGTCGTGTTGGTCGGGGCGCCCACAAACTGCACATATGAGAGGCCCTGGGTGCTCTCGCGACCTCAGGCTCGCGTCTCTTGGTGCCGCTGAAGCGCGTCTGCCTGGCTGCGGCCACGGCGCTGGTCACGGTCAATATCTGGACGGGTGCTCCGTTGCTCGCCCTGTGGCTGGGTTCGCGGGTGGTGGGTGAGCGTACCCTTAGCATGGGTGCGGTGGCCGTCGTCCTCGTGACGCTTGCCGTGCTGGTTCTCGCGTTGGCGTTGGCGCTGACGTGGCTCAACGGGGTCTATGACGAGCTGATCGGGCGGCCGCGCACCGAACGGCGCGCGACGTGGCTGCGGAGTATGCGCGCGGAGGATGAGGGTCATGTGAGCCAGAGGGTCGGAGTCACGGTGCTTGAGCGGATCGTGATGATCAACGTGTACGTCGCGGTCAGCGGTTTCGCGGTTTGGTATGTGTTCTTCGCCGGGCATGTCTGCGTGACGCAGTGCTAGGGAACGGCCTTCCCCCCGGACCGGGCTTGCCGATGGCGGTGCAGACGTTTCTCGCGGTCTTCTTCACGGAGCGGTTCGCCGGCTATTGCCGCAGGCGGTTCGACTCTCTGGTGACGCTGCGACTCGCGGGCCTGGGCGAGGTCGTTTCGATCTTCGACCCGGAGCTGATCAAGGCGTTGTTCACGGGGGACCCCGACCGCTGGCTGGCGGGCAGGGCGAACGCGAAGGTCCTGCAGGCTCCGGCGGGAGCGAGTTCGGTGCTCGTTCTCGACGGGGAGGAGCACATGCGCATGCGTCGTCTGCTGCTCCCTGCGTTTCACGGGGATGCCGTGCATGCCCGGCCGACACGGTTGGATCGCTCGCGGCGCAAGAGGTCGACCGTTGGCCGGTCGGGGTTCCGTTCGCGGTGTATCCCCGGATGCAGGCGATCACCCTCGAGGTGATCCTGCACGCAGTGATCGGCGTGCGCGAGGCGCAGAGGCTGGCTCGCCTGCGCGCTCTGCTCCCGCGGGTGGCCGGGGCGAACTTGTTCGCGTTCTGGGCCGAGGGTGCGTTGCCGGGGCTCGCCGACAACGCCATCGGCTCGCGCCTCCCATGGGTGGCGGCGCGCCGCGAGGCCGACCTGCTGCTCTATGAGGAGATCGCCGCGCATCGCGCTGACCCGGGGGGACGCGGGGACGTCCTCGCGATGCTGATGGCGGCGGGGGGCGAGGACGTCGCGCCGCTCAGCGACAACGAGCTCCGCGACCAGGTGATGACGCTGCTGATCGCGGGGCATGAGACGATCACGGCGACGCTTGCCTGGTGCTTCGAGCGTCTAGTGCACCATCCCCGGTGCCTCGAGCGCCTGCGGCAGGAGATCGCGGACGACGCCGGCGACGCTTACCTCGACGCAGTGGTGAACGAGACGCTCCGGACGCGTCCGGTGATCGACAACGCCGTGCGCGTACTCCAGAGCCCCGTTGAGATCGGTGGCTTTCTCCTGCCGGAGGGGACGACCGTCGCGGCGTCGATCCTCGGGGTGCAGCTCTCCGACGCGTACGAGGATCCGGAGGAGTTTCGACCTGAGCGGTTCCTGGATCGGCCGCCGCCCCCGTACACGCTGATCCCGTTCGGAGGCGGCGTCCGTCGCTGCGTCGGAGCTAGCTTCGCGATCATGGAGATCAAGACGATCTTGCGAACGGTCCTCGAACGAGTAGCACTGCGTCCGGCGAGCCGGCGAGCAGAGCGGCCTGTCCGCTGGCGCAGGTTCACGGTCACACCTAGCCGCGGAGCACGCATCATCGTCAGCGCGAAGAGAGACGCCGGTCAGCCGCGGCCCGCGGCGCCCCAGAGCCCGATCACAACCGCCCCTCGCGGCTGAGGGCGACACGACCTACCGCTTCCGGTACTCGCGCCAACTTCGGCCGAAACATACGCGGTCGCGCCAAGCTGCGGTGGACGTCACCCCCTGGTTTGGCTCCCCGCCCAATCCCGTCGCAGGCCTTTGAGCACCGCGGAAAGTTGCCGAGCTCCGTAAGGAGTTCGGTCACCGGCGCACGGAAGTCGTGTCCTTACATGTCAGGCGCCACTCCTACGGAATCCCCTCGTTCGATGCTTTCCGTGATCGGGTTCTCCTAGCATGCGGCTGAGAGGAACACGCGGCGTCACTCCGCTAAGCCGACCAGAACTCAAAATTCAACCGGAGCTACAGGGTCGATTCAATATCGGCCTTGACACAGTGTGTCACGGACGGAGACCGGCCCATGGACGACCATCCCAATCGGATGCCACCAGCCGACGGTCTAGGCGATGCGGCGCGTCTTGATAGGGCCCGAAAGGTCGCCTGTCTGGTCGTAGACGTTCGCGCCTTTGGCCCCGTGTTTGAGGATCAAGATCGCGGCGAGGCAGGTCCCCCTGGATGCCATCGGCTCTGACGAGCACAGCGTTTTCTCGTCCTCGCTCTTGGCTTCCCACGAGTACGTGCCGCTCTCGTCGCTTTTGTAGATCTCGAAGAACATCGTGCTCCTGTGCCCGACCTGCATCCAATCCTAGGCCGAACGCTGTACGTCATAAACTATAACGGGCGAAAAACACCGAAGCGGACTTCAAGATCTCATTAGCCCTGCGCAACTCGAAGTTCTCGCGGCGCAGCTTCTTGATCTCCTCCCGCTCGCTCGTGCTCAACACGTCTTTACGATCCCCGGCATCGGCTTCAGCCCGGCGAACATGCGCCCGCAGCGTTTCCGGGTGCATCCCAAATCAGCGGCGACATGCGCGATCGGACGACCGCTCTTGAGCGCAAGCCGCACGCCGCGCTCGATCAACTCAACTAGATACTTCCTCGCTCTCGGCATACCCGAAGGCTCCCTTCTCCCGCGGACGAAACCACGGATTGGTTTCTAGCGGCAGGCTTTGAGCCGGACCGGTTTTGACGGAGGCCAACCACCACCAACGCACCACCTGCGAAAAACAAGCACACAAGCGCTACAAACGCTGATCGAGGACGATCCCGCAGGTGGCGACGTCGCACGTCCTCACTCGAGGTCGAAGGCCGAGCGGATCGCCTCGGAGAGAGCCGGCTCCTGGGCGACGAGCAAGAGGCCAAGCTTGTCGCTCAGCCGGTCGCTGTCAGTGAAGCGGCACGGGCATACCCGCCACGTGCTCGGCGAGCCTGTCGATCTCTACCATAATCGTACCAATGTGGGATGGCCACTGGTAACAAGCAGCGTGCGACGCCGCGTCGCTGCTACTCGAAGTCGTCAATCCGCGCGCGAGTCGCGCATTTTCTTCCAGAGCCGGACGTACTCCCGCTCGTGCCCGATGCCGGCTTCCAGGGCGAACGACGCCCCCGGCGGCACAGAGCCACCGGCGGCGCGAGCCGCGTCGCGCGCCTCGGCGTGGCTCTCATAGCGTCTCAGGCGCTCTTCGTGCATCTCGAGCTGGGTTGGGGCCAGCGTGGCGGGGTCGGCCCCGAAGAAGAGCTTGAGGATGCTGAGGTCGCGCACCGCCTCCAGGGAGTCGACGGGCGTCTGCAGCCACTCCGCCAGCGCGCTTCGGCCGAGCTCGGTCAGCGTGTAGATGCGCCGCCGGCGGCCCGTCTGCTCGCGCTCTTCGGCGAGCAGGCCTTCGCGTGCCAGACGCGCACACTCGTTGTAGGTCTGAGCATGCGACACCGTCCAGAAGTCGATGGTGGCTCGCTCGGCGAAGAGCTTCAGATCGTAGGGGGTGGCCGGCTGTACGTGCTCGAGCAGCGCGAGCACGATGTATGCGCCCTCGGTCAGCCGCTGCGTTGACATCATCCAAAACCTAGTGTATGGTCCATATGGTTCGCTCCGTACGGTGCGGTGTGAACGGTATAACCAGTCCTGTGACATCTTGGAAAGAAGGGGCCTTGAGCTACGCACCGATCAACGCCAGAGTCCTCGCCGTCTGTGCCGTGTTCATGACCCTAGCCCTGCCCCGGGCCGCCTCGGCGAGGCCGTCCGTCACCTTCCGAGCCACGGCCGTGCCCATACCCCGCGACCTGAGCAATCCGCGACACGGGACGTACCCCGGGACCGGTTACATCCTCGGAGCCGCCGCGGCGCTCGAATCCGAATGGAAGATCAGCGGCAGTGAATACGGCGGCTCGCCGTCTCCCCTGACTTGGCTGAAGGTCTACTCACCGGCCGGCCTGAGACTCGCCCCGCAAGCGTTCGGCATCTGCTCGGAGACCATCCTCGCGGCGGACGGACCCGGCGGGTGCCCCAAGAGCTCGAGCGCGGGGTTCGGCGACGGAACCGGTGTCGTCACGTTCGGCGGGACGCGCGTCAAAGAGATAGCCGACGCACACGTCTTCTTTCGCCCGGGAGGTCTGATCTTCTACGTCCACGGCGGCACGCCCGCGCTCATCGAAGTGATGTCCCTGGGAACGATCCTGCCGATCGCGCCACCGTTTGCACAGGTGTTCACGGGCGAAGTCCCGCTCGTCGCGACCGTCCCGGAAGGGCTCTACGGTTCGCTCGAAAGTCTGAAGATCACGCTCGGCGCCGCGTTCAAGCGAGCCGGCAAGCTCGTCTCGTGGGCCACGTTGCCAAGACGCTGCCCGAGAAGCGGGTTCATGCTCAAGGCAGAACTCTCGTTCCTCAACGGGGAAACCGTTCCCGTCGCGGACAGGGTCGCGTGTCCCAAACGCAAGCGCGCGCACGGATGAGCCCTAGCGGCGTATCTAGCCTGGGCAGCCGGATTGGGAGCTGACCAGCGGATGGCCAGGATCATCTTGTTGGGCGGCGGTGTGTGCGGACTGGCCGCTGGGATGTTGCTGGCACGCGACGGGCACGAGGTCACGGTGCTCGAGCGCGACGCGGCTGCCGTGCCCGAGTCGGTCGAGGAGGCGTGGGAGAACTGGTCGCGCGACGGCGTGGTCCAGTTCCGTCTGGCTCACTTCCTGGCGCCGGGGGGCCGAGCGGTGCTCGAGGAGGATCTTCCCGATGTCTTGCGGGGTCTCATCGCCGCCGGCGCGGCGCGCCTGGATCTGCTCGCGCTGGTGCCCCCTCACCTCGCCGAGGCCGGTCCGCGGGCGGAAGATGCGCGGTTCGTCACCTATACCGCACGCCGCCCGGTCTTCGAGCAGGTCCTGGCGAGGGCCGCCGCGGAGGAGCCGGGCCTCGAGGTGCGGCGGGGCGCAGCGGTCAAGCAGCTCACGGTGCAGGTCGCCACCGGCACGCCGCATGTCAACGGTGCGCGGCTCGAGTCGGGGGAGACGCTCCGCGCGGATCTCGTCGTCGACGCGATGGGCCGGGGCTCGCGGCTGCCGCGCTGGCTGCGCGAGGCGAACATCGGACCTCTACACGAGGAGTCCGAGGACTCAGGGTTCATCTACTACGGCCGCTACTTCCGCTCGCGCGACGGGACGACGCCCCAACCGTTCGGGCCGCTGCTCGCGCCTCTCGGCAGCTTCTCCGTGCTGACTCTCCCATGCGACAACGGCACGTGGGCGGTGACTCTCGTCACCTCGAGCGGGGACCGCGTGCTCAAGCGGATGCGCGACCCTGACCTGTGGACCGCCGTCGTCAGGGCGTGCCCGGCGCACGCGCACTGGCTGGACGGCGAGCCGATCAGCGAGCTGGAAGCCATGGGCGGCGTGCTGGACCGATACCGCCGCCTGCGAGCGGGCGGGCGGCCGCTTGTGACCGGGATCGCGCTGCTGGGCGACGCATGGGCGTGCACCAATCCCTCGCTGGGTCGCGGGATATCGCTCGGCCTGCTGCACGCCCGCGCCCTACGAGAGGTCGTGCGCTCACACCTGGATGATCCGCAGGAGTTCGCCGAGGCGTGGGACGCGGATACCGAGGCGAGGCTGACCCCGTGGTATCGGGAGACCGTCGAAGAGGACCGCGACCGCCTGCGCGAGATCGATGCGCTGCGCGACGGGATCGAGCCCGCGCCGCCCAGCGAGCGCCGAGCTGTCCTCAGGGATGCCCTCGGCACGGCGGCCCTCTACGACCCTGGCCTCTTCAGGGCCTATCTGGACTCCCGCGCCGTCGTGAGGTCGCTCGGGCAGACGTTCTCCGAGGACGGCGTGGCCGAGCGGGCACTCGAGGTTGCCGGCGCGAACGAGCGGCTGCAGCTCCCCGGACCGAGCCGCGCGGAGTTGATGGCGCTACTCGCGTGAGGCCCCGATGAACCAAGGCGGCGGGTCTCGCCGTGCGCGCGGCCCACGCGAGCACCCGGAGAAGCCGGGGCTCGAGCGGCCCAATCACCCGCTGCTGAGATCGAAGCGGCTGCTCAGCGCCCTGATGCTCCCGCTCTTCGCAGTGCGGCCGCCCGCCGGCTTCGGACTGCTCACGACGACCGGCCGTAAGACGGGAAAGAGCCGGCGCAAATGCGTGCGGGCGGTCAGGACCGGCGACGGTACCAAAGCTTATGTCGTAGCCATCGCCGGGCATCGCACCGGATGGCTGAAGAACCTCGAAGCGAGCCCTCGCGTGAGCTTGCGCTCGCAGGACGGCACCTTCGCCGGAGTCGCGCGCCCGCTCGTTACATCCTCGGACATCCAGGCGGCCACCGCGGTCTACTGCGCTCCCGTCCACGCCTTTGACTACATCGAGTGCGTCAACTGGCGAAAGGGACGCCCCACGCGCGCGAAGATCCGCGAGCTGCACACGATCTGGTGCGAGCGCGGGTCCTCCGTCGCGATCGAGCTCGATCAGCCTGCGCGACCGGCGGCGTAGCTCAGCGGCAGCTGTCTCAAGACGGGGGCGTCACGGGACCCGAGAGCCCGCTCGCGGACGGGCCCTCGATCGGTGGAGGATCGAGCAGTGCGGGGCTGCTGGCGTCCAGGAAGTCCATGATGCTCGCGGCGCTTGCGTCGCGGCTCGTGAGCGCCGGCAGGTTCCACTCGCTCTCGATCGTCGCGAGCACGGACGTGGCGGAGGAGGTGAGGCTCGCCGCGAGGCGTCCTGAAGGAAGATCGTGAACGCGTCGATGCTGTCCTTGACCTGCTGGGCTGCGTCGCGTCCGATCGCGTAGGGCTCGACGAGGCCGACGTGCGCAAGCGCCGCGCTGGATTGGAAGAACTCGGTGACGCACGTCCCGCTTCCCAGAAGGCCTCTTAACCAGCTCGGCCAGCGCTGTGGTCGCACGACCACCGGTGCCACCGGGCGATTCCAGAACGCCAGCGGGACCCTTTGCCGGGACCTACCACCTTGCAGTTATCTCCTCCGAAGTGGGAGATGAGACGTTCAGTGACAACGGCTCAGGGAAAGGCAGAATCAGCTACCAGCAGTCCTCAGCTGACGCAATGGGGCGCTCCCCATGAGGGCCCCATCGTGTAACGAACACCACCTTTGGAGCGCCGCCCTGAGCGAGAGAACCGTCCAGCAATCCATACCTTGATCGGCGGAGTTCTGAGACCATCGATCACGGGAGTGGCTCAATACCTCCCCAGCCTCGACCGCGTCCGTGGAGGTCTTTCAGCGTAGCCTTGGCAAGACTAAGTCTTAGTCTTTCAGGAAAGAATATTCCGTTCCAGCGAAGCGCTAGGTTCCTGGAGCAGGACTACTGAGTCCTCCGCGTTTGTTTCTCGACCTCCTGTCTTCCTCCCTCCACTCTCTGATAACCCTTCCGTCCCCTCCGCGGTCCCCGGCCCGTCTCACACCCACCACTCACCCTCGCACACGGCACTTCCGTCTCTATTGCCCTTTCTCCGCATTACCGTCCTTGTCTACCGCCGCCATGAGATTGACTCTTCGTTCTCGTCTTTCTCACACCCCGTCTTTCCCGTCCCTTTCACCACGACCATGAGAGTGAGGCTCGCTCTTGTCTCGCTCCCACCGTTTCTCCTCCCGGTCCCTCTCGCGCCTTATTCCTTTCACACGACGATGAGATTCAGTCTCGCTCTCGTCTGCCTCCACCGGGCTAGGTCTACCTCTCGCGGCTTAGCTTTCCGTCGATGAATTCGTTTGCCTCTGCCGCTCGCGCGAGGCACAGGAACGTCACGTGGGGCAGCAGGCTAGGCATGTTGCTGCTGCCGTTGCGGCGGCTATCGATGTTCCTCTCGAGCGCCGCTGCGCTTGTTCGAGGTGCCCCGGCCGGGTTCACGAGCGTCTACGACGCGCCCATCGGCGGTGGCTTCCCCCAGCCTGCCGGCAGCGTCGAATGCACGGCTTGCCAGGGCGTCGGCAACCCGCCGCCGTCGTTCGGCCCCCGTCGAGCGCGACGTTCAGCGCGGCGGGCAACCCGCCCCAACCCCCACCGCTTTCCTTGAGTACGAAGCGCTCGTCTGGGCCAGCTTGCTCGTCCTCCCTGGGGTTGCCGTCGAGAGCGTGTACGCGCAAGCAGAATCTGATGAAAGCCCTCACGGCTTGTCGGCGGAAACGAAACAAGCACAACCGTACTGCCTGCGAAAAGCAAGACGCTTCTATTAAGTCAAGGGGATGGTGATGAGTTGTTTGTAGAGGTGGCGGGAGAGGTGGCGCTTGAGCGAGCGCATGGCCTCGCGTTGGGTCTTTCCATCGTTGATGCGGCGGTCGAGGTAGGCGCGGGTTTGGGTGTCGCGACGGGCACGGTGCAGGGCGATTGTGTGGATCGCGCTGTTGGCTTGGCGGTCGCCGCCGCGGGAGAGGCGGTAACGGATGGTTTGTCCGGAGCTGGCGGGCTTGGGAGCGGTGCCGTTGCAGCGAGCGAACGCTGCCTCGCTCTTCAGGCGTTTGGGGTTACTGACCAGGAGCTTGGCTGCGGAGATCGGGCCGACTCCGTCTTCCTGCAGGAGTGCTGCATCCAGGGAGCTGATCAGAAGGGTGAGCTCGTGCTCGTAGGCGCCGGCTTGAGCGGCGAGCTCTTGCGAGCGTCGGGCGAGGTCACGCAGGACGGTGAAGATCAGCTGCTCGCTCGCGGGCCGCTCGCCGCGGGTGCGCATCTTCACCAGCCGCGTGGCGAGCTTGCGGCCGTTGCCCTCGCCGATCCGCTCGCGGAGCGCGAGGGGTGCGGTGGTGTGCAGCGCTTGGATCTGGTTGAGCAGCCGTGTGCGCTCACCCACGCAGGTGCGCCGAGCGATCAGTAACGCTGCGAGTGCTTGACGTGTGCCGCCGGCACGGGGCGTGGAGAGCCCGTCGTTGGCGAGCACCTTCTTCGCGGCCATCACCGCGTCGATCTCATCAGACTTTCCCCTTCGGCGATCCTCGCGGCGGGGACGCTCGACCTCCACGACAGTGATCCCCTCGGCGAGGAGGTACTCGCAAAGCCCGGCTCCGTAGCTGCCGGCGCCCTCGATCCCGACCACAACATCCCCCTCGAGCGTCCGCAGCCATTGCGTGAGCTGGGTGTAGCCAGCGAGGCTCGCGTCGACGGTCAGGCCTCCCAGGCCCTGCCCGAGATGGTCGAGCGCCCTGGCGAGGTGCTCATGCTTGTGGGTGTCTACTCCAACTGCAATCATCGTGTGTCTCCTCATCGTCTGGTTGGTGATGTGGAGGCCGTCGGACAGAGCTGTGTTGAGCCACGTCAGGCTTCTATGAAGTCACGGCGGCATCCGGATGCTGTGGCGGCGGGAGACGAGTCTTGCCAAAGCCACCAGTACGGGCCGGCCCACAAGAGAGTCATCCCGCCGCCACCAGCACCCTCGCGGGGGCGTCAGACGTCACCACGAGTCGTCTTCTCCGCTCGCCCTACAGGCTCGCTACGAAGACGACTCGCCCACCACACTCACCGAGCCCAGCAGGCACACCGAACTTACACACCCACAAGAGATACAGGGGGAGATAGCCGATGGTAATACGCAAGACTCTCCCGCCCGCCCCGCTGCTTGCCGTCTTGGCGGCAACCCTTCTACTCCCAACAGCCGCCGGCGCCGCATCCTGCCCCAACGAACCACTGCGCACAGGCCGCTCGGCCGCGTTGCCGGATTGCCGGGTGTATGAGCTTGTGACGCCAGAACGCCTAGGGCGCGCGACCGCGCGGATGAGTTCGCGGCGCTGAACGCGACGGTCGTCGGGATCTCCTCCCAGGATCTGGAGTCGCATGAAGGGTTCGCCGACAAGCATTCGCTCAACGTGCCGCTGCTCGCGGACGTGGACAAGGAGGTCGCGCGTGCCTACAGCGCGTACTCCTCCCCGTCTGGGGACCAAGCGCGCGGCGATCGTGATCGACGAGCAGGGCATCGTGCGTCACCGCCACGATCATCTGTTGGGGCTCGACTTTCAGTCTGTCGATGATCTCGCGGCGGCGCTGGACGCGCTGCCCAGCTCAGCTGTCAGCTAGGACGCAGGCGCGTCAATCGGATCGGCGTCTCGTCCTTACGGTAGGGCGTTGGAGCGAGCCGCAGAGAGCCTCAGCGAGGCGGGGCGGCCTCGACTACGGTCTCCGTCCCGGGCGCAACGCGCTCCTCGGCCGCGCGCCGCGAGTGCAGCTCGGCGAGCTCCAGCTGCAGGCTGCGCGGGGGCTCGCCCGGCGCGGGCGTTTGCCGCGTCCATCCTCCCTGCGCGTCGAGCTCCCACGAGCTCTGGTTGTCGGCGAAGGCTCGTTCGAGTGTGTCGAGCAGCTCGGCGCGCGCCGCCGGGTCTTCGACGGGGGTGGCGAGCTCGACGCGATGGTCGAGGTTGCGCGGCATCAGGTCGGCTGAGCCGATGTAGATCGTGTGCTCGCCGTCGCGCTGAAAGCAGAACACGCGCGAGTGCTCGAGCAGGCGCCCGACGATCGAGACGACGCGGATGTTCTCGGAGACGCCGGGGACGCCGGGGCGCAGGCAGCAGATGCCGCGCACGTTCAGATCGACCTGCACGCCCGCCTGGGAGGCTGCATACAGCGCGCGGATGCAGCGCCCGTCGACGAGCGCGTTCATCTTCATCATGATCCTGCCGGGCGTTTGCGGAGAGTGTGAGGCGATCGTCCGCTCGATCTGGGAGAGGATGCCGTCGCGCAGCTGGTTGGGCGCGATCAGCACCTTGCGGTAGTGCAGCGGGCGGCCGAAGCCGGTGAGGTAGTTGAACATGTCGGCCACGTCTGAGCCGATCTGCTCGTCGGTCGTGAACAGCCCGAAGTCGGTGTACAGCCGCGCCGTCGCCGAGTGGTAGTTGCCGGTGCCGATGTGCACGTAGTTGCGCACCCCGTCGCCCTCGCGGCGCACGACGAGCACGCACTTGGCGTGCGTCTTCAGCGCGGGCTGGCCGTAGACGACGTGCACGCCGGCCTCCTCCAGCGCCTTGGCCCAGTGGATGTTCATGCGCTCGTCAAAGCGCGCCTTCAGCTCGACCAGCGCGACCGCCTGCTTGCCGCGCTCGGTCGCGTCGATCAGGGCGGGCACGAGCGGCGAGTCGTCGCTCGTGCGGTACACGGTCTGCTTGATCGCCAGCACGTTCGGGTCGGCCACGGCCTGCTGGACGAAGCGCTCGACGGAGGTGGTGAAGGAGTCGTAGGGGTGGTGCACGAGCAGATCGCCTTCGCGCATCGCGCCGAGCACGTCCGGGCGCTCGGAGTCGTGGCGCTGCAGGCGCGGATGGGTGCCGCCGAGCAGGGGCTGCCGATCGTCGGAGATCGGCCAGCGCAGCTCGGCGTAGCCGGGCAGGCGCACGATCTGCCACAGCGCGCCCATGTCGAGCAGTCCCGCGACGGGGTAGACCTCGTCCTCGGCGACGCCCAGCAGCTCGATCAGCTCGCTGCACAGGCGCTCGGAGCAGCCGGCGCCGATCTCCACGCGCACGATCTCGCCGAAGCGGCGGCGACGCAGCTCGTCCTCGACGGCCTGCAGCAGGTCGGCGGCGTCGTCGGAGACCTCCAGGTCGGCGTCGCGCGTGACCCGGAACACGCCGCAGTCGACGATCTCCATGCCCGCGAACAGCGCGTCGAGGTGGTGGGCGATGACGTCCTCCAGCGCCACCAGCGTGAGGGGGCCCTCGCGGGGCTGCTGCAGCGCGACGAAGCGGGGCAGGATCTCGGTGGGGACCTTGACGCGCGCGAACACGGTCTCCTCAGTCGCAGGGTCGCGCACGAGCACGGCCAGGCTGAGGGACAGGTTGGAGATGTAGGGGAACGGCCGCCCCGGAGCGACGGCGAGCGGCGTCAGCGCGGGGAAGATCACGCGCCGGAAGTGCCGGGCGAGCTCCGCGCGCCGATCGTCGTCGAGCTCCTCCACGCCGACGACGGCGATCCCGTGCTCGGCCAGGGCGGGGCGCAGGCGGCCTTCGAAGCAGTCGCTCAGGCGTCCGCTCAGCTCCAGCGCGCGCTCGCGGATCAGGGCGATCGTCTGTGAGGGCGTCCGCCCATCCTGGCTCGGGCTCTGCACCCCCGCGTCGATCTGGTCGTGCAGGCCGGCGACTCGCACCATGCAGTACTCGTCGAGGTTGGTCGTGTAGATCGCGCAGAACTTGACCCGCTCGAGCAGCGGCGCGGCCTCGTCCTCGGCGAGCTGCAGGACGCGGTCGTTGAAGTCCAGCCAGGAGAGCTCGCGGTTGATGTACAGCGCGGGGTCCTCCAGAGCAGGTCGGCCTGGCGCCGGGCCCGCGGGCGTGGTGGTTGCGGGGTCATCGAACATCCTCGGCGACTCACGCTACACCGTTGGCGGCCGCGACCCGTTGCCAGGCGGACGCGGGCAACGCATGTGCCATCCGCGGAGCCTGCCGGGCCCGGTTCCGTGCCGGTCCGTCCGCCTCCTTCCCGGCAACGCATGTGCTGTCGCGGAGCCCTGCTGGGCTGGTCCCGTCCAGGTCCCTCCAGGCGGGCGTGGTCGTGCCGCAAACCGCGGTGAGGGAGTTCGCGCGCTAGAGTCTGGCCAGGGGGCAATGGCGCGCCAACTCTGGCTACTACGTCACGCCGAGGCCGAGCCGCACGGGACGCGGCCCGATTCGCAGCGGCGGCTCACCCGGCGTGGGGAGCAGCAGGCGCGCGCGGCAGGCGTCGCGATCGGGCGGCTGGCGGTCGCGTTCGACGAGGTGCTGTTCAGCCCCAAGGTGCGCGCTCGTGCGACCGCCGAGCTCGCGGCCGAGGGCTGGAGCGCGCAGCAGCGTGAGCTGCTGCGCGAGCATCCGCCGCTGGCGGGCGGGTTCGACGCGCCGCGGGCGATCGGCGCGCTGGCGGGGGTTCCGGCGCAGGATGGACGGCTGCTGCTGGTCGGTCACGAGCCCGACCTGTCGCTGACGGTCGCCGGGTTGACCGGCGGGCGGATCGACCTGAAGAAGGGCGGGCTGGCGGTCGTGCGCCTGGAGGAGGGGGCGCCGCGCCTAGGCGACGACGGCGCGATCGGCGAACTCGCGCTCCTGATGCGTCCCCGCGAGCTTGCGCTGATCGCCGGCGTCCCAATCGACCGGGACTGAGGTAGTGGTGGCGGCAGCATCGGCGGTGGCGGGCGCGGCGTCCAGGTCGGCGCTCGCGAGGGAGCGCGCGCCGGCGGCGATCGCGTCCAGCGACTCCGCCGCGAAGCGGTAGCCGATGCCGAAGTGCGTGTGGATGTAGCGCCAGCGCGGCGAGGTGCGCTCCAGCTTCTGGCGGAGCTTGCGCACGAACACGTCGACCGAGCGGTCGCCGCGCACCATCGTGTAACCCCACAGGCGCGAGTAGATCTCCTCGCGCTCGAGCACCCTGCCCTCGGCGGCGGCGAGCAGCTCGAGCAACTCGAACTCGCGTCTTGTCAGGTCCAGGCTGCTGCCGTTCACGAACGCCTGGAAACGGTCCGAGCGGATCTCGACCTCACCGGCGACGATGGGCTTGGTCTCGCTTCTGCTCGTGTTGCGGCGGCGGCAGCGCACGACGCTCTGCAGGCGCGCGACGACCTCCTCGGGGTGGCAGGGCTTGGTGATCCAGTCGTCCGCGCCGAGGCGCAGCCCGCGCACGCGCTGGGCCACCGTCGAGGGCCCGGTGCAGACCACGACGCCGAGCTCGGGCAGGGCGCCGCTCAGGCGCTCCAGCCACTCCCACGCCTGGGGGCCGAGCACGGCCAGGTCGACGACCATCGCGCTCAGGCGCATCGAGGCGACCGCGTCGGCGGGTACCGGGCTGGCGAGCACGCGGTGCTCCCAGCCGAGGCGGTCCAGGCGCTTGCTCAAGACCTGGATGAACCCGCTGTCGCGGTCGAGCACCGCGATCCGCGGCGAGGCGCCGCTCGGGGTGCTTGACGGCGCCGCCTCCTCCATGGCGCGGATTGGTTCCGTCATCGCCGCGCAGTGTAGGGGACCGCGCGGATCGGTGTGCGGCCTCCTGCCCGTGGTAACAGGATGTTCACAGGTGAAATCCGCTATTTGCGAGGCGGTCGCAGCTCGCTCAGAGCGTGTCGGGACCGGCCGAGGGGGCGGCGTCCGGCCGCGTCCCCGCTGGATGGGAGGAGTCCGAGAACTCCCTGAACAGGCCGGTGACGACGAATGCGACCTGCTCGCCGATGTCGACGGCGTTGTCGCCGATCCGCTCCAGGGCGCGGGCGACGAGGATCATGTGCATCGCCCACTCGCGCGTGTCGGGGTCCTCGCCGATCTCGATCGCCATGCGGAAGATGTCGCGGTTCAGGCGATTGATCTCGCGGTCCTGGCGGACCAGGTCCTCGGCCAGTTCGACGTCGCGCCCGGAGAAGGCGGCGCGGGATTGGATGACCTCCGAGCGCGCCTGCGCGCCCATCTTCGCCAGCGCGTCGAGGACCTCGCGGCGCACCGGCGGCTCGTGGCCGGAGAGGGGGATGAGCTTGGCGATGTTCACGCACTGGTCGCCCATCCGCTCGACGCGCATGATCACGTGCAAGAGCGCGGCGACCAGGCGCAGATCGCCCGCGACGGGCGCCTGCAGGGCGAGCAGCGAGAGGATGCCCTGGTGGACCTCCAGGTAGCGCCCGTCGAGGCGGTCGTCGTCGGCGATCACCATCTGCGCGAGCTCGACGTCCTGGTGGCTCAGCGCCTCCAGCACGCGGTCGAGCTGCTCGACGACCAGATCCAGGCCGCCCAGCGCGCGCTCCTGCAGCTCCAGCAGTTGCTGCTGGAAGTGGGCGCGGCCCTGGGCCGGAGCGGGGGGGGCGCCGTCGTTCCGACCGCCCAGCGAGTCCGGGATGCCGGTGTGCTCAGCCGAACTTTCCGGTGACATATTCCTCGGTCCTGGGGTCTGACGGGGTGGTGAAGATCTCGTCGGTGGGGCCGACCTCGACGAGCCGTCCGTCGAGCATGAACGCGGTGCGGTCGGCCACGCGCGCGGCCTGCTGCATGTTGTGGGTGACGATCACGATCGTCACGCGCGCCTTGAGCTGGTCGATCAGCTCCTCGATCTTGAGCGTCGCGATCGGGTCCAGCGCCGAGCAGGGCTCGTCCATCAGGATCACCTCGGGATCGACCGCCAGCGAGCGGGCGATGCACAGCCGCTGCTGCTGGCCGCCGGAGAGTCCCGAGCCCGGCTCGTGCAGGCGGTCTGAGACCTCATCCCACAGGCCGGCGCTGCGCAGCGCGGCTTCGACCTGCGGCTGCTGGGCGGCCTGCGAGCGCGACCGGCGCCCACCGATCAAAGATCGGCCGGCGGTCAGGCGCAGGCCGGCGGCGACGTTGTCGAACACGGACATCGTCGGAAACGGGTTGGGCTTCTGGAAGACCATCCCGATCGCGCGGCGCACGGCGACGACGTCGATCGAGGGGTCATAGACGTCGAAGTCGTCGAGCAGCACCTGTCCCTCGGCGCGGGCGCCGGGGATCTCCTCGTGCATGCGGTTGATGCAGCGCACCATCGTGGACTTGCCGCAGCCGGAGGGCCCGATGATCGCGGTCACCTCGCCCGCCCGGAACTCGAGGTCCACGCCCTTGACCTGCTCGGCCTCGCCGTAGAACGCGCGCAGGCCGCGCAGGCGCACGGCGAGCCCGGGCTTGGTCAGCGCGGGCGGCCTGGTCGCGGCCGAGACGTCCGGGCGCGGCGGCGCCGGAGCGCGCGCCTGGCGTGGCTCAGCGATCTCGTCGGGATCCATCGCGACGGTCCTCGGGGTCGGAATCTCGGCGTCGAGCGGAGGGGAGAGGCTTATTACTACCGGGCCTGCTGCGGCGCTGGGGGGGAGCGGGGTCATGCAAGGCGACTCCTTCGCGAGACGACTCGGGCTATCAGGTTGAGTATCAGGATCATGGCGACGAGCGTGAGCGCGGCGCCCCACGCACGGTCTACCACGGCGGTGGTCGGGGATGTGACGTCGTTGTAGATTTGCACGGGCAGCGAGTTCATGAAGCCGCCGAGGTCGGTGGTCGTCTTGAACGTGGCCCCGGCCGTGAACAGCAGCGGCGCGGTCTCGCCGGCGGCGCGGGCGATCGCCAGCAGCACGCCGGTCACCATCCCTGGCAGCGCGGTGGGCAGCACGACGCTTGCGATCACGCGCCAGCGGGGCGCGCCGAGCGCCAGCGCCGCCTCGCGCAGGGCGCCGGGCACGAGCAGCAGGACGACCTCGGCGGAGCGGATCACGACCGGCAGCATCAGCAGGGCGAGCGCGAGCGAGCCCTTGTAGCCGGCGTAGGAGCTGCCGGTGCCGATGATCAGCGCGATGTAGACGAACAGGCCGAAGA
>Ga0210408_10002249_pt1 | contig 19085 bp, 20 predicted proteins | sample IncBWH4MmetaG_FD_155471 | JGI IMG/M metagenome (GOLD analysis project Ga0210408, IMG submission 155471) | Forest soil microbial communities from Barre Woods Harvard Forest LTER site, Petersham, Massachusetts, United States - Inc-BW-H-4-M | ecosystem: Environmental > Terrestrial > Soil >...
CCTTGCAGATCAGCTCTTCGATGTGGCATTCAGCCGCGCGCTTGCTGCTCCAACCAAATCTGGCAGCGACTTCGCGCGCCGTGGGTGCCGGGCGGCCCCCGAGCAGCTTATCGCGAACAAAATCGAACACCCGGCGCTGAATATCGGTCAACTCATCCATCTAGCCAAATGGCTAGTATGCCGAGTCCCTCTTGTCAACAGCAATGGAGCGGATTGAACTTGAAGCAAAGATTGCGGCGATTAGCCTTCAATGATGCTCGAAGACTGTGGTTCCTATGACAAAGGCATCTGAAGCTCTGGAAGCACGCCGGCGAACACAAGTGTTTGAAGAATTCAAACGCGAATGGTGGTGGTTCGATCAAGCCAACAAGCAACATATCCATGAATTCTCCGCTGCATGGGAAATCCTTCGCCGCACGCGTGCTTTTCGCCACCTCGATGATCAGATGCACAGGCGCTTTCAGAGCCAGCAAATTGATCAACATTCGTTCCTCGGCGTAATACAAAAGGGCAAACTGATGTCGGCATTTCGAGAGATGCTTCCTCAATCGCCGCCTGCTCCAAGCGAACTCTGCGACATGGCGAGCACTTGGCAAAACATGATTTCCAACGGTTGGACACACGAAAAAAACTACTTGGAGGCGAGTCAGAATTCAGAAGCTGAGTGCGTACTGCCCGGCGGTAAAGCCATTCGTATTCCTGCGACGTATGGTTTCCTCAACCGGGGTATCCCGGTCATTCTGCCGCGCCAAGTCGCATCCCAAGGTCACACTTCCGTTTTTGTCGAATTATGTGAAATCGCCAATGCTTCGGGTCAAACTCCCACCTTCCTCCACCTTGATGGTTCGAGTGCGCCAATCGACACGCTGGCGTTCATGCGAAAGCATGGCAAGCCAGTCACAATCACAGAGAAAGGGAGGTTTATCGCCGTCCAATTTTCTTTGCACCACCCGGCCCAAGCCATCAAACAATTGCTTAAAACAGGATTGGATCGAATCGCTCTGGGAAAGGTTTGGGAAAAACCACCGAACCGCGACGGTCAATATCGTGGACCGAAAATCTTAATGAGCACTCCAAATCCGCTTGGAGCTGTCGCGTTTTTCCGGGCCGATCAACCTTGTAACGTAATTGAACGCGGCTTTCGCACGCTCATTCGCCCAGAACGAATCAAAAACGTCTTGCCGAGAATTCGCAAGGAATGGATTCAGTGGGAATGTTCCGAACGAGCGAAATACGCGTCTTCGCGACCCGAAAGCGAAATAAAGAAGGACGTCCGTGCCGATTGGGATAAAGCTGCTCGATATGGCCGGCTCGCTAGTCAAAGCACAACGCGTCCTATCCGGCCAAAGGAGGATTTGGCAAACCTAGCCTGCGCTGCCTGCGCCCCATTCTACAACCGATCACGCGCGGACCTTCCAGATGCACTCCCAGAACGTTGGGAAAACATCTGTCTTCGGAGCGACGCTGACTTCAACAAGCGGATAGTTACGGGTTGCCAGCTTATCAAAAGCCAAGATGACGTTTTTCTCCCTTTGTTGAATTTATCGGCGACACCTCTCGGCTGATCCATTTCTTGGGCAATCAGAAACATCCTTCCATTTCTACCGGGTCTGTTTCTCGTAGCGTAATCTCATGGCGTTGGCGCGCCGTCGCGCTCGTCGAACGAACAGCTATGAAATTGATGATTCGATCAGGCTCAGTGACCGCTGGTCTTGAAGGTCTGCGATCAGATGCATCGCTTCTTTACGCAATCAGTGTGGTCGCCCTCATATTTGGCTATTTGTTTGACGTAGGAGACCGCACTCAGATTTTTCTGATCCTCATCCTGATACTAACGCGGCATCGCGGAAGGTCGCCGAAACCGATAATCGCAAAGCAAAAAACCGCAGCCGTTGCCGATAGCCCGTGTCAACGGTCCTCGCTGCTCACGAAAGGAGGCTCACAAATCGGTAGCGATGGATGCAACATTCACTCGTGAGCCGTCATGCAACACTCTGTTCCAGCATCGCATCGATCGTCTCAAGCGCATTCCCTTCTAAGCGATTGTTCACGTAAATGTACGTCTTCCGGCGTGGCTCGTAACGTTCTCCTTCTACAATCATCGCGGCGCCTGCCTTGCGCGCCTCCTCGTTCACTTCCTGTGTTTTGTCGTAAGGTTGGAATGCCTTCACAGCGTCTTCGTACTTCCTGCCGGGCTTCAGGAGGAACCGGGCCGCAATCAATTCCGGGTTCGGTCGACTGCCAGGCAGAGCCATCTGCTCGCTAACCGGCGGCATCGCGTCCCACGAATTGAAAACGTGTGTCACACCGTGGCGGGCGAGACAGCCGAAATACTCCTCCCGCAGCCAATACTTGTTCCGCATCTCAATTGCGTAAGGCCAGCCTTTCGGCAATTTGCCAAGAAACGAATCGAGATCGTTCACGAAGGCGCGACCGTGCTCATAATCGGTCGGATAGAAGTGCGAAAACTCGAACATCAGCACGCCCACCTTGTTGCGAATGTCTTCACACGGCTTGAGGAACGCGGTCGCGAACAAATCGGCGTTCAAAAAATTCTCGTTTGGCTTGCCCGCACGCAACCCGAAGCGGTCGAGGTTCGGAAACTTTCTCGTCGTGATTTCGTCGGTGACCTTGAAGCCGAACCTGAAATCGGACGGCACGCGATCGGCGAGGCCCTGAAGGTACTCGCGACGTGGAAAAGAATAATAGGCTGCATCGACACAAACCGTCTTAAAGACTTCGGCATATTCCGTAAGGCAATCACGCTCGAAGCGAGTCTTTGCAACCTTGCCGCGATACTCGTAGCGGGCAGGCGTGTAGAGCTGACCGAACCAGCCGTCGTATTTCCAGGACGACGTGCCAATGAACACGCCCTGGGCGGCAAGTTCCGCCGCCTTCACTTTCGTGCGCTCGCGGTCGAAAGGCATTGGCGGATCAGATTATCCCAGCCAGGAATCAAAGACGAGTTCTCTCAATTTCGCCGTGACCAGCGCTCGCTTCGTCAGGCGACGGCGCCCTTTCGCCCTCGCTCCTCGCCTTCCTGCTCTCGCGCTCGTCACGGCTGATTCCCATCGCATTCGCGAGCCGCTTCCGTTGTGAGCTTGGCTCCGGCGCTCCGCTACTTCCGCACTCCATAATTCATTCCGTTGCGGAATCGCTTTGCTTCCTGTCGCCAACATCCCGACCGAAGCGATATTGATCAACTTGCGTTGAGCGACCAGCAAGAAGCATAACCGATTTCTTCAATTCGCGGGGTCCCACGAGCCAGCACGTCGGCTTTCGTTTCATGTCCTGATTCCAGGACTTCACAACCACCATTAACGCCGTGACCATCGCGCGGATTGCTACGCTCCACGGGCTGCCGGTCGGCCCTTCTCCCTCTCGACCACGCCCGTTCCACTTCACAAACCGCGCGCTCGTCACGAGCTGCATCCGTTGGACTGACCGCATGAGCGGCGGCTTCCGTCTGCCGCTTCGTCTCCCTCCACTTCGCTTTCTTCCTTCGCTCCGACACATGCTCCGCTGCGGAACCGCTGCGCTCTGCTCGGCGAACAGGCAGACCGAAGCGGGTTTCCAATTTGCAGGAAATCGGAGTCTCATTCGTTCGAGGCATGTTAGCTTATCTTCCAACACAGGGTCTTTCATGCCCGAAATCGCATGTACTTTAACCGAACTCCGGGAAAACGACTTAGAGAACGCAAGCCAAACCATTCAATCGCCGTGACCAACGCGCGGTTTGCTCCGGTCCACGGCCTGTCGGTCGGCCCCGTCCCCCTCTCGACCACGCCCGTTCCGCTTCGCAAACCGCGCGCTCGTCACGAGCGAGCATCCCCACAGAGCCGCATGGGCGGCGGGCTTCCGTCTGTGGCTCGGCGGCGGCGTTGCGCTCCCGCTGCGATTCGCTAGGCGCTCCTCTCCGCCCTCCGCTCCACTTTCCCCGCTCGCCGAGCCGCAGACCGAAGCTTCAGCGAGATTTCCCTCGTGCCAGCCGACGCGCCTCGATTTGACGCACGAGAGCTTCACGCGCCCGATTGACTTCCCGCGCCAATTCCGATTCCGGCGGAAGTGCCGTGAGATATTCACGAACGAGCATTTTGTTGTGCAATCCATCCAACGCATAGCGCGCCAACGCTTCATCTTGCTGCGTGCAGAGAATCAATCCCACGGGCGGATGTTCGTCCGGTTGCGTCCAGTGCGCGCGGGCATAGTTGCAGTAAAGATTCATCTGCCCAATGTCCCCGTGCACCAGCGCCCCTATTTTCAAGTCAATGATCACGAGGCAGCGCAGCCGGCGATGAAAGAGCAGCAAGTCCACACGAAACCATTCGTGTCCGATCCGCAGACGCCTTTGCCGTCCGACGAATGCAAAATCGTTGCCCAACTCCAACAGAAATTTCTCCAGATGGCGAATAAGCGCCTCCTCCAAGTCGCTCTCGGAGTATTCGTCTTTCAGGCCGAGAAATTCCAAAAGGAACGGATTGCGAATCTCCTCATCGGCCGACACCTTGTCTTCGGGCAGACGACGTTGCCCTTTGACGAGCATCGCCGCTTTGTTCCGCGACAACGCGGTGCGCTCGTAGAACTGTGAGTTCATCTGCCGTTCCAGTTGTTTCACCGTCCAGCCGCCCCGCACGGCTTCGGTGTGATAAAACTCGACTGCATACGCCGAACGCAGCCGCAACAGACGGGTGTAATGCGACCACGGCAAAGGAAAGCACTCCGCGATGTTGCGTAACCGCTCGACTACTTCTTCGACTTGAGATTTCCGCAACGCCGTTGCGGAAATTGGCGCGGGAGCGGTGGACGCAGAAATCCGCAACGCCGTTGCGGATTTCTTAGCGGAGGGATATGTGAGGTAAAATTTCCGCGCACGTTCGAGATTGTCCACGCTGAATCCCCGGCCAAAGCGTTTTGTCAGGTCTGCCGAAAGGCGGCTGAGAATTTCCTCGCCGTACGTCGCCCGCTCCTTACCCGCCTGCTCATGCTCGACAATCCGCCGCCCGATTTCCCAATACGTCGCCGTCATCAGCGAGTTGACCACGCGGGCGGACGCGCGCCGCGCCGCGTCCAGCAATTCAAGCACGCCCGACAACACGCTCTCGTAACCAGCCCGTCTGTGCTGGATTGCCTTGCCTGCTTTTCGTTTCTTGTCGGTCTTCCTCATAAAGGCTGATTGTTGTCCGCCATTCTTTATCTCAAAAACTATCGACTTGGCGAGTCATTCGCCGTGTCGCCTGACAGCGCAGTGAAAACCTCCTTGATTGTAGGGCGTCGTCGGGCGCGTCAAGGATACTACGGGTCGGCTCGCTTAGACGCTCCCGCTTCCGTTCCTCCTCTGACTCACCCGCCGCCGCCCGGGATTTTGCCTTTAGGTTTTCATCGCCGGAAACTGTCGCTGCGCGACCTTGAGAATCTTTACACGGATTCCCCCGTGCAAACTCGACAAGACTCGCGTGGAGGGGATGCGTGGGGCGGAGCGCCGGGCCGGGCGACGTTGAATCACGAGAGAAGTGGGGTTGCGGCCGAGTGCGAATCCGGTTAAAAGTACCGCCTGCAACCGAATTTGCGGCAACAGATGATGTAACGAACATACAATTGATTTAGCGTCGTAACGGCTCGGTCCCACGAGAAAACCGCGAACTTTCACTGGACGAGAGAGCCGCCGAAGCGCGCGCCCAATCGGGCGCGGCTTGGCGTGCTTCTCTCATTGGGGCTTCGCGGTCCCTCTCGTGGGGGCGTGTTGAGTTCGCGCCCCTTCCATTCCCAATCCGTAGTGAACAACTCTTGTTTGGTTTTCCAAGCCGTATGGTGTTGAATGAAGTCGGAAGGTGGGGTCGGCAGTGATGACGGATGCGCACTTTGTGAGCACCACCACCCAACGAAACTATTATCGAAACGGACAGCTTCGTGAACGAGTTCCCTTCCGGGACAGGCGGAGACACGGGATGGTTCGCACTTGGCACAAAAATGGCAAGCCCGCCACCGAGGAACCCTATCAGAACGACTTGCTTCATGGCCCCTGCCGCCAATGGAATGAAGCGGGACGCATGCTTGGCAAGTACAGGATGGATCGTGGCACCGGCATTCAGCGAGCCTGGCATGACAATGGACAACTCCAGATTGAAGTCTCGACATTGCGCGGCGAGTTCTGCGGACGAAATCGCATCTGGCTTCACGATGGCACTCTGATCTCCGAACGCTTCTACCTCCACGGTCGGGTTGTCCGCGCCGACGAGTATCGCGAGGCTGCGACAAAAGACAAAACGCTGCCGAGGTTTCGAGGTAAACCGGCGAAGCTGCCAGCGAGGAACCGCACGACGCAGAAACACATTCACGATGTCTTCGTGTCCGTGCTCTTGGACAAGCAGAACCAATGCGAGGCACAGGCATGGTTGCAAAAAGAAACCGGCGACAAGACTGTCCGTTCGCTTGGGCGTTTCAAGCGCGAGGCTGAATCCTCGCAATTCGCGCAGAATCTCTACGGAGCGGGCGCAGCCAACGTGATTGTGCCGGACATTTACCGCAACAAGGCAGGGGACCAGTTCGCGGATTGCCTGCTTGTTCGTCTCCCCAGGAACAAGGCAAAGCGCAAAGCCATTCGCAAAGTCTGCGCGCGAGTTCGGAAGCGAAGGCTCGGTGCGGTTGAGCCAGGCGAGGACATTGGCGAGGGTCATCTGTATCTTTCTCTTGCTTGAATCAGCGGATCAGGAGGCAATCGCGGGCTTCGTCCACGACCAGAACACCGCAAGCATCCCGAGCGCTCAGCAGAGAATCGGCAACAGCATCGCCTACCAATTTTTCAACCGCATCGCGCATCGGACGAGCGCCGAGCTTCGGGTGAAATCCCTTCCGCACGAGAAAGGGCAGCACTGTCTTGTCCAACTCCAGCCCGTGACCGCGTGTTTTGAGAAATTCGATTTCGCGCGACAGAAATTTCCCCGCGATCTCCAACTGGTGTTCGTAGCTCAAGCGGTGGAAAACCAACTTTTCGTTGATGCGCGCGAAGATTTCCGGGCGAAGAGCTTGTTGCGCTCGCGTCAGGACGTGACGTTCCAGTGTTGCGTCATTTGAATGTTGGAGGCTCATCAATTCAGCCGAGCCGATGTTGGACGTAAGCCAGATGTAGAAGCCGCTGAAATCCAGTGTTTGTCCGGTCGCAATCGTGATGCGTGCGGCATCCAGCAGTTGCAAAAGAATGTCGAGCACGCGCGGGTGAGCCTTCTCCGCTTCATCAAACAGGAGTGAACCCTCGGCGGCACGCTCCCGCACGCCGCCCAGGTAGCCAACTTCGCCGAGTCGTGCGCCGAGCAACAAGCCGAGCGCTTCTTGATTTTGGAATTCACTCATGTCGAAGCGGAACAATTGCCCCGAACCAAACACCCGATTTGTCAGAACGACGACCGTTTCGGTTTTTCCAACACCCGTTGGCCCAAGCAGCAGAAAACTTCCGCGTGGGCGGGCGGGTTTCGTCAGCGCGAGCTCGCCGCGTCTGACGGCGGAGATGATTCGCGGCAGAGCGTGGGACTGGCCGCGGATTTCGCGCGGCAGGAGCGAGTCCAGTTCGTGGAGTGTTGCGAGCTTCGTCGAGTCCAGTGTCTTGTTCATGCCCTTTCCATTACCACGGACTTAGTTGCATTTTGTGTATCACATACATCTTCGCCCTGCGCCTTGGTGGTAGTTGTGTTCGCGTGATACGGCGGAAAAGCCGCCGGACATCGAAGAAACAATAAAAACATCAACGCTATGAAGTTCTCCAAGAGACTCGCAAACAAAGTTCACTCACGGCTGCCTTCGCTCCTCGCGGTTGCCGTTATCCTCACGCTCAACACCCTCTCCGCCTTCGCGCAAGCGGGCGGTGGAACGGGCTTCAGCTCCACCGACCTCAAGACCGGCATCAGCAACAGCCTCGCCGTGATCATGATGTTTGGCTTCGTGCTCGGCATTTCCTGTGTCATTTATGGCGGCTTCGCCATCCGTCGCGGCGACGTGGACCAGGGCAAAATGTCCATCATCGGCGGCGCGATCATCGCGGCTGCCCCGGCAGTGATCTTTGCGTTCTTCAAAATTTTCGGCCTCGACTCGAATAGCGCCGTTGGCGTTGGCAATTTTTGAACCGCCACGCATCCCGCCACCTGCCGCCACGAGCTGCCATGAAAACGGATCTCCGTCTCACCGACACCAACGCCGCGTCCGACTCGAAAGGCCGTACATGGGGTCTGGAAGGAGGTCTCTTCTGGTGGCTCGTGGCCGGCGTCGGCGCGGGCATCATGCTGTTCTTTGTGTTCATCGTGCTGCTCAAATCGTCGCTGTTGACTTCGTTTGGCATCGCGCTCCTGCCGGTAGGACTTTGTCTCGGTTACATCTTCGGTCTGCGGCAGGGCAAGCCGCCCGGCTACGACCGCGACTGCTTTGAATATGTGATGGGCGCGCGCGGGTTCGGTCCTGAAGAAAACCGCATTTCTCATCCACTCGCCAAGGAGTAAATCATGAGCCGCCTCATCTTCGAAGAGCTCAACACCGCTGAGCAAGCGTTGCGTGAGAACTTACATCGCCACGACCTTGACCCGACCGCCCGCGAGCACATGGAGCGCGCCTTGTCACACGTTCACGAGGCTTACATCGCGACCAACGAAATAGGCAAGGCGCGTTCCGTCCACCGACTCGTCGGAGATTTGGAAAAAGTGGAGCGTCTTACGGAGAAGGTCCGCAGGCGGTATCGAGTCGGCATCGCAACAAAATCCATCCATGTCTGACTTATGTTTGAACGCTCCCCCAATGGATTTTTTGTCCGCGACCTGATTGTGTTCAATCACCTGCGGCGCGGCGGCTACGTGTCGAAGGGATTCATCTTTGAAGCCCCCGACCTCACGAACAGTCCGGTCGCCGACTTAAACGATTTTCAAGACCAACTCTGTCTCCTATTGGCCTCGCTCCACGAACACCAGCGCCTCCAGGTGCAATACTTCTCCGATTCCGACTACAAGGGGGAACTATTGAGGTATCAGCAGGAGACGGAGCATTTTTGCAACGTTTGGACCAAACGCGCGCGCAACGAGCGGTTCACGCGCTACTGGCAGGCAATGTCAGAGCGCAAGCTTCGGCGGCAACGTGTCATCCTTTACATCTCGCGCTCGCTGGAAAACACGCCGAAGTCCTTCCAAACCGCCGCCGCGCGGAGCGATTATTACGCGACCCTCCTCGACCAGCTTGAGACCGAATTCGAGCACATCCACCGGCTGCTTTTGGAGATTTTTGGCTCCGGCGGCGCACGAGTGTTGCCCATGTCCGACCTTGACCATTTCCGGCACTTCAAACGATTTCTCAATCCATCACTGAACGACCGTTTTGACTACGACCCGGCCGAGGAATTCGCTCCCGAACTCTCGATTCAGGAGAATTGCTGGCACAGCGAAGGCAACGGTCAAAGCGATTTTGGTTTCTTTCTTGACGGCCATTTCCATTCGCTGATTGTTCTGACCCGCTGGCCGCGCACGACGTATCCCGGCATCATTCAACGCCTCACCAATCTGCGGCTTCTCGATTACACCATCACTGTCAACGTTGACCCGCTCCCCATTACGCAGGAAATCAACAAAGAGGAGAAGGAGCACGACCGCATCGCCGGAGATTACGCGAGCGAGAAGAAAATCTCACTGCTCAGCGTGATGGAGAAGAAGCAGAAGAAAATTCACGCGTTGATGCAAGGCCAGACGATTCCATTCAACGCAATGTTGACGATTCGTGTTTGGGATAAAAGCAAGGACGGCCTGAACGCCAAGGCCGGGGCAATCAAGAACGCCATCAATTCAATGAACGCGGCGCAATACTTTGAGAGCAACCTGCCCAGCACATCGAAGAATTTGTTCTTCCAAACCTGGCCGGGCTGGACATGGGGGTGTTACGAGCATCGCAAACTTTACGCCGAGCATCGCTTCCTGGCTGACATGCTGCCCGTCACGAGCACCTTCACCGGTCATCTTGCGACCGCTGAAGCCATTTACGACGGCCCACAGGACAATCTCGTCGGCATCGAAACGTTCTCCGGTTCTGATGACAACAAAACACCACAGCACGCCGTGCTGCTCGGCATGTCGGGCGCAGGCAAATCCGTGACCGTCTGCGACCTGTTAACGCAGACCGAGGGGTACTTTGGTTACACCGTCATCATTGAGGAAGGACTCAGTTATGGAATTTACACCGCGACGGTTGAGGAAGGCGCGCGGCCCATCATCATTCACCCTGACGGCGACCTGACCATCAATTACCTCGACACGAAAGGACTGCCCCTTACTCCCGACCATCTCTCCGCCGCCACCGCGCTTGTGGCTCGAATGATTGGGACTTCGACGCAGGAGGACAAGCAGATGCTCCGTCAGGCGCAAATCGCCAAATACATCAATCTGATTTACGAAGATTCGTTCCAAGACTGGCAAAAGAAACGGCACGACCAGCTTCTCGATATTGCCAGGCACGCACTGGCGTTGCAAAAGTTTCGCGGCGAGCGGATGCCACCCGGCGCGACAAGTCTTGAAACCTTTGCGGACTTCCGCGACTGGAAAGCAAGCCACCCCGACGAGGCCGAGAACTATCAGCGTCAGTTCGACGGATCTGCCGCGCTGAAGTTCCTCAAAGAACCCAAAACCAGCAAGGAAGTCCGCAATCTCGCTTTCGCCTATTTCACGCCAGACGAGTTTCCGACGCATCGGATGCTTCAGGAGTTGATGATGCTCGACCCAATGGGCGCGGAGCGCGACCAGATCATGGAAATCGCCACGTTGATACTGCCGTGGTGTCGCGACGGCAACTACGGTTGTTTGTTCGACGGCACGAGCAATCTTTCACTCACGGGAAAAATTGCCCACTTCGAGTTGGGCTACATCCCGGAGTCTGCCAAGGAACTCAAATCGGCGGCGGGCTTCCTCATCACGAACCACGCGCGGAAGCACATCATGACGCTGCCGCGCGCGATTCGGAAGCGGAACGTTTACGAGGAAGTCGCTCGTTTCCTCGACATTCCGGGCGGACAGGAAATCGTTCAGGAGAGCTACGCTCAATTACGGAAATTCAATTGTTGGAACATCTCCATCGTACAGCAGTATGCGCGCTTCAAACAAAGCCGCATCCGCTCGGCCGTCTTCGGAAACTCCCGGCAGTTTTTTATCATGCGGCAGAATGACCGCGCGGACCTGGAGGATATGGGCAAGGACATCGCACTGCCGGAAGTAACGCAGCACGCCATAATGAACTATCCGTTGCCCGACCATCAAACCGGCCAGAAGTATTCGCCGTTCACTTACCTGCACACCGACTCAACGCGAAATCTTTGCGGCACAGCCCACAACATTTCGTCGCCGGAGATGCTGTACTGCTCCAGTTCGAGCGGAGAACACTTCGACCGCCGTGCCCGGGAGCTTCGCCAAAGTCCGAGCGTAGTGGAAGGCATCATCCATCACGCCAATCGACGGACAGAAATCAAACAAGAAACCGTCCGCAACTCACATTTATGAAAAACACAATCAGGTTCATCACATTCAGAACATTACTTGCCGCTCTCACTGTCAGCTTGTTCGCTGGCTGTGCCGCAACGCGGCCAATCGGCGACGTGGCACTGGGGGCGGGCGGGGCTTATGCCGGTTATGAACTTTCCCACGGGAGTCCTCTTGCCACCGCCGCTGGCGCGGCAGGCGGCGTGCTCTTGAGCGAGGGCGCTCATTACGTGGCTAAAACCCGAGCCGAAAAGTCTTACGCCGCTGGTTATGACAAAGGAAAGAGCGATGCCGTCAAGCAGCAGTATTGGCTCTACGTCTCCATGCAGCACCAACGCAACCAGGTCGGCAGCGTACGTCTTTACCCCGTGCAATTGCCTGAACAACGGATTGACGGAGTAACGTTCCAACCATCAACCAAATATCTCCGCATCGAGGAGTAACGAAAGGAAACACACCATGAAAAAGCTCATCGCACTCACATTAGTCACCGTCAGCGTTGCGCTATCCGCACGTGCTCAGTGGATCGTCTTTGACCCAACCAGCAACATTCAGCAGATCATCGACACCGCGCAGGAAATCGCCAAATACGTCACGATGATCGAAAACCAGGTGCAGCAAATTCAAACGCTCACCGACCAGTTGAACGAGTTCAAAAACTACGAAAAGCTGTTTGGCGATCCGTCCAAGGTACTGTTGCCACCGGTCCAACCGCTGGTGAACGACCTTACCAAGACCGAACTTGGGCAGACGCTCACCACGTTGGAAGGGGCAGTTAACGCCGACCAAGCCATGCTCTACAGCGCCGGCGGATTATTCCACAGCATCGGCACTTCGTTCACTACTCCGGACGGGCGCACGGTTACACGTCAGCAAGCGCCGTATCTGCCCGTCGCCGCCGTGCAGAAGACGACGGATAATTATTCGTCTGTCTCAACCGACGCGACCGCGCGCCGGGTCGCTTTGAAACAAGAGATCGCGGCGACGACGGAACAACTCAAGGCCGCGACGACCGACGTGGAAATTCAAAAGCTGACGGGTGTTCTCATAGGACTCTCTTCCGCGCTCAACAATACGGACTACGAAATCAACCAAGCCACGGCCTCCGCCATCGTCCAGGACATTGCCAACCGCAATGACACGCAACGGCAGGTTGAAGCCGACAAGCAGCAACAGCACGCGGAGTTCACCGAAGCCGTGCAGCGATACGGACAGACGTTCCGCCTGATGAACGCGCCCACTGCGTTCCCCACCCCGTAACCACACCTCAAATCGTCCCGATGTATGGCCTCCTTTGAAAGTCTCTTTCCGACGTTCCTGCAAAAGTGCGCGGAGTTGCACGAATTGCTGCGCATTGTCGCTTTCATGCTGTTCATCGTCGGGACGATTATGCTCGTCGTCCACGGATTCACCGGCAAGAGACTCATGCTCCACATGGTCCGGCTGTTCATCCTGACCGCGCTGCTCGTGATGTTGCCACAGTGGGGCAATCAGGTTCAGCAGCTTGTGCAAACCTCGATTCTCAACGGGCTGGGGGTTGACCCATCCAATGTGCAGGACCAATACAACCAACTCCTCGTCGTTAAGCGTGGAGCAGGCAGTGACCATTCCTGGTGGGACATTCTCGGCGACATCTCCGGATTCACTGTTGAAATCCTCATTTCCGGCATCCTTTGGCTCATCGGACAGTTCGCTTCGCTGCTGCTGTTCTGGGCTTACATCATCCAGAAATTCATCCTGTTCTCCAGCTACGCGCTCTCGCCGCTCCTCATCGGATTCATGGCCATTCGTCCGCTGCGCTCAATCGGCAGTCGCTATCTGTTGCACCTGGTTGGCGTTCTCCTCTGGCCGCTTGGCTGGGCCGTTGCTGCGCTCATCACCCAGGGGATTCTCGATTTCATGACCGATCCGACACTCAAGTTCCTTGATCCAACGGCCAGCGTCTATTCATTGCAAGAGTCGCTCGGTGTTGTCGTAATCGCGTTTTGGATTGCTTTCAGCACGATTGCCGCTCCGCTTGTCATCCAGAAGGTCATCACCCAGGGCGAACTTGCGGCGGGCCATCTTATCTCCGGCGCATTCGGCAGCTTCCTTCAAACCGCCGCCACGACGGCGGGCGCTGCCGCCGTCGCGTCCACGACGGGCGTTCCGCTTGCCACGATCGGAGCGGCGGGCATGGCTGCCGTCCTCAGCACGCTGTCAACCGCAGCGGGACAAGGCAGCGCCGGCAACATCATTATCGCTGGCTCTGGCCTGCCGCCTCGTTCAACTCGTGGTCGTCCCGGCGACGACATCACCGGCGACAAAGCCGTCCGCGAACTCATCGCCAAAACCAAAGACCACTACTTCTAGCCGCTATGGAAACGACCGAACTAAGTCCTCGCGAAACACCAACCGGCAACGGCTCTGCCACCGCCCGACTTGCGCGGAAGCGTCTTGATCCAACCAGACTGTTCGCGCAGCGCGACCGCCTGCCGTGGTTCTGGTTCTTTGTGGCCGTTGCCGTGACGGTGCTCGCCGCGCTCGACCGCTATCACTTGATCGGGCAGTTCAAGCAACGCGAACGCGTCGTCATCATTGACCCGTCGCAGACTTACTACATCAGTCCGCTGCTTCAATTTCAGGAGGCAAAGGATTTACACGTCCAGCAGGCTGAATTGGCGGCGGTCACGTTCCTGGAACGCAACCCGAAGGACTTCGACCACCCGGATTTGTTGAGACAGATGTTTCTCAAGCCCGCATTGCAAAAAGCGCAGGACCATCGCACGCGCGAGGCAGTCGAATTTCGTTCGAAGCAACTTCACCAGAAACCGGAAATCGCGAGGATAGACATTCTGGCCACACGCGAAAACGAAGTGTTGGCAACGGTATCTGGCCAGGTCATCCGCACCGGCATATTTCAGGAAAAGGCGTTTACCGAAGCGTTCAACTTCAAGCTGAGTCTTCGTCTGATCCGCAACCCCAACATGGCTGCCAACGGTCGTTTCCCCACCGCTGTCGGCGACTTCAAATATGAAATCTCAAATTAGTCTTTTTTTACTTGCCGCCACTGTCGCGCTTGCTGAACCGCAAGAATCCATTCAGCGCGTCATGCTCGACGAGCGGACGGTCGTTACCGTGCCCGTGGCGACGAACCACGTCACAACAATCAACTTCCCCGGCCCCATCTCGGCGATTGACGCCGTCGGCGTGACCGCTGACGGAAAGTCGCCAGGGCAATTCCAACTGGCGCATACGAAGGGTTCGTCGTTCTTGTCCATCCGCGCGCTTACGCGCAAGGCCGCGACGAACCTCAACATCCGCTGGAACAAACGCACGTACGTTTTTGAGTTGGTCGAGAGCGATGCGCCGGTTCTGGCACTCAACCTCGAAGATCAAGCGACGGTGGAAAGTGTCCAGCCTGCCCCGCTCGTCACGCCAACGCGGCTGCTCGCGTTGCTGGACAAGGCAAAGGCGTTTCCACTCTTGAAGAAGCAGCAACCGGAAGCGGTCGCTGATGCCGAAGCCAGGGCGTTTGGCGACAAGCCGCAAATCACGGATTTCAATGACTACGAAATCAGGATTGAGGAGGTATTTCGCTTCAACCCGGAAGACACGGTCGTCTTCCACGTCGTGCTGCGGAGCAAGTCGAACAAGGAGATTCGCTATTTGCCGGAAAGTTTCGCGTTGCGCGTTGCCAACCGGCTCTACTACCAGTCCATCAGCGACGCGCCTGGAGTTCTCCCGGCGAACGCGGTGAGCACGGTCTATTTCGCCATCACAGGCACCCCGGACGGCGGACGGAACGAGCTTTCGCTCAAGAACGAGTTCAGCGTGCTGGTTACTCGCGTCAATCCGCAACCGGCGCTTCCAACGCCCAACACAAATGCACCACCCACAGACGACAAGGAGAAACCATGAAGCCGCGCGACTTTCTGAATTTCTTCAAAACGAAAAGCGGCAAGCTGGTGCTGTTCGTGGCGGTCTTCGGCGGCGGCTTGTTGCTGTTCAGTGCGCTCCGCGACAAGTCCCATGGCCGCGATGAGCTGAATCTGTCACTCACTGGTTCACGAACCAATCAGACCGACAAGCCGCAGGTGGTGCAAACGGTCGAGCGGCCAATGCAGCCATTTTACCCGCCACCATCAAAGCCAGACCCGCAGCCGTTGCCGGCGAAGACCAACGAAATTCCGAAGGTTGTCGCGGAAAGGCGTCCGCAAGAACTCGCGCCCCCGCCGCTCGCGCCCATCAGTCTGTTTGCCGACAGTGCCGCTGGCGTTGCCGAACCGAAGTCAGTGAGTTCAACCTACGCGCCGTTCGGTCGGCTCATTCCCTGTGAGACGGTCATTACAGTGGACTCGGCTTCGATTCAGACGCCCATTGTCGGCCTCGTGACCGAGAACGTGTATCACGCGGGCAAGTTGGTGATCCCCGTTGGCACCGAGGTTCACGGCACGGCGCAGACCGACCACCACCGCGAGCGTATTTCCAGCGGCAGCAGTTGGACGCTCGTATGGCAGTCGGGCGAGGAGCTTCGCCTGAAGGCGCTTACGCTTGACCGCGAATTCTCCGGCGACCAGGAAGGCTGGGGCATCACGGATGGGAGCGCTGGTCTGCGCGGGCGCATTATCAAGTCCGACGACCTGGCGGACATAAAGCTTTTCGCCGCGACGTTTCTTTCCGGTGCAGCCGGGGCGCTCACTGAAAAGCAACAAACCGTCTTTGGCCCAATCAACAGTCCCACACTGAACAACGCGCCGTTCGAGGGCGCACAAAAGGTTCTCTCGGTATATGCGCAGCGCATCTACGAAGCGATCCAGAAGGACGGCTTTTATGTCCGGGTGCCGAGCGGCAAGCAATTCTACCTCTACGTCCTCCAAACAATTGACCGCGCTGACGCCGCAGTCGGCGGTTCAATAAAGCCCTTCGCAGACGAAGAAAAGGCCGCACTCGCGTCGCTCCCGGAATCTTCACCTCCTACGCCAACGCCAGCCTTGAACAAATCACCCTCAACCCCCTTGTTCCAGCCATGAAATATCTCGCCCTTATCCCGCTCGTATTTGTCGCTTCTTGCGCTTCGCACCCGCGGATCGTCGTCCGGCCCGCGCCACCAACCGCCGTCGAGCGAGTTGAGAGTGTTCGGTATGCGGAAGTGGTTCGCGCTTATTATGTCGGTCGCTACGTTGACCCGAACCACCCGGAAACGACGCACGAGGAACATCCGGTTTATCGCGTTGAAACCACAGCGCGTTGGAACTTGCACCCAGGCCCGCTGAACACGGCAAATCTTTTGAACCCGCCGCCCGATGCCGCCTTTGCGCCGCCGCCCGCGAATGATGCCGTAGCCGCTGAAATGAATCGGCAACGGGAAGCCACCCGGCGAGTGATTCAGGAAGCGGCACGGCTCGCGCAATCCTCCGGCGAATTGCAGAAAGTCGTCGGTGAGATGAAAAACGTCGCCAGGGATCATGTTCTCATGGGCGCGCGTCTCGCCAACACGGAGCAGCGCGTCGCGGAGTTCGAGAAGGAGCTTCAGAAACTTTCAGTCCCGACGACCACGACCAATGATGTTCCCGGGTTCGTTCCCGAACCCCTGGACACACCCAAACCATGAAAACAATTTGCCAGAGCAGGGGACTTCCCTTTCTCCGGCGAACACGGCAAATGCCGAGCATGAAAAAAACACAAAACAAATAGTTATGACAAAAACAAAGACATCCGCGCCAACGAGCGCCAGCGGCAACGCCGCCCCCACAGACACGCCCACCTTTCGGAGCAACCCGGAGGTGGATGCGAAAATTGATGCCTACATCAAAGAGAACCCGAAGTATTGGAACTACGTTCAAGCCATGCCCCGTGACCGGCTCGAACGAACGGTCGTGCTGAACGAAGTGCGCGAGCTCGACCGTCAACAGCGAATCCGGGAGGGCGTCTTGAAGCAAATCAACCAGAATCCCGAATTGAAGCGTGCCTATGATCTTCTGGTAAAAGACCTTCCAGAAGACCAGAAGGAGAGCGTCATTGCCCAAATCGGTCGGCAAGCGAGACGTGTCGTTGCCCGCGCGCAGAGCCAACAGCAAACGAAAGGAGAATCCATTGCCGCTTAAAAAGTCGGGAGCATCCCGGCTTGGTTGTACGTCCAACTAAGCCGGGGTCTGCGGCTCCGTTGGTCTTGTAGGACGAACGGTGCTTGCGAACGACGCCTTTCAGGTTCATGTTCAGGCACGTCTTGAGTTGGCATGAAACTTGTTAGAAATCGGTTGGCGGAAAATGTGGTACGAACCAGATTAGCCTGAAAGAATTGATATGGACCACCCGGTGTTCTATGTCGCTCGCTTTACGAAGTTCCTGGATCGCCTGATTCAAGATTACGGAGACTATCTTTTTGTCGGGTTCTTTTACCTCTGTGTCGTCCTCATCGCCTGGATTGTTGTGCGCCGCCGCAAGCGGCCCGTGCATGAAATCCCGGTAGTGGTTCTGCCATTGGGTCAAGCGCCAAGGCGCGAGCCTGACCCGGAACCACCCCCGCTGTTCGAGGAGAGTCCCGACATTTAGTACCCAACCACCCCATTGACGCTGGTTGGGTCCGAATATCTTTGGACCGCTCTCACGTTTATACCCGGGAAGCACTGCCTATGATGTTTTGAGGTGCATGTGCGCCACGACGAAAATGTAATTGGACGAAACATCGCCAAGTTTCGTTATCAGCGAGGTTGGACTCAGGACGAATTCGCCGGAAAGTTGCAACTGCTCGGATGCTACATGACGCGCGACATGCTGGCGAACATTGAGACACAGCGGTGTCCGATAATGGACAAACAAATCGAATTTTTCGCCCACGTCTTTGGCGTGAAGGAGGGAGATTTGTTTCCCGCGAAGAGACACTTCAACGGTCAGATCGTCGGGCTTGCCAGAGAGATCGTGACACGGCGGCACTGTCCGAACCGCCGTCCTCGAACGAGAGCCTGCCTTGCCGACCGTGCGAAAAGATAGGAAGCTCTCATGGCAGCCCGGCGAACCAGTTTGGATTCGGACAAGCAACTTGACCTGTTCTCATCGCAAAGGCCGACACATGACACCGTTGACACAATACGGCCGGATGGCCGAGAAACACTGGCGCGAACATCGCCCGAAGATGGTGCGCGAACTGGAACAAACGGGACGCCTGCACCAGATGCTTCTGGAGGCGGAGGAAAAGACGAAGGACGAAATGGCCAAGTTGCGAACGGAGTTGATGGCCCAGGGATCAACGGCACAACAAGCCCACGACCGGGCGTGGGAAATGGTGAGGGAGAATTACATCATGCTGCCGCCCGAAGAATAGCCAAACGTCATCAGGAAGACCCGCCAAGGAATCTCAACAACTACCGCATCACCGAAGCCGATCGGCTCGGCGAAGGTGGACCGAAGCAGAAGTTTCAGCAGAATCTCAAGGCCATCAAAACGCTTCGGATGTTGGATGCCGAAGAACGCCCGGCCAAAGACGAGGAAAAGGCCGCACTCGTCACATACGTTGGCTGGGGCGCGATGCCCCAGGTCTTCGACGTGGACAACGCGGACTGGCGTAAGGAGCAAATCCAGCTTTCTGAAATCCTGTCCGATGAAGAGTATCGTTCCGCC
>Ga0210408_10002252_pt1 | contig 19070 bp, 18 predicted proteins | sample IncBWH4MmetaG_FD_155471 | JGI IMG/M metagenome (GOLD analysis project Ga0210408, IMG submission 155471) | Forest soil microbial communities from Barre Woods Harvard Forest LTER site, Petersham, Massachusetts, United States - Inc-BW-H-4-M | ecosystem: Environmental > Terrestrial > Soil >...
GCCAAGACCATGGGGCGGTGGGGCCTGGCGGTGGGCCCGCAGGTGATCAAGCGGGTCCACGAGCGGATGGTGAAGATCGCGCAGGATCAAGGAGTTGTGGAAGGCCGCCGGATGCGCATGGATACCACGGTGATAGAGACCAACGTCCACTATCCGACCGACTCGAGCCTTTTGGGGGACGGGGTGCGCGTGCTCATTCGCACCATGAAGGAAGATCACCAAGATAGCGGGTGCCGCCGGCACCAAGTTGCGCGATCGCAGTCGGAGCGTGAAGCTGCGGGCGCTCGACATTGCGCGGGCTGCCCGATCGAGGGCGAAGCAGAGTTCGCAGAAGCTCAAGCGTGCTTACGGCCAGTTGCTCAACTCGACCAGCCGCGTGGTCGGACAGGCCAAGCAGTTCTCGGCGCAGATCGCCGCGGGAGTGAAGCGGGCCAACACTGTCATGGGGCAATTGAAGCTCGATCGCTTGCGCCACCAGATCGACGAGATGGTGCCGCGGGTAAAGCAGGTCATGAAACAGACCAGGGCTCGGATCTATCGCGGCGATACTCACTTCGAGGGCAAGCTCCTGAGCGTGTTTGAACCGTCGACGGAGATCATCCGCAAAGGCAAGGCTGGCAAGCCCAATGAATTCGGCAAGATGGTGAAGTTGCAGGAGGCCGAGAACCAGATCGTGATCGACTTCGAGGTCTATGGTAAGCGCCCCAACGACTCAGACCTGCTCATTCCAGCGATCGAACTCCACCAGGCGGCGATCGGACGCGTGCCGCACTTGGTGGCTGCCGACGCAGCCTTCTATTCCGGTAAGAACGAGGCCGCCGCCAAAGCCAAGGGCGTCAAGCGCGTCTGCGTGCCCAACCGCTCCACCAAAAGCGCTGAGCGCCGACGCGAACAGAAGAAGCGCTGGTTCCGCAACGGTCAGAAATGGCGGACCGGCTGCGAGGGCCGCATCAGCGTGAGCAAGCGGCGACACGGCCTCAACCGCTGTCGGTACAAAGGCGAAGATGGAATGAAGCGCTGGGTCGGGCTCGGCGTGATCTCCGATAATCTCATCAACATCGGCCGCGCCATCAACGAGAAATCGGCAAGCTAGAAACGCCGCACATCACGAACGACTTTACAACACACCCCGCCGGTATCGCCGGCGGGGTGTCGTCTTTCCAGCATACGTTCCAAATCACTTCAACTCGAGCAACACGAATTTTGCGCCGGAAAGTAACTAAGGCTCGCGCGGCGTGGCGGCTTATCGACATCGATATCGCCCCCAGCGGAACTGCATTCAGCTTCACGCTCAACCGCGAGAAGTTGCGCCAGGTGCGCCGACTTGAAGGGCGCTATTTGCTGCGCACCAATCTCGCAGATCGCGATCCCGCCGATCTCTGGCAGTTCTACATTCAACTGACCGAAGTCGAGGCCGCGTTCAAAAACCTGAAAGACGATCTCCAGCTGCGCCCGATCCATCATCAGCTCGAGCATCGAGTCGAGGCGCATATCTTCGTCGCCTTCCTCGCTTATTGCCTGCACGTCACGTTGCGGGCGCGGCTGAAGCCGCTAGCGCCGGGCCTCACGTCAAGGGCGGTGCTCGACAAGATGGCCGCGGTGCAAATGCTCGACGTGCACTTCCCGACAACCGACGGGCGCATGCTGATCCTCAGCCGCCATACCGAGCTCAACGCCGACCAGAAGCTGCTGCTCAAGCAACTCAAGCTCGATTTGCCTCCGCAGCCGCCGCCGCGCATCACGTCCTCGCCGAGGTCCGCTCGCCCCCAAGTCCCCGCCCTGTAGTGGAGACTTTCCACAGACCCCTATTGATTTTGCTTACCTTTTCCGTTGAGTTGAGAAAATTGGGTTAACTCAGGACGCCGCCATCGAACCATGCAACCCTGCAACTAATGCGCTGACGCCACCCCATCCGATCTGGATGCCGATGCAGATGAGAATGAATGCCGAGAGGCGCACCAGCACGTTGACGCCGGTTCGTCCGAGATGCCGGACCAGTGGCACGGCGAAACGATAGGACGCCCAGATCGACAACGCGATCGCGAACAGGCCGAGCACTGCGATGCCGTCAAGAACCATCGCATGGATGGTGAAGTCGCCCGAGGGATGATGACTGCCGATCGTCAGCGCGACCGAGATCGCCCCGGGCCCCGCGGTTAAAGGCAACGTCAACGGGAAGAAACCGTCTTCGACTGATGCGGCCTTGCTTGTTTCGACGAGTGCACCGTCGGTCGAGCTGCCAGTCTCGTTGAGGAGCTTCCACCCCATAGCAGTCACGAGCAGGCCCCCTGCCACGCGGACGACCGGCACGGTAATCCCGAAGAATTCGAGAACGATCGAGCCAAATAACATCGACCCCAACAGCAACCAGAAGCCATTGAAGGCCGCGCAGAAAGCCAGGCGGGCGCGTTGCGCCTCGGTCCGGCCACCGGTGATGCTGAGGAAAAGCGGGGCTGCCCCGACCGGATTCACGACAGGAAACAAGCTCGCGAATACGAATATAAAAGCATTGGCAACGTCACGCACGTTTCATCCTCAGGGTTGTCCATTGATGCAACGTGCAAAGACCGTATCCGCGCCGAAAGCACAAATACCTATTCGGTATGCTGCTATCGGCAGAGCCTATGGCCCTCGATCGCGTCCGTATCCGGACGCGATATCAGCATATCGAAGTCATGCCGGCGGCCTCCAGCGCGAGGCGCGCCGCCAGCTAACTTCACTGCTCGCAGTCGTCCGGAACAGCCGCTCCGGCAAACCGGTCGCCGACCCACTCCAACATCGCCTGGGTGCTGGCCTGCGCCGCCCTGCCGTGGCCGATGTTCGGCATCGACAGCATGCGCACCTTGCTGCCACCCTTGCAGAGTTTGGCAGCATAGGCCTTGGTCGCGTCGGGGTGAACGATGACATCGTCGGCGCCTTGCGCAAGGAAAACCGGAATCTCGGGCGACAACGCACCGGGCGAATTTGTCGCCAACAGCGTATGCCAGGGTTCGACGTCCGACGGATGCTTGACGGTCAGGAAATATTGCTCCAGCGGTTGCTCGGTGAGCTGACGCCTCCTGAGGTCAAAGGGCCCCTCGATGCATTCCTGGGCCAATTGATCGACCGCAGGCATCGCCCTTGGGTCGACGACTTTGTCCATTTTCGCATCGAACACCCGCTGCCAGGACCACAGTGTCATCGCAGTGATATTCTTGCCGCCGACGGAATCGATGTCTTCGTTCATCAGCATCGCCAGATCGGTGGCAGGCGCGGCCGCCGCGACGCCGAGAAGATCCAGTTCCGGTGCGTAAGTTTTCGCAATGATGCCCGTGAACAACGCGGCGTGACCGCCCTGGGAGTGGCCCCAGACAACAAACTTCTTGCCGCCGCCGGCGCCGGGCAATGAGCCGGCGACGCGCACGGAATCGATCACCGCACGGGCTTCGCTGGTTCCGACCAGGTATGGATGCGGTCCTTCAGTCCCGAGGCCGGGATAATCGGTTGCCGCGACCACGTAGCCGTCGCGTACAAACGAACGCAATCCCTGAATCTGTTCGAACAGAAAGATCGCTAACGACGGCGCACAGCGCGGCACCACGCCCGAGGTCGGATGCGCCCAGGCGACGATCGGCCGACCGCCCGGCGGTGAATCGCCCGGCGGCACAATCACGACGCCCGACACCAGAATTGGTTTGTTGTCGAGCCCGGTCGAACGATAAAGCACGCGATAGGCCGTGGCGCCCAGAGGCGCGCCATCGATCACCTCTTGCCGAACCAGCGTGCCCGGCGCGCCCGCCGCTTCTGATCTCGGCGCGCGATAGAAATCGGTCTGTGCGTTCGCCACACCCGCTCCGGCGAACATACATAAGGTGGCGAGAATGAGCCTGAATGTGAGGGGCATGGCCTTACATTCCATAGAGGATTTTGAGATCGCCGCTGGCGCGCAGCGCGATGCTAACACCGTCGGCCAGGAGGTGGATGCTGTCCAGCTTGGCGGTTGTGAGCTTACCTTCCATGCGGAAACCGTTCTTCAACGGCCTGTTCAGGCGCTCATTGGCTGCGTTGAGCAGGTTCTGATACGCCAGGCCATAACCGACGTCCGGAATGTCCTTCAACTGGTCGAGAATCTCATTCTGCAGTTGCGCCGCCACGGACCCGTCGGGCAACGAGCTGTCGCCCGCCAGATTGGAAATCTTGATCGATTGCTGACCGGGATCGACATTCAGCGCGCCGGACAGATAGATCCATTCGCCGGCGGTCGCATCGGTGTCGCCGGGCTTGGCGACGCGAACGCCGATCACCAGTTTGCCAGACGACGGATAGATCTGCATCTCCTTGACGATCGGGCCTGCCTTGCTGGCGGCAACGACCTGCATGATCTTGTCACGCAGCGTGTCATAGTTGACGCGCACCGGCAGCAGGATGTCGAACGTGCCGGGCTGACCGATGTCGTTGCCGAGCGGCGGCAGCGGCGTCGGCGTCACTGCGGATGGCGCCTGGCCGACCAGCGTCTGCGCCGTGCCGGTCAATTCAAGCGAGCCTGAGAGGTCTCTTGCGTCGGCATGGATGCCCGCGAATGCCGCGCTCGCCGGAGTAATTTGCAGCCAGACCTGGGGATCCTGCGAAATCTGGACGGGCTGGAATGCCTGCTCCCAGGCCTTTGCCGCCTTGTCATGCAGGTCGAGCCGCCGTGCCGTTGCCTGCGCGCGCCCCCGGATCAGACCGAGCTGTCTGCGAATGCTGGGCTCGGCGTATTTGGTCAGCGAGATGTCGCGGCCAAGAACATGGAGCACCGGCGGTTCAGTCCAGTGGAACGAGTCGCTGAAATTGAGGTCGACCGACCAGTCCTTGGTCAATTTCGGCCGAGACTCGACCTCTACCATGGCCCGCCCCTCGGCATCGCCGTGAATGCGGGCAGTAAACCTGTTGGCACCCTGGCCTTCGATGCTGCCGAAGATCGGAATAGAGCCGACGATATGATCGCCACGGCCATAGAGTGATATCCCGCCGCGATCGACAAAACCGTCAACATCACAATTGGCCCTGATCCTGAACACCAGAACGCGCCGATTCACGCAGCCGATACGCTCGTCGATGGTTGCAAGCCGCCTCGGAACGTCGCGCTCGACCGCCGACGCGATCGACGGCAGTCCGAATTCAATCGTCGCCGAAACCCGCGACGTCGTCGTCAGCGCGGACGGCTCGTCCGGCAACAGCGGCGGCTTCTCGCCCGCCAACGCTGTTCCCGTAAAAGCGGCGGTGCAGAGCAGCACCAAGGTGGCATAGTTCGCATGAATGCGCGTTGCGCGACGGTCGCTCGTCATCTTCTGTTCCCTATAAATCTGGTTGTCGGTTCGCGGGAGCGGCTCTACAAGCCGCACGCCCAAATCTTGTTGGCTCGTTGCCCGCGAAATGTGTGACGAAGCATTCTCAGGAAAGGGTGTGGCGTACAAATACCGTGTCAATATGCGGGTATAGGCTCGGCCGATAGCGTCCGTGTTATTCCGAGACGCTCATCAAAATGGGCCATGCGATGCAATAGCATCGAGAGTTGCCGACAGCGCAGCGATACGAGATTGATATGCGCGCTCGATGCATGCGCCATCGGCCCCGCAGGCGTTGCGTTCCGTCAGCCATGTCCGCTGCGCATCGCCGATATCGGCACGCTGCCCCATCGCGACCAGCGACGTCACGACGCCGAATAACGTCGCCATGCGGGCTTCCGCCTGTCCGAGCGAATAGCTCCGGCAGATCGTACCCTCCGCCGACGAGGACGCCTTACCGCAATCGATCGGCGCGTAGTCGGCAGCACGCGCCGGGACCGAAGTGGCGAACAAGGTCAGTGCAACCAGACCGCCCGTGAGTTTCCGACGACTCTTGAAATGCAACATGATGATATCTCCCCGATTGGTGGGATCGCGCCAACGCCTTGCGCGTTCAGGTCAAGCTACAAGTAATCTGCGTGCCAATTGTTTGATGGCCATACGATCGGGCTTCCCCTGTTCAGTGAGTGGCATCCGGTCGACCGGCAGCACGAGGAGCGAAGCGGCGGCAGAGGTGCCGAAACGATCCATAACTTCTTGACGACATGCTCGATCCTCGATGGATGACGCTGCCCAGGCGGTCACCGCGGCGATAGTGACATGCTCATCCGCGTCTGTGACCACGACGGCATAGCGGATCGATGGAAGCCGGCAAAGCGCCTCTTCAATTTCTGTCGGGGTGACCAAGGTACCGTTGAATTCCTGGGCATCATCTGCTCGACCCAAAATATGCAAGAGCCCGTCTTCATCCAGACGACCCAGATCGCCGGTTTCGTACCATCCCTCCTGGAAGCTCCGGAAACTAAGGCCAGGGTTGTTACGATATCCGCTCGCCATGGCCGGAGACCGCACCTCGATAATCCCGATTTCTCCGGAATCCACCAGACGTCCGTCAACCTGGCGAAATCGTACGTCGACTCCTGGCTGAATGCGGCCGGCGGAAGTAAAGGATTCGGGACGCGAAAGGTCATGATCGATGGACGCGTGCACACTGACGAGGCCGATTTCGCTCGCCCCATACGCGTGTCCGACAATCGAGCCAAACCGCTTGCGAGCCCTTAGTCGGAGGGTCTTTGGCGCCGAGGCCCCGATGTGGGTCAACGATCGAAGCGAAGATAGGTCGTACGCATCAATCTCGGGATCATCCATCAACTCAAACAGCTGAGGTTCGACGAGAAAGAGATCCGTGATCTTCTCCGCTTCAATGGTCGCAAGCGTATCGGTCGCTTCATATGCTTCGCGGAGAACAACACGGCCTCCTCCCAGCAGCGTAATATCCACGAGCACTTGCGAAAGATATGCCAGCGGGCCGTTGATCAGTTGAATGCGATCCTTCGGACTCGTTGCGCTGACCATCGCAGTGTACGCGGCAAAATCTCGGCAACTTCCTTTTGGTATGCCAGTCGAACCACCGGATGAAGAAATGACAGCCAAGTCGTTCGAACCGGCCGACACCTCGATCGAACCCGCCGGCGCTGGCGCAGCCAGCATATCGACCCGGCCTCTGGATCCATCTTTGTCGATACCAATTGTGACGAACGGCACACCGACGCCCTGGCCAAGGTATCGTATGGTCTCGGGAAATGCGACAAGCAGATCCGGCGCGATCCGTTCGACCAAGGCCCGGCGCTGAGTTGCCGTCGGCGGCGCCGAGAGATAGACCGTGGCGACTCCCAGGACATGGGCCGCGTAGCGAATGGCAATTGCTTCCGGCCGGTTCGGCGCGAACATACCGAGCAAATTGCCTCGCCGGATACCTAAATCGCGCAAAACTCGCGCATACTGAAAAATGAGAGCGAGTAGAGCCTCCCCGGAGAGGCTCTCATCGCTATAGCGGAGAACTGTGGAGCGCCCGGCGCGCCGCAGCTCGCAAAGCAACTTCACTATGTACACGTCATTCTCAATTGCCACTGTTGTTCTCCGGGAAACGCGACGCAATCGCTCGATACTTGTTTTGTGGCTCAGAGCCGACGCCGACCACCGCCGCCGAAATGAAAGCCATCGCCGCCAAAGCGAGGACCACCGCCGAAGGCACGTCGTTCCGGCCGGAAGGCCTGGGCGCGCGGCCGCATGACCGGAGGCCTGGCGCCGACGCGTGGCCGCGCAAACTGTTGCCGATCCGGCATCGCGCGATCTACCTGCCGGTCGACGTTGCCTTCACGCCGATCCAGCCAGGACGGCTCGATTCTCCGGGCAGCATCGCCGCCCTCGCCTGCCATGCCATGGACGGCATCAGGATGCGGGGTATCGGCACGGTCCCTGAAGACGTCGTCATGCTGTGCCGCGGTGCGATCCCTGAATGCATCGCGGGCAGCGGCCTCGTTGGCGCCTCCAAACCGTCGCGCGACGCTGGCGTTGCGATACGGTACACCATGACGATGCTCCGGATTATAGTTCCAGGTATTGCTGGTGACGTTGGTATGGTTGAACGCGTTGAAGTTGTTGACGTTGATGTTCACGTTATTATGCCACCAGTCGCACTGGCCCCAGATGGCCGCACCGACCGCGACACCTGCGGCAAACGAAACCACGTTGCTGGCGACGAATCCGGGCGGAGACCAATAGAACGGCGGATAGGACGGATATTGCCATGACCCGTAGGCCACAGCTGGATTGTAGACCGGGACGTAATAGACATCGGGGTTGACGGGTTCGATCGTGATCGCTTGCGCAATGCCGCCGGAAGCAGCAACGTCTGCCGGTGCTGGCGTCAGGGTAACCGTTTGTTGTGGCGTCGATTGAAGGTTTCCCTCAGCTTGCGCTTGGGCCCGCAGCGTCTGCACCGCGGCGAGGACCTGTTGCTGCTGCGCCAGGAAGGCGTCACCGAGCTGCTGCGTCCAGTCGAGTTTGTCGTTCATCATCTGCAAGGTCTGCGGCACCGCGGTGAGCGCCTTGACGCTCGGATCCCAGGATTGCGACTGCATCGCATCTTGAAGAGCCTCACCCTTGATCGTTGAATTGGCTTGCGACCAACGCGCGGCCTCGATGACCTCCAGCGGATAGGTCGAGGCCATCAGGACCTGGCTCAGAAGCGCGTCCGGATAGAGCGCGATCGGCGCCACCAGCTGTTCAATCTGTCCTTCGGACAACTGCTGATCGGTCGGCGTCTGGGTCTGCGCCGCGACGGCGTCCTGGGCACGAGCCGGCGCAACCGCGGCGCTGCAAATCAGGATCAACGGGGCAGCGCACAGAGCGAGCCGGCGAAACGTGTCTATTTCATATTTCATTTTCATCTCCTTTTTTCCAATTGCCTGTATCGCGAACCGCCATCGAGACATCATGGGCCCGATGGCGATCGCGCATCGGCTCACGGACAAATGCGTTGGTTGTTGTGCCAAATGCAGGTCGAGCCGCGGTGATAGGCGTAGACGTTGCCGTAACGGCCAACGACCACCGCACCATTCCGGTTGACGCCGACGGCGCCGCGCTGGCCAACGCAGCCGCCACCAAATGCACTCCTGGCACAGGAGAAAGCATTGGCATCGGACACGCTCAGCGCAGATCCGAGCAGTGCGACAAGAGCGACCGCAGTAAGCTTTGCGCGCGACTGCCGCGACAAATTGAAGCGAGTCATCGTCTTCATGTTTGGATTCCTTTTTCGATTGTGAAGGTAGCGAGTCCGCCGCTTGGCCTGCCCGCTTGCGGCAAACCAATGATCCAGCCGGCCAGCGAAAACAAATACCGCTTCGATATGCTGGTATCGGCGCGCGCTATGGGCTCGCATGCGCTCTCTTCGAACCCGGGGTAACGGCGCCGCTGCGCGAAGTGATGGAACCATGGGACGCTTCTCACGGATCCGTGACCCGACCGTGCAAGCGCTTTCAACCGACGGTAGAACGGATAATCTTTCGCCAATAGCTCTGCGAAGCTGGTCGCGACTCGCACCGGCGGAGCCCGGCTACTGGCTTGCGAAAACCGCGGAACAATAGATGATACGGAGCGCGGTTAGACAGGGATCACATGCAATTCCGTCAACTCCGATATTTCGTTAAAATTGTAGATGCCGGCAGTTTTTCCCGCGCGGCCTCCTTGGTCCATGTCGCGCAGCCGGCCTTGAGCCAGCAAGTCGCCGAATTGGAAGAACGGCTCGGCGTCATGCTGCTTCAGCGCAGCGCGAGAGGTGTCCGGCCAACCGCGGCGGGTGAGATTCTCTACAAAGAGGCGATGGCAATTCTGCATCAGCTCGATCAATTGCCGAGCGCCATCCGCCCGGACAGCGGTGAGCCCGAAGGGACTGTCAGCGTGGGATTCATATCCTCCCTTACTTCAAGGCTGGTAGGAGGCGTCCTGGAAGAATGCCACACTAGACTGCCGAAGGTAACGCTGCGGGTGTCGGACGGAGATAGCCTGGGCCTGGAGGGCAAAATCGCATCGAATTTGGTCGATCTGGCGGTGCTTTACGAAGACGAATTTGCAACCGCGCTGACGCGCAAGCCGCTCTATCGCCAGAAAATGTTTCTGATTTCGCGCGCACCATTACCCGATCATAAAGATCCCATTTCGCTTGAAAGGATTGCGGAGATTCCGCTTGTGCTTCCCGGTACGGCCAACGGCCGTCGCGCCCTGATTGATCGCGTATTCGCTGCTGCGAAGCTCACACCTAACATCGTGCTGGAAGCTGATTCTCTGGCCAGTGAAATGTGGGCGGTCCGAAACGAAATCGGCTGCACGATCCTGCCAGTCGGCGATATGTCTCACTTCGGACCCTCCGCTTTCGCAAAGCCGCTGTTGATCGAGCCGCCGATCCACCTCACCTGCTCGCTCATCCATTCGGCCGATCTCCCTCTCACCAACGCCGGCGAGGCCGTGCGAGATCTCCTGCTGGACTTCATTGAGCGTCGCGTGAGCCAGGCTGACATGCCCGGTACGGAATGGATTGCGAAAGCCTAGAACATTCGCTCGGATATAGAAGAGTACGAATCTGGTTCAAGGACGCTGACAGTCAGTGCCGTCATGGGACTCCAGCGCCAGCCGACTCAGATCCAGCACACCGTGACCTGTTAGATCGGCCTGCACTGCTCGATCGGACAAAGGAAGCTTGCGTGAACGCTTCCAGTCGTGCTCGGCGGTACGAAGCAGCCGCTTCACCACGTGGTCCGACGAGGTCTCGATGGCGAGTTCGCGCCGGTCGTCGAAGCTCCCGGGACTGAGATTGATCGACCCCACAATCGCACGCTCGTCGTCGGCGATCATGATCTTGCCATGCAATTTAAGATCCCTGAGCGTACGGACCTTCGCCCCGACATCATGCACAATGCGCAGTCCGCTCACGCCCTCGAACAGTTTCTTCCTCTTGAGCTTGTGCAACGCGCGCGCCATGATGCGGACGCGAACGCCACGATTGACCGCGCGCACTAACCGCTCGATGATCACCATGTCCTGATACCGCTCGTTCTGAAGCCAGAGCGTCTCCTTCGCGGCGTCGATGAAGTCGGCGATGCGCTGGCGGCCGTTATTGGGACACCAGATCAATTCCGACTCGGCCGCCGGCTCGAACGGCTGTCCATCCCAATCGGCGTTGAAGCATCGCACCATCTCCGCGACCTCCGTTTTGCTGGTCGTTTCGACGGCGTAGTCGCGGGTCTCAGTGAGGTCGCGCGTTTCCCAGTTGAGCGATTCGATAAATCCGACTTTGTCGTCAATCACCATCGACTTCTGGTGGGTGACCGCGAATTCCGCGCTGCTGTCACGCACGGCGATCCCTGCTTCCTCTAACATCTCCCGCGCGGCGTCGTTGTCGCTCGTGCCATCGCGACGGGCCGGGTTCAGCATGACACGAACCTTTACGTCACGTCGCTTGGCGGCGATGACGGCGTTGATAAGGCTCGGGTCCGTGAACAGGAACATCCGGATGTTCATCGTGTACCTAGCGGCGTTGATCGGAGCAAGGATTGCATCCGCAGTGTCGTCGGGAAGAACTATCAGCCTGTGTGACATGGTTTGTTTCCTTGGATTTGGGCAAGCCGTCACGCCGCACTAGCGGCATGGGTCGGGTCCGTGGACTGTTGAGCGCGATGGAGCTTGGCGAAGACGCCGCCGCGGGCGATCAGGCCCTGATGGGAGCCCTCCTCCACGACTACGCCGTCTTTAATGACGATGATCTTGTCGGCACCGACCAGCGTATTGAGGCGGTGCGCGATCATGATGACCGTGCGGCCCTTCATCAAACGCCGCAATGCCTCGATCACGAGGTGCTCCGATTCCGTGTCCAACGCGGCGGTCGGCTCGTCCAGCACCAGGATCGGGCTGTTGCGAATGACCGCGCGCGCAATCGCGATGCGCTGGCGCTGACCACCCGACAGCGTATCGCCGCGCTCGCCGACTATCGTGTCGTAACCAAGCGGCATGCGGCTGATAAATTCATCGGCGTTCGCAACCTTCGCGGCGGCGAAGATCTCTCCGTCAGTCGCCTCGAGCCGGCCATACGCAATGTTGTCCCGGATCGTGCCGGGGAACAGCATCGTATCTTGCAGCACAAAGCCAATCTGAGACCGGAGTGCCGCAAGCTTGTAGTCAGCGACATCGATACCGTCGATCCGCACGTATCCGAACAACGGATCGTAGAAGCGCGGCAGCAGGCTCAGCACGGTCGATTTACCCGACCCGGTCGGGCCCACGATGCCGACAATCTGTCCCGGCTCTATGGCGAATGAAACCTCATGCAACACTGGCTCATCCTTGCTGTATCCAAAGCTCACGCGATCGAAGGTGATCGCGCCTTTGACACGTCCTGGATCGACGGCATCGGCACGCTCGTTGATCACCTCGTCGGCGGAAAGGATCATCTCGATACGTTCCAGGGCAACGGTGGCCTGCGCAACGGCGCTGGTCATGCTCGCAAGATCCTTCACTGGCTTGAAGAACTGCTTCAGGTAAGCGAGGTAAACAGTCAACGCACCCGCCGTCATGGTTCCCGCGACGATCAGCGATGTGCCCTTCCACAGCACGATGGCAGTGCAAATCGCCACCACAATGCCGACAATGGGCGACATCAGCGATTTGATCTGTCGTGCCCGAAGGGCGGCCGCGACGGTGGCGTGGCTTGCCGCTTCCAGATGCGTCATTTCGAGGTCCTGCCGCCCGAACGCCTTGGTGACACGGATCGATCCAAGTCCGCGCTGTACAATCGACAACACCTCGCTTTGCCGCGCGCGCACGGTCCGCGTCGCCTCCTTTACGGCCTTCTTGAAATGGAACACAAACGCGAGAAGTACCGGCGTGAACGCAACCGCTATCAGCGTAAAGTCCCAGTCGAGCCAGAACATCAATCCCACCATAAAGATGATGGTGATGAGATCGATAACGATATCGAGCGTGGAAGACGATGCGAAATCTTGGATGGTGGCGACGTCGCTGGTGATGGTCGAGACCAACGCGCCGATTTTCGCGTGATCGTAATATCGGAGCGAAAGCCGGTGCAGATGCTCGTAGACCCGAAGCCGCAAGTCGTTGGCAACCCACTGGCCGACGCTTGTCGTAAAGTAGTTGTCGATATAACTTGCGATCGCGCCGACCACGGCGATCGCAAGCGTCGCCGTGCCCGCAAACAGCGCAACGCCAAGCGTATGCTTGCCGAAGCCGCCATATTCATGCGCCCAGTCGAGCCAGTGCGGCAGGTGGTGGTTGCCGAGGGCGTCGTCGATGACCAGTTTGAGGGGCCAGGGCGCGGCGAGGCCCGTGCCGATTTCGATCAGCATGGCGACGAACACGATTACCAGCCAGCCGCGATAGGGACGAAGAATCTCGAATACCAAGCGTGTCATGTTGCACCTATTGCGCCGAATCCCCGAGCCATTTTTTCGCAATCGCTGGGCGCGGGCTGCCCCGTGAAGCGAGCCGCACGCGATGACGCAGATGCTGGCTTTGGTCTGTTTGGCGACGTCATCGTCGAAGCCTCTCGATCGGTGGTTGGTTTCAAGATGCCATCGGCACCCGATTAGACGGGGACGTCATTCCGCGTTCGCGCGGAAATGGGATCGGCTGACGTATCCTTCGGACACGGTCGGCTCTGCGAACATCACCTGATGACAGGCCGCGCTCAGCCGGGATTCGTTGCCGCGCAGGCATGCGACGATTCGACCAGCGTCGGGAATGTCGCTGCCGCACAGGCGAAACACGTCCGGCTGGCAGGCTTCCTGCTGTGCCATGGTGGTCTGCGCGAAGGCCTCGCCGACACCCAGCGTGAAAACGATCAGCGCGGCGCTAATGATCTTGCTTGTAGTCCGGTTCATGAGTTCTCTCCTTATTTGACAACAGAAATGCGGACACCGACCTAGATGACTTGATACGCAAACAGCGTTGCGACGAGGGTGATTCCGATCAGACCGCAAAGAAAGATCATGTCAGCCATTCGTTCGATCTGAAAACTCAATTTCGTTCGGTTCGAATAGCGGATCGACAGATACGACGTCAGAGCGCTCGCAAGGAACGTGACAGCGGCCATCGCCGCATATTCATCGACGTGCGACGATCCGTGCCTCGCGTCGGCAAGCTTGACCAATCCGATAAGCGTCACGCATACGCCGATCATCGTTCCCGAAACCGGGAGAATGTGGGAGGCTAGACTCTCGCTTCTGGTTCGTATCGTGATGCGGTTGGACATACCCTGCTCGCTGACTTTTGACTTTGTTTCTTACTCGCGGCCCGTGTTCGTCACACTCGGCGCGCCGGCGAGGCGCATCAGCTCCCTCGGATGACCGTATCCAAGCGTGTGGCAGACCAAGATCATGTAGATGAGGTTCAGCATCGAATTGCCCTTCTCGAACGTAGGCAATCCGAAATGGCCTGCCCGCTTGACGGGGTGGACCAATGCTCCGGGCCGGCTTCGAAAACAAATACAGCTTCAATATGCAGGTATCGGCGGAAGCTATGGCTAGGCTTGATCGAGCCCGCTTGCGCCTGGGACGCACTCCTTTAGGCGACAACCTTTGACGAGTGCATTCAATCGGTTAGATATCCGGCCCCTTCGGTCGAAGGCCGCTTATTGAAATCGTTGACCAGATCGAGAAACGCTCCGAACACAAGCCTGCTTTCGCGTTCGAAGATCTCTCGCCTATGCAAACGAGCGGTGTCCCACGCATAGACGTTGTGCGGTTGATTGGCCCGGCCATCGGTCTGCGTTATGCCCCCACCTTCAATCCATATTTGAGTCAGACACCGCTTTACGGCAGTGGTGCGCCGCGCAGTAAGTCGCCTCGACTGCACGAGCACGAGCGAGCTGCGATCTTGCTGTCGTTTAATTTTTGACAAGAAAAGGAAAGATCATGTCACAGTCAAAACTCACTCGCCGCGGCTTTGCGGCAGCGGCTGTAACGGGCGTCGCGACCATCGGCCTGCTCGGCGCGACCGCAAAATCGGCCAATGCCTATCAAGGCAATATGGAACGCGCCCTGTCTTCGCTCCATCAGGCGCTCGGCTCGCTGCAGGAAGCCACCGCCAACAAAGGCGGTCATCGTGCCCGAGCGATGGACCTGGTGCGACAAGCCATCGAGGAAACGCAGGCCGGCGTCGAGTTCGCCGACGAACACGGCGGTGGTGGCCGTTAATTCGATCGGCAGGCGCCGCCACCACAGCGGCGCCCGTCGTCATCATGATATCCGGTCAATAATCGAGCGATTGCGTCCGATACGAGGGTGCATGCCAGCCTCCTCAATCCAGCCATGACGCACCCGGTCTGTTGGACCGGTGAATATGATCCTTCAGAAAATCGATCAGCAGCGTCTTCACGCCTTCGGCCGCGAGCGTAAGCTGCGATTCGTTCGACCAGATCAGGCAGCACGTCAGGTAAAATGTCGGCTCGATCAGCACCGGTTCGGCGAAATCGTCCAACGAGAAGCCCGACATGTCGCCGAGATTGAAGATCGTGCTACCCGCGCCCGAACGGACCGCCGAGAGCTCGCTCGCCACAGTGACGGCCTCCGCGGCGAGGTTCAGCGACAACCCGGCCTCGGCAAAGGTCCGGTCGATCACCACCCTGCGCGCGTTCAGCGGGCCCGGCAGAACCAGCGGTATCTTTGCGACCTCCTCGAGCGAGATCGTCCCGTTCGCGGCGCGTGCGGAGCGCTTACTGCTGACAAGGTAATGGTTCTGCCGAAACAAAGGCTGACGAAGCACGACGGGGAAAAATTCGTCTTCGTAGGCGAGAGCCAAATCGAGCCTGCCCTTCTCGACTTCCTCGCGAAGGAATTCGCTATCACCGTCGATGAATTTGAGGGTGACCTTTGGATGGGATGCCTTGCACGCTTCGATGAAAGGTCCAACCAACGTCGTGGAAAGGGACGCCGGCATGCCCAAACTCACCCGCCCATCGATATCTCCGGTGCTGGAGCGAACCAGACTGGGGATATTTCCATATTTGCGCAGGATCGACGAGGCCTGTTCGTAAAGTTTCTGCCCGGCGGCCGTCGGTCTGATCCCTCGCGCGCTTCTTTGCAGCAGCGGAACGCCGAGAGAGGCTTCCAATTCTGCGATTTGCTGGCTGAGAGCGGGCTGTGCAACGTGAATGGTCCGCGCCGCCTGCGAAAAGCTGCCCGCCTCGACAATTCTTACAAAATAATAGAGATGGCGGTAATGCATCCGACAACCCTCATCGGCACCAAACCGTAACAACTTTTGCATCCAAAAGCGATGAGGTTGTCGAGCTCTCCCTCGTTTTGGCTCGGGCGCGAGCAGTGCGATGACGCCAATGCCGACAGCGCCGCCAACGATCATCTCTTAACCCTGTTATTCGCCGTCGATGAGCGCATGGGCTTTTCCGAAGGATGCGGCTTCCGGCGGCGGTGCGAGGCGGATAGCGGGACTCTTGGCAGCCATAGGCTCCGCCGATACCGGCATACCGAAGCAGTATTTGTCTTTTGAATGCCGCCTGAACACATAATCGCGCCAGGGCAAGATCGCTTGATCAGCCCCTCATTCACGAAGGCGCATTCACATGCCAAAACTTGTCTATCGCGTGGTCTCCGCCTGCGGTGCTCTGGGATACGGATATCCGAAAGAATCTCTGGAAGCAGCCATAAATGGCCGCGTCGACGCCATTATTTGCGACGGCGGCTCGATGGACGCAGGGCCCTATTATCTCGGCACCGGCACTGAATATTTCGAGCGCGAAGCTGTGAAGGCGGACTTCTCCCACATGGTGGAGGCCGGCAAGAAGATCGGCTGTCCGGTCATCCTCGGCAGCAGCGGAATGGCCGGCGGCAACCGCAATCTCGACTGGATGGTGGATCTCGCGAAGGAAGTTTTCGCCGAACTCGACGTCAGGGATGCCAAGGTCGCCGTCATCGGTGCCGAACTGGATCCTGAAATCGTCATCAAGGAATTTCGTAACGGAGCCTTGCGCGCGACCGGCCGTGGTCCGAACCTGAGTGAAGACGCGTTGCGCGAAAGCACCATCGTCGGGCAAATGGGAATCCATCCGCTGATGACGGCGCTGGAAGACGGTGCGCAGTATGTCATCGCCGGCCGATCCTGCGATATCGCCCTATTCGCCTCCGACATGGTCCGTCGCGGAATCGATCCCGGCCTCGCCTACCATGTGGGTCATGTGCTGGAATGCGGCGCGCTTGCCTGCGATCCGGGCTCGCCATCCGATTGCCTTGTTGCAGAAATCTACGACGACGGCACCGCGGTTTTCATACCGCCCAATCTGACGCGCCGCTGCACGGCCTATTCGATCGCCGCGCACTCACTCTACGAGGAAAGCCATCCTCAACTGCAATTTTATCCCGAGGGCATTCTCGTGATGGAGAAAACGCAGTTCTTCTCCAGGGACGACCGGACCGCAGGAATTCGAAACAGCCGCTTCGTACGCTCCAGCAAACCCAGGCCATGGAGCATCAAACTTGAGGGATCGCGGCGGCTCGGCGCCCGCAAGGTCTCGCTGATCTATATCGACCCGGCTGATCTCGCGAAAATTCCAGCCGACGTTCTGGTTTATGGCCGCAACGGCGTGCACGTAACGCCGGTCGCGGGGTCACAACGCGAGCTCGGCATCATCATCGAAACGATGGCCAAGACCGAAGAAGCAGCAGTGTTGCTCGCGAGCGTACTTACGCACTATCTTATTCACTACGGATATCCCGGCCGCAAGGCGACCGCCGGCAACATCGCCTATCCGCTCTCCCCCAACCTGGTCAGCTTCCGGCGCGAGGACGGCCTTTATGGCGCTATTGTGCCGAGCGGCTCCCGCGATCCCGTGTTCTTCGAGAATTACCCGAAGATCAAGAAGGCTGTCATCAAGCTGGTCGAGAATGAATTTCCTAACGCGCTCGCCGGTGCCAGTTATACGATCACCGACGCGGACGCGTCGAACCCCGCCATCTTGTTGCGCACCGTCGATCGAGACCCGAAGCAACTCTCCGAAATTCATGCGCGGGAAATCGATCAAATCGTCAGATTGGCCAAACCGAAGGTCAGCTCGCGGCTAAATCTCGATGCTCCGGATGCCTATGCGTGGTCGCTCTATCATCTGTTGCAGAACGAAGAGGTGATCAAGAACTTGATGTTTCCCATCACCTATTATCGCGCGAATGGCTCCGGTTGGATCGATGAAGGCAGCAAGCAAGCTCGCTATTTCGGCATCGGTGAGACCGGCTATACCGGCAATCTCGACGATCGTACGCTCTCGCTCATCGCCGACGTCGAGTCGCGCTGCGAACCGCTCGGTACACATCGGCTGCTGGACATGGCCGTGGTGATCCGCAGCAAGGACGCCGGAATCAATCGCCTGACCTTCGACATCATCTTCACCTCAGGTGAAAACTACGAGGCAGCGTTGCGCTCCAACGTCTTCAGCAAAGACAACATCGCTAGAGTTCTTGCTTTACCTGTCGATCGCGTGGTCGGAACGTTTTTCGTCGACAGCTGCAACGCCATCAAGATCTCGATCGATCGGCCCAATATCTCGGCGTCCGTGGACGAGCGGGACGTCTTTGGGGCTCAACAGCAGGCAGCCATTGAGTGCCTGACCATCCCGATTTACGCCGAGGCGCTGGCAAAGGCATCATCATTCTGACGGCTAATCGATGTCCCTTTTGGATTATCAAGTACGGCGAACCCGACGATCACCATCGTGGTGATGTAACGGATGATGCTGCCTTGTGCACTCATCCCCGAGCGTTCCTTGCGTCAGCGCGGTGCTTGGTCCCATTTCGTCAGAAAGGGCCGCTCCATTATTCCCGAATTCGCTGATGAACGTGAACTGGGTCACAAAATGGCATCTCGTTTGCAGACCCAGGCGCGCCGCCGAGCCTCTGTCCGGACTCACCAGGAGGCGGACATCACGACTATCGAACACAAAGTCAGCTTCCGGTATTACCGGACATCGGACGGCGTAACGAGCACATCTGCTTTCCACTGAACAGCGGACATTGGGAGCGCGGTCGAACAGGTCGGTTAAGTGCCAGAGCACTAATCTTACTGAGTCAGAAAAAAGTGTCTGATTCAAAAGGTCGCGGGCGAGGTCCTGTGAGAATCAGTTACCGGTTGAGATTCAGGCATCGGCAACGGGGGGCTGATATGGATCTCCGAACATCGGACGGCAGTGAA
>Ga0210408_10002253_pt1 | contig 19066 bp, 28 predicted proteins | sample IncBWH4MmetaG_FD_155471 | JGI IMG/M metagenome (GOLD analysis project Ga0210408, IMG submission 155471) | Forest soil microbial communities from Barre Woods Harvard Forest LTER site, Petersham, Massachusetts, United States - Inc-BW-H-4-M | ecosystem: Environmental > Terrestrial > Soil >...
CAGGGAGGGGCCCGGGACAGTCGGCGCACACGCCATGTAATGCGCCCTGAAGGGCCACTGGTTATCCGTACAGTACCAGCGCTGGTCGAGGCCGCCGTTTGGAAGGCTTGCAATCCGGGCCGGGATTTGGGATAATGCCGATACGGCATCGAGCCGTGACAGGAGCTACCATGATCCACATCGTCACATCCAAAGACGGCGTCCAGCTCGTCACCGAGAGCGACGAGCGCACGGTGCCGTTCGATCGCGCGCTCGCTGCCCGCTCCACCGCCGCCGATCTGGTGGCGCAAGGCGACTTTCAGATCGTCCGGTCGCTGGACGATCTTCTGATCCCCGGCGAGGAGTTTATCTGGGAGGCGCCCCGGATCGCGAGCCCGGCCGAGCGGCGCGCGGCGTTTCGCTTGATCCAAGGAGGTAAGCCGTGATCCACCTTCTCAACGGTTCGACCGAGATCCGTCAGCGCAACTCCGACGGCTGCACCGTGCTCGACTGCGGGTGCGCGCATACGCCCACGCACTGGCTGCAGATGTGCGACGATTGCTACCAGCCCGACGCCGCGCTCCATGCGCAGGCGGCGGCCGATCACAGACAGCAACAACTCGAAAAGGAGCTGACGACATGACACCGAACACACCCTTACGGGGCCCAGCCTACCGTTCCCGGGCCTTTCAGGAATATCTTCTGCAGCAGACACCCGAGCGCGCTGCCGAGATCATGGCGGCTGAGCAGGAGTACAACGAACTGCGCGCGGACCCCGGGTCCGTAGGCGCGGCATCGGAGCTGCAGTACCGCGAAGATCTGACGATACGCGTACCCCTTGACCTGTCGGGTGAGGCATGATAGGACTCACCGTGGAGAGAGGCATTTCGCCTCTACACCTCGGAGCTACTACACCATGACCCTAGCGAAGATCGCGGCCGCGCTGCGCGCCGCCGCCGCAGTGCTTGAAGCCGACGAGGCCGCGACAGAGACAGCCCCCGCCGCGAAGAAGACGCGCGCGAAGGCAACCGAATCGGCGCCTCCGGCCGCGACTCCTGCGCCCGCAGCCGCGACGGCTCCCGCCGCTGCGCCGGCCGCAACGCAGCCGGAGGCCCCGACCGTTGTCCAGTGGAAGGACGTCAACCCCGCCTCGAAGACGCACGGGCAGGTACTGAAAGGGATCGCGGCCGTGAACGGCGCGGTGCTCTTCGTCGCCGGCAAGGACCGCGACAAGGCGCTGGCCGTGCTCGCCGAGTTCAAGGTGTCGCGGACACCGGAGCTGAAGGCCGAGCAGTATCAGGCCGTGATCGACCGGATGGAGGAGGAGCTGGCGAAGATCGACGCAGCGAGCACGCAGGCTTCGCTGGTCTGACCGGGCAAATGTTCGTCCGCGCGGTTGCCGAAAGGCCCGAAGCGGACGAGCCAACGGTTGTCGGTGACGATGGGTGATAGCAGGAACCGTCACGTGTTCGTTTGGGGAGGACGGAAGGCGGCGTAAGCCCGAGACCGCCCGGGCGCTGGGGTGCAAGGCCCCACGCCCTCCCCGGCGGGCAGTGTGAGAAACTGAAATCGAAATCAGGAGCATGAACCATGAGCAAGAGTCTTGTTGGGAAAACTATCGTCGCTGTGTTCCTCACCGAGGACGGCGGAGAGATTCGATTCGATTTGTCTGACGGCACCAGCGTTGTCGCGCGAGCGGACGGCGACTGCTGCTCTCACTCGTGGATCGAGGCGGTTGAGATGCCGGCGCTTGGCCTGCCGGCAACAGTGATATCGTCCGAGCCGCTCGATCTCGATAAGCCGGACGTGACTAACGACGACTACGAGTGCCTGCGATTCTACGGTCACAAGATCGTCACGGACCGCGGCGAGATCGTGATCGACTACCGCAACTCCTCGAACGGATACTACGGCGGCAACTTGTCGTGGCCCGAGGATGACTACTTCTACGGCGGCGTGTTCGGGCAGAACATATCGAACGGGAAGTGGCGACAGTTGTGAAGCCGTACGTTCAACTTGTGTGGCATCTCTCGCGTTGCCTGACCTGTCTCGACGCGAATTACGACCCGGGCTCCGCTTCGTTCTGCCCGAACGGTCAGCGACTCATGCGCGAGTGTGAAATTCCCGAGATCCCGTATCCGCTGCCGGTTGAGTGTCAGCCGATGGACGCGGCGCGTGTCGATGTGGAGTTTCATCAACCGGCGCGCGGGACCGTTCAATGATTCTCGTCGAGCGGCCCCCGAACTTCGATCAGATCCTGAAGGCGTTTCCCGACGCCGATAAGCCGGGCGTGATCTTTGCCTACGGGGATTTCATCTACAACCCGAGCGGAAACGCGATCCCGGGCCCGCTATTCGCGCACGAGGCCGTTCACCAGCAGCGCCAGCAGGGCCCCGGCAAGATGTCGCCGGAGATCTGGTGGCAGCTCTACATCGAAGACAACGCGTTCCGGTACCGCGAGGAGCTGCTCGCGCACGTCGCCGAGTACAAGGCACAAACGCACGGGCTCGACCGCAACCAAAAACATAAGCTGCTGATGTCGACCGCGGCTCGACTGACAGCGCCGCTCTACAATTATGTTCCGCCTCGGTCGTTGACTCAGGCAATCTACGATCTGAAATGGGAGATCGACCGATGACTATCAAACGCGTGATGTCGCATGGTCGAGTGCCAGCTAAGATCTGGACGACCGATATCGATGAGGCGACGGAACTGCAGGTTCTGAATCTAACAACACTCCCGTTCATCCATAAACACGTGGCAGTCATGCCAGATTGTCATGTTGGTATTGGGTCAACGGTTGGAACCGTGATTCCAACAATCAAGGCGATCGTTCCGGCCGCCGTCGGAGTTGATATCGGCTGCGGCATGATGGCGCATCGGCTCAACCTCCGTGCCGATGAGCTGCCTGACTCGCTGGGCGCCGTGCGTAGCGCGATCGAAGCCGCGATCCCGCACGGGCGCACCGACAATGGCGGCCGGAACGATCGCGGGGCGTGGGGCGAGCCGCCGCCGGTAGTGGAGAAGGTGTGGGACAAGCTGTTCGCCGATGACCGCTACTTCGCTTTCCCCAAGGAGATCCTGTCGCGCGGGCAAGGCTCGCGCCAGCTTGGCACGCTCGGCACCGGCAATCATTTCATCGAGCTATGCACGGACACCGAGGGCGGCGTGTGGCTGATGCTGCACTCCGGCTCGCGGGGGATCGGCAACAAGATCGGCTCATACTTCATCGAGCGGGCGAAGGAGGAAATGGAGCGCTGGCACATCGAGCTGCCGGATCCGAACCTCGCCTATCTGCCCGAAGGCACCGACATGTTTAAAGCCTACTGGCAGGCGCTGAGCTGGGCGCAGGACTATGCCATGTGCAACCGCCAGATCATGATGGGGCTCGCGGTCGACGCGGTCGGCAAAGCGCTGGGGCGCGAGCTGCACTCGACCGAGATGGCTGTGAACTGTCACCATAACTACGTCGCTCTGGAGCATCACTATGGCCGCAACGTCTACGTCACGCGCAAGGGCGCCGTTCGTGCTCGCGAGGGCGACCTCGGGATCATACCCGGTTCAATGGGCGCCCGTTCTTTCATCGTCCGCGGCCGAGGCAATCCAGAGTCTTTCGACAGCTGCTCTCACGGAGCTGGTCGTAAGATGTCACGTGGAGCTGCTAAAGCGCAATTTACCGTCGATGATCTCTACGCCCAGACAGCGGGCGTGGAATGTCGCAAAGATTCTGGGGTCATCGACGAGATCCCGGCCGCGTACAAAGACATCCAGCAAGTGATGGACAACCAGAGCGATCTGGTTGAGATCCTCTACACACTCAAGCAGTGCGTCTGCGTGAAGGGATAAGTATGGCACTTAAGAATCAGATCGGACTCGAAGGTGACGTGACGCCGCCGGAGTTCGTGGCCGGCGCACCGCTGGAGCCTGAGACTCTTCCGCGCGTGGTGCTCGACTGGGGTTGGTTTAAGATAGAGCGCATGCGGCACCGTACGTATGGGCCCGAGACGCAGGTGCATGTTACGTTGCCGCTGCCTCGTCGCACGTGGTACAGCCTTACGCACGACAACTTCGGCACAGCGCAGCCGGCGCTCTTCGTCGCTTTTGGGATGGTGGAGTGCGCGCACACTGGGTGGCACGCGCGCGGTCAGATCATTCCGCTCGACTTCGTGGAAGATCCGGTGCCGGAGAAAGAGCTGGGATACAAGAATCCGATCAACCTCGCGAACTACTGATGCTCATCGTACGCGTCGAACTGCACAGCGCCATCACCGGCAAAGTGACCGAGATCGCCCGCGCCATCATCGCTAATGAGGGCGGCACCCCGATGCGCGGCAACTACTGGGGTATCGTAGCCCACGGCAAGACCGATGGCCCAATGATCCCGGCCGCGATCTACCAGCGCCGGAAGCACGAGACTCACATCACCAACTATCCGCGCCAGTCGAAGCACGTCTGGAATCTGGTTGCGCGCATGCTGACCGCGATGGGGTACAAGTGACCGGCTCTCACTCCATCCTCGCGCCCTCCGACTCCGCGCGGTGGCTGCGGTGTGTCGGCGCGATTCATATGTCTCGCGGGCTCCCGAACCTCGACGCCGAGTACAACGCGAGCGGTACCTGCTCGCACTGGCTTTTGGAGTGGGCGCTCAATAACCCGGCGCTCGATCTCGACACATGGCTCGGCAAAGAGCTGAAGTTCGGCACGCCGGAGTACACCTTCAAGATCGACGAGGAGCGGCTCGACCGCGTGCGTCAGACGGTGACGCAGATCAACCGCGAGCCGGGCGAGATGCTGACCGAGCACAGACTCAACACGACGCCCGTGCTCGGCGTGCCCGATCAGGAGGGCCACAGCGACATCATCAAGCTGTACCCGGAGGGCGGCGTCGTGAAAGACGAGAAACTGCTCAAGGGTGTGATCACGGTGCACGACTTCAAGGACGGGTACCTGCTCGTCAACGCGAAAGACAACACGCAGGGTATGATCTATCTCTGCGCCGCGCTGATGGAGTTCGGGCTGGTTGGCGACTACAACGCGTTCCGGTTCTGCATCCACCAGCCGAAGATCAACCACTACGACGAGTGGACCTACACGCGCGCGGAGCTGGAAGCGTTCATGGCTGCAGTGCGCCCGGTGGCGAAGATCGCGTACGACATCTACCACGGCGTCAGGGAGTTTGATCCCGAACAGCATCTGAACGCGGGAGAGGAGCAGTGCTTCTGGTGCCCGGTCCGCGGACGCTGTCCGGCTCGCGCGAAGCGCATCATCAGCATGTTCACGCCGATCGTACAGCGCCACGAGCTGGACGACAAGACGCTCTCGCTGATCCACGGCATGATCGCGGAAGTGAGGCAGGCCCTTAGCGACTACGAGACAGAGGCCCACCGCCGCGCGCTCATGGGCGCTACGATCGACGGGTTCAAGCTGGTCTACGGTAACAAGGGTAAGCGTGAGTGGTCAAACGAGGCCGCCGCGCGCGCACAGCTGGAGCTGGTGTTGCCGTCGGAGAAAGTATTCAAGCCGGCCGAGATCATTTCGCCGACCGAGGCCGAGAAACTACTCAAGAAGAGCTACGAGCCGCTCGCGGCGTACGTGACGCAGGCGCCAGCGCAGCTGCGGCTGGTGCCGATCGATCACAAGGGCGAGGCGGTGTCGCCGCTTAAGTTTGAGCCAGTGAAGGAGTCGTTAGTATGAGCGATGCTCCGGTTTCCTCAAATCCGGTGGCGCAGCTTCAAGCCATCGCTGGTGAAGGCGTCCTTGTCGTGGTTGTCAGCGCCGACGCGGTGAAGTTCGCCACCGAGCACCACGAGAGCTTCTACGACGCCGACAATGACCGTTACATGGTCAAGGTGGCGGACGAACAGACGTGGTTGGAGAGCGTTGCACGCTGCCTGAACGCGGAGCTTGGCGAGAGCGGCGAGACGCTACTTTCACAGGCGTTCGACAAGGCTATCTATGAGGCGGTCGATCAGGGCGAGGAAGGGCTCGCGGACGAAGCCGCACCACCTGCCGAGACGAAAGAGCCAGTGAAGGAGTCGTTAGTATGAGCGATGCTCCGGTTTCCTCAAATCCGATGTCATATGCTGCGGTTCATCTACTAAAGCTACTCGGCAAGAATCCCGACGAGCAGGGATATTCTGACGCCGTGGCGTGTGAGTTGGGGCGACGAGAGATCGAGCGGCTGCGCGCGGCTCTGGAGACGATAGCGGCACAGTGGTCTACCGTGCCGGGCAGCACAAAGCTGTCGGACTGCATGGCGGTCACAGCACGTCAAGCACTCCGTTACGAAGCCGCACCACCTGCCGAGACGAAAGCAGCTCTCGCTTCGTTTCAGAGCATACCTCCTAATCAGCTTTTAGACGTTCACGCCATTTGCGATGAACGAGACCGGCTAAGGGTTGATGTAAACCATCTTCGAGAGTTGCTCGCAGAAGCGGCAACTGAACTATGGCGCTTGCCGGCGTCGTCTAACGCGCTGCTGAAGCGCATCCGTAACGCCATTAAGTGAAGATGTCCCCATGTTTTACGACGATCGGCATTACTAGGAGATCGGCTAATGACAGACCGAAAGAACCTTGCGGCATACACTCCAGGCGTTGCCTCTTCGCCGTACATCTCAATCAACACGGCTGGCCCTGACGGGAGCATGGTGGAGATCACGGTACGTTCGGAGGGCACGCTCGATGGGAATTTCGGTCCGACCGCGACCATAGTGCTCAACCGCTTCCACGCCATTCAGGTGATGGAAGACGCTGTCAAAGCGATCTACGCGGACAACGGCGTCCGATCGACTTCACCGGGCGAGAATGATTGAGCTTGTAAACGCTATGAACGGGAACGAGAAGCAACGCCCGTGAACAAAATGAACAGCCGCTGGCGCAAGGGCGCCGAGCGCTACAGCCCGAAAAGAACCGTGGAGGATCGCCGCTTAGTGGGCGACCGCTACGAGACCGATGCACCGACCGAGGTGCGCTATATCGAGCGCAAACACTCGCCACAGGGGTGGCGAAACGGCGCGCGAGTAACCAAGAGGAACCCATGACCGAAGTCAACACTGTCCAACGCCAGATTATCTTTAACAACGTGCTCCTGAATCGAGCCTCGATCACGACACCGTTGCAGGACAAGAAAGGCGAGATTGATCCCAAGACCGGGAAAGTGAAGTCGAAGTATCGCGTACACGTGCTCTTCCCGCAGACGCACCCGCAGTTCAACGAGCTGCAGGCACTGATCCGTTCGGTAGCGCTCGCGGGCTGGAAAGACCAGACGCAGGCGGTGCTGGAGCAGATCAAGACAAATAATCAGCGCTTCTGCATGCAGCGCGGCGAGCTGTACTACCCGTCTGAGCCCGCGTACAAGGGCATGATCTACATCAGCGCGGGCAACAAGGACCAGCCGACGATCGTGGCGACCGAGAACGGCATCAACATCGCCAACCGCGGGACACCGGCCATCCTGACGCCGTCCCATCCGAAGTGGCCGTACAGCGGATGTAAGGTGAACGCTCACCTTGAGTTCTACACGTACGACTATAACGGCAAGGGGCTGGGGTGCAGCGTGCTCGGGCTTCAGTTCTTCGAGCATGGCGAGCGCCTCCGCGGCGCGAGCGTGTCGAGCGGAGCTGAGTTCGGCATCGTCCCGGCGCAGGCCGACGGCGCTCCGCCGTCACAGCCGGCGACTGGCGGTGCGGGTCTGATCTAGTTCCGATAAAGGGGTGGGAGCGGGTTCGAATCCCGCAGAGTACGGCGTAATCCGTATGATGGTGTAACGGCAGCATTCCCCCGCTTTCTTCAGGAGGTAGTCGTGTATCCTTTCGAGGAATTCCCCAAGATCCCGCGCCTCAAGCGCGAGGTCGTGATCACCGAGAAGGTCGACGGGACCAACGCGCAGGTCGCGTGGTACGTGCCCGAGGTCGAGGATTCGCTGGAGAACGCGAAGTCTGACCCGTACTGTCTGGGTGTGTTCCCAGGCCCAAGCGACGGCGACAGCGCGATGGCGCTCTACGCCGGCAGCCGCACGCGCTGGCTCGACGCCAGCTCGAAGGGCGACAACTTCGGGTTCGCCAAGTGGGTGCTCGCGAACGTCGAGGAGCTGCGCAAGCTGGGCCCCGGCCGGCACTTCGGTGAGTGGTACGGGCTCGGCATCCAGCGCAACTACGGGCTGCAGGAGAAGCGGTTCGCGCTCTTTAACGTCGGCCGCTGGACCGCGGAGACGAAGCCCGCGTGCTGCGATGTGGTGCCGATCCTCTCGCGCGGCGAAGATGTGAGCGTCGACATCGCGATGGGTTACCTGCGAGAGCACGGCAGCTTCATCGCACCCGGGTTTATGAATCCCGAGGGCGTCGTCGTATTCCACTCCGCTAGCCGGCAGATGTACAAGCTGACGTTCAAGGACGACGGCGGCAAGTGGAGGGGCGCATGACCGAAGCAACACAGCCGTGGGCCGGCTTACATTATATGCCCGTGCGCGGTCTCGTCGACCGGCGCATCTCGCGGTACCTGCGCACGCAACGCAAGAACATGCGCCGCTTCTTCGCGGAGCGCGGCCTGTTCGATGAGCTGGAGCAGATGGAACGCATCAGGAAGTCGCGTCAGGGAATGGTAGCCAAGAACGAGATGTTCAAAGAGGTGTTAGATTCGTATGCCAAACTCGTTAATCAGTCCTCGGAGCAGAAACTGGGAGAGGCGCCGCAGCCTATTCCCGAAGCCGCACCTGTGGAAGATGCCGTCGGGGTTCTGGCTATGCCGGATGAAGGACGACAGGGGCCCGACGGGTCACGGCCGGACGATGGAGCTAGCGTATCACGAGTGGCAGATGAAGGTTCTGGATCAGAGCCTGTGATCGAAGAGTGACCCTCGCCGAGCACATTCCTCCGTACGACATCGCGGCCGTGTCGCGATGTCTGTTTATTGATACCGAGACTCGGAGCCGCGTCGACATCAGTGACGGCACGGACCTGTACACGAGAGCAGCCGAGTGCCTTATCGTCACGTACGCGTTCGAGACCGGACCGGCGAAGATCTGGGAGCCGTGGAAAGACCCTATCGCGCCGGACGATCTCTGGGCCGCCCTCCACGATCCTAATGTCACTTTAGTCGCTCATAATAGCTCTTTCGATCGACTAGTGATGCTTCGGGCGCTCAACATCGACATCCCGGTCGAGCGCTGGGAATGTACGATGGCGAGGGCCTGTGCTCATGGATTTCCCGGCTCGCTTGAGGCGCTGGGACAGGTGTGTGGGCTGCCGCCGGATAAGCAGAAGCTGGTCGAGGACGGCAAGCTGATCGACACGTTCTGTGTGCCGCAAAGAGCAACGGATCGATTCATCGAACCTTGGGAGATGCCAAATGAGTGGGCGAGATTTTGCAACTACGCGCTCCGTGACACCGAAGCGCTTCGAGCCATCTACAACGCCCTCCCTGCTCATAACTATCAAGGGGACAACCTACGATCTTGGCGTCTCGACCAACTGGTCAACGAGAGAGGTTTTGGATTTGATCGATCGCTTGCTGAAGCAGCGGTATCCTTTCTCGCCGACGCCAAGACGGCGAGTGACGTGGTCATGTCAGCCAACTCACAGGGGCGGGTCCACGCCGCAACTCAGCGTAATCGTCTCCTGAGATATCTTCGCGAGCATTGCAACATCGACATCGAATCGCTCCGCGCGAGCGAAGTGAGGGACTGGCTTGAGTCAGATGACTTGGACCCGATTGCGCGCACTCTTCTCGAACAGCGGCTCGAAGCTGGAAAAAGTGCTGCTAGTAAATTCAAGCGGGGGCTTGTGCTGGTTGGACCCCAAGACCGCATCCGACACAGCGTCCGTTGGTCAGGTGCGGGCCGTACAGGTCGTCACGCGCATCGCGGGTTCCAGCCGGGTAACATGGCACGTCCGGCTCTGTCGGTCAGGCGGCCTGAGGGACACGAGCACGCGGGTCAGATTGAACTGGCCCCGGTTAAGGCAAGCTATATCGATGATGTCATCATACCCGGCATCTACAGCAAGCAGGCACTGAACGAGCCGCTGATCTACGGCGGCCCGAACGAGGCGTGCGCGCTTGCTGTGCGACACGCAATTGTCGCCGCGCCCGGCAATGAAATTCTCGCGGGCGACTTCAAAAATATCGAGTCGGTGATTACGGCATGGGTCGCGGGAGAGGCGCTTCAGATCAGCGCGTTCCAGTCATCGTTCGAGAACCCGAAAGACAAGTCGAAGGACGTCTACTGCATCCTCGCCGGCAAGATCCTCGGCAAACCACCGACCGAGGTGACCGACACCGAGCGCCAGATGGGCAAGGTGATGATACTCGCGTTCGGGTTTGGCGGGGGCGTGAGCGCGCTCGTCAACATGGCGCTCGCGTATCAGCTCGACCTGACGCCGCTGCCCGCGCTCATCTTCCCGACCGCGACCGCGGAGCAGATGGCGAAGGCCGACAAGGCGTGGAGGCGCGCGTTCCTCATGGGTGAAGATTTTGAATTACAGCGTGACGTGTACATGGCCTGTGACGTGCTGAAGCAGGCATACCGTACCGCCAACAGCGCTATCGATCAGCTCCGCAAGGACATCGACATCGCGACCAAAAACGCGGTCGCACACCCGATGGCGAATGTGTTCACTGTCGGGCGCTGCAAGATCTGGTGCACGGGCTCGTTCTTAGTGATCGAGCTGCCGAGCGGGCGCCGACTGCTGTACGCCGTGCCGCGGCTCCAGACTGAAGAGATCAAAGATCCTGAAGGAGGCAAGCCGTGGACGTCGAGCTACATTACGTATGCGACTGCGCGTGGCAAGAGCTGGCATCGGGAGCGAGCATGGAGCGGGCTCTTCGTCGAAAACATCGTGCAGGCGATTGCGAACGATGTCTTGCGTGCGGCGATGTTGCGGGTGCACATGGATACGTTGACGGTTGCGCCGGTTGCGAGGTACTTAAACGACTTGCCGCGCGGATCGAGAACTGCGATTTCCCTCCACGTCCACGACGAGATCTGTCTGGACGTGCCGAAGGGCAGCTACCCGAAGGAGAGGTTTCTGCGAGTACTGACGGAGCGCCCGAAATGGGGTCTTGATCTGCCCATCGCTGCCGATATTTGGGTCTGCGGACGCTATGGAAAACGTTAGACCGCCGCTTCGAATTCTGGTGTGCGGAGGCCGCGACTTCACGGACGTCGAGCTGTTATATCGAACGCTCGACGAGATTGCGATCATTCATGGGATTGCGCGCGTTGTAACAGGATTAGCGGCTGGCACAGACTTAGCAGCAGACGGTTGGGCAGAGTGGAGGAAGATCTCGCGCGGCGGCTACAAGATCCGACGACCGCATGAAGATGGTTACCAGCGCAATCAACGGATGTTGGATTCAGAGCCAATCGACTTAGTGGTGGCGTTTCCGGGTGGGAACGGCACAGCAGATATGGTGCGCCGAGCGCAGCGCGCTGGAATTCCAGTTAAAGAGGTGAAAGCATGAGCAAGTTAACCGATAAAGCTTTTGACAAACAGCACGCAGCTATCGGCGCGCTGTTAGATGCCGCAGACGCAGTTCGATCGCACGACGGCGAAGACATAGATGTATCGATCGATCTCGAAGAGGCCTTGATTGAAGCAGCGTTTGATTTGACCGATGCCGCAATCGCTGTAAGTGTTGCAATTGAGACAGAAGAAAAGTCCAAGCCTAAGAAAACGAAGACGAAGGTGAAGTGATGGAAAAGACAGTCTACAAAACCGTCGCGCAGGTTGAAACCATCACGGTCCTGCCGCGGACGTTGGAAATTGTGCCGGAACAGATGAAGTTGCCCGGCGCCGACGCAACGATGTACGTGGTCTATGGCAAGGACGCGGCCGACCGCAAAGTATGGTGCGCCACCTTCATCGACGAAGACGAAGCGGGCGCTTGGGTTCACGGGAGCAAGACCTTCGGTAGGCCTGTTCGCGGTGCCGTGATGGCTGGGCAGGAAATTAAAGCCGAGAAAGGCGCGGAGATGTCAGATGACGCGACGAGCGTGGCGATCGGAGACGAAAGTTCGGGACCGGCTGGTAAGCCGAGTTGAGGCAATAGGCGGCGCATGCGAGATCTTCCGAAGCGGAATCCGCGGGGAACCCGACGTGCTGGCATCGTTCCAGTGGGGCTACCATTGTCTGGTGGAGACCAAGTGGGCGCCCGGCGTGCCGCCAGAGCCTCACCAGCTGAGGCGGCATCTCTATTGGCGTCAGCATGGCTTCGACGTGTGGGTCGCAAGCGATGACCGAGAGATCGAGTGGATCATTGAGTACGCCGTTCGTGCCGCGCCCTTATCAGACGATCGGCGCGCAATATTTGATCGATCACCCACGGTGCATGTTGGTGGCAGACCCCGGGCTGGGGAAGACAGGAACGACTTTACTGGCGCTGGACCTATTGAAGATGGTCGGCTCGAATTTCTTTCCCGCCCTCGTGCTCGCGCCAAAACGCGTGTGCGACGTCGTCTGGACCGGTGAGCAACAGAAATGGTCTTCGTTCAAAGATCTGTCGATCATCAAAGTGCTCGGCGAGCGCGAGCAGAGATTGCACGCGTTGCGGCAATCAGTTGCGGATATTTATCTTTGTAACTATGAGAATGCGGAATGGCTCACCTCCATTTGGCCGCAAGAGAAGTGGCCATTCAAGATTGTCGCAGCAGATGAAAGTTCACGGCTCAAATCGTTCCGGCTCAACAAGGGCGGGAAGAGAGCGAGCGCGCTCTCAAATATCGCGCGCCATACAGGCAGGTGGTGGAACCTCACTGGAACGCCGTCCCCGGATGGGCTCTGGGATCTGTGGGGCCAGCTATGGTTTGTGGATTTTGGAGAGCGTCTCAAGTACAAATACGAAGCCTTCTTCGAGGCGTATTGCATGGAGAACCGATACACCCGAAAGAAATCCCTGCAGCTCGGCGCCGCAGACACGATAGCGGAGCAGGTTAAGGACGTGGTTATCGCGTTCCGCGCCGAGGATCACCTCGACATTACGAAACCGCAGGAGTTAGCAGTCGAGTTTGAGATGAACCCCGCCGCGTGGGCTCAGTATAAGGACATGGAGCGCCACTTTTGGATGGAGGTGGACGACAAGCAGATCGAGGCCGGCACCGCCGCGATCAAGGCGTACAAGCTCCTGCAGCTCTGCGCGGGCTCAGTGTACGACGACCAGAGCATGCCACACGCGGTGCACGACGACCGGCTGGAGGCGTTGGATGATGTGCTGGAGCAGATCGGGCACCAGCAGCTGCTGCTCAGCTACTACTGGAAATTCGACGTGCCGCGGATCATGGGTTACCTGCAGAAGCGCCGGATTCCCGCGCGGATCTACAGCGGCCAGAAAGATGAGGACGATTGGAACAACGAAAAGTTTCGCGTGATGCTACTGCAGGAGCAGAACGCGCACGGCCTGAACCTACACCTGCATTGCCGTGACATCATGCACTACACCTACGTCTACAACGCGGAGTGGTGGAGGCAGATGATCGAACGGGTAGGCCCGGCGCGGCAGGCGCAGCTGGGTAAGAAAGCTGCTGTGCGCGTGTGGTACGCGAAGGCGCGCGGGACTATAGAGAATGAGGTTACCGATAGTAACTTCAAAAAGATCAGCATTGAGGAAGCATTCAAGCGCGCTCGCGCGCAGAGGTACGTATGAGTGACCCGATTCATTTGCTCATTGTTGATGACTCCAACGACCTTTTCTTCTATGCGTTTGTCGGATTAACAATCTTTGTTGGCCTGCTGGGGCTTATTTGGCCCGCGATCATCATTGCCAAGCGGTTAAGAAGAGACAAATAAGGTTGCGAACATTGTACTTGACTAAGCACAGATATAGCAGTGATTGCAATATACTCCGCGAGGAATTCAAATGACCGGACCCCGAATACTAGTAGCCGACATCGAAACCAGCCCCTTGGAGCTGTACGGCTGGAAACTGTTCGATGAGAACTTCAATCTCGAACAGATCAAGACCGACTGGACGATCCTGTCGTTCTCTGCCAAGTGGGTTGGCGAGAAAAAGATCATCTACATGGACACGGGCGGCCGCGGCGTCGACAAGGTCCGCGACGACCGGATCCTGATGCAGCCGCTGTGGGATCTGCTCAACGAAGCGGATATAGTGGTAGCGCAGAACGGGAAAAAGTTCGACGTTCGTAAGATCCGTGCGCGATTGATCGCTCACGGGTTCCCGCCCCCGAGCCCGTTCCGGGTCGTCGACACGATGCTGGTCGCGCGCAAATATTTTGCGTTCACAAGCCAGAAGCTCGCCTACACGTCGAAGCTGCTGGCGAAGAACTACAAGAAAGACGAGCACAAAGAGTTTCCCGGGTTCGAGCTGTGGGCCGAGGTGCTGAAGGATAACCCGAAAGCGTGGGCCGTGATGAAGCGCTACAACAAGCGCGACATCCTCGCCACCGAAGAGGTCTATCTGACGACGCGCGCGTGGGACGACCAGCACCCGAACCTCGGCACCTTCAGCGCCGCCGAGCAGCACATCTGCCCGCACTGCGGCAGCGAGAACGTGATCGGCCGCAACGGCTGGCGCGAGGTGAAGCAGCAAGGCGTCTACAAGCGGTACCAGTGCAAAGACTGCAAGGGCTGGAGCCGCGGTAAGATCATGCAGAACCCGATCGAGAAACGTCGTACGCAGCTAGCGTATTAGGAGAAACCGTGACACAGACCAAACTCGGATCAATCGCTGAAGCGTGGGCGAATATCGCTGTAGGCTTCGGCGTTAATTTTACAGCAAACATGCTGATCTTACCGTTGTTCGGGTTTCATAGCCTGACACTAAAGAATAACTTCATTATCGGGATGTTATATACAGTGATTTCGCTGGCCCGCAGTTATATATTGCGGCGCTGGTTCAATGGGCTCAAGTTCGGGAACCGATCATGAGCACGCTATTCGGTGACGATTACGAGGGCCGCAAGGCGGTCCCGATCTTCGAGGGCGTCGTGATGTATTTCCCGAAGGCGCTCGGGGCGGTGGCCGAGGTGAGCCACGCCGGCAACCAGCAGCACAACCCCGGAGAGCCGCTGCACTGGGCCCGGGGCAAGAGCACGGACCAGTACAACACTGCGCTCCGCCACATGATGGACCACCGCATGGGCGGCGGCCGGCACCCGGTGTTCAGTCCGCAGAACAACGGCTGGATCCCCGAGCCGCGCGATAAAGACGGCGTGCGCCACCTCGCGAAGGCCGCGTGGCGCGTGCTCGCGGCTCTGGAGCTGGCGATTGAGGAGGAAGAGCTGGCGGCGCGCCAGAGCAGCGAGCCGGTGCCGTCGCCATGTAACAGCGATGACATCGTTTCTTCAGAGTGTTCCTGCGGCGCCGTTCCGTTCCATTATCACCGAGGTGATATTCCGCCGAACATAGTAGCTAACGGTAAGACTCACTCAGAGGCACGCTGTGTTTGAGAAACTGGTCGAGATGCTCGCCCAGTTCGGCGAGCTGTTCAAGTTCTGGGAGGTGGTGCACCCGTACGAAGGCGGGCTCGTGCTGCGTCTCGGCATCTACAACCGCGACCTGAAAGCCGGATTCAACTGGGTGATACCGTTTGGAGTCGAGCACACAATCACTGAGTACACGGTCCCGCGCACGTCACGGACCCACTCGATGTCGACCACGACCAAGGACGCGCGCACGGTCGGGTTCGAGGCAGTGATCACGTGGCGCATCAACGACCTGAAAAAGTCGTTGCTGGAAGTCAGTTCGCTGAAGGACGCGCTTCAGGACTGCTGCATGGGCGTGATCGGGACGGAGCTGAGCGAGTCGAGCTGGGACGACATCGTCCACGGCAAGACGATTGACTCGTTAACCAGCTCGTGTCGGAAGCAGGGATGGAAGTGGGGAGTGGAAGTGATCCGGGTGCAGCTCACGGGCGTCGTAGCGGCGAAGAACATTCGCCTGCTGCAGGACCAGTACTCTGAAGGGATGACCGTGACAACGCACGGGTCGGGCGCTTAACATAAGCGTGGAAGGTTGACGTTTGACCGCCGATTTGCTATGTTCGCGTTGAGGTGAGGAAGCCAAGTTCGGGGCGCCTTCGGGCGCCCTCCTTTTTCTAGGAGATAACCGTGACACCGCTCGATGCAATCGTGATGCTGGCGTTTCAGTCGATGAACCTGCAAGACACTCACGAGCAGGCGACGGTCGTGGTCTGTGCCGAGGAATGCCGCGCGCTGCCCGCGAGCCGCCAGAACGAAGGCAACTTCCGGCTATATGTGCAACTCAAGCCGGGTGAGCGCATCGCCGCGATTGTCCATACGCATCCCTCATCTAACGTGATGTGGGACGAATCCGAGAAATTCTCCCCGGACGACAAGCAGATGGCCGACTCGATGCACGTGCCATCCTACGTCTATTTCGCGAAGCTCAATCAGGTGCGTGTCTACGAGCCGAAGGTCGGCGAGCGCGTCATCGACTAGAGCATCTCCACTGGGCCGGCGACTTCGCCGTCCTGCGCTTCCTGAAAAACGTCCGGTACTCCATGCAGGTAGATATTCAGAATGATAGCGCCGTCACCAAGCGCCGCTATCTCGTGTGGCTGATCGTCCGCGATGTTGAATGGCGGATCGCCCGCGCGCAACGTCTGTCCGCGGAGGGTGACCGCTCCCTGTAGCACGATTACGTTGTGCTGCATATCATGACGCGCGTGGGAGTGCATGCGTAACCCCTCACCGCGACCGAACACGTACCGCACACCGAAGAGATCGCCGGCCCGATAGAATGTGGATGTGCCCATGTCAGGTATAGTAGAACACGACTGCGCCGGTCTGACCCGAGCCGCCATTAAAGGCAGATCCGAGACCGCCAGCTCCATACGGAGAACCGTCTCCAGAGACCGTACCGTTTATTCCAGCTCCGCCGCGGTTGTTATTCTGGTTACCGTTGACAGCAGTCGTCCCGGCGTTGCCGGCAGTGTTGGCTGCGTTACCCCCGGTTCCGGCCGCGCCACCCGCGCCACCCGGGCCAGCGCCCACATTCGGAGCGCCGTGACCGCCGTTCGTAGTCATGGCCGTGAAGCCGGTGACCGTGCCAGCCGTAACACTGGACGCGACGCCGGTACCGCCCGAACCACCGCCGTTGGCAATGATGCCTGCGCCGCCCGCGCCGACAGAGTAGTTGAACGTGCTGCCCGCGCCTCCGAGTGCCGCAACCGAGTATGTCGAACGTCCAGAGCTACCGGATCCTCCGCCGGGTCCAGCTGTACCAAAGCATACGCTGCCAGATCTGCCACCACCTCCGCCGCCAGCCGCCCATACTTCGATCGTGACATTAGCCGCGCCAGATGGAATAGTCTCAGTACCGGAGCCGCTCGTGTAGGTGTGCAGCACTGGCGTGAACGTACACGAGATTGTGCCGTTCGCGACGACGGGTGATCCGGTGTTGGATGTGCTCAGCTGGTAGGTGCCGTTTACCGGACCACCGCCCGGCGTGCTACCGATCTGCAGGCCGCCAGAGGTGATGTTAGTCCAGACACCCGCAGCCGCGGAGAACGTGCCAGTGCCCCCGGTCTTCGTAACATTGATCCAGTAGCTGTTGCCAATTCCGGTCACCGGGGGCGTGTACCACGACGACGGCGACGCGGACGCGCCGGAGCCGGTGAGCGTGGTAGTGCCGTCACCATTGAATGTAACCGTGGAACAGACAATTGTCTGCCCGAGCACTTGCTGCGTGACGTTATTAGTCGGCGCGAACGCATCCCCGCGCCACAGCGGCGTGTAGTAGACCTGACCGTCGCACTTGATCGACAGCCATCCGGTTGGCGCGCTGGTGGCGATGCCGGGCTTGTTGGTAGCGGTAAACGTTGCGGTCTGCGCGCCCGTGGTCGCGGAGTTGTCGATCTCCAGCGTCAGACCGCCCGGCACAGGCCCAATGACCTTAAGGCACGCACCACCCGGCTGCTCGGCGTTCAGCGTGAGCGCGTTTCCTGTTCCGCCCGCGCCGTTCGCTACCGTCACCTCGTTGAAGGCGTTCAGCTTGAACCCGACGGCTTGTGTCTGAGAGGAACCGAAAGTGGAGAGCGACGCTTGAAAGTTATCGTATGGGCCGCGGATCAGCGTTCCGACGGAATTGAACAGCTGCACGCGATAGATGACAGACGGGTCGAGATAGATCGGCGGAAAACTGCCGGTCAGGTCTGACGCGACCTGATTAGTCGAGAACGCGATCGCCAGATTCTGATCTTGATAGACGGTCGCCGGGGTGTTGGTCCCTGTGAGCGTGAATTGCCAGTAGGAACCCATAAGAGCTGGACCGAGATTCATTCTCGGTTCTCTCATCGGTACTCCGCTGACTAAGCGACCGTTGACCGCGAACGCCACGTTATTGCCACAGCGGGATGTAGTAAGTGCTTCCGTCGCACTGAATCGGAAGCCACTTGGTAGGCGCGGTTGTGCCGCTCCCGGGCTTGTTGGTGGCGGAGAAGGTCGCGGTCTGCGCTCCCGAGGTCACTGTGGAGTTCGCGATAATCGCCGCATTGCCCGCGGCCGAGCCATTGAGCACGGCCGATTTCCCGCCGGCTACCGGATTGACCGTGAGCGTGACACCCGCGCCGCCCTGCTGGGGTGCGTTGATCGTCACCTCGCCCTGCGCGTTGATCGTGATCGGGCCGTTGCCGGTCGCGGGGAGCGCGGGTACGACCGCGGGCGTGTCCTCAAGCAGCGCGCCCTGCGCGTTATAGAGCTGGACCCGGTAGACGATCGACGGACTCAGATAAATCGGCCCGTACTGACCCTGTCCGTTGCCGGTGACGATATAGAGCCCGGGCGTGCCGTTGAACGTCTGCGTCGGGAACGGCGTTACGAGCCCGGCGTCCTGATACACGGGCGCGGGCGTCGTTGTCCCCGAGACGTAGAAGTTGTAGAAGCCGTTCGGGATCGTTGCGCCGTTGAAGAGCGGCACGATTACTGGATCGTAGAACAGCTGCCCGGTAGGCTGCGCCATTAGAAAGGTACCTCTTCAGTCGGTCGAGCGTTTCGTTCTTGTCGCACCGACTCTAGCCGCTCTGCTGCTGAAAGGAGGTGAGGTCGGAGAGTTTTCGCAGCAGCCGCGCTCGCTTTGCTTGGACCGGCTGTGTTGGCGCCTTCGCCTTTCCCT
>Ga0210408_10002255_pt1 | contig 19062 bp, 13 predicted proteins | sample IncBWH4MmetaG_FD_155471 | JGI IMG/M metagenome (GOLD analysis project Ga0210408, IMG submission 155471) | Forest soil microbial communities from Barre Woods Harvard Forest LTER site, Petersham, Massachusetts, United States - Inc-BW-H-4-M | ecosystem: Environmental > Terrestrial > Soil >...
CTGCTCAGTGGCTACCCAAAACTCCGGCTGCGCCGCTTTTTCTTTATTTCCGAACACCCGCTATCCTATTCAAAACCAACCACTCCTCGCAAAACATTTCACCGGAAAGTTGGCAGTTTTTCAACAGACTGCTAGGCTCCATTTTACCGCCTCTGCGTTTTTTTGGAGTTTGGCGCTTGATGCTTTCCTGGAGTTTGGAGTTTGGTGTTTGGAGTTTGCTCCCGCCATCCCTTTCCACTTCGTTGTGCCAAATTACACTTCCCCGCCTGACCAATCCTCACCAATCCCGACCAATCCTGAGTTCGAAATATTTTTTGTGGACTTTGGACCTTGGCCTTTGGACCCGAGGTCGCCAGAAACCATCCGAACCGATCCGAGGCAATCCGAACTTTAAAATATTTTTCTTCTTTGAGGCTTTCCTGGTGTTTGGAGGTTGGTCTTTGGTGTTTATTTCGTGCCCGACCGCGGGTAACCGCGCCAAACCGTGCCAAACCGCGGCTAACCGCGACTAACTTCGACCATCCCCCCTCCGCGTCGACTGTAGACCGTGAACCGTGGACTGTGGACCTGTGGACCTGTGGACTTTGGACTTTGGACTTTGGACTTTGGACCTTGGACTTTGGACCGTGTCCCTTAGTCAACCCAGGTCCTTGGCAAACGCTTCCATGAAATCGGCCCGTTCATAACCCTTGGCCCGCTCCTCATTGATGCGCAAGTTGCGCGGGCGCACCCCAAAGCGCCGGAGCTGACGGGCCAGCCAGATCTCGTTGATTGCTTTGGCCGAGCCATTGTTCGGCACCGGCCCAGCCGATGACCACGGACGCTCAGGGATGGCGCACAGCCCGTCCACCAGCGCGTACGAGAAAAGCTGCTCGGCATTGCTCTGGGCGAAGATCTGGCGGATGTCGGCCAGGAGGGTGAGGCCGAGGTCCGGGGCGGGCGGGGGTTCGGCGGTGAACTGCTTGAAGGCGGCCAGGGCGCGGGCTGGCCAGTCGCCGCCGGCGAGCTGGGCGACGGCGAAGAGCGGGCGCCAGTTATCGGCCAGGCGGTTGTAAACGCCCGGGGGCATGGTGGGTTTGCAAGCTTTGAGGGCTTCGAGGTTGTCCTTGGCCCACCGGGCGAGTTTGCGGCCGAGGGTGGTTTCCAGTTCGACATGGAGCGGGTCGAAGGGTTCGGCAATCTCGCCCGGGTTGGCTTTGCGCATGAGGATTTCGATGGAACGGTCGCGCAGAGTCGAGGGCAACGGGCCCAGGCTGGCCAGAACGGCGGCGGCGAAGGCGTTGAAACCGCGGATGATATCGCCGGCGCAACGGTAGGTGCGGGCGCCGCGTTTGTGGCCGGCGTTGAGCAGGCCGCGGTGTTTCTCCGATTGGGGGAGGTAGGTGTCGAGTTCATCCAGCAGCAAGGTGACGCGGCGCTTGTGTACCAGGCGGTAGATGACGGGGAGGCTGACGCTTTCGGTGCGCAGCGCCCGGGGCACCAGGAGGGTGAGGATGTCCAGGGCGGTGGTTTTGCCGGAGCCGGGTTTGAGCGAGTAAAGGCTGAGCCGGGGCACGATGTGAAAGGCTTCGAGGACATGGGGCAGATGAACCCAAAAGGCCATGGCGTCGGCGCCGCCAGGGGGCAGGGCCAGGCGGCGGGAGAACAGGTCGGAGAGCTCGGTGAGGAGCTGGGCGCCGTTGACCGGTTCGGGCCAGGGCTCGATATCGGGGAAATCAAGGACCTCGTCCTGCACGCGGAGTTCGGCGCGGCATTGGGCAACGGCGGCGTCGAGGACCCGGACGCGGAGGTGGAGGCGTTTGGCTTCGGCGAGGCGGACCCGGTCGTATTCGACGGGGGAGAGGCGGGCGAGACGGGTGAAATCGGGATTTTCGATTTTTGAGCTTTGATTTTCGATTGGTGGCGGAGGTGCGGGGGCCGTGGCTTGGGCGGGCTCCGGATCTTTAACAGGAGGCAACGAAGGGGTGCCGGAAGTTGAAGGTTGAAGGTTGCAAGTTGCAGGTTCACCCGTTTCGGCGATTGCAGGTTGAAGGATGGGCGGCGTGTTTTGGGTGGCCGAATTCCCCTCAAAATCCCTCCCCTCAGTTCCCTCTGTTACCTCCTGTTGAAATTCCGGCGGGGACAAGGTGGGCGAGGGCAGCGGCCAGGTGACGCCGGGGGTGCGCTCCGCAATCATCCAGAGGTAAAGGGACCGGTGCAGAGGGTGGAAGTTCGGATTGAGGTCGAAGTAGCTGGGCAGACGGGAGATGGCGTCCTCAAGGAGGGCGGCGTTTTCCGGGCGGGCGAGGGTTTCGATTTCCATGAGGGCCTTGAGCAGAGGGGCACCCAAAGTATCGGTGGCGCTGAACTGAGCGGCCGCAGCAGCACAGAAGCGTTCGTAGTTGTGTTCGGAGTTCAGCAGGACGGTGGCTTCCCGGGGCAGGGAGTCCACAAAGCCTTCCAGGAAACGAGCGAGGAAAGAGCGGTTGACTTTGGCGATGATGTTGGGGTCGGTGAAGAATTGAAGGCGAGTATTGAGCGAATTCATAGGATGAACATTGAATTAGTGGATAAATCGATGATGGATAAATGTATGGGGGCCACAGGCAGCGAAGCGGGCGCAGCAGAGAGCGCGGAGGTGGAGCTCCGGCTACGAACTTGGCTGTCGGGCAGCCGGCACAATTTGGCGATCATCTGGTGCTTTTGCCTGCCGAGGGCCTGCGGCACGCGGTCACTCTGGGGCGGTCTGTTTTAGACTTGGCCACCACATGGAAAGGCCGAGGATAGATGAAGCAAGCGCGCGGCCACGTTAGTATATCTTATTTGATATTTTGCCAGCTTATGGGGAAAACGAGGGATTGGCCGGAAATACCGGGCTGAGGGCCCAGGCGGGCGTGGAGGGGGAACGGCGGGAGAGAAGGTGGCGGTGTCCAATTTTTGGAATGGTGTGACAGCGATGCGCACCGGGACGGTGCCCATGAGGGCCAGCGCATCGACGCCGTTCTTACCGAATCTGCAGTTCGAGCCACGGGCCTACCTTGCCAGCCCACATTCGACCGTGCTCGCGCAAGCCCTTGCCACTGAGATGGACTCCCTGTCCATTCTTCTCGCGCGTGTCGCCGGTCAATATGTCCGTATCCGGTCCTTGGAGGGCTGCGCCGGAATCCCAAAGGGCCTTCTGTGCCGCACGCAGGTCGGGCGATCCTGTATCGGTCGGATTGTGATAACTTACCTGCGCCACAAACCACGGGGTATCCCAGCCGATTTGCTTGCACGACTCTCGGATCAGTTGTTCCAAATACTGCCGGTAAAGATTCCCTGGCAACGTGCATTCGGGCTTCGCCTGCCGGGCATCTGATTCGCCCTGGTGCCAGAGAACTGCGCGGAAGCCATGAGGGCCAAATTGCTTCATGCGGCTGACAAAATCCGTGAAGATTTTGCCCTTGGCTGCCCATTGTCCGGGGCCGATAACCACAACGTTGCGTGTATAATAAGGGGGGCAGCCGCCACTCTCTCACGAGTTGGGACAGACAGAACCGGCTGCCTCCGTTGGCAATGCTCTGGTTCGCCAGTTCCTGTGTCATGGCTGCCAGACCAGTCCACGGTTCCAACTGCTTCATGTGTCGAACTTTGAAACTGCTTGCCTTGCAAGCCAGGTGAACAATAAGCGGTCATCGAACGAAGCGGTACAGTCGTAGTTGTATTCAAACCGATCGATAAGGTGGCTCTTCGATGGCGGCAGAAACTTTGGGGTGCCAGGACTTATGCTGCGCCTTATTGAGCCAACCTCCTCACCATTGGCACAGAGAAGACAGTCGCGTCTCAATCCGTAGTCCACAGCCCCAAGCTCTTTGCCGTTCTCGTCTGCCACAACCAATCGTCCGATCACTGAAAAGCGGGCCCAGCGTGCCAGGCCTCTCCGCTCTCCATCCCGCGAAAAGAACTCCACGTCCGGGTAAGTCGGCCCCGCGACTGCAGCGATGCCGTCTGCTTCTTGGAATAGGAGCCGGTACCCGACTACACTTCGGAAGCGCTTAAGCCAATCAACACCGAAAAGCGGGGCTACGATAATAGCCAAGTCAACTGTAAGTGTACACGCCCCGTCAGACGAAGTGACCTCCAAAACCCTGCCTTCGTAAGCGGGTGTTCGACTAATGATTAAGCTCCGTGACTTCACTGATTAACAATGCGCGTAAATGGCGCGCCGCCAATGACACGCGACATGTAGGAGAAACGCAATCGGCGCGTCCACTGTATGCGCGTAAGTTAGTCGCGTCGCTGTTCGACGAACCCATAGGCAAAACTCTCTTTCTTATCATAAGGAGCGCGGCGATGCCGGTCAACATGGTGAGCAACCTCATGCACAAGAACATCATTAAGGTAGAGGTCGCGGATGGAGTCGAGGTTATGTCGCCCCAAGTCGAACGGGTGGGCGCAGAGGAAAACGCACGAGCGCCAGTAAAAGCCGTAGCAGGCGAGTTTGCTGTTCCACGATCGTTCTTGCTTGCGTCGCCCGGCCAGCAGGAAAACCGCACGCAGCCCGGCAATGTGAGTCGGAGGCATCTGTGACAACCGGTGCGCGGCCTGATCGCAGCTGCATGGATGAACGAAGCCCTCCAACGGGCCAAGTGTAACAACATGTGGAAACGAGGGCGACTTGGGCAATCGGTCGTCGAATCGCTTGTGGGCAGTGACGGCTTCGGCAAAGAACGGGTCATAAATAGCCCAATGCGTAAACTTGGACTCGCTGTAGGCATTGGTGCGCGCGACAAGATTCTTCGGTTAAGCAGCAAGGGCCAGGCAATCATTGCGTGCGGCGTGGGTATTCAGTCGTATTTTCCAGAAATCATCGAGTCGGCGGCTGGCGCTGATGCAGCGCAGAGCCAGGATGTTTTGCGCCCCGGGCACGCCCCAGAACATGCCCGACTGTTTGCAGCGAGCACCGATGATCGTCTTGCAGCCAGCTTCGATGACCCCCGAGCCGATAAAGAAACCTCGGCTGCGGAAGGTGCCATATTGCATGCGCTCCACGTTGCGGATGAAGTAACCCAGTTCTTTTTCCACCGCTTCGGCTCGGGCGGTATCCGCACATTCCTTGCGTGTGGCAGCGATGAGTTGCTCGACTTTATCCCGGAGTAGTTGTCGAGCCCAACGTCCGAGCCGCCGCTTATAATCGGGATGCTCCTTGCTGCCCAGCAGGGCCTGCAGCACTTTGCGGGCGTGCTCCATCGCGTGATAGAAGTCCACGATTTGGATTGCGGTGGGAAAGCAGAGCCTGCCCATGTTGGCCAACCCCTCGGCTCCGTCGATGAGCAGCACAACGAACGTGGCCAAGGCCAGGCCCCGGCGGATAGCCTCCTGGCGCAACAACGGGCCAAACTCCTCGACCGGCCCCAGGGTGGACACGTAGGTGGTCGAGTCCGGATCACGTAGGGGATGCCCCTCCGCATCGACTTGGTGCTGGGTGAAAACGCAACCCAGATTAGCCATGCGGGTCTTGGCCTTGCCGTCGGGACCTTTGCCGGCCCGGCCTTCCAGTTCCTCCTGGCGCATAGGCACGCCCGAGGCGTCACCACTGACATACATGATGGACGCTGGTTGGGTGCCCGGCAGAGGCACTAACGCCTCGCGTTCTTGCCAAGCTTGCGCGCCGGGACCCACGCTTTGGACCAACCGCTGAATCTGCCGGGCCGAAAGCTCGATGCCGCCGGTCTCCTGCAAATGCTGCTGGGCCTTTTGGTAGCTGGCTTCATCGGCTCCTTCCAAGCACACTAACCGGGCCAGGGCGGGCGTGCAGCCTCCTTCCAGTCCCAAGGCCGCATCGGCCGGGTAGTGCCCCTGCTGCTTGCCCGGATGATAGTAATAGTCGCGTTCCAGGGTGAAGAACCCAAAGATACAATGGAGGGTGAGCGGCGCCCGTGCCTTGCGCTGCCAGCCGGGTTTGGGCTGGTAAGCCGCGTCGATACGGTCGGCGGCCTGCTGCAACAGATAAGCGACCACTTGGTTGGCCGACTGGAACACGGCCGTGCGCACCAGCACCTCCAACTGCTGGACGGCCACACCGTTGAGTTCGGCGGCTTGGAACCGGGCCATCAAGTGCTGGACTTCCTGCTCTTGGGCGAGGCGGATTTGCGGGGGGAGCTCGCTGGGTTGGGCCGGGGCTTTTTTTTAACGCCGATGTTCAACCGGGCGCGGGTTTGTTCGATGACTTGCTGAGCGTACTGCTCGGTGAGCTGCCGGTATTTGTGGTAACCCTCAATGGCCTGTTTGACCTCCGGGACTTTGTGCTGGGGGAGATAACGGCAGCAGTTTTTGCCATTTTCCCAAGAGTTGAGGCTGTAATAGGGGCCGTTAGGTCCTGGGCGGATAATCGAGAGGGAACCATGTTCCATGCGTTGGATCTGAAGGATCTGCTCGATGAGGGTCTGAGGGGAAAGAAGTGTATTCATGGGTGTAGTATAGATATATATCTATATATAGCAACAAAAAACAGCGCAAATTTTGAATCTGAAGAAATCTGTCGCGCGCACTAGGCATTGCTTCATCAATCATTCTTCTTGACAGCGCCTCCGAAACAGGTTCCTATCGAGGTTTAATCAATAATCCATCGTGACCACCCAACTCAGGGTGTCTGGCGTTTGGGAGGAGGGTTGGCTCTGGCCGCGATCATCAACGGGCACGAGCATGGAATTATTGTGCACACGCTCTTAGGATGTTGAAAGCTTTTTGCTGAGGCGTCTGTGGGAGCAACCCGCGCCCATCAATCCACAAAAACGGAGTATTCCTATGACAAAATCAGCAAAAGTTCTGTTCGCATTCGGCGTCGCCTCAGCACTGTGCGCGACAACAACCCTCGGTCAAATCGTCTTCAGCTTTGACGAGAATGGCAAAGGCTCCGGCCCAGGCGGTCCGCTGCCGAGCACCATCGCCGTTGAGCCGGTCTCGGGCATGGCCACCTTGAGTTACATGCTGCCGTTCCCGGTCGCTCCGGGCGATGTCCTGCTCCTCGAGCCAACCAACTCGACTGGGCTCGTGCTTTCTGACTTAGTTCGGTTCGGTGGAGCTAACCATAACCAGGTGTTCTTTTTCTCGGACGCTGAGGCAAACGAACGCCTTGATTTGGCTGACGTGCCCGTGCTGCCTCAACCTGTGACTGGCGCCATAAGCTTGAACGAAGTCGGCCCGGAGGGAAACAATGGTGCTGTTTGGGCCCCTCCGCCGGGGTCAGGTCTGCCAGGCGATCCTCCCAGTGGCGTAGGCCCCGTGACCTACCAGATCATCAGCGACATTCCCGAGCCGGCAAGCTTTGCATTTACCGCTCTAGCCGGCGGATTGCTGCTGGCCCTCAAGTGGCGCCGGCAGGTCGCGCGCAGCTAGCGCCCTGTTCGGGCCGGCGGCAGCCTTCCTGCCGCCGACTGCACCGAGCATGAAATGCTGCGGTGACGAATGTTCGTGCGCGCCTGGGCGTTCCGGTTTGCCGGCGCTCGGGCGCGCACGGAAAAGTGTCAGAAGTTGGTGCGCCTGAAGGCTGGAGCCGCGTGGCCCAAAGCTCTAACACGGTAAATAATATCATGTTTTACAAGCTGCAACCGACGATCGAAGCCCGGCGTGAGTTCGAGGGGGGTGGGAAAAGCGCTTCAAGCGAGGTACAATTGCGCCGGAACCGTCGTTTATGAATGTGCTACACGTTTTTTTCCTGCGCCATACGTTTTGGGCAGGTACGGCTGCGGCGGTTCTAATCTTTGTAATTTGGTGGAGTCTGTACAGATTCTACAAGCAGGTCGGCCGCCGTTGCAAAAATTGCGGCTGGCTATGGGTCAGCCGCGTGCACAAGATCCGCTTTTCCGAAGACGAGGAATTACCTCTGGGAGGCCGGCGAAAAAAATTACATTGGTTCTTCCGGCGCCTGGCACGCAGAAAACGCTGGTGGATACGCCGGGTCAAAACCGAGACGTTTGCCGTCTGCAAGTGCACGCGGCCATATGAATCGGTGAAGCGCGGGAAAGGGCCGATATCAGTCGTCCATTTATTCTGGGTCATACTCACAGACCCGGAACAGCTTGATCTGGATACGACATTGGAAGGCGTATCGGAGCAGGCTACTTTGGACTGGTGTTCACGTGATTCTTTGGAGAAGGAAAGGAAGCTGGATAGTCCGCCGTTCCGGCCGATCTTTCCGCCAGATGGCGATGAAACCTGATGTATGCTTTTGAGACTGATCGCGCCCATCTGCTAGAGGGAGGGCAGTGGCAAGGCCACGGCGTAACGGGACTCGTCGAAGGCCAGGACCACCTCTGCCTCGCGAACGGAGTGTTGCCGGGCAAGATTCATCGCCTCGGCGCTGTGTTTGAAGCTCTGTGCCTTCTCGGTTTCAGCGGTCCAATCGAGGGGCTCACGAAAGTAAAGCCCGGTTGTGGCATTGCGAAGCAGCACGCGCATAACAGAATCCCAGCCCGGTCGAATTTGTTTTGTCCGCACCCGACCTCGGTCTGAAGCAAGCAAAACAACAAAGCAGCCCCTGCGGAAAACCGAACTCCCAAAAAAAACCTGGAGAACGGAATCGATGATGCGCCAGGAACGATTGAAAAAGCGAGGACGACTTATCCAATTTTATCCACAGGTTATGAACACGATGTTCACAGCGCGACCAAGGAGGTTAAAGGGGTTAAATGAGTTAATTGAGTTAATTGGGTTAAAAAAGTTACATGGTTACATGGGTTACTTTGCGAACCTGGAAACAAAAAGAGCATCCGGGGTTGCCGGATGCTCTTTTTTGATTTGGTTGCCGAGCCGGAGCTCGGAGCTCCGTCGCTTTAGCCCACGAGCGGGTTCTCGGCGATCAAAGGAGCCGGGCCCTCTTCAGGCTCGGGCTCGTCCTCGAGCTCGACCAGCGGCTTGAGCCGCACTTTGCGGTGATGGTCGAAGCCGGTGCCGGCCGGAATGATGTGGCCCATGATGACGTTTTCCTTGAACCCGCGCAGGTAATCGACCCGCGCACGCGTCGCCGCCTCGGTCAACACCCGGGTGGTGTCCTGGAAGGATGCGGCGCTCAGGAAGCTCTCGGTTTCGAGCGAGGCCTTGGTAATGCCCAGCAGCACTGGTTGCGCCTCGGCGGGCTTGCCGCCCATCTTCTCGACGCGCGAATTCTCTTCCTCGAACTCGAGTTTATCCACCTGCTCGCCCCAGAGGAAGGTGGTGTCGCCCGGTTCGGTGATGCGCACCTTGCGGAGCATCTGGCGGACGATGATCTCGATGTGCTTGTCATTAATCGTCACGCCCTGGAGCCGATAAACCTCCTGCACTTCGTTAACGAGGTGCTCTTGCAATTCCTGCGGCCCGCAGATGTCGAGAATTTCGTGCGGGTCGATCGGGCCTTCGGTCAACTGCTGGCCTTTCTTGACGTAATCGCCCTTGAAGACAATGACATGCTTGCCAATCGGGATGAGGTGTTCCTCTTCCACGCTGGTCTGCTGGTCCTTGATCACGATGCAACGTTTGCCGCGGACGCTGGCGCCGAAATCGACGATGCCGTCGATCTTGGAAATCTCCGCCGCATCCTTCGGCCGGCGGGCCTCGAAGAGCTCAGCCACGCGCGGCAGACCGCCGGTGATGTCCTTGGTCTTGGAGGTCTTGCGCGGGGTCTTGGCCATCAGCGTGCCGGCCACGATCTTGTCGTCCTCGGCCACCACGATATGGGCGCCGGACGGAATCGGGTAATTGGCGACCGCCTCGCCTTTGTCATCGAGGATGACGATTTGCGGGTGCAAATCCTCCTTATGCTCGATGACGACCATGGCTTCCTGGCCGGTGGTTTCGTCCATTTCCTGTTTCATGGTGACGCCTTCGATGATGTCGGCGAATTTCACCCGGCCGGCTTTCTCCGAGAGAATCGGCACGTTATAGGGGTCCCATTGGACGAAGGTTTCGCCCTTCTTGACCTTGCCGCCGTCTTTGACGGCGATGACGGCGCCGATCACGACATTGTGCTGTTCGAGTTCCCGGCCATCGTCAGCCAGAATGGAAACGGTGCCGTTCTTGTTCAGGACGATGTTGTTGCCATCTTCCAGCTCGACCAGGCGGAGCTCGTTATAGCGCACGGTGCCCTCGAACTTAGCTTTGATCTGGGGCTGCTTGAACTGGCCCTGCGAAACACCGCCGATATGGAACGTGCGCATCGTGAGCTGGGTGCCCGGCTCGCCGATGGACTGCGCAGCGATGATGCCCGTCGCCTCGCCCAGCTTGACCTTGGCACCGGTGGCGAGGTTTCGGCCATAGCAGTTGACGCAGACGCCGTGTTTGCTTTCGCAGGTCAGGACCGAGCGGATTTTCACCCGTTCGACGCGGGAATTTTCGATGAGCTTGGCTTTGACTTCATCAATCTCTTCGTTGGCGCGGACCAGCAGTTCCTTCGGGTTGAGCGGATTGGCAACGTCGTCGCAGGAGTGCCGCCCAATGAGGCGTTCACTGAGCTTGACGACCTCGTCTTCGCCTTCGTAGATGGCCTGGACCCAGATGCCATTGGTGGTGCCGCAATCGTCCTCGCGGATGATGACATCCTGCGCCACATCCACCAGCTTGCGCGTCATGTAGCCCGAGTCGGCGGTCTTGAGGGCGGTATCGGCCAACCCCTTGCGCGCGCCATGAGTCGAAATGAAGTACTCCAGCACCGTCAATCCCTCGCGGAAGTTGGAGAGAATCGGTTTCTCGATGATGTCGCCGGACGGCTTGGCCATCAGGCCGCGGACGCCGGCCAACTGGCGCACCTGCTGGCGATTGCCACGTGCGCCCGAATCGACCATTAGCGACACTGGGTTGTACTCTTTCTTGCCCTGGTTATGGTCGAGGGTCTTCAACATGACGTTGGCAATCTGGTCGGTGCAATGAGTCCAGATGTCGATGATCTTGTTGTAGCGTTCGCCCGGAGTGATGACACCTTTGCGGTATTGTTTTTCGACTTCGCGGATCTGTTTCTGGGCGGCCTCGATTTCCTGCTCTTTTTCCTTCGGGATGATCATGTCATCGATACCGATAGAAACGCCGGCCTTGGTAGCCTCGCGGAAACCGAGTTCCTTGAGCTTGTCCAGCATGGTGACGGTTTTTTCGTGGCCACAGATCTTGTAACATTTCCAGATCAGATCGCCGAGCTCACTCTTCTTGACGGATTTGTTGGCGAACCCCATCTCGGGCGGCCAGATTTCGCTGAAGATGACGCGGCCGACGGTGGTCTCGATCACCTTTTTGTTGGCGTCGCCAAATTCGGTTTTCTTGCCGACGTCGGGATTGGCCAGGCGGACCCATTGATGGGTGCGCACGGCGCCGTCACCGTAAGCAAAAATCGCCTCGGTTTTGGAGCCGAAGAGGGGCATCTGGTTGGGGTCGGCGGGGCGCACCGTGCGAGGCTCGGCCGTGAGGTAAAAACAGCCAAGGGTAATATCCTGGGTCGGCGTGATGATGGGCCTCCCGCTGGACGGGCTGAAGATATTATTGGGCGCCATCATCAGCAGGCGCGCCTCAATCTGGGCTTCGACCGAGAGCGGCACGTGAACGGCCATCTGGTCGCCGTCGAAGTCGGCGTTGTAAGCGGTGCAGACCAGCGGGTGGATGCGGATGGCTTCGCCTTCGATGAGCTGGGGCTCAAAGGCTTGAACCGACAAACGGTGCAGGGTCGGAGCGCGGTTGAGCAGCACGGGATGGCCGCGGGTGACTTCTTCGAGGATGTCCCATACCTCGGTGGTCTGGCGTTCGATCATCTTCTTGGCCGAACGCACGGTGTGCACGTAGCCGAGCTCCTTCAAGCGGCGGATGATGAACGGCTCGAAGAGCACCAGCGCCATTTTCTTGGGCAACCCGCACTGGTGGAGCTTGAGTTCGGGGCCGATGACGATGACGGAACGGCCGGAATAATCGACGCGTTTGCCCAGCAGGTTCTGGCGGAAACGCCCGCTCTTGCCCTTGAGCATGTCGCTGAGGGATTTCAAGGCGCGATTACCGGCGCCGGTGACAGCGCGGCCATGGCGGCCGTTGTCAAAGAGGGCATCGACGGCTTCCTGCAACATGCGTTTTTCGTTGCGGATGATGACCTCGGGGGTCTTGAGTTGGAGCAGGTTTTTCAACCGGTTGTTCCGGTTGATCACGCGGCGATACAGGTCGTTGAGGTCGGAGGTGGCAAACCGGCCACCTTCCAACGGAACCAGCGGGCGCAAGTCAGGCGGAATGACCGGCAGGACGGTGAGGATCATCCACTCGGGCCGGCTCTTGGAGGACTGGAGGCCCTGAAGAAGCTTGATGCGCTTGGCAATTTTCTTGCGAATCTGCTTGGATTTGGTCTCCGTCATGGCCACCTGCAGGTGGTCGATCTGCTTGCCCAAATCGACCTTGGCCAGGGCATCGCGGACCGCTTCGGCGCCCATTTTGGCCAGGAAGGCCTCGGCGCCGTAGGTTTCCCGGGCTTCGCGGTATTCGTGCTCGCTGAGCAACTGGTTTTGCTTCAGCGGTGTCGAGCCCGCGTCGATGACCATGTAATCCTCGTAATAAATGACGCGCTCGAGGTTGCGGGCGGTCATGTCGAGGACCAGGCCGATGCGGGAAGGCATGCACTTGAAGAACCAGATGTGGCAAACCGGCACCGCCAGCTCGATGTGGCCCATCCGCTCGCGGCGAACACGGGCGAGGGTCACTTCGACGCCGCAACGGTCGCAGACCACGCCGCGGTGCTTGATCCGTTTATACTTGCCGCAGGAGCATTCCCAGTCTTTCACCGGGCCGAAGATGCGTTCACAGAACAAGCCGCCTTTTTCAGGCTTGAAGGTGCGATAATTGATGGTCTCGGGATTCTTGACTTCCCCTTTGGACCAGGAGCGGATGGCCTCGGGTGAGGCGACGGAGATCGCGACGTACTCCACCTGGTTGACCTTGTCCAAGCCGAGCAATTCGCGGGCGCTTTCTTTGGTGCTAATCATAAAACAGAAACAGAGTAGTGGAGTTATACTGAAGCCAGGACGGTGGCGGGTTGTTGTGGCTGGTCCACTGGATTGGAGTAACCCACTTTCACATCGAGACCCAGGGATTGCATTTCTTTGACAAGCACGTTGAAGGACTCGGGAATGCCGGCCTCCAGGCTGTTGTCGCCTTTAACGATGCTTTCGTAAATGCGGGTGCGGCCTTGTACGTCGTCAGACTTGACGGTGAGCAATTCCTGGAGCGTATAGGCAGCCCCATAGGCTTCCATGGCCCAGACTTCCATTTCGCCGAAACGCTGGCCGCCGTACTGCGCCTTGCCCCCCAGCGGTTGCTGGGTGACCAGCGAATAGGGCCCGACGGCGCGGGCGTGGATTTTGTCCGCCACCAGGTGGCCCAGCTTCATCATGTAAATGAAGCCGACGACGATTTCCTGGTCGAAGGGCTCGCCGCTGCGGCCATCGTAAAGGATCGTCTTGCCATTCTCGCCGATGAGGGCTTTTTCGCTGGCCTGTTTCTGCTTCTCGCCGGCCTCTTTGAGGTAATTGCGGATGTCCTTCTCTTTGATGCCGTCGAAGACCGGGGTGGCAAACTTGAGGCCGAGGAGCCGGGCTGCCCAACCAAGGTGGGTTTCCAACACCTGGCCGACATTCATGCGCGAGGGCACCCCCAGCGGATTCAAAACAATATCGACGGGCGTCCCATCCGCCAGGAAGGGCATATCTTCCTCCGCGACGATTTTGGCGACCACGCCTTTATTGCCGTGACGGCCGGCCATTTTATCTCCGACCGAGAGCTTGCGCTTGGAGGCGATATAGACTTTGACCGACTTGATGACCCCGCTATCGACCCCTTCACCGGATTCGGCCCGCTCGATTTCCTCGTCGTACTGCATCTGGAGATCATCGAACTTCTTTTTGAAGCTGCCGATGATTTCGTTGATTTTGTTGCGAATGGGCGAAGGATCGATCTCGATCCGATCGTACACCAGCGCCAGCTTGCGCAGCAACGTCTTGGTGATCTTGCGATTGGCCGGAATGATGATTTCGCCGGTCTCGCTGTTCACCACGTCCAAGGGAATCTTTTCGCCTAACAGGATGTTGCTCAGCGCTTCGGTGAGCTGCTCGCGCAGCTCGTCCATTTTCTTCTTGTACTCTTCTTCGACCTCCTTGGCGTGGCGCTTTTCCTCGGTGGCAGTCGCGCGGGACTCGCGGTCTGACTCCTTCTTGGCGGAGACTTTGACATCCATGACGATGCCGTAGGTGCCCGAGGGGACCTTAAGGGAGGTGTCTTTAACGTCGGCGGCCTTCTCGCCGAAGATGGCGCGCAAGAGACGCTCCTCGGGAGCGAGTTCGGTTTCGCTCTTGGGGGTGATCTTGCCCACCAGAATATCGCCGGGCTTGACTTCGGCGCCTACGCGGATGACGCCGTCGGGGCCGAGGTTTTTAAGGGCCTCATCGCCGAGGTTCGGGATGTCGCGGGTGATTTCCTCGGGACCCAGCTTGGTGTCACGCGCGCCCACCTCGAATTCGTCAATGTGGATCGAAGTGAAGATGTCTTCCTTGACGATGCGCTCGGAGATGAGGATGGCGTCCTCGAAGTTATACCCGTTCCAGGGCATAAAAGCGACGAGCACGTTGCGGCCCAGGGCCAGCTCTCCGCCCTGGGTGCAGGGGCCGTCGGCAATGACCTGGCCCTTTTTGACCGTCTCGCCTTTGTGGACTAGGATTTTCTGGTTGATGCAGGTGGCGGCATTGGAGCGCATGAATTTGCGCACTGGATAAACGTAAACGCCCTTTTCGGGATCGTTTTTAAGTTTCTTTTTGCCTTCGGGCATCTTGCCGTCCTCCGTGATGATGATCTGGTTGCCGTTGACGGAAGCGACCTTGCCGGCTTCCTCAGCGACAATCACGGCACGGGAATCGCGAGCAACGCGCTCCTCCAGGCCGGTGGCGACCAGCGGAGCTTCAGTCACCAGCAGCGGCACCGCCTGGCGCTGCATGTTGGAACCCATCAACGCGCGGTTGGCGTCGTCATGTTCAAGGAAGGGAATGAGACTCGCAGCCACCGAGACCAATTGCTTGGGCGACACGTCCATATAATCGACCCGAGCCGGCTCGACGTCGATGAAGTCACCCTTGCCGCGGCACACGACGCGGTCGATGGAGAAGGAGCCCCGTTCGCTGATCGGTGAGTTGGCCTGGGCGATGACGAAGGTTTCCTCGCGATCGGCGGTGAGGTAGTCCAGGTGAGTGCTGACCTTGCCGCCATCCACCTTGCGATAGGGCGTTTCCAGGAACCCGAAATCATTAATCCGGGCGAAAGTCGCCAGCGAGGCGATCAAGCCGATGTTGGGACCTTCGGGTGTCTCCACCGGGCAAATGCGGCCATAGTGCGAAGGATGGACGTCGCGGACCTCGAAGCCGGCGCGGTCGCGGGACAGACCGCCTGGTCCAAGGGCCGAGAGCCGGCGCTTGTGGGTGAGCTCGGCCAGCGGGTTGATCTGGTCCATGAACTGCGATAGCTGGCTGCGGCCAAAGAAATCGCGAATGACCGCCGAGAGGGCCTTCGGGTTAATGAGCTTTTGCGGGGACATGGATTCGACACCCTGGTCGAAGAGGGTCATGCGCTCTTTGACCAGGCGCTCGGTGCGGGCCAGCCCAACCCGGCATTGGTTGGCCAGCAATTCGCCGACCGTGCGCACCCGGCGGCTGCCCAGGTGATCGATATCATCCAAACTGCCCTCGCCCTTTTTGAGCCGGAGGAGGTATTTGGTGGCGGCGACCAGGTCGGCCTTGGTCAGGATGCGAGAGTCGCCGCCCTTGATGCCGAGCTTCTGGTTGATCTTGTAGCGGCCAACGCGCCCCAAATCGTAACGCTTGGGATCGAAGAAGAGCCTCTTGATCAGGGCTCGAGCATTGGCGGCGGTGGGTGGATCGCCGGGACGCAACCGCCGATAAATATCCTTGAGGGCCTCTTCCTCATTCTTGGCGGGATCCTTCTTCATGCATTTGATCACGATCCCGTCGTCTGCGGTCGTATCGACAACCTTGATCTTATGCAGGTTTAGTTCGGCGATCTGCTTGACGACCGCTTTGGAAAGCGGCTCGAAAGCGCGGGCGACAACCAGGTTCTTTTCCTGGTCCACCAGGTCCTCGATCAGCACCTTATTGGGGAGGTCCTCGCGTTTCTCGGCCTCTTTAATGCTCAACTCTTCCACGTCGTAGAAGAGTTTAAGGATTTCCTCATCGGTCCCCCGGGGGACGCTGTCCTTTTTGCTTTCCGCTTTGGTGTCGCCATCCAGAAAAGCCAGGGCCCGGAAAAAAGTGGTGGTCAGGAATTTACGCCGGCGTTTTTTGCGGTCCAGATAAACGTAAAGCAAATCACTGGTGTCAAACTGGGCCTCGTACCAGGACCCTCGGTCCGGGATGATGCGGAATGAATGGAGGGTCTTGCCGTTGGGATGGATGGTAGCCTCGAACGCCAGGCCGGGAGACCGGTGCAACTGGCTGACGATGACGCGCTCGGCGCCGTTGATAACGAATGTGCCTTGCGGGGTCATCAGCGGCAGTTCGCCCATGAAGACCTTCTCTTCTTTGGTGCCTTTTTCCTCCTTGAGGAGGAAAGTGACATAGAGCGGAGCGCCGTAAGTCAGGCCCTCGCGGAGGCATTCCAGCCAGTCGAGCTTGGGTTCCCCAATCTCGTAGGAATGAAAGTCCAGCACGCATTTGCCGTCATAACTTTCGATCGGAAACACCTCGGTGAAAACCGCCTGAAGGCCCAGATTTTTGCGCTTCGTCGGGGCCAGGTCCGCCTGGAGAAACTCCCTGTACGAATTGGTCTGCAATTCGATCAGGTTGGGCGGAGCGATGATTTCTTTGATCTTTCCGAAATTGATTCGTTCAGTGGCTCGCGATGGCATTTGGACCTTTTCTTATGGCTGGCAAAAGCGCCAGACTGTTTAAGTTACTGCTAAACGACAGAAGGCAAGCTCGCAGCGTTCAAGAGCGAACTTGCCACAACTGCAGCCGCCAAAGGCGGCTGCCCTGAATTGTTCTGCCTTTCTAATCTAAATTCTTTGTTTTCTGCTCGAAGCACGAAGCAAATCACGGGCGGCCCCGAACGCGTTTCGGGGACCGGCCCGCAGGAATTTGCCTCTTATTTTACTTCCACCTTAGCGCCGGCTTCTTCAAGCTTCTTTTTAGCGTTGTCGGCTTCAGCCTTGGGAACGCCTTCCAGAACGGGTTTGGGGGCGCCTTCGACCAGGGCCTTGGCCTCAGCCAGCCCCAGGCCGGCCTTGACCTCGCGCACCGCCTTGATCGTAGCGATCTTCTTGTCGGCCGGGGCCGAAAGGAGGAGCACGTCAAAGGTGGTTTTGGCCTCGGCGGCCGGTGCGGCAGCAGCTCCACCCGCTCCCGGGCCTGCGGCCATCGCGACGGGCGCGGCAGCGGAGACACCCCATTTGCCTTCCAGTTCCTTAACCAGATCGGCGATTTCAATCACCGTGGCGTTGCTAAGTTCATCTACAATTTTTGTCTTATCCAGAGCCATTGTTACCTTTCATTTCGTCTCGTCGTCGTCCGTGGACCACTGACGGTTTAAGTTTACGGCCTGCAAACCGACGATTTACGTTGTTGTTTGTTTGCTTCCCTCCCGGCCGGCTTACAGCCGGAAGGAAATCTGTTAAATAGACCCGCTACCAGGGCGTTGTGCAACCCGGTTGACCGCTTTTCCGATTTGGAACCATGTGACTTGTTTAACCATGTAACTCGTTAGGCCGCGGCGGCCGGAGCTGGGGCGGGAGCCGGTGCTTCGCCCAATTTGTCCTGGCGCGCCTTGAGCACCCGGGCCATCTGGCTGGCAGGTGTGTTCAACAGCCGAACGAGTTTGGACGCCGGCGCCATGAACACGCCCAGCAATTGGCCACGCAATACTTCCATGGACGGCAAATCCGCCAGAGTCATGAGGGCCGGCTGTTCGAGCCGCTGGTTGTTCAAATAACCAAAATAGACTTTGAGCCGGTCGAATTCGGCGCCGAAAGATTTGACCACCTTGGCCGCGGTCGAGATGTCGCGTTTCCCCGTGACGACGGCCAATTGGCCGGCCAGAGCGCCATTGAGGTCGCCGACCCCGGCTTCCTTGGCCGCCAGGCGGAAAACCGAGTTTTTGACCACGTGCACTTCAGCGCCGGCCTTCGTGAGGCGTTTGCGCAGCTCAGTCATGTGTCCTACGTTGAGGCCCTTATAGTCCACCACGATGAAAAACGGGGAGGCATTCAGGCGCGCGAGGTACTCTTTCGTCAGGTATTGCTTTTCGGGGCGCATTTTCTTAAGTCGTTAAAGCGTTGGAGTGTTACGAGTGGGCGGCAATGAATTCCTTCAGGTCCAGCCGCACCGGCGGGCTCATGGTCGCCGAAAGGGTGCACGTCTGGACAAAGGTTCCCTTGACACTGTTGGGCCGGGCCTTCATCACCGCATCGATTACCGCGCGCGCATTTTCCTCGAGTTGAACCGCGTTGAATGAGGCTTTGCCGACCGGGACGTGCACATTGCCGGCTTTGTCAATCTTGAACTCGACGCGGCCGGCTTTGACTTCCTTGACGGCCTTGGCCGTGTCATCGGTCACCGTGCCGGTCTTAGGATTGGGCATCAGGCCGCGCGGACCGAGCACTTTGCCCAGTTTGCGGACCTCGCCCATCGCCTCCGGGGTGGCGATCGCAACATCAAAATCAGACCAGCCTTCCTGGCATTTCTTAATCATATCGTCGAAGCCGACGTACTCGGCCCCGGCGCCCTTGGCCGCGTCAGCGGCCGGCCCGCTCTTGGCGAAAACCAGCACGCGGACCGTCTTGCCGCTGCCATGGGGCAGGGGGACGGTGCCGCGAACCATCTGGTCGGATTGCTTGGGGTCCACCCCCAGGCGAAAAGCCAGGTCAATCGTTTCGTTGAACTTGGCTTTCGGGAACTTCGCCAGAACCTCGACGGCGGATTTAAGCGGATAGGACTTCTTGCCCTCCACGACCTGGAGCGCTTTTTTGTATCTTTTGCTGGGCATTTTACTTTATTGCGGTGCAAGCGAACCTCGAACGATCGAGGCTCTCCCGCGGTTGTTTTATGATTTACAAAA
>Ga0210408_10002256_pt1 | contig 19057 bp, 16 predicted proteins | sample IncBWH4MmetaG_FD_155471 | JGI IMG/M metagenome (GOLD analysis project Ga0210408, IMG submission 155471) | Forest soil microbial communities from Barre Woods Harvard Forest LTER site, Petersham, Massachusetts, United States - Inc-BW-H-4-M | ecosystem: Environmental > Terrestrial > Soil >...
CCAGATTTCAGCGGTGTTCCCGCACCTCAGCGTGCTGGAAAACGTGCGCATCGCGCTGCAGCGCCGGCGCGGCGGCTCGTTCGATTTCTGGCGCTCGACCCGCGTGCTCGATCAATTCAACGACCGTGCGCTCGCGCTGATTGCCGACGTGGGGCTGTCAAGCTTCGCGCACACCCCCGCGGTCGAGCTGCCGTACGGCCGCAAGCGGGCACTGGAACTTGCCACCACGCTCGCGCTTGAGCCGGAAATGATGCTGCTCGACGAGCCGACCGCCGGCATGGGCCACGAGGACATCGACCGGATCGCCGCGCTGATCAAAACCGCCGCCGCCGACCGCACCGTCCTCATGGTCGAGCATAATCTTTCCGTCGTTGCCAACCTCTCCCACACCATCACGGTGCTCACGCGCGGCCGCGTGCTCGCTGAGGGCGACTACGCGACCGTGTCAGCGAATCCGGAGGTGCGCGAAGCCTACATGGGGACCGGCCATGAGTGACGTGGCGCCCCTGCTCGCGGTCGACGGGCTGCAGGCGTGGTACGGGGAATCGCACATCCTGCACGGCGTCACCTTTCAGGTGTTCCCGGGCGAGGTCGTCACGCTCCTCGGCCGCAACGGCGCCGGCAAGACCACGACGCTCAAATCGATCATGGGCATCGTCGGCCAGCGCACCGGCTCGGTGCGCTTCGACGGAGCGGAGCTCATCCGCCGCACGTCCGATCAGATCGCCCGCGCCGGGCTTGCGTTTTGCCCGGAGGAGCGCGGCATATTCGCGAGCCTCAACGTCGAGGAAAACCTGCTGCTGCCGCCGCAGGTGCGTCCGGGCGGGCTCGATCTCGCGGCGATTTTCGCGCTGTTTCCGAACCTCAAGGAACGCCTGCGCAGCCAGGGCACCAAACTTTCCGGCGGCGAACAGCAGATGCTGGCAATCGGCCGCATCCTGCGCACCGGCGCGCGCCTGCTCCTGCTCGACGAGCCGACCGAAGGCCTCGCGCCCGTCATCATCCAGCAGATCGGCCGCACCATCCGCACCCTCAAGGGGCAGGGATTTACCATCCTCCTGGTGGAACAGAACTTCCGTTTCGCCTCGACGGTGGCGGACCGATACTACATTATGGAGCATGGCCGTGTGGTCGAGCAGTTCGCCAATGCGGAACTGGAGGCGAACCTCGATAAACTCCACGAATATCTCGGCGTCTAAGAAAAGAGAATGCAAAAGCACCAGAGGCAAGGAGAAGCAAAATGAGAATGTTGCGTTACGTAGTATTCCTCGCCGCGGCGCTGGTAAGCGGCGCGGTTCAGGCGCAGGACAAGAGCGACGGCGTCGTCAAGATCGGCGTGCTCTCCGACATGTCGAGCCTCTATGCCGACCTTGCCGGACAGGGATCGGTGGCCGCCGCTCGCATGGCGGTCGAGGACTTCGGCGCGGAGAAGAAGGGCCTCAAGGTCGAGATCGTCAGCGCCGATCATCAGAACAAGCCGGACGTGGGCTCGAACATCGTTCGCCAGTGGATCGATGTCGACAAGGTCGACGTGATCGTCGACGTGCCGACCTCGTCGGTGGCGCTGGCGGTCAACGAAGTGGTGCGCGAGAAGAACAAGGTGTTCCTGGTTTCCGGCGCGGCAAGCTCGGATCTCACCGGGCCGAAGTGCTCGCCCAACACGGTGCACTGGACCTATGACACCTGGGCGCTCGCCAACGGCACCGGCAAGGCGATCGTCAAGACCGGCGGCGACAGCTGGTTCTTCATCACCGCCGACTACGCTTTCGGCCACGCGCTCGAGCGCGACACCGCCGCGGTGGTCGAGGCCAACGGTGGCAAGGTGCTCGGCAAGGTGCGCGTGCCGCTCAACACCAGCGACTTCTCCTCGTATTTGCTGCAGGCGCAGGGCTCGAAGGCGAAGATCATCGGGCTCGCCAATGCCGGCGGCGACACCATCAACTCGATCAAACAGGCGGCCGAGTTCGGCATCGTTGCCGGCGGACAGAACCTCGCCGGCCTGCTCGTGTTCATCACCGACGTGCACGCGCTCGGCCTGCAGACCGCCCAGGGCCTGATCATGACGGAGGCGTTCTACTGGGACCGCAACGATGCGAGCCGCGCCTTCGCCAAGCGTTTTGCGCCGCTCTACAAGGGCAACATGCCGACCATGGTCCAGGCCGGCGTCTATGCGGCGGTGATGCATTATCTCAAAGCGGTCGAGGCGCTCAAAGACGACAGCGACGGCAAGGCGGTCGTCGCCAAGATGAAGGAAATGCCGACCGACGATCCGCTGTTCGGCCAGGGAACGATCCGGCCGGACGGTCGCACGCTCCACGACATGTATCTGTTCGAGGTGAAGAAGCCCTCCGAGTCGAAGGGGCCGTGGGATTATTACAAGCTGCGCGCGACGATCCCGGCGGCGGAGGCCTTCCGCCCGCTCAAGGACGGCAACTGCCCGCTGGTGAGTGGGTGATCTTTCTTACCTCTCCCCGCTTGCGGGGAGAGGTCGCCCGCCGTAGCGCAGCGAAGGCGGCGGGTGAGGGGGACCTTCAGTAGCACGACGCCAGTGGGAATCCCCCTAACCCGGCCGCTTCGCGGCCGACCTCTCCCCGCAAGCGGGGAGAGGTGGAGCGCGCGGCGCCGCCTCGGCAAAAATGATCGTACGTGCCTGCTGAGAGTCATAAATCGAAACTAACCGATGTCCACCATCTTCGGCATTCCGTCGCAGGCGCTGTTCGGGCAGCTGTTGATCGGGCTGATCAACGGCTCGTTCTACGCCCTGCTCAGCCTCGGGCTCGCCGTGATCTTCGGCATGCTCAACATCATCAATTTCACCCACGGCGCCCAATACATGATGGGCGCGTTCGTGGCCTATCTCGTGCTCCAGCTTGGCGGACTCAATTACTGGGCGGCGCTGATCGTGGCGCCGATCGTGGTCGGGCTCACGGGCGTGATCATCGAACGGTTGTTCCTCCAGCGCCTCTACAAGCTCGATCATCTCTACGGGCTGCTGCTCACCTTCGGCCTCGCGCTCATCATCCAGGGCGTGTTCCGCAACTACTACGGCTCTTCCGGCCTGCCCTATCAGGTGCCCGAGCAGCTGCGCGGCGGACAGAACCTCGGCTTCATGTTCCTGCCCAATTACCGCGCCTGGGTGATCTTCTTTTCGCTCGGGGTGTGCCTTGCCACCTGGTTCGTGATCGAGCGCACCCGGCTCGGCGCCTATCTGCGCGCGGCGACGGAAAACCCGACCCTGGTGCGCGCCTTCGGCATCAACGTGCCGCGCATGATCACGCTCACCTACGGGTTCGGCGTCGGCCTCGCCGCGATCGCCGGGGTGATGGCGGCGCCGATTTATAACGTCAGTCCGCTCATGGGCGAGGACATCATCATCGTGGTGTTCGCCGTGGTGGTAATCGGCGGCATGGGCTCGATCATGGGCGCGATCGTCACCGGCTTCGGGCTCGGGGTCATCGAGGGGCTCACCAAGGTGTTCTTCCCGGAAGCCTCCAACACCGTGATCTTCGTCATCATGGCGATCGTGCTGCTGATCCGGCCGGCCGGCCTGTTCGGGCGGGCCGCATGATGGAACGCGTCGTCGATCCGCTCGCAACAGCCGCGCGCACCAAGGGCGTGCGCAGCGAGGCGATCGCCTTCCTGGCGATGCTCGTGCTGCTCGTGCTCGCCCCGACGGTCGCCTATCCGGTGTTCCTGATGAAGGCGCTGTGCTTTGCGCTGTTCGCCTGCGCCTTCAACCTGCTGATCGGCTACGTCGGCCTGCTCTCGTTCGGCCATGCTTTGTATTTCGGCTGGGCCGGCTACGTGAGCGCGCATCTTGCGAAAATCGGCAAGCTCACCCTGCCCTACTGGGCCGGCGGCTGGCACTGGTTCGTCATCCCGCTGCCGCCGCTCTCGCCCGAACTCGCGATCCTCGGCGGGGCGGCCACTGCCGCGGTGCTTGGGCTGATCGCCGGCGCGCTCGCAATCCGCCGCCAGGGCATCTACTTCGCCATGATCACCTTGGCGCTGGCGCAAATGATGTTCTTCTTCGCCGTGCAGGCGCCGTTCACCGGGGGCGAGGACGGCATCCAGGCGGTGCCGCGCGGGCATCTGTTCGGCCTCATCGACCTGAGTAACCAGACGACGCTCTACTACGTCGTGCTGGTGCTGTTCCTCGCCTGTTTCCTGCTAATCTACCGCATCATCCATTCGCCCTTCGGCGAGGTGCTCAAGGCGATCCGCGAGAACGAGCCGCGCGCGATCTCGCTCGGCTACAAGACCGACCGCTACAAGCTCATGGCTTTCGTGCTCTCGGCGACGCTCGCCGGGGTCGCGGGCGCCACCAAGGCGATCGTGTTCCAACTCGCCTCCTTGACTGACGTGCACTGGACCATGTCGGGCGAGGTCGTGCTGATGACGCTCGTCGGCGGCCTCGGCACCGTGTTCGGCCCGGTGCTTGGGGCCTTCGTGATCGTGAGCATGGAGAATTATCTCGCCGAGTTTGGCCAATGGATCACGGTGATCCAGGGCGGGATTTTCGTCGCCTGCGTGCTGCTGTTCCGGCGCGGCATCATCGGCGAAATCGCCAACGCGCTGCGCGTGCGGTTGTGATTAGTCCGCGAGGCCTGGGTTGCCGGCGACGCCCTTGAGCAGAACGCGGTTGCGGCGGGCGAGGCGCACCGTCTTTTCCGCGCGCAAATAATTGGCGACGATCTCGCTCACCGGCTTGCCGACCTGCGGTTCGAGCGAAGCCCAGCCGGCAACGCGATAGCGTTTGCCGGGATCGACCGGCGTGCCGTCGTCAAGCGTCATGTCGGAAATGCGGCTGCCGGCTGAGGCTTCCGGCGCGCAGGCGTAGTCTACGCCGCCGACGCGAACCATGTCGCCGCCCTGCTGATAATAAGGATCGGGATTGAACAGATTGTCGGCCACGTCCTCGAGCACCGCCTTGAGTTGGCTCCCGGTCATCTCGGTCACGTAGACCTCGGGATAGCTGATCGCCGTTTCGGTGAGCAGATCGGCCATGGTGATCGGCTCGCCCGCCAAGACCGTGCCGCCGAAGCGGAAGCCGGGCGAGAGCGCGATCTGCGCATCAAGCTCGCGCCGCAGCGCGTCGCAAATCACCTGATCCATGGGGCCGCCGAAGTTGCTGCGCCGGTAGAGCAGTTCGCCGGCGACTGCGAGCTTCTCGTCAAAGGCCGGGGCGGGAAGCGCGCGGAACAGATCCATGAACGTCTCAATGGCAGCGTCCGGCGCGATCAGGTCGGCAAACACCGGCAGCAGCGTGTAGCGCACGTCGTTGACGCGTTTATTTCCGATGTCGAGATCGAGCACGGCGACGAATTTGCCGCTCGATCCCGCGTTGGTCACCAGGGTCCTGCCGCCGGCATTGGTAACAATGGTCGGCCGCGGCACCGCGTCGTGGGTATGGCCGCCGAGGATCGCGTCGATGCCGGACACGCGGCTCGCGAGCTTCAAGTCCGCGTCCATGCCGTTGTGCGAGAGCAGCAGCACGGCGTCGACGCCGTCGGTCTCGCGCAGGCGGGTGACGAGCTTCGCCAGCTCCGCCTCGCGCAGGCCGAAGGTCCAGTCCGGCACGAAGCGCTTGGGGTGGGCGACCGGCACGTAAGGGAACGCCTGGCCGATGATGGCTATGCGTCGCCCGCCCGCTTCTTTGATGATGGCCGGCTTGAACACGCGGCCGCTTGCCGGGTCGAAGGCGGGCGCGTCGTTAAACGCCGCGTCCTGGGTCAAAAAGACGTTCTGCGCCAGGAACTCGCCTTTGAATCGCTCGAGGTTCTGCTGCAGCGTTTTTTCACCGTAGGTGAATTCCCAGTGGCCGGTCATCGCCTCGACGCCAAGGAGGTTTGCGGCTTCGACCATGTCGGCGCCGGCGAGCGCCTGGGAGAGCCCGCTGCCCTGCCACAGGTCGCCGCCGTCGAGGAGGAGCGAATTGCCCCGCCCGCCGTCGGCGCGCAGCCGCTCGATCAGCGTCTTGAGATGGGCAAAGCCGCCCATGCGGCCGTAGCGTTGCGCGGCTTCCTGATAATCGAGAAAGGTGAAGGCGTAGGCGCCACGGCTTGCGGGCGCGATGCCGAAGTCCTCCAGGAACGCACGGCCGACGAGATGCGGCGGTTGCCCACGCATCGCCGCGACGCCGATGTTGACGCTCGGCTCGCGGTAATTGACCGGCGCCAGCTGCGCATGGGTGTCGGTGATGTGGAGGACGCGGACATTGCCGAAGCGGCCGATGTCGTAGATGTCGTCATCGGCGCCAACCCCGACGCGCGGCATGATGCCCGCGCCCGCCGCGAGGGCGAGCGCGCGCAGGAAACCGCGTCGATTCATCTACGCGTTCAGCGCCTCGTAGATGCCGCGCTCGAACCGACCGTAGACCGCGAGCGTCCGCGTATCGGCGAACGGCAGGATCTGCGTCATGATGGTGCCGGCGACATGGCGTTTCGGATCGATCCAGAAATACGTGTTGAAGAGCCCAGCCCAGGTGAGGCTGCCGGCGCTGCGCCCGTTCGGCCCCGGCAGCATGTTGATCATGTAGGCGAGACCCCACTTGAGGCTGATGCCGGGGAAGAGATCGACGTCGTTCGAGCGCATGGGCATCGTGGTCTTGAGGATGCCGGCTTCGATGTCGCCGATGTGGTTCTGTCCCATAAGCGCGACGGTTTCCGGCTTGAGGATGTGCACGCCGTTGAAGCTGCCCTCGTTGAGCAGCATCTGCAGGAAGATCAGATAATCGGGCGCGGTGGAATAAAGCCCGCCGCCGCCGGCGTAGAACTCCGGCTTGAACGGCGTCTCGAGCGGCTGCGGGTCGAGCGCGCCGTCGGACTGGCGCTGATGCACGCTCGCCTGGCGCGCGCGCTGCTCGGGCGACGCGACGAAGCCGGCATCGTTCATGCCGAGCGGCGCAAACACGTGGTCGCGGAAGTAGACGTCGAGCGGCTTGCCGCTCACCGCTTCCACAATGCGCCCCACCCAGTCGATGTTGATGCCGTATTCCCAGCGCTCGCCGGGATCGAACACCAGCGGCAGGCGCAGCGCCGCGACCTTGCCGGTCGCCGTCGACGGCATGCCGCTCGCCTTGACGTAGCGCACGGTGTTGGCGTCCCACGTCTCGTAGCTGAAGCCCGCCGTGTGGGTGAGCAGGTGGCGCAACGTGATCGGGCGCTTCGCCGGACGCAGCTGCGGCGCGCCCGCGGCGTCGAACCCGTCGAGCACTTGCGGCGCGTTGATCGCCTTGTCGACCTCGGGCAGCGGGCCCTCGAGCGAAAGCTTGCCCTGTTCGACGAGCTGCATCGCGGCGACGCAAGTCACCGCCTTGGTCATGGAGGCGATGCGGAACACGGTATCGCGCGTCATCGCCGGGCCGTTGCCCAGGACGCGCGTGCCAAAGACGCCTTCGTAGATCGGGCCCTTGTCGGTCGTTGCCATCGCGACGATGCCGGGCACCTCCTTGGCATCGACCGCGGCGCGGAGCGCCGCGTCGACGCGGGCATACTGCGGCGCGCTTTGAGCCTTCGCGGATTGCGCGCGCGCCGACACGGCACCGCCGACGGACGCAGCCGCCGTCAACGCGCTTGCGCTCACCAGTACGTCACGCCGGCTCGGTTGCTCGGTCATGGCTTTCCTCCCTCGACGTTGCCGCGAAGCGTACGGCGCGCACTACGGCCTGTCGAGCGACCGCGCCTCAATCCTCTCGTGGGCGCGGCACTTGTGTATAGTCGTCGACACGGAGCGGATTCGCGCAGGCTCGGGAGAAGGGGATGAGGCTTCGTGCCGCCGCGGCTTCGGCCACGGCCGGGTTGATCCTGCTGATGTTGCAGGCGACGCACGCGTTTGCCGCCGACACCCCCGAACGCGTCACCTTTCTGAGCGCGGATCGTGGGACGACGCTGGTCGGCTACGTGTATACCCCGGAGGGCGCGCACGCTGCGCGCGTTCCCGCCGTGGTGATGATGCACGGACGCGCCGGCCCTTACTCCAAGCGGGCGAACGGCGTCTATGACGCAACCACCCTCTCGAAACGTCACCAGGCGTGGGGCCGCATATGGTCCGAGGCGGGATACGTCGCCGTCATGGTCGACGGCTTCGGCCCGCGCGGCTATCCGGAGGGCTTCCCGCGCTTCAGCTACGGCGAGCGGCCCGAAGAGGTCAACGAAGTCACGGTGCGTCCGCTCGATGCCTATGGCGCGCTCGCCTATCTGCGCTCGCGCCCCGATGTATTGCCCGAGCACATCGGCCTGATCGGCTGGTCGAACGGCGGCAGCGCCGGGCTCGTGACCCTATCCCTCGACGCGCCAAGTATCCAAAAGCCCAATGCGAGGATCGGCTTTGCCGCCGCCCTCATTTTCTATCCGGCGTGCGGATTGAAAGGTCAGTTCGAGGAGGACGGCTATGTTCCCTATGCGCCGGTCCAGGTGTTTCACGGCACCGCCGACCAGGAAACGTCCTCCGCACGTTGCGCGGCGTTGGTCGAGCGCAGCCGCAAGCTCGGTGGGGAAATTTCCATCACGCTCTACCCCGGCGCGACCCATGGGTTCGACGATCCGAGCCGTAAGCGCCAGCGCAACCCGGCCAACGCCGCCGCGACGGTCGACGCGGTCGAAAAGGCGCGCGATTTTTTCGCGCAGCACCTGGAAGAACCGTGAGAGTCTAGGGCAGACGTGTGTAGGCCTTATTCGGCCGCTTGCAACAAATGAACCACCGGCCGTGCGCCCACCGCGCGCGCGTAGCGTTCGATGGTCGACCATTTGGGAGCGCCGCGGCCGCTTTCGATGCGCGCCACCGCGGCTTGCGACGTCCCCATACGAAGCGCCAGTTCTGCCTGGGTCAAACCGCGTTGCGCCGTGCTTCACTAAGCGTGAACGCCAGCTCCATATCAGGAGCAATGCGCTCGTACTCAGCGCGGAACTTCGGGTCCTTCATCCATTTTCGCCGCAAAGTCTCGAACGGAATGGTCATGGTCCGATCTCGCTGCCGCATTTCAACCGAGTGAGTTTGATACCTTATCGCAATCGACGCTTTTCGTCGCGGCGCATTCCGCGTTTGGCCAAATTGCGAAGAGAGCGGCCCTTGCCTCCGCCCGTGCGGTCCCCGCATAGTCGCAGTCCGATGCGTTCCCCTTCCGGCGCCGAACGTCCCTGATGTTCATTCCAATAAACCGACTCATTGCTCCGCGTGGGCACGGCCGCCGTAGCGCGTCGAAGACGCGCGTAAACGCGCTTATGGCGGCCTTAGCCCACCCTACGGGCCAGTGCCACGCATGACCCCGTTCGGCACCTTCGTCGAAATCTCTCTCCAGGCGCTGCTCGCCGGGCTTCTCATCGGCGCGATTTACGGCCTCATGTGCGTGGGGCTCGGCATCATTTTCGGCGTCATGCGCGTCATCAATTTCGCCCAAGGCGAATTTCTGATGCTCGGCATGTATTTCACGTTCTACCTGGTGGTCGGCTACGATCTGCTGTGGTTCCTCGGGCCGTCGGTCGGGCCTTATGTCGGAGCACTCATCGCCGGGCCGGCGCTGTTCGTGCTCGGCTATCTGCTGCACCGCTTTTTGATTGCGCGGGTGACCGGCATCAGCGTCGCCGGCACCGAGAGCGAGGGCCACTATCCCCAGCTCATCCTCACGCTCGGCATCGCGCTCGTGCTGCAGAACGGCGGGCTCATCCTGTTCGGCTCGACGCCGCAATCGGTGCGCACGCCGCTTTCCTCGCGTGCCTGGGAAGTCCCCCTGCTCTACAACGCGAACGCCGCGCTGTTCTTCAACAAGGCGCGGGTGGTGGCGGCGCTGGTCTCGATCGTGGTCGCGACGGCGCTCTACTTTCTGATCAACCGCTCGCGCCTGGGCAAGACGTTGCGCGCCGCCGCCGACAACGCCTCGGCCGCCATCTACATGGGCATCGACGTCGACCGCGCCTACCGCATCGCCTTCGGCATCGGCATCGGGATTACCGCGATCGCCGGCGGACTCGTCGCCACCTACAATCCGTTCCAGCCCTACATCGGGCTCGACTTCGTCATCATCATGTATGCGGGTGTGGTGCTGGGCGGCATGGGCAGCATCCTCGGCGCCTTCTGGGGCGGTATGACCATCGGCCTCGTGCAGCAGCTCGCGACCCTGGTGCTGCCGACGCAACTGCAGAACGCCGCGATCTTCGTCGTCTTCCTGCTCATCGTGATGGTGCGCCCACAGGGCCTGTTCGGCCGCCCCACGGAACGCGTGTGACATGCGCTCTCGACGAAACCTCTATGCCTCGTTGATCGCGATCGCGGTCATCGCCGCGGTGTGGATCAGCCTCGGCCTTGTGGTCACCAATTCCTACTATCAGCTGATGCTGACCCTGGTGCCGATTTGGGCGGTGCTGGGCCTCTCGTGGAATCTGCTCTCGGGCTACACCGGACTCGTGTCGTTCGGGCACGCGGCCTTCTTCGGCCTCGGCGCCTACACGGTGACGATCGCGCTCGTGCAGTACGACATCACGCCGTGGCTCGGCATTCCGCTCGGCATGGTGGTCGGGACGGTCGCCGGCGTCGTCATCGGCTACCCGACGTTCCGGCTGCGCGGACATTATTTTGCGCTCTCCATGCTCGCTTATCCGATGGCGCTGCTCTACGTGTTCGTGTGGCTCGGCTATCAGGAAGTCTCGCTGCCGATGAAGCGGGAGGCGCCGGCCTATTTCATGCAGTTTTCCGGCTATCGCGTGTACATCGCGCTCGCGGTCGGCCTGCTCGTCGTTTCGCTGTTGATCTCGCTCGCGGTCGAGCGTTCGCGCTTCGGCCTTTCGCTGCTTGCCATCAAACAGAACGAGCCCGCTGCGGAAGCCGCCGGCATCGATACGCTCGCCTGGAAGATGCGCGCGATCATGCTCAGCGGCGCGCTCGCGGCGGCGGCGGGCGGGCTTTACGCCGTGGTGCAGCTGGTCGTCACGCCCGACAGCGTGTTCGGCATGCTCACCTCGGCGCAGGCGCTGATCGTTGCGTTGTTCGGCGGCGTCGGCACCCTGTGGGGCCCGCTGATCGGCTCCGCCATCCTCATTCCGCTGAGCGAGACGCTGCAGGCGAACCTGGGCGACAAGATCCCCGGCATCCAGGGCGTGGTCTACGGCATCGCCATCATCCTCGTGGTGCTGCTCGCGCCCGAGGGCATCTTCTGGCGCGTGCGCGACTGGCTGCGCCGGCCGCGCGCCGTCGGCCTCGGGCCGCTCGATCCGATCGCGCCGCCAATCGCGGCCGCGGCGCCCGAGCCGGCGCGGCCGCAGCGTCAGCCGATCCTCACCGTGAGCAACCTGTCGAAATCCTTCGGCGGGCTGCGCGCGGTCGCCAACGCAAGCTTCACGGTCGGCGATGGGGAAATCCTCGGCATCATCGGGCCGAACGGCGCCGGCAAGACCACGCTGTTCAATCTGCTCAACGGGTTCCTGCCGCCGGACGGCGGCAGCGTCACCTTCGCCGGGCGCGAACTGATCGGGCTCAAGCCCAACCGCATCTGCCGGCTCGGCATCGGCCGCACGTTCCAAGTGGTGCGCGCGTTCGCGCGGCTCTCCGTGCTCGACAACGTGGTGGTCGGCGCCTACGCGAAGAAGGCGAGCGACGCCGAAGCAGTAGCAGCGGCCAGCGCCGCGCTGGCGCAGGTCGGGCTCACGGCGCGCGCCGGCGCGCTCGCCGGCTCGCTGACCAACAAGGAGCTGCGGCTGATGGAGCTGGCGCGCGCGCTTGCCGGCGAGCCGCGCCTGTTGCTGATGGACGAACCGCTTGCCGGTCTCGCCAGCCACGAAATCGAGGACATGCTCGAGGTGATCCGCGCGCTCGCCGCGCAGGGCACCACGGTCGTCATCATCGAGCACACCATGCGCGCCATGGTGCGGCTTGCCGAGCGCTTCATCGTGCTCGACCACGGCGCGATCCTGGCGACCGGCCACCCCGGCGAGATCGTCAAGGACGAAAGCGTGATCGAGGCGTATCTCGGGAAGAAATGGGCGGCGATCCGTGCTCGCGGTTGAAGGCCTCACCGTCGCCTACGGCGGACTGACCGCGCTCGCCGAAGTCTCGCTTTCGGTGCGCGCCGGGCAGTTCGTCTCGATCGTCGGTCCCAACGGCGCCGGCAAGACCACGCTGTTCAAGGCGATCTCCGGGACCGTGCGGCCGCGCGGCGGACGTATCCTGTTCGAGGACAACGATTTGCTCGCGGTCGCGCCGGCCGAGCGCGCGCACTTCGGCATCGCCCATGTGCCGGAAGGCCGGCAGGTGTTCCCCAGCATGACCGTGCTGGAAAATCTCGAGATGGGCGCCTATCCCCAATCCGGCCGGCAGGCATGGGCGAAGAACCTCGAGCGCATCTTTGCCCTGTTCCCGGTGCTCGCCGAGCGCCGCAGTCAGGCCGCCGGCACGCTTTCGGGCGGCGAACAGCAGATGCTCGCCATCGGCCGCGGCATCGCCTCGTCCCCGCGCCTGCTGATGCTCGACGAACCCTCCATGGGGCTCGCACCGGTTGTCGCCGATTTGATCTTCGAGCGCGTCGGGGAATTGCACCGCGACGGCCTTACCATCCTGCTGGTGGAGCAAAGGGTGGCCGAGGCGGTACAATCCTGCGATTTCGGCTATGTTCTCGAAACCGGCCGCGTGGTGCTGGAAGGAACCCACGACGCACTTCTGGCGGACGACCGCATCAGGAGCGTGTATCTCGGGATGTAAATAATAATACAACTTGGAGGAAGCGATGCACCAACCTTGGCTCACTTTGTCCGCCGTGGCGTTGGCGGCGGCTCTCGCGGCGTCCGGCCCGGCGGCCGCGCAACAGAAAAAAGACGTAGAGATCGCGCTGATCGTTCCGCTCTCGGGGCCGTGGGCGCGCCAGGGCCAGCTCGAGCGCATGGGCGCCGAGATGGCGATCGATGACATCAACAATTCCGGCGGCATCAAATCGCTCGGCGGCGCCAAGGTGAAACTCGTCGTGCTCGACACCGGCGATTCCGCCGAGAAGGCGAAGAACGCGGCGCAGCGTCTGGTCGCGCAGAATCCGGATGTGGTCGGCGGTGTCGGCGCGTGGCTCAGCTCGTTCACGCTCGCGGTAACCGAAGTCACCGAGCGCGCCGAACTGCCGTGGCTCACGCTCTCCTATTCCGACCAGATCACCGGGCGCGGCTTCCACTACGTGTTCCAGACCTCGGCCACCGCCGACAAGCAATCCGAGATGGCGTTGCCGACCATCATCGAACTTGCCGAGAAATCGACCGGCAAAAAGCCGACCACCACCGGCGTGCTGCAGGACAACACCGCCGCGCCGGTGAGCTTCATGAAGCCGATGCGCGGCGGCGGCTTCGAGAAAGCCGGCCTCAAGGTCGTGGTCGACGAGGTCTATACGCCGCCGCTCTCGGACGCGACGCCGCTCGTCGCCAAGGTGCGCACGGCGCGTCCCGACTTCCTGTGGCTGATCTCCACCAACATCCCGGACGACTCGCTTTTCTTGCAGAAGCTCACCGAGATGGGCGTCGGCGCCGACAAGCTGCCGGCGGTCGGCAACGGCGCGCACTTCGGCGCGCCCGAGCTGCTCAAGGTCGCTGGCGCCGACGTGCTCGAAGGCCTGCTCGTCACCGTCGCCAACTGGAGCAACGACGGCCAGAAGGATCTCATCGACCGCTTCAAGAAGCGCACCGGCGAGCCGTGGCTCACCCAGGACAGCCTGTGCGCCTACGGCCACGTGTGGATTCTCAAGGAGGCGGTGGAGAAGGCTGGCGTCGCCGACAAGCGCAAGGTCGCGGAAGCGATCCGCGCCATGGACACGAGCGAAGGCTCCGCCAAATTCTTTGCCGGCAACCACATCAAGTTCGACGACAAGGGCCGCCGGATCGATGCGCCGCTGGTGATCTTCCAGTGGCAGAAGGGCGTACCGGTCACGGTTTATCCGCAGGGCCCGGGTACCGTGAAGGCCAAGTGGGCGATGAGATAGCCAGCAGCATTTCCCGGACGCGGCGCAACGCATAGCAGCTGCGTCCGGGGAGCGTCCGCAGTCGTCTTTCATATCCGGCATAAATGGGTCATGGTGCGCCGCGAGGCGCGGCAGTTGCGTCAAAGGTCACGAGGAGAGGAAAAGCAATGAGTGAAGTCGACGGCGCTACCCTGATAGCGCGGAGCCTGAAGCAGCAAGGTATCGATCATCTATTCGGGGTCGTCGGTTTCCCGGTCACGCCGATCGCCGCCGCCGCGCAGAAGGAAGGCGTTGCCTATATAGGCATGCGCAACGAGCAGGCCGCGTCATATGCGGCGCAGGCCTACGGCTACCTGACCGGCCGTCCCGGCGCCTGCATCACCGTGACCGGCCCGGGCGTGGTGCACGGTCTCGCCGGGCTCGCCAACGCCCAGCAGAATTGCTGGCCGATGATCCTGCTCGGCGGCGCGTCGGAAACCTATCGCGGCGGCATGGGCGCGTTCCAGGAAGAGCGCCAGGTGCTGATCGCGACGCCGTTCTGCAAGTTCGCGCACGGCATCGAGAGCGTGGCGCGGATTCCCTATTACGTCGAGATGGCGACCCGCCACGCGATCTACGGCCGCCCCGGCGCCTGCTATCTCGACGTGCCTGACGACATCATCACCGGCAAATGCGACGAGGAGAAAGCCACCGAGGTCGCGCGCGTGCCCGAGCCGCCGCGCATGGTGGCGCCGGCGGAGAACGTCGAAGCCGCGCTCAACCTGCTCGAACAGGCCGAGCGGCCGCTCGTGCTCATCGGCAAGGGCATGGCGTGGTCGCATGCCGAAGACGAAGTGCGCGCCTTCATCGAGCGCACGCAGCTGCCGTTCCTGCGTTCACCCATGGGCAAGGGCGTCATGCCCGATGACCATCCGCTCTCGGTCGCGGCGGCGCGCACCTTGGCGCTGCAGCAGGCCGACGTCGTGTTCCTGATGGGCGCTCGGTTCAACTGGATTTTCCATTTCGGCTTGGCGCCGCGCTTCGCCAAGGACCTCAGGGTCATCCAGCTCGACATCGCGCCCGAGGAGATCGGGCACAACAAGGCGACCGAAGTGGCGCTGGTCGGTGATGGCAAGGCGATCGTGAGCCAGCTGAACAAGGCGCTCACCGTCCGCCAGTGGTTCCATCCCAAGGACTCCGCATGGCGGCAGACGATCGCCAAGAAGTCGGCCGACAACGCGGCGACGATCAAGCCGCAGATCGACGACGACACCGGGCCCGCCAATTACTTCCGGGCGTTACGCGACGTCGCCGCCTGGATGCCGAGGAATGCGATCCTGAGCGCCGAGGGCGCCGGCACGATGGACATCGGGCTCACGCAGTTGCCGAGCTTCAACGCCCGTTCCTGCCTCAACGCCGGGACCTATGGAACGATGGGCGTCGGACTCGGCCACGCGATCGCCGCCTGCGTCGCACATCCCAACCGGCCGGTCGTCCACCTCTCGGGCGACTCGGCGATCGGCTTCTCCGGCATGGAGATGGAAACGCTCGTGCGTTACAACCTGCCGGCCAAGATCGTCGTGCTCAACAACGGCGGCATCGGGCCCGGCATGCCGGAAATCCCGGAGAACCCGTTCTTCAACCTCAAGCCCAACGCCTTGATCTACGGCGCGCGCTATGACCGGGTGATGGAGGCCTTCGGCGGCAAGGGATTCTTTGTCGAAAATCCGAAGGACATCCGCGGCGCGCTTGACGACGCGATGGACTTCCCGGGCCCCGCCCTCGTCAACGTCGTGCTGTCGCAAGGCTCGGCGCGCAAGCCGCAGCAGTTCCGCTGGCACCAATGATTTGTTTGCCGCCAGCGCGCGCGCCGCTTGGTTTTGTAATGCGCGCGCGGGCGGCCGCTGTGGCCCGTTTGGATTGTCTGGAGCGTGATGACGTTTCTTCGAATCGTCATCACGCTCTAACTTTTTGTGGAGCAGGCCATGGACCGCGCCGGCCAGATTTCGCTCCTCAAGACGCTGCTCAACTACGTCGACACGAAGACGACGTCGATGGCGGACGCGCCGTGGCGTAACGACGTGACCGCCTACACCTGCCCCGAGCGGCACAAACGTGAGGAGGAGATCCTCATCCGGACGCGCCCGGTGGTGATGGGGCTGTCCTGCGATTGGCCACAGCCCGGCGCCTATCGCACCGACGATTTCGCCGGCGTGCCCATTCTCACGGTCAGAGGCAGAGACGGGAAACTGCGCGCGTTTCTCAATGTATGCCGACATCGCGGCGCCAAGGTCGCGAACGGGTGCGGCAGCGCGGCGGCGTTCACCTGCCCCTACCACGGCTGGACTTATGGCAGCGACGGAATGCTGCGCGGGTTGCCAGAGGAAGCAACAGCGTTTCCTGGCGTGCGTGCCGAGCGGCCCGGCCTCACGCCGCTGCCGCTCGCTGAGAAGTACGGGATGGTCTGGGTGCTGCCGGCGCCGGCGGCCGACCGTACCGCCGACCTTGACATCGAGCCCTGGCTCAACGGTCTCGGGGCCGATCTCGCTTCATGGAAGCTCGACACTTATCACTTCCATGATCGCCGCGTGCATCATGAGGAGATGAATTGGAAGCTGCTCGTCGACACCTTCCATGAAGGTTATCACTTCGGTTTCCTGCACAAGGACAGCCTGCGCGACATTCTTCTGCACAACGTCAGTGAGTTCACCCCGTTCGGCTCGAACTTCCGCATTGTCTACCCGCGCACTAAGCTCGACCGGCTGAGGGCGACGCCGGAAAGCGAGTGGGACCTGATGTGGAACTCGACCATCATCTACTCGATGTTCGCCAATACAATCTTCTCGCCTCAGGGCGACCACATGGAAATCTACCGGATGTTTCCGGTCGACCGGCGAACCGACCGCGCCGTGATGGAGGCGTCCTTCTACATCCCCAAGCCGGTCGAGAGCGACGACGAAAAGCGGCACTGGGACGCGAACGTGGCGCTCGCCATGAAGGTGATCACGACCGAGGATTTCGCGGCCGGGCGGACGACGCAGATCGGCTTCGGCTCGGGCGCACAGTCGCATGTCGTCTATGGCCGCAACGAACCGGCGCTCGCGCACTATCACAAATCGATCCGTCGCGCCCTGGGCCTGCCGGTCGAAGAAGCAGCGGTGCAAACCGCGACGGAATAACTCACGCAATCACGCCGGCGTCGGCGCTTCCGCGCAAATGAGCCCCTCGCGCTTGAGCTCGGCCCATAACGCCGCGGGAATGTCGTAGCCCATCCAGGCGAGATTGGTGCGCACCTCGTCCGGCGCGACCGGGCCGGGGATCACCGCCGCAACGCTCCGGTGGCCGAACGGAAACTGCAGCGCGGCGGCGGCGAGCGGCACATCGTGACGTCCGCAGATCTCGAGAATGTGTTGCGCCTTGGCGACGACGTCGGGCTCGGCCGGCCGGTAGCCGTAGAAGGCGTCGCGGCGCGGGCCTCGCACCAGGATGCCGGAGGCGTAGGGCGCACCGATGACGACCGAAACGCCACGCGCGGCGCACAGGTCGAGTTCGTCGACGCCGCTCTGGTCGAGCAGAGTGTACGGCATGGCGACGATGAAGAAATCGATCGGCCATCGCTCCAAGAACCGAGGGATCATGCCGGTGAGGTTAACCCCGGCGCCGATCGCTAGAATCTCGCCGCGCGCCTTGAGATCGGCGAGCGCCCGATAGCCGCCCGCATCGAGCTCGCCGAGCGCGCGTGCGACGCCCTCCTCCGAGCGCTGATGCCGGGGATCGAGGTCGTGAATGAGCAACGCTTCGACGCGGTTGAGCCCAAGCCGGGTAAGACTCATCTCGTAGCTCTTGAGGACACCTGAGGCGGTGTAGTCGAAGCGCGGCTCGAACGGCAGGCCGCCGACCCAGCCGGGATGCCGGTAGGTGTCGGGATCGGCCGGGCGAACGTGCACGCGTCCGACCTTGGTCGAGATCACGAAGCTGTCGCGCGGCTTGGTGCGCAGCACATGGCCGAAGCGCAGCTCGCTCTTGCCGTTGCCGTACCAGGGCGAGGTGCCGAAGTAACCGATGCCGGCCGCATAGGCGGCTTCGAGGGTAGCGGTCGCCTGGACCTCGGGCAGAACCTCGCGCATGTCGCCGAGGCTTGCCCCGCCCATGCCGAGTTGCGTGACCGAAAACGACGTTCCGCCGATGCGACGGCGCAAGAACGGGTCCATCAGCCGCTCTCACATCCGATCGAGTTCGGCCTTGGCCAAATCCCACAGCAGACGGTAGGTGCCGAACGCGATCAGTTCGCCGCCGGGAAACGACGCACGGCTTCCGAGGCGCGGCTGCGCGGCCGAGCGAACCGCGTCGGTGTCGGTGCCGTCGACGGCCACGTACCAATCGCCGGCGACGGCGCGTGCCGCCGCATCGGCCTTCGGGTTCGACAGCGCGGCGTCCGCTTCGAGCAGATGCGCCGAGATGACGCCATCGGTACTGATCAGCGGATCGAACTGCGCCAAGATGGAATTTCGTAGCGCGTCGCGGCCGTCGGCCGCAGGTCGAATGCGCGCAAAGGCCAGCGCGGCGCCGCGGCCCTGCCCTTTGCTTCCGGTGACGCGCGCGGTTACGCGGGTGTAGTTCTTAAAGCGCGGGCTGTGATGCGCGCTCCACGGCGTCGGATTGTCGAGCCTGGCGCGGTAAGGCGCGCTGTCGAGCACCGCGAGGTTCTCGGTGGTGTAGAAATTGACGTACCTGGGCGCGCCGTCGACGGCGACGTAGCGGCGCGATTCCAGGAACCCGGGAATCCCCGTGCGCTCGATGATGTGCTCGCGGTCGTACCATCTGTTGAAATCCGCCTCCTCGGCCGGATCTGCGTCCATGATGGTGATGAGCATTCCCTGGCCCGATAGCGGCATGATGGACTCGGATGACGGAGGACGGATGACGGACGACGGAAGAACAGGCTAATGTTCTTTCCGTCCTCTGTCTTCTGTCCTCTGTCCTTCGGAAACCCATGACCGTTCGAGGCGGGCGCGAATTCCTGGCGATCCCGGGCCCGACCACGGTGCCGGACGAAGTGCTGCAGGCGATGCACCGGCCGGCGGTCGACATCTATTCCGGACCGCTGATCGCGCTCACCGACAGCCTGTTCGCCGATCTTGGCAAGCTCTTCCGCAC
>Ga0210408_10002257_pt1 | contig 19050 bp, 20 predicted proteins | sample IncBWH4MmetaG_FD_155471 | JGI IMG/M metagenome (GOLD analysis project Ga0210408, IMG submission 155471) | Forest soil microbial communities from Barre Woods Harvard Forest LTER site, Petersham, Massachusetts, United States - Inc-BW-H-4-M | ecosystem: Environmental > Terrestrial > Soil >...
CGCTCACGCCTTCGCCCGCCAGCAGTTGTACCGCGAGGCCACTGCAGCTCGGAAGCGACGCTGCCGCGGCCCGTGATGGAATGAAGGCACAAGAACACATCAAGGCGACCACTAAACCAAGCAGTGGCTTGTGCGGCTCCGATTGCAAGCGATTCGGTCTCATCTGTTTCCTCCCGTTTTTGATGAAGTCATCGTGCGATGACGCTCTCGCCGCATGCACGACCTTTCCGAAAATGCGCTGATCTTTTTGCGGGCAAATAACCGGAGAACGAAGTCTCTACGGCTGTCTTCTCAAAGAACCCCTCCCCGTTCTTTTGCTTGAGGTGCATGATAATGCACCTTACTTAGTCCGCAAGCATTAAAGTACACGACTGAGCTGGTTGCATTGCAGCAGACAATCGTTCTGAAGCAGATTCAGGCAATTTTTGATGGGGTTGCCGTAAGGGCGCTCGGAAGAAAGTATTTTTGGAGGTGCCTTTGCTCAGTGTGCCGGACCATCCGAGGCTTCGCCGCGCTCCCTGTTTTGTCGGTCGCCGAGAGGAGTCCAGAGGGCCTCGCACGTCTTTCGTGCTGAGGGCAGGGCTTTCTCCTATTAAGTTTTTATGCCAACGATCATAGGTTCGGTCAGGCGGTCTGCGAGCTTCCGTCGCATGGTTTTGGATCGTGACAAAGAACGGGCATTCACAGAGCAAACAGCTGAAGGAGCGAAAGCTCCAAGTACAAGAAAGCGCCGATAAGTTCGTCGCTCTAGTTGGAGAACGAGTCCGCAAGGCTCGCGAACGACGAGGCATTTCCCGTCGCGTTCTCGCCGAATTGTCCCAAGTCTCTTTGCGCTATCTGGCCCAGCTCGAGGGCGGAAGGGGAAATATCTCCATTGCTCTGCTTGGGCGCGTGTCGCTCGCGCTCGATCATCGCATCGAATGGCTCGTCGGAGCCGATGATCCCTGGTCGTCCGAAGTTGTCCGCTTTTCCGAGCTCTTCCGGATGGCCAACTTGGACCAACGCCGCCGTGTAATGCGACTTCTCGACCCCGGCGATCCGACGCGATTGCGGGAGAAGCGGCTATGCCTGATCGGTCTCCGCGGAGCCGGCAAGTCGACGCTCGGAAAAATCGTGAGCAAGGAGCTGTCCTTGCCATTTCTGGAATTGAACCGCGAAATCGAAGAGGTTAGCGGAATTCCTGTCAACGAAGTGATGGCGTTGTATGGTCAGGAAGGTTACCGGCGTCTCGAAAGACAGGCGCTCGAAAGAATCGTGGCGACCACTTCCGAAACCGTGCTCGCCGTCGCGGGCGGAATCGTCGCAGAGCCTGAAACCTTCTCCTATCTTTTGCGCCACTTCCACACGGTATGGCTGAAAGCGCGCCCGGAAGAGCATATGGAGCGCGTGCGCAAACAGGGCGATCTCCGCCCGATGAAAGGTAACCCAAAAGCTATGGAAGAGTTGCGCTCTATCCTGACCAGCAGGGAGAGCCTCTATGCGCACGCAGAAGCTGTTGTCGACACGAGTGGTCGCACCCTCGAACAAAGCACAAAGGATCTGGTGGATGTCGTTCGCAAGCTCGAGGTGATTTGAAAAACAACACGCGAAATCGGGTCGATCGCGAAAGCTATCCAATGTCAGGGAGCGGATAATCTGATTGTCCTTGCAGGACGCCGATATGAAGTCATTTTTTAATCGCCTCGTGCATGAAAAATCCCGGGCGCATAGCTCAGCGGGAGAGCGTTCCCTTCACACAAGAGAGGTCCAAGTCGATCCCTTGTGCGCCCACCATCATCGTCAATGAAATCAAATACTTTTTAATTCGGTACGCGACGGCGTTGGTCGCCGATTGGCATTTGTACACAGGACAAAGCACGAAATGGCGTGCAGTGGCAGGCAAAATCCGTGCTGTCTGTTCGCTCGGTGTTCTTATGCAGATATCGGGTTGAATCTGCCGGTGGTCCAGTTTGCTTAAACTACAGTCAGCGGCGGAGCGCGTATCCGGTCTAGTGTGCGCGATGGCCGCAGACCCCATCGACGATTATTACGTCATTACTTCTCGACGCGGCCAGCAGCCTGAGCGCTGGAGCTGGGAGATCCTCCGCAAGAGCAAACCGTTGGGCATAAAGATGACCGCAGACGGCTACCAGTCCGACACTGCCGCGCGATTTGCCGGCAACCAAGCGCTGGCGGAATTTCTGACCGACTTATCGAAAGAAGAAAAACGCCCACGCAAGTAGGGCCGCCTCAATTGGCGGCCTCCCTCCAACTCTACCGGCAGCGAGTCTGCTTGAGGGGCCACGCGGGTAGTCGCGTGGACTAATCGAAAGTCCCCGGACGATGTTCCAGCGATGTTCGCGGCCCTGAAGTTGTTCCTATGAGGAAGGCGGTGCTGGCCTGTTTCCGACGCCCGTGGCCGGTTTTGAAAATCGCAGTGGCCCAATTTGAACTTATTGACTTTAGATTGCAGCAACCAGAAGATGTATCTGGCTGCAATGTTGCCTTCATAGGAGATTTTGGATGACACGCATTTTGATGATTGTGGGCATTCTCGCGATTCTCTGCCCCATGGCTTCCTTCGCCAGCGACAGCTCACTCACCCCAATGCAGCGTCTAGCGGCATTGACAACTGATTCCAGTACGAAGACGCGGATGACCCCGATACCAAAAAAGCAATTCGTTTGTGCAGATCGAGGTTCTGCATGCGGTCCCGGTTACCCGAATGACTGCTGCAACGGCTGCTACACGCCCCCGGGAAATTCGCATGGCGAATGCCAGTAAGCTTTAACAAAAGAAGGCCCGCCTCAATTGGCGGCCTCTTTGATTCATGCAAACGGCCCCAGCACGGGGGAAGCGCTGGGGCCGCCTATTCATCGGATGCTGTGGGGGCATTCGCATCCGGCCGTGCTTAGCCAAGCTCCCCCAGCGATATTCGTTCCAATTGTTTTCAAGTGAGCAAAATAGAACAGCGCCGAAACACGCGGCGGTTCCATACTGTTTCCATCATCGCCCCCCTTCACAGCATCTATTCGGGTGAAACGAGACAAGATGAGAGACCTTGAGGACATCGCCGCCAAGCTGGAAGCCGCTCGCGCGCTCCCTCCGGGGCCGGAGCGCCGTGCCATCATTGAGCAGATCGGTACGTTCCATATCGAGTTGGCCGCCACCGCCGCGAAGCGAAAGCTTTTGCAATCAGCCAAGCTTCAGTTGGCGGCCCTTGTTCGCCCAAACGGCCCCAGTTCGGGGGGCGAAGCTGGGGCCATCTAGGGCAAACGGCGCGGTAGCGGCCCGCGACGTTCGGCTGTAGCCGATCACACCCGACGGCGGCGCGCTGCTCACTTTTGCTCACTGTCCTGCACCAATACGGCCCGCGCCTTGATGGCCATTCACACGGGGAGAGGTCCAAGGTTCGATCGCTTGTGCGGCCACCATGCCCGGGCTTATCGTCCGTCCGCATGATCGTTCAAGCCTGCCTCAACGGCGCGCGCCGCGGCGACTTTCACCCTCACCTTCCGCTTAACGCGGAAGCGATGGCGCGTGATGGTGCGTCATGTGTCGCCGCCGGCGCGGCCGAGCTGCACATCCATCCGCGCGGGTTGCACGGACGGGAAAGCCTGGCGGCGGTGGACACGACCATCCCTGCGGTTCGCGGCGCCTGTCCCGACACGCTCGTCGGCGTGTCGACGGGCGCCTGGATCGAGAACGATGCGGAAAAAACCCGAAATGCCATCACCCGATGGAACGGGCTTCCCGATTATGCCTCGGTGAACCTGTCAGAACCCGACGCGCCGGCCGTGATGGAACTGCTGCGGCAGCGCGGGGTCGGAATCGAGGCGGGAATCGCCTCCCTCGCCGACGCGGAACGCTTTTTGGGTTTGCCCGATCACGACCGGGTCTTCCGCATCCTGATCGAAATCGGCGAGCAGGATTTGGGCGCTGCGCGGAAGATGGCGGATGATATCGCGGCCCTGCTCGACCGCACCGGCGTGCGGCGGCCAATCCTGCTTCACGGCTTCGATGCGACGGTCTGGCCATTTGTCGCCATTGCGCATCAACGGCAATGGTCGACCCGGGTTGGGCTGGAGGACGGCAAGCATCTCCCCGATGGCACCATCGCATCCGGCAATACCGCGCTGGTGGCCGCCGCGGTCGCGATCTACGCCAACCGCGCCGGCCCGTGAGTGGGGGCATGGTGTCTGCCTCCCTGCGATGACGGCGCGCGCCCCGCAAAATAAGGAGCCGAACGTGAACCGCTTCACATGTCGCCGGCGCTTTAGGACGTAATAAGTCGGTTTATTTAATTGGCCACCCGCGATTACTGGGGTCGCCGCTTATTCGATCGCCGCCGCCACCGCGGCGGATCACGAATCGAGCCGATTGCATCACGGTATCAGGAGGTGATCCGCACCATTTTGCCTTGAGTCTGCCAGTGGGGAGGTGCCCGATTCCCCGATTTGAGTGACAGCGTGGGTGCCCCGGGCGGCCTTCCCTTCTTTTTGGCGTCACAGCCTCAATTTTATTAGAGGGAGAAGTGCCATGAACACGCGGCAACGCATTGCCAACACCTGTCCTTTGCTCATCAATGTCATGAGAATTTCCGCCATCGGCGCAATGGTCGTCTGGCTCGCGAGTAGCGTGTCGTCGCTCGCGATCGCGCAACAGGCCGGCACCGCCGCCGGTGCACAATTCCCGGCCTTTGCTCCCGGTATGATCGATCACCTGCAGGCCATGCGCCGCTTTACAGACCCCGATCAGAGCGTTCAACAAGCCCCTCCGATCATCCCGAGATTCCAGATCGATGAAAATCCGGCGGGCGCGGTCGCGACCTTCCAGCCCGCCGGCGCGACATTTCCGGCTAACAACGCGTTCTTTCAAAACCTCGGAACCAACGGAAGAACTTGTTTCAGCTGCCATCAGCCCGCGAGCGGCTGGACCGTCGGCGCGGCCGATGTCGCGGCGCGGTTCGAGGCGAGCAGGGGAACCGATCCCATCTTCCGCCTCGTCGACGGCGCCACTTGCCCTAGCGACGACGTCTCGACCCTCGCCGCGAAGCGGCGCGCCTACGCGCTGCTGATCAAAAAGGGCCTGATCCGCATCGGCCTGCAAATGCCAAATCCGACGCAATTCGAGGTCACCGCGGTCGACGACCCCTATCGTTGCACGACCAACCCGGCCACTGGCCTGACGAGCCCGACGACCGGCATCGTATCGATGTATCGGCGGCCGCTGCCGTCCACCAATCTCGGATTCCTGAGCACCATCATGTGGGATGGCCGTGAGCCCAGCCTCACCAGCCAAGCGAAGGATGCCACGCTCGGCCACGCACAGGCCAATCCGAATCCGGGTCCGACCGATGCGCAGCTCGCCGATATCGTCGCCTTCGAGAGCGGTATCTTCACGGCGCAGGAGATCGACAACATCGCAAGGGTGTTGCACCGGGACGGTGCCCTGGGCGGTCCGGTGGCGCTGTCGCTGCAGCCGTTCTTCATCGGCGTGAACGATCCGCTCGGAAAGAATCCGACCGGTGTGCCATTCACGTCCAACATTTTCGACATCTACCGGCCGTGGCTGAGCGCGCACGGAGACGACGAGGACGACATCGAGGGCCGCCGGTCGATCGCGCGCGGCGAAGAAGTATTCAATACGACGAACATCAACATTACGGGCGTTGCAGGCCTCAACGATGCCCTCGGGATCACGAGCATTCCGGGATTCTGCGGCACCTGCCACGACACGCCCAATGTCGGCAACCATTCCGTCAAAGCGCCGCTCGACATCGGCATCGCCGATGCTGGCGCGAAGAGCCCACCGGTGCTCGACATCTCCGGATTGCCGGTGTTCACCCTGACCTGCACGCAGGGGCCGCTCACCGGGCAAGTCTTTCGGGTCACCGATCCGGGACGCGCGCTGATCTCCGGCCAATGCGCCGACATCGGCAAGCTCAAAGGCCCCATTTTACGCGGGCTCGCTTCGCGCGCGCCGTATTTCCACAACGGTTCGGCCGCGACCTTGCTCGATGTGGTGAATTTCTACGACCAGCGATTCGGCATCGGATTCACGAAGCAGCAAAAAACTGATCTCGTGAATTTCCTGAATGCGCTCTGAAGCACGATGAAATCCAAATCATCCGGCTTTAGTCCGCTAAGACAGGAGACCCCCGCCAATCCGAGGGTCTCTTGCTGACATTCGGCATTTGCGTCGTGCGCGGCATCGGTGCGCACGATTGAGCAGGCGATGTTGCCTCATCGGGCACTGGCCGAAACCGGCGATTGCAAAGACGGGCCACTTTCTAACATCGAATTTAATGGGAAGCGGCGGGTTGCGAAACCACATCAGAACCGTGCCGTTCCCTCGCCGGCACACTCTCTGCGGCCCCGGCTCGCCCCCGCGCTGGGGCCGCAGAGAAATCCAGCAGTGCCGGACCGATCTAGGGGACTCCCAACCAGGCCCCAAGGAACCACAACGAACCAGGTTCCAAGGAACCAGGTTCCAAGACCGGTCACGAAACCATTATGCCGGGCTGATGAAGCAGTCGTGAAACAAACGCCGGCTATTGAACGTTGTTAGTAGTAAAGTAGGAGTACCAAAATGATTGAAGCAATCACGGCAATTCTAGGCCTGTTTAGCGCCGGCATCTTCGTAGCTCACACGGTTGACGCTTATCGCGCGCCGTAGGTGACCCCGGGGAGGCTGAAATCAAGCGGCGACGGTGAGCCAGCCGTGTTGCGCGCGGTTTTTTTCGCGAACACAACGACCAGCAACTGCGCCGACAGCAAAACGCGACGTCCGGCACCATCGAACATTCGCTACTGCAGTCGATAAGACTGTCGGTAAAACCTTTGGACGCGCTTCAATCGAAGCCAGCGCGACCGCACGATCTCAGCCGCACGGCTTGCGAGCCGCCGCGGCGCTTTCCAGACCTCCAGCGATTCCACGAGATCCATCATCCGCCGCCACTGCCTGTATCCGGCGGCAAACGCGGGAATTGACAGGAGCTTTTTTCGATTGAGCTCAAATAACCGCTCAACGCAGGTGAGTTTTAGCACTTCACCGGTCACGAACGTCATTGCACCGGTGACCAGATGACCGGTTGCCACGAAATATCCGGCGAGCGGTTTTACCGGCTCGAGGATGATCACCGGGAGCGCGAAAAGTGCGAGCGAAGGATAAGGTCGTAACGAAACGATCCAGCGCTGCATCCGCTCGAAAATCCGCATCCTGCCGAGCCAGGCCGCGAAAGGTCGCGTGACGTACGAAAACACCCCGTCGAGCACGAAATAGACCGTGGCAAGCACGAACAACGGGGTCTTCCAGATGCGGGCCATGGCTCCTCCTCAACCTGAATCAAAGCATGGACCACCAATCGGTTCCCAACGCTGCCGCTAATTTTCGAGATCGATATCGGTCGAGGGTTCCGCCGACATCCCTTTGCCGCGCCCCGGTCACGACTTCTGCGCCTTTCAAAGGCAAACACCGGCCCATGCCAATTGCGAAATTCCGCGCATCCACGATCCTCTGTGAGTTCGAAAGGGCCCAGGCCGAGCTTGTCGGCAAAGCCGTGATCCTCACCGACGGAAAGGCCGGCACGGTGGAGGGCGTTTGGCTGGACGAAATGCACGGCTTGCGGATCTCGATCCGCGGCCATGATGGGAAATGGCCGATCTCGACCATCAAGCTCGCCGAGAGGTGAGATGGCTCAAATGAGGCGGAACTACCTCTTGGACCCAAGATAAGTGGTCCATACAGCGCTGGCCAAGGTCTGCGACGTTTGCTGAGCGCATGTCTTTTCGACTTCGGTCACGATCGCCGCCACGTCGATTTTCGCCTGCGTTTGATCACTTGCTGCGGCGACGTAGTTGAGTCCCGTCCAGAAACCGTAGATCCAGATGATTCCCTCCAGTCGATGCTCCCGCGTCGACCGCCAGTGCGCGCAACTCATGCTGCCTATTCCGACCATGTCGACGGAAACTTTGGAATCCTGCGCAAAGACCGGGCAGGCCGGAGCGGCAAAGACCAGCGCGGCAAATAGAGCTCGCTTCATCATGCGCCAAAAATCCGAAGCCCCTCACCCGATCGCCAGAAATTCGCTGTCGCGTATCTCCAACCATCGGGCTGTTGTGGTGGTCCTGCGAGCTTGAGTAATGCCTCCATGCGCGGATGATGCTCTAGCGATTATTGGACCGAAACGCGGACCACGCCGGCTCCCATCATGCCGAGCGCACGCGCCGCGCTGACCGACACATCGATAACCCGGCCCCTGACGAATGGTCCGCGATCATTGACGCGGCACTGTATTGAATGATTGGCGCGCGTCACCGTGACGATGCTTCCCAAAGGCCGAGTGCGATGCGCGCAGGTCATCTCGCCGCGGTGACCGCGTCCGCCATAGTAGGAGGCAAGACCGCTTTCAGCCTTGGCCGCCTCGGCGATGGAAAGCAGGGCAAGGACAAGGAAAGCACATCGATACATGGCAAGACCTCGCGCCGCCCCGGCAACAAAGCCACCCGGACGGGTCCGCCTGATGGTGATTAAAGGGTATTTTGACGACAACCGATCCGACGGAGGGGCTTGGAGACTTGCTTGGCTTACGTGGCTTGGTTCAACAACGCAAACGACAGGTTTGTTGACTCTTCTGTATCGCCCTCGCGCCAAGTTGCTGTTCCTCTTTTGGAACAGGATTTTGAGCCGCTCGCAAGCGAACTCAAGTAAACTACAAGAAGCCGGAGCTTAAGTTGTGCACTCTTAATCCCGACCAATATGGCTCATGTCCAAATGGCTAAAACTGTTTCTGTTTGGGATTTGGGGTCTTCTGCTGATCCCCCTGGTCACGCCTATTCTCCAAAAATGGCTAGAGGAAAATCTCTTCTCCGATCCTAACGGTATGGCCACGACGGTTTTTCCAAACGCCGGGATTGCGACCGTTTTCAACAACCTCCTCACGCTGGGCGAGCAGCGTTGGTTCAAATTTGCGTTGGTGCTTTTGACCGGAATCGTCATCGGCGTTTTGCTGGAGTGGTCAAGCCGGAAGTCGGACGAAAAGAAAGCTTTCGAGCTCAAAAGCCTCGGCACCAAATTTCGCAGTCTGTCAGATCACATCAAAGTCCGGACCGCGTCGTCAGGATGGCCCGACAATGTGCGTGATCTCAAGCCTGCAATCCTGTCGGTATTTATCGCTGCGAAGAAATTTGATCTGTGGGTGCCGAATGAGCACGTCTACCAACTGCCGGATGCGTCATTCCTGTGTGAATACTTCAGATGTGTCGGGGCGCTTTTGGAGGATGGACATTTTGACAAGGCCACCAGTGAGGCGCTCTCCTGGAAACCTTTTCTCGATAAAGTGACGCTGCCTTGAGTTTCAGTATCGGTCCAACCAAACCGGGCCACCGGGTTAGCACCGTGGCGTGCCTGTTAGGGAACAATCGCGTTATTGGTGCCGCAAAAACGAGCAGAGAATCGCAGGGTTCCCGGCCCCAGTGAAATCAAGATTTCTCCTAAATCGAGGCGGTGATTGTCGCTTTTTAGACCTCCATAACAGGGTACTGCTCGACCAGAACAATACGAGGAGGCATCACCCAATGCCGACGAAGGACGGAATTACTCCGGACCATCCTTTGCCTGTCTTTCTCTCCGATGCCGAAGAACCCGAGCAGCCGGGTATTTGGAGAGCTTGGGACACAGCGATTATCTCGTCGCAAATCCTCAAGACCAGCATTTTGGGTGTAGCGGCGGCGGCGATCGTTTTTGCGCTTCTATTGGCGGGAAATCCGCTCCTGCTGTTTGCGAACGCCCCGGCCTTCCTGGCTGACCTATCGGCGCCCAAGCCGGGCAGCGATGCGTCGACGCCAACCATTCAACCAACCGCCGGCACGCTGGCTTTGCCGGCGACGGCAAGCGAGGCGCCGACGGGCGACGAAACCGCCGCCGCATTCAGGACTGCCTACCTGAACCAAGCCGAAATCCGTCAACCAGCAGCCGAATCCTTGTTGAATCAATTCCAGGCTTGGGCGGCCGAGGAAGATGCACGGGCACCGGCCGCGGCTGCACAGCCCCTGCAAGATGCCCAGCCGCAGGCGGTACAAGATGCCGAACCACAGCCCGTAGCAGATGCCGAACCACTGGTCCGGCACGTGCGAAAGCACCGGCAGGTCCGGCACGTGCAAAATGCGCGGGCAGAGATCCGGGCCGAGCAAAATCTCCTGGCAAAGCTCCGGCGGAAGCAAAATGCGCAGGGACCGGTCCGGCCCGTGCAAGACGCTCGACCACAAGACCGGCCCGTGCAAGACGCTCGAACACAAGACCGGCCCGCACCAGATGTCCAGGCACCATCGCTCTGGCAAAGCCTCGGTTTACGCAATTAAGGCCGGACGTGACCCCTCGCCCGGCCCTCTAAACCGCCGCTAGCCGTTGCATCCGCTCCGCGGTTCATTCGCTGTCGGCGCAAGAAGCCGCGCCTCAAATCCCGAGAATCCAGACCGCGACGATGGCTCCTAATACGGTCAAGCCGGAAATCGTCCAGCCCGTCGCATAGCCGGCACCACTGGTTTCCGGCCTGTCCACCATCGAATCATGCCAATGGGTCATAACCGCCTCCTGGCGATTGCCTCTGGTGGATAGGTCTCCGCCAGCGGCCCAAGGTTCAACACAATAAGCGCTGGAGGAGGCGGCCGGTTCCGCGGAACCGGCCGCCAACAGGCAAAAAAGGCCGTTAGATGGCCTGCCGGCTCACAATTTACTGATCCCCGGATTGATCAGGCTTGTGGAACCGGAACCGCGCGGTTCCGTTGAGGCGCGCCGGTGCAAAAAAACTGGAGGTTCATCCCATGCGCAAACTGATCATCGCTACCACCGCCCTTGCCTTTCTCTCCTCGGCCTTTCTCTCTTCGGCCTTGCTCCCCTCGGCCGCTTTCGCCCAGGACAAGGCCGGGGGCACGGCGGCACCCGCGGCGAAGGGCGACGACATGTCCAAGGACAAGATGAGCAAGAAAACAGCCAAGAAAGCCAAGAAGTCCAGCAAGACGAAGAGCGACGACGCCATGAAGCAATAGGCGCCGCGAACGCATTTCAGAGAGGCCGCCTTCGGGCGGCCTTTCTCATTGGGCACTGCGGCTCGCGACGGAACCATTGTGCGTCCTGAAACATTGTTGCCGTTGGTACTGAATGGCGGGGTAGCGTAATGTTGAATTTGCTCAGGCATTCGGAAGAAGCCGATATTGAACGGATCCTTGCCCGACATTCAGCGATGGAGTCGGATGCGGCGGATAGCACCGTCGCCGATGATGAGCAGTTTCGCGACCTGCTTCAGGCGCTGCCGGCCGCGATCTATACGACCGACGCCGGCGGCCGCATCACATTCTTCAACCAGGCCTGCATCGAGTTCGCCGGACGCCCCCCGAGAATAGGCGACATGTGGTGCGTGACCTGGAAGCTGTTCTGGCCGGACGGCACCCCGCTGCGGCACGAAGACTGCCCGATGGCTATTGCGCTGAAGGAAAACCGCCCGGTCAGAAACGTCGAGGCGGTCGCCGAACGGCCCGACGGCTCGCGGATCTGCTTCATGCCCTATCCGACGCCGCTGCGCGACAACTCCGGCAGGCTGATCGGTGCCGTGAACATGCTGGTCGATATCACGAGCCGCAAGCAGGCCGAAGAACGCATGATGTTGCTGACCCGCGAGGTCGATCACCGCTCCAATAACCTGCTCGCCGTGATCCAGGCCATGCTGCGATTGACGAGGGCCGATACGGCCGAGGAGTTTCAAGCGGCGTTCCAGGGCCGCTTGAGCGCACTCGCCAACGTGCAGCGGCTGTTCTCGGTGTCGCGCTGGACCGGCGCCTGTATCAACACGATCATCGAGGAAGAACTCAGGCCCTATGCGGCAAGCGATACGAGCCGAATCAGTATCGTCGGCCACGACGTCCGGCTGCCCGCGGCGCTTGCCCAAGCCATCGCCGTCACGGTGCACGAACTCGCGACCAACGCCGTGAAATACGGCTCGCTGTCCGAGCCATCCGGCAAGATCGTGATCAGCTGGAAAACCGATGCGGCAGACAATCTCCTGCTGCACTGGGTCGAATCCGATGGTCCGACCATCGCGGAGCCGGAACGGCGCGGATTCGGGGTCGATGCGATCGATGGCCTGGTTCGAACCTTGAGCGGCACGATCAAACGAGATTGGAAGCCCGAAGGGCTGGTTTGCGACCTGTGCTTTCCAAGCGTTGCGGCCCGTTAGGCTGCGCGCGCGCCACGTTCACCAATCAGTTCTTGGCCGGCGCGGTGGCCGCAACCTTGTCCGGCGCCGCCGCAGCCAGCAGCGGGATCGACGACACACCTTCGTCCTCATCAAGGAACGCCTGGACCTTGGCCTGAATAGCTGCCTTGACGTTGTCGGGGCCGCGATCGCTGAGTTGATTGTGCTGAAATTCGGTCCTGACCACTTCGATGCCGGCCTTGGCGCAAATCTCGTCACTGGGAACGACGTCGGGATCGGCCTTGAACACCGGATCCTTTGACCGGAAGGAGAGGATCTTGATCCTGCCGTCGGTCACAAACGGCACCCGCAGATTGTCGAGCGTCACGACTTTCTTGACCAGGTCGGGATGCAGCTTGGCAAAATACATCGAGATGTCGCCGCCATTGGAGTGCCCGATCAGGGTCAGATGATGATAGTCCGCGTTGGGGTATAGCTTCTTGAGCTCGTCGACGGCGAACTTGATGTTGAAAATGCCGCGGTTGTACTGCATGCGGCGGCCGACATATTCCTCGCCCGCCTTCGTCACCATCGGATCGTCGGTTTCGAGGTCGTGCTGGATGCTGACGACCATATAGCCGCGGGCGGCAAAAACATTGGCGAGAAACGAGTATTCGGTATTCTTGACGGTATTGCCATGGCTGAGGATCGCGACCGGCAACTCGATCATCTCGGCGATCGACTCCATTTCCCGGTCGCGGCGAACGGCGAGGTCAACCGTGACCGTTCGGTCGCTGCGCAAGGGGTCAACGAATGTCAGGGTTTTGTGATGGATCGCCCATTTGCTTGCGGTGAAATAAGCGACGGCGATCACGGAGCAAATCGACAGAACGATAATTCCGCGCTTCATGGCTCGTCTCTTGCAAATTAGAAGTGGCGAAAACCCCGCAAAATACGTTGGTTTCCTTTTGCTCAATGTTTGTCACGGCGACATGACAGATTTCTGAAACGCGCCTCCCGCGGCGCGCGCGGGCCCAATTCGTACTGCCGTTTCAAGAAGTTCTGATCAGCCGGACGAAGCGGCGAGCGCGATCATGATGTCGTGATTGTCGCCGGTCGCAAGCAGGCTTTGCCAGGATATCACGTTCGCCCCCTGGCTAACTGTCAGCCTTGGCCCAGGCCCGCATCCTTCAGCCGCCCGGCGAACCAGGCCGATAGCGCTCGGTCGAGGCTGCCACCGACATAGACTTCCGATGACGCGACGTCATTCCTCGCGAGCGTCACCAAGAGCCCGATCCAGTAGGCGAACCACAGATGCGGGTCGGTCAGCGCCCGCAGCTTGTGCTGGTCATGCTCGGGGGGCTGGTGATTGGCCAGCTTCCTGACTTCGATGGCGAGCAGATTGTTGGGGATGGCGCGCTGGTGCACGACGATATCGGGATAGATCGATTTTCCGAGCGTGTCGTCGGTTGAGACGATCGTTCCATGCGGAAGCCGCAGCGTACGCTCGCCGAGCCGGTTGTAGTCGCAATCGACCTCCCAGCCGGGAAACTGCCGTTCGACATGCACCGCAAGCCGATGCGTCAGGGTGCGCTCGCCGAGATCCTTTTCAAACAGGAAGGCCTCGTGCGCGTAAAACTCGGTGAGCGCAGTGACCACCTTGTCCAGCTCGGTTTGCATGTTGCTCTCCCCGAACCGTCATTCCGGGGCATGCGAAGCATGAACCCGGAATCTCGAGATTCCGGGTTCGATGCTTACGCATCGCCCAGGAATGACGACCTAAAAATGCTCTGGTGCTTCATCCTTACAGCTGCACTTCGATCAGCCACGGCCCCGGCTCGGCGATGGCTTCCGCCAGCGCCTTGTTGAAATCGTCGACATTGGCGACCGCGCGGCCGGGAACGCCCATGCCCCTGGCGAGCGCGACGAAGTCGATCGTGGGCTGGTCGATCTTCAGCATGTCGAGCGCCCGCTGTCCCGGCTCGCCGGCGCCGACGCCGTCGAACTCGCCGCGCAAAATTTGATAGATACGATTGGCGAACACGATGGTCACGACATTGAGGCTTTCGCGCGCCTGGGTCCATAAGGACTGGATCGTGTACATCGCGCTGCCGTCGCCGACCATGCAGATCACCTTGCGGTCCGGGCAGGCGACCGCAGCACCCGTTGCGACCGGCGTCGAGAACCCGATCGAACCGCCCATGTTCTGCAGCCAGTCATGCGGGTTGGCAGACGCCGTCGGCGGAAAGAAGCCGCGGCCGGTAGTGATGGATTCATCGACCACAATGGCGTTTTCGGGGATCGCCATCGCGAGCGCCTGCGCGATCGAGGCATGGGTCAAAGGCCCCGTGGGCTTTGCGATTTCAACCAGCTTCTGCGGCTTGACGTCGGCCGGCCTCGCGCCGAGCGCATCCGCCAGCGCCTCAAGCGCTGCGACCGAATTTTCGCCCCACTCGGTTAGGCGGCGGACCTCGCAGCCCTCCGGCTTCAGCTTGCTCGGCTTGTTCGGATAGGCAAAGAACGCGACAGGATCGTTGGCCTCGACCAGAATGATGTTCTTGAAGTCCTTCAGGAGCGGCAGCGCCTGCTCGATCACATAGGGGATACGGTCGATCGAGAAACGCCCGCGCCCGCGCGCCATCCGCGGGTGATAGGTCTGGCCCATCACCTTGCAACCGGTCTTGCCGGTGATCTGCTGCGCCAGCGCCAGCCCCTTCTCGGTCAGCGCGCCGCCGGTGATCAGAAGCAGGTTTTGGCTGCCGCCGCTGTGCATCGCCTTGGCGGCCACCTCGACGGCCTGCTGCGAAAAACCGGGGCGCTGGCTTGGCGGGCGCACCTCCGCGATGCCGTCGGCCTCGTTCCACGCGGTGTCGGCGGGAAGGATCAGGGTCGCGATCTGCGGCGGCGAGCTTTTGGCCGCGGCGATTGCGGCGGCGCCGTCGGCGGCGACGGATTTTGCGTTCGGCGAGGTACGCACCCATTCCGACATCGTCCGCGCCAGACCCTCGATGTCGGAGGTCAAGGGCGCGTTGTAGCCGATATGGTAGACCGCATGCTGACCGACGATGTTGACGATACCGGAATGCGCCTTCTTGGCATTGTGCAGATTGGCAAGACCGTTGGCGAGTCCGGGGCCGAGATGCAGCAGCGTCGAGGCCGGCGTGCCCTTCATGCGGAAATAGCCGTCGGCGGCACCCGTCACCACGCCCTCGAACAAGGCGAGCACGCAGCGCATGCCCTCGACCCGATCGAGGGCAGCGACAAAATGCATCTCGGAGGTGCCGGGATTGGAGAAGCAGACGTCCACACCACCCGCGACCAGGGTCCGCACCAGACTTTCCGCACCGTTCATTGTTCCACTCCCGTTCGCGGTCCTTGTTGCGAAGTAGAGATCAACCATTGTTCGCGGCATCAGTCAAAGGGGCGCGGGGCATTGCTGCACCACGCGGCAAGGCAGAGCTTTTTTAACCGCAGCTTTCGAAATCGCCTCGCTCACGCCGGCTTGGCTTGCGAACTTGCGCCTGATATGGCCAGTCTTGACCCATCCGATTTTTTTCCTAGAGGAAGCAAAATGACCCGAGCTTTGGCGCTGCTGGCCGCAGTGGTAGCGTTTTTGGCAGGCAGCGGCCCTTTGCGGGCCCAGGGCGTCGACATGCGCGACATCATGGGCGGCGGCCCCGGCTTCTTTGAGCGCGGCGGCGCGAGCCCGATTCCGCGCGAGACGGTCTACAATCCCACCAACTACGCGCCGGGCACGATCTTCATCAACACCGCCGAGCGGCGGCTCTATCTCATCCTGCCCAACGGCCAAGCGCTGCGCTACGGCATCGGTGTCGGCCGGGACGGCTTCCGCTGGAGCGGCGTCCACCACGTTAGCGCGAAACGGGAATGGCCGGACTGGACCCCACCTGCGGAGATGCTGGCGCGGCGGCGCGACCTGCCGCGCCACATGGCCGGCGGCATCGAAAACCCGCTGGGCGCCCGCGCACTCTATCTCGGCTCGACGCTCTATCGCATCCACGGCTCCAACGAGCCGGAGACGATCGGACAGGCGGTGTCGTCCGGTTGTTTCCGCATGACCAATGAAGATGTGACCGATCTTTATAACCGGGTTTCCGTCGGCGCCATGGTGGTCGTCAAGAACTAGTTATTGTAGCCTTGCGCGCACGCAGGGATTGCGGCAGCGTTGCGGCAATGAGCCGATCCTCGCATTTCACGATAACCACGGTCGCTTTGGTGACAATCGCATGCGATGCGGTTGTCTGGCCGCAACCCGTTTCGGCCGAAATCCCGGCAATCGCGTCGCGTCAGCGCGCCGAGAAGAAAACGTTCACCGACAGTGAAATCATCGACGGGTTTCTGAAAACCGCCTTCGGCGCCGAATACCATCTGGCCGGCCGGGTCGATCGCATCCGGAAATACGACATCCCGGTGCGCGTGTTCGCCGATGGCGCGCGCGCCGACCGCAAGGCGCAGCTTGCAAAAGTGGTCGCCGACATCGGCGCGCGGGTCCAGCATCTCGATATCGCCATGGCCGAGACCAGCGAGGGCGCCAATGTCGTGGTCAAGCTGGTGCGCGACCGCGATCTCTACCGCACCATCACCACCTTCTATGGCGGCGAGCGGGCACGCGAGATCAGGACCTCGCTCGATCCGCAATGCCTGTCCGGCTTCCGCAAGAACGATAAATACGAGATCGAGCATTCCGACGTCATCCTCACCGTCGATAATGGCGATTTCGTTTTCCTCGACTGCGCCTATGAAGAACTCCTGCAATCGCTCGGACCGATCAATGACACGAGTTCGGTGCCCTGGACCATGTTCAACGACAATGTGTCGATGGGCTTCTTCGACGTCTACGACCAGTACATCCTCAATCTGCTCTACGACCCGCGCATCAAGGCCGGCATGACCGTTGCGGAGGTCAAGGCCGTACTGCCCGAGGCGATGGCGGATGTGCGGGCCTGGGTGAGGAAGGTGAATGATCTGGCGGAATGACTGACGCGCCTCAGCGCGGCAGTCATTCCGGGGCGATGCCAACGGGTCCGCGCGAAGCGCGGCCCGATGGCATCGAACCCGGAATCTCGAGATTCACAGCACCGGTGTCATCCTCCGCGAAAGCGGGGGATCCAGTACGCCGCGGCCTCACGGTTCGATCACGAGCACCTCGACGTACTGGATCGCCCGGTCATAGGCGAGCGGAAGCGACGCCGTCCTTCGGACGGCTATGCCGGGCGATGACAGTCGTTATTGGGTGGCGCCATTTTGCTACGCCGATTTCTCGAACAATTCCCGTCCGATCAGCATGCGCCGGATTTCGCTGGTGCCGGCGCCGATCTCATAGAGTTTTGCGTCGCGCAGCAGACGGCCGGTGGGATAATCGTTGATGTAGCCGTTGCCGCCGAGCAACTGGATCGCGTCGAGCGCGCATTGCGTGGCCTTTTCCGACGCATAGAGAATGGCGCCGGCGGCATCCTCGCGCGTGGTCTCACCGCGGTCGCAGGCTTTTGCCACCGCATAGACATAGGCGCGCGACGCGTTCATCGTGGTGTACATGTCGGCGATCTTGCCCTGCACCAGCTGGAAGGTGCCGATCGGCTCGCCGAACTGTTTTCGTTCATGCACATAGGGCATCACAACATCCATGCACGCCTGCATGATGCCGAGCGGTCCCGCCGCCAGCACCGCGCGCTCGTAATCGAGGCCGGACATCAGCACATTGACGCCACGGCCTACTTCGCTGAGCACGTTTTCTTCCGGGACCTCGCAATCCTCGAACACCAATTCGCAGGTGTCGGAGCCGCGCATGCCGAGCTTGTCGAGCTTTTGCGCGGTGGAAAATCCCTTCATGCCTTTCTCGATGATGAACGCGGTGATGCCGCGCGGCCCGCCGGCAGGATCGGTCTTGGCATAGACCACGAGCGTTTCGGCGACCGGACCGTTGGTGATCCACATCTTGCTGCCGTTCAGCAGGTAGCGATCGCCCTTCTTCTCGGCGCGCGTCTTCATCGACACGACGTCGGAGCCGGCGCCAGGCTCCGACATCGCCAGCGAGCCGACATGGTCGCCCGAAATCAGTTTTGGCAGATATTTCCGCTTCTGCTTTTCGTTGCCGTTGCGGCGGATCTGATTGATGCAGAGATTGGAATGGGCGCCATAGGACAGGCCGACCGCCGCGGACGCGCGGGAGATTTCCTCCATCGCGATGCAGTGCTCGAGGTAGCCGAGCCCCGAGCCGCCATATTCCTCCTCGACCGTGATCCCGTGCAGGCCGAGCGCGCCGATCTTCGGCCAGAGGTCGCGCGGAAACTGATTGCTCCTGTCGATCTCGGCGGCGCGCGGCGCGATCTCGTTGCTTGAGAAATCCTGCACTGTCTCGCGGATCGCGTCGGCAGTCTCGCCGAGATCGAAATTGAACGTCGGGTGCGCGTTGGGGATCATCGGCGTCATTCCTCCGGGCAAATCATGCTGTTAGGTAACAGCCTTATTCTCCGGCAATCAGCTTGTCACGGGCGGAACGGGCGGAGAAGGGGGGCGCGCGTTCGCGCCGCAATACCGCGTTTATGCAGCCCTGTGCGGCAAACTCTCCCTTGCTCCGGCGCGCGCAACCGGCTGTAATTCACCTAAAATATCGCCCGCAGGCGGACATTGGCGGGTGGAAGCATTTCAGGGAGCCGGCCCATGCACGGGACCATCGATCTTGCCCAGGACGAGACCCAAAAGGCTGCGCGGGAACGGGCTTATTCGATACCGCTGGACGCGTTCGACCCCGGCGATCCCGAATTGTTCAAGACCGATAGCTTCTGGCCGTATTTCGACCGGCTGCGCCAGGAAGAGCCGGTGCACTACTGCAAGGACAGCATATTCGGGCCCTATTGGTC
>Ga0210408_10002258_pt1 | contig 19042 bp, 15 predicted proteins | sample IncBWH4MmetaG_FD_155471 | JGI IMG/M metagenome (GOLD analysis project Ga0210408, IMG submission 155471) | Forest soil microbial communities from Barre Woods Harvard Forest LTER site, Petersham, Massachusetts, United States - Inc-BW-H-4-M | ecosystem: Environmental > Terrestrial > Soil >...
ATTTATCTACGACCTCCGCCACCGCCGCGACCGCCACCGCCACCGCCACCGCGACCGCCGCGGCCGCCGCCGCCTCCACGGAATCCGCCACCGCCACCGCGGCTGTATCCGCCGCCTCCCATGCTTCGACCGCCGCGAGAGCTGCTCGACCGCGCGTAACCTCCTCCGCCACCACCAAATCCGCCGCCGCGATTTCCGTAACTGCTTCTTGACGCAGCGTGATTGCCTACTCGATTTCCACCAGACGGTCGGGTCGATGGACGCGCCCCGGCGCCGCCACCGGGTCGATTTCCGCCAGACGGACGAGTCGAAGGACGATTTCCCGCACCGGCGCCCGGCCGATTGCCGCCGGCCGGCAGTTGGGATGGCCGATTGCCGGCACCTGCACCCGGACGATTGTTAGCCTGACCAAATCGATTCGAAGTTCCTCGATCACCGTACGGCGCGTTACCGCGATGCGACGGATTATGGCCCCATTTTCCGCCGGCTGGCATTTGCGAAGGTCGATTGCCCGCGCCGGGACGGTTTCCCTGGCCGGGACGATTGCCACCCTGACCCGGGCGATTGTTGTTGTTCCAATTATTGCGATTGAAATTGTTATTGTTGTTTATGTTGACGTCGCCGCGCCCCCAATCGCAATCGCCCCAGTGATTGCCCCAGTAGGCGCCCCATGCAATGCCAGCGCCAAGCGCCAGTCCCATTCCCGCGTACCAGCCCGGATAATAATAGGGATAGTAGGGATAAGCCGGCGGACCATACACAACTGCCGGATCGTACGACGGAACATAAACTACCTGCGGATCGGCGTTCTCGATCACTATGACTTGCTTACCGCCTTCCACTGTTTGCGTTTGCACTTTTTGCTGTGCGCTGGTCTTCAAGGTTCCTTTGCTTTCGGCCTTGGCCCGCATGCGCTGGACTGCGTCCATCACGTCGGATTGTTGGGCTAGGAATGCGTTTCCGAGATCGGCCGTCCACTGAATGTTGCCGGCGAGGCGCTGCAGCACTTCCGGAGTCGCGGCCAATGATTGCACGCTCGGGTCCCAATTCTGTTTCGCTACCGCATCGGCGAGCGCTTTGTCTTTCAATTTTTTGTTTCGATCCATCCACTGCTGCATCTGAACGACTTCCAGTGGATAAGTCGAAGCCGCCAGGGTGTTCGCGAGAAGCGGGTCGGAATAGAGCGCGATCGGCGCGACTAACGAATCGAGCTGATCGTTTGGAATTTTCGGAGCTTCCGGCGCCGGACTAGTCGTTGTCATCACCTGTGATTGCGCTTCCGGTGTTTGCGTTTGAGCCGAACAAATCGAGAACACGAGCAACAGCACCGTGAGGTTGCAGAAGACAACGACCGCCCTGCAGAAAAACGGTTTGGACAAATCAAATCGACAATCGCGTGGCTTCATAGCTTTTGCCTTTCGTTGATCAGCGGAAATTATCCGGGCGCGATGTCAGCCCTGGAAATAGGACTTTGGTCTCACGGCTCCGCAACCAACGCTCCCCGCGCGGCCGCAATTGATTCTTCGTCCTGAAACGGCTTCAGTATCGTTTATTTCAATCTCTCGTCACGACGACAGATCTTACACAACGAAACTCGAGATGATTCGTGCCCGTGTACTGTTTACCAATAGCGGTAATACCCGGGGCGTCCATTGACCGCGACAATCCATCTTCGATGCCCGTAGTAGTGGCCGCGATAGTAATATCGATAGTAATGGCCTCGGTAGTTATAACGGTAATACCGTCCATGGTAGTAGTAAGCCGAAGACGACACCGGCACAAAACAGGCCGAGCTAACGAGGACGGCAAACAGTGGTAGAAGTAGACGTTTCATAAGTTTTTGTCACCGACGACTAACGAAAAAGACAGTGGCCATCAGGGTAAAAAGCACGATTCGGTTAGGGTGTTTGAGGTGTTTGATGGTTCTCTGTTACGGCTGAGCTGCTTTACGTCGTGCAACTGCACGTTTAGTTGGAAAGCGCAATCTTTTCATCGCTTTCGCGCTTGGCGGCGGCTTCCTCTGCCTTGATCGCCGCGCCGATCGGCTTCACATCAACGACGACCTTAGAAATCTTACCGGTGAAGGCGTTGTCGTGTTCCTTGTAGTCGTTCGTGACCGGAGTAGCCGTATCCACACCGACGCCGGCCGTTTCGTCGGCCGAAAAGACGAGCGGCTGCGTGCGTTCAATTCGATCGCTGGCAACTTGTTGCCCATTGACCAGAATGGTCGCTGTTCCACCTTTCCCGAGTCCGCCGCCGTCATAATCGAAGTTCATACGGATGGTAGCTTTGCCTGGCGCGAGCGCCTGGGGAGCTGAAACCTTGAACTGCTGAAGCCCAAGGAAGTTGTAGCAGTAAGTCGGCTTCCCATCCTTGAGATACAAGCTCCAGCCGCCGAAGCGGCCTCCTTGGGCCAGGATAACGCCGTTAGCGCCGCCTTCCGGAATTTCCAGGTTGGCCGTAATTGAAAGTGAGCGGTTCTTGATGTTGATGAACGCGTTCTCGCTCATCCCCGTCATTCCTTGTGAGAGCGTAAGCGAGGTACGTCCCCCCATCAGGTCGGGCCGGCCGACAAGGGCGGCGTTGAATCGTTCAAGGCTTCGGTCATCAAGGGGTAGCACGCGGTACTTGATCGCCTCTTTGATGAAGAGGTCCTGTAGCTGCTTAAGCTTGGCCGGATTGGCAGTGGCCAGATTATTTGCAAGGCTAAAGTCCTTGGTGGTGTCGTAGAGTTCCCAGATGTCTTCAGTGAGCTTCCGGCGTGGCTGTGTTTCCCACGGTGCTCGATGGATGGTGCCGGCAAACCAGCCATCATTATAGATACCGCGATTACCAGCGATCTCGAAATACTGGGTCTTGTGAGTGCTGGTCGCCTCGGGATGATCAAAAGTGTAAGTCATACTCACGCCCTCGATCGATTCCTGAACGACGCCGTTAACGCTCTTGGGTTGAGGCAGACTGGCCGCCTCGAGGATGGTGGGCGCGATGTCGATGACATGATGCCACTGAGAGCGGAATTGGTTAACAGCTTTGATCCGTTTTGGCCAGGAGACGATCATGCCATTGCGGGTGCCGCCGTAGTTAGATGGGATCTGCTTCGTCCACATAAACGGCGTGTCACCCGCGACCGCCCAACCGGCAGCCATATGTGGGTAGGTAGTAGGACCACCCCACTCATCGTAATGCTTGAGCATGTCGGGAACGGTCTCCACGACGTTGTTGAAAAACGTCATCTCATTGAACATGCCGTTCGTTCCACCCTCCGCGCTAGTTCCGTTATCGCCGAGGATGTAGAAAATCAGAGTGTTTTCGGCCTGGCCTGTTTCGCCGACGGCATCGAACAAACGGCCGATCTCGTAGTCACAGTATTCGCAAAACGCGGCATACACCTCCATTTGGTGAGCAAACAGCTTTTGCTCATCCGGAGTGAGCTTGTCCCAGTCTTTGATGGCCTCAGGTTTGCCGGCCAGTTTTGTACCTTGCGGCACCACGCCCATCGCAATCTGACGAGCTAACGTTTCTTCACGCATCTTGTCCCAGCCCTGGTCGAACCGGCCCTTTTCTTTTTCGATCCATTCCTTGGGAACATGATGTGGCGCATGTACGGCACCGGGCGCGAAATAGATGAAGAACGGTTTGTCGGGCGTGAGAGACTTTTGGAACTTCATCCATGCGATGGCGTGATCGGTCATATCGGTCATGAAGTTGTAGCCCGGAAAATGGGGTGTTCCGATCATGGTTAGATCTTCATAAAGCGTAGGTGCCCATTGGTCGGTTTCGCCGCCGATAAACCCGTAGAATTTGTCGAAGCCCGAGCGCGTCGGCCAACGGTTAGTCGGCCCGGAAGGGCTGACTTCCCACGCAGCCGTCTCGTGATTCTTGCCGAAGAAGGCGGTGCTGTAACCGTTTAACCGCAGCATCTCCGCCAGAGGCGCGACGTTATCAGGCCGTTGACCGGTATTGCCGGGAAAAGCCGTCGCAATCTCGGTGATACCACCCATGTTATTCATGTGGTGGTTGCGGCCGGTGAGAAGGGCCGTCCGCGTAGGTGAGCAAAGCGCGGTGGTGTGGAATTGATTGTAGCGCAGTCCCTGGGTTGCGAGCCGATCGGCACTTGGCATTCGCGCTGGCCCGCCGAAGGCGCTCGGCATGCCGAAGCCCATGTCGTCGATGAGGACGATGAGAGCGTTCGGCGCACCGGCCGGCGCCGTGATCTGGAAGCGCGGTGGCGCCTTGGCGTCGCGAGCGTCGAGTACGGTGCTATGCGGGTAGTCCGGCTCAGCGATGGGGAGTTTCGTCCGGTCGAGTTTATAGTCCCCGGTCTGCGCCGGAGTCTGCGAGACCAACATCAGCAGCAGGGTTACGTACAGCGTCAAACCAAGAAAGGTTCTTTGCATTGTTTTTTCCGTAATGATTTCCCCGATTTTTTATCCCGAACGCCCAATTCACCTATTGGACCTAGGTCTTACGGAGAAGCCCGTCGTTTTACCGACGATTTCGTCGATCCCTTTTCCTCTTTGCGGCTCCTGAACGTGTTGGACCAAAGTCCCACATGCGGCTGTCGGGAGCGCTGGTAAAATCGTTCTCGATTACGTGACCCGACGTCTCAACGCACCTTCGGCCGGTTCCAAAAGGCCGGTTGAGGGGCCTTGACCTTCGCTGAGGCACCGCTTAGCGCGATCTCCAGATTTGAATGGAGAGGATGGTCCCTCGTTCCGGACGGATTTGGAGCGGTCAACTCCAAGTGAAAGGCCGTTTATGAAATTCATCAGTCTCGGAAAAAAGCGCGCTCATCGACAAGGCAGGGTAGACAAGCCGAAGCCGTCCCAGGCCACGGTTACACGTTCCATCAAGCCAATGGCCGTGCCTCATCAAATCCACACCTACGCCGAGCTCCGGCAACAGATTCACGAGGACCTGCGGACGCAACACCCCGAATGGATTCAACCAAACGGCGAATGTCCCATATGTGATTCTTACGAGTCGCGTTTAAGGGAACTTCTCAATCCTCTAGTGCGAAGCGGATCCAACGAGTCCATCGCTACTCCGCATGCCGCCGTCGCATAGGAAATTTTCTGCTTCTCCTGTTTATTGGACCTTGGTCCAATAGGCTCGCCGAAGTGTTGGGCTAATCATCCGCACTTTGGACCTCGACTCGTATTGATGAGAAACTCGGCGGCTCCTCAAGAACGTTAATGAAAACAGCCTCGAATCCGAATCGCAGCGCACTGTTGTCGATCTTTCTCCCACTGACAGCGGTATTGCTGGGAGCGTGTGCGGCCTACGGGCCGTATCATGGCAATACCCCCACCGACCTGACCAATTCCATCAGGTTTCCAAAGGATGGACGCTACAAAATGGCGTTCATCGAATTTGGAGACCAGGGCTCGGCTCTGGATAATTATCAACGAAAAGCGGCTCTTGAAATGATTCACCAGGCCAAGCGTCCGCTCCTCTTCGTTTACATTCATGGCTGGCAGAACAACGCCACTTCGAGTGATGTCTGCCGGTTCGAGCATTTCCTCGACAGTGTTTCGCGTTCTAGTGCATTCACCGGACGGAACATCGACGTCCGGGGCGTTTACATCGCGTGGCGCGGCAGGAGTATAACCGCCCCGGGGTTAGAATTCTTCACGTTCTGGGACCGCAAGGCCGCCGGCGAAACGATCGCGGCGGCGAACACCTGCCTGTCGACCCTCCAGGAACTCGCCGTCGTCGCGCGTGAACCTGGCAAAGCGTATCATCGCACCGTGCTACTCGGGCACTCTTTCGGCGCGCTAGTATTGGGGAATACCATTTCGCACTCCATTCTCGGCAGTAACAGCCCGTGGGACATGGCGGTGGCGTTTAACTCGGCTGCTAGTTCCGTCAACACCCGACAGCTGATGCAGGAGCTCGATTATTATTATGAGTACGACCCCCAGCGGCGGGCTTACGTTAGTCGGAAAAATTTGGGCGGGACCGAAATGCGCACGATCCCCGAAAACCGTCCTGCGATTGTCTTTCTCCAGGCCGAGAACGACACGGCAACCACCACCGCCTTTCCGCTTGGGCAGGAAGTTCGCAACATTTTAGGTCTTCGCTACCATTGGCAAAAAGTCCCCGTGCCTGGACACCACGGCGATCGGGTGTCGGAGCGGGAATTTTACCAGCGGACGCCGGGAAACAGTAGACACCTCATCAACTATCAGGTGGTTTCACAAGGGGGAACGGGGCCGCCGGCAGGTCTCACCGAAACTCAGAACCGGGCTTTTGAAGCTAACGTGAAAAATAATCACCCCGACTATTCATTTTACACCAGCGAGCATAACGACGGTCACGAAGAAAAATTCTGTCGTAACGATAAGTACGAGCCCGATGCTATTCGGCCGCCAACAGGAAAGGAACTCTGGCGCCGTTGGAAATTTGAATTCACCGGCAATGCCCGTGTCCCCTGTTGGATCGTGCGCGTGCCCAAGGACATTATTTCGGGTCACGGAGGATTGTGGAGCGATAATTCCGTCGCCATGCTGGGCGCTCTTTTGCGTATCGAGTTCCCGTTGGCAGAGGATGCTAAAGCGGCGACGCCCGAATCCAGCACTGCTCCGAAAATCGCGGATGGACAGCGCTAACGGCCAGACAAACATCTCCGCAACTAGAACTTGCTTCGGATATTGGTTTGTAAATCACGAGCCGCTCCCGCACGATTGGTTCTTGGAAAGGGCTAACTAATGTTCCACGCCGAGTCTCTCATCTTGGGTTTGATCAGCGCCGGTTGCATTTTCTGCGGAGTCTTGCTGGGCTTGTTGCTGCGCCGCGTCGTGCCGGATAATCATCTGCAGGAAGAATCCAAGGATACCATAAAGCTCGGGGCCGGCATGGTCGCGACGGTTTCGGCGTTGGTCCTCGGCCTTCTCGTGGCATCGGCCAAGACGGCCTTCGATACGACGCAGGAAGAGATCACACAGCGCGCTGCGAAAATTGTATTTCTGGATCATTTACTGTCGGACTACGGTCCCGAGACCCAGCCCGCCCGCGAGCAATTGCGCAAGACAGTCGCCGCCACAATCCAGATTCTCTGGCCAAAGAAAAAAAACGGCACATCGGGACTAACCGAATATGAGCGGCTGTTTGGAATGCGGACCACACAGTTGATGCTGTTCAATCTTACGCCCACGACCGAGGCCCAGCGCCGGTTGTACGATTCGGCTCAACGTCTCCTCACCGAGCTGCGCCAGTCTCGCTGGGCCTTGATCCAACGGGAACAGCGGACGGTTCCGTTACCGTTTCTGGTGGTGCTGCTCTTCTGGCTGACGATGCTGCACATTAGTTTCGGCCTGTTCGCACCTCGCAATGCGACCGTGCTTACCGTGCTGTTCGTTAGCGCCTTTTCGGTATCGGCCGCGATCTTTATTATCCTGGACATGAGCCACCCGCTGCAAGGTGTGATCACAGTTTCCGGCGCGCCCATGCAGAAGGCACTGGATCTTCTCGGCCAGTAAGTCTGGAGCGAATCCCATCCAGCCCGTTCGGTTCAATCTCTAGAACGTGACACCCATTGTGATCTGAGCGCCTTGGGTCGTGGTTTTAAAGAGAAAGCCGCCGCTGTTGTAATCGTAGTAAAGAACACGATAGCCGGCCTCGACATAGACATTGCGCGTAATCTGGCAGCCGAGCCCGCCGTAGGCTTGCGCGGTGATATCGGAAGCGACACCAAAACCGCCGACATCGGCTTTGCCGGTTAGATAATACACTTTGGTCAGGTTGTAGCGGCCACCGATCCCGATATAGGGGTCGGTCCATCGTTCGGTCAGACTGAAACTGCGATTGAGTTCCCGATTGAGGACCGTGGCGATCTTCGTCTGCGCCGTGATCGGGTCCATCCGGGCGTTCCGGATGAGTTTGAGCAATTTTATCTTTTCACCCGCAGTGAGAGGCGGGACCGGAAGTGGAGGGTTGTTCCCGTCGAGCCGGTGTTTCAATAAGCGCTCAAGAACTCCCTTGAGATCCGAATCGATGGCATTGGCAAGATCAGTAGCGGCCTGATCAATCAGTCGAGAATTCCCAAATAGCTTGGTACTGCTGTACATGTCGAAGTAGCGCCCACCCGCTCGCAGATCGAGGTAGCCACGCGGATCGTCCAGAACCCTGTAAAACACCTCACCATTAACAATGTATTCACTCAGACCAATGTTGACCTTGGAGAGCATCCCATTGTTATAGATTGCGGCCGAATCCTCCAAATAGAGAAGGTCGGAATAAACACCGAAGCGGCCTTTTCGAACCTCCAAACTGACGGAGGTGGCCCAATCAATATGTCTAAGGATTTGGTCGAAACCGACGTCAATACTCGAACTGACTCCATGTAGACCGATGTCGCCCGAAGCACCCGCCAGCCAGCCGGGTATCCCGAGATTGAAGTGCCACGGCTCGCTTGATGCCACCGTTGGAGTCGGTGGCATCTCTTTCGAGAAGTCAGGTGACCCGGCCTGCGCGGCGTTCGTGATGGAAAATGCTGTCGCGCAAAAACAGAAGTTGCGGAGTTGGATTATCAACCGGTACGCAGCTCGACGTTGGAAAGTTGTCCTGAGACTCATCGAATCCTAAGACTTTGGGCCGCGCGCGTGGGGCGCGGGTATCGGACCTTGGTCTTATCGGTCCGCCATCTTGATGGCGTTGTCTTTCCCGCAGCGAGACCCGAAATGATTGGTGCCGGTGTTGGCTTCGCCCTTACCGCATGTGCCAATTCTTAACGCTCGTCCCCGCCCAGCGGGCCAAACTCATTGAACTCGTTGATTCTGATTCCGTGCGGATCAGGATCAATATTTAGCCCGCGATTTTGCCTGCTCGCCTCCAACTGCACCTGCTTGTAGGCCTGATATTGGGCTTCGTTGCCAGTGTAGATCAGATTGTGAGCCGCATCGGGATACGCATAAAAGGTTCTTCCATTCTGCTGCACAATTGAGACCTTTCCTGCGGGCAGCGCCTGCAGATGTTGTTTTTGCCCGGCGGTGGTAACTGCATGGGTTTTGAAACCAGCCTGCTGGAGCATGACTTCTCTTTGTGGCGGAGCGGCGATGCTGGTTGTTGCAGCGCCGACGCATGCTATGACAGAGGTCAAAGCCGCGACACGGAGAACACTTGTTAGGGTTAATAGTTTTTTCATATATTTTCTTTTGCCTGTCTTGTTAGTTCCGGGAAAAATTTGCAATTGATGCCTTTACGGTTCTGGTCACTCGGCGTCATGCGGCTACGGCGTGTGGACTCCGAAAGGCCGTTACAGAGTTCTTGCTGTTTGGGGTTTTGCGGCTTTTCCGTATTGAATTCCTCCGCGCTGCGCGAGGTCTCGGTGCTCGGCGAATTAATGGCAGAATTAGTGCCGGTGCACCGGCCAGGACGGTCGCGCCAGCAATGAGTGCGATGAGTTTGATGTGGTTCATATATATGTGGTTGTAACTTTTCTGGTTTCCTTCGCGCTAACTATTCCCAACTCGGCGGCATTCGCATGTTGGACTAAAGTCCAATCCCACGAGTTGCCTGTTTTTCGACGAATCAATGAGGATCGCTTCGGTTAAAAGTGGAACCGAATACCTGCGCCTACCAATTGCTGACCAACCTGTTTATTGCCATTGCCGACGTCCAGAGCGATGTAGTTGAGATATTTGTACTCAACGAATGTGCTCCATCTGCAGGTCCAGTAATAATCCGCGCCGGCTACAGCCTGCCATGCCAATGAACCACTGCTGGCACCGCCGCTCGTAGAAAAAGTGGCACCGGTCCGGTTGATGGTAATATCGCTCCCGGCGGCCGCCGCATAGTACGCTCCCACACCCGCTCCGGCATAGGGCTGGAACTTACCGAACGCAAACCTGCCGATAAAGTTTGTCATAAACGCTCCGGAGTTGATCAGATTGCTGCCGTGAGCCACTTCGACGTTATTTAGTTTGACGTGGATGTCGGTGTTAATGCCGTTATAAAACAGATCTTCCTCAATCGTCGGACGAAATGTTCCGGTCCCGAAAACGTATCCGACTTTTATTCCTCCGAAGCCGCCGATGTTTTGGTCTCGCGAAACGCGAATGATGTCGCCATTGGCAAAAGTAAAATCACGGCTCGTGCCAATATCCTGATACACGTTGGCGCCGCCATCTAAGGCAACGTACCAGCCCGTGCCAAAGTCACATGGCCGCGGTGCCGGGGCCACCTGCTTGAAGTCGGGCGAACCGGCAAAAACCGAGCTGCCGAGAAGAGTACTAATTACAAGTGAGAGAAGAGTAATTTGTTTCATTGTGTTGGTCTTTAAGTAGCCAATATCGACGCCTGGCAAGGCCTCCTCTGTGGGACCTTGGTCCTATCGAGTCGCAGTCCTTGGTTCTGGATCTCTTACGCAGCGAAACTCGAGATGATTGTGCCAGTGTGGACTTCGGCCTTACCGCGCGTGCCCGACGATATAACGCGAACAATACTGATCGTTGCAAAGAAACGTGCCGCCGCGATCGACCCGTTTCCTTTCGGTGAGAGTCAGGAAGATCTGACCGATTACCACATCTCGGCTATGGTCTGCCAACGCCACTTTACAGCGCCGTCTTCCTCCGCTGCCGGCTTAACTCGCTTCTGAGCACAGAGCTGTTCATATCGCCTATGTTCCGCGTCCCGGCCGATGTAAAATACGCCGGCTTTCTGGTCTTTTAAGACGTAATAGACTTTGCCGTTCACTTTGGTCCGCTCGATTTTGTTATCCGGAAGTCCGGCATAAATTTCCTTTTGCTGTGCCGTCTGGGGAGCGCGAACGTGGAAACCGGCGGTGGCAAGCATTGATTTGGTATTGTTTGTTTGCGCTCCGGCATAGCCAATCGGGAAACTGACAGCTGCGACCGCGATGATGGTAAGAAAGTTTGAGTTAGTGATTTTCGTTGTCATAGTTTTACCTCAGTAACTTGATCGATCTCGATCCTGATCGTGGCGTGCGGCGAAGCGCCCATTGATGTTTTCGTATTTGGCTTTTGTCTCACGTTTTGTTAGTAGAGAACCGGTCGATAAGCGCAGTCAAGATATTGTTTGGTAACGGCCGCAAACGTCACAAGAACGTAACAATTCCAGTCGTCGCGCTGCCGACGCCGAGTTTGTTTCAAGCTCTGATTCTATTTGTCGAAGAAGCGGACTTCGCCGGTGGAAAGATCGTAGATGCCGCCGACCAAGCCGATCTGATGCTGTTCCAGCATTTGGCGCAGAGTGGGACTGCGTTCACGGATCTGTTGCATGACCAGATGCACGTTAGCTTCGGCAACCTTGTCCACGAATTCCAGGTTCTTTGAAGTGCGCGGCGTAACCGCGGCGGGCACCTTGCCGACCGCCGGTTTAATTTTGCCGAGCAAATCGGAGAGCTTGCCCAGCTTAACGTCGTCCACCGCGCCCTTGATCGCGCCACAATTCGAGTGACCGATAACGGCAATCAACTTCGCGCCCGACGCCTTGCAGCCGAATTCCATGCTGCCGAGAATATCGTCGTCCAGCACATTACCGGCGACGCGCGCGCTGAAAATGTCGCCGATGCCCTGGTCGAGAACGATTTCGATGGGCACGCGTGAGTCAAGGCAGCTCAAGACAACAGCAAACGGATATTGACCTGAAGCAGTGGTTTTGACATCCGCCCGATGGTCGCGCTGCGCCGGCTGGCCAGCAACGAACCGCGCATTGCCTGCTTTCAACTCAGCCAGGGCCGAGTCGGGCGTCATCGTCGCCTGCGTTTCTTTGGTTGGGGGCGCTGCCGTCGAGGTTGATCCCTGTCCGTAGGACGGGCACTGGAAATCTGCTGCCAGAATTACACTCGCAGCGAGAGCGACACGAGAGAAGCGGTGAAGGAGCGACGATTTCATAGGTTGATAATCGTTAGGCCTAACGTTGAATTCTGCAATTCAAATCGAGTTTTTGACATTTGGCAGCCTCCGCAGTTCACGATAATTCGAGGAATTGATCGAACAATAAAGAAGGCTGGAATTGCAGACGTCCATAGGCCGTTGGTCCAACAGGTTTGGTCCGACCTCGCGTAGCACAATTTCCGCAATGCGACGGTGCGCGTGTTATTCGATACGGCTTGTTGCGCCGATTTCATACAACGAAAGCCGAGGTGATTCGTGTCTGTGTTTCGCACAAAAATGTCAGCGCCATCGTGTTCGATTGCGGATATCGAGCGCGGTGCCTATCGTCGCGGCATGACTGACGAAAGACAGAAGCCCGAACAGCGAAAGCTGGGCCTATTCTTCCGCGAGGAATATCCACTGATTATTGGCTTGATTGCCGCCGGCGCCCTTCTGGGAGCTGGCGACCAGCTGCTCGATGATATTCAGCATCCCGGAAAGCTGGTGCTTGTTTTCGTTTTGTTATTTGGCGCTGTGCTTTGGTCGGCAATCTCGGTCGTGCGACACGCCGATTGTCTCGCGATCAAATGTGGCGAGCCCTACGGAACTCTCATCCTAACCCTTGCCGCCATTAGCATTGAAGTCGCGATGATTTCGACGGCGATGCTCCACGGCGCAAACAATCCAACTTTGGCCCGCGACATGATGTTTGCGGTGATCATGATCGGGCTCAACGGCCTGGTCGGGATCTCTTTGTTGCTAGGTGGACTGCGTCATCACGAGCAGACGTACAATTTACAGGGAGCCAGCGCTTACGTGAACACCATCATGGTGCTGGCAGTGCTTGGGTTGGTCATGCCGAACTTCACTACTTCACGACCTGGCCCGAGGTTCTCAGTGGAGCAGGAGATCTTTTTAGCTGTTACCTCGTTGACACTCTACGCGGTCTTTCTTCTCATTCAGACTAGACGGCACAGACAGTATTTCGTGGGACTTGAGGTAGACCCAACCACGGAACATCATCACGGGCAGGCGCGCTCCCTTGGTTTTCACCTTGTGTTAATGGTTCTTTATCTGGTCGTCGCGATCGTGCTCGCGGAGAAATTCGCTATTCCGCTGGACAATTGCATTGAGCACTTTGCAATGCCGCAGGCTTGCGGCGGGACCATCGTCGCTGCGTTGGTGCTTGCGCCAGAAGCGCTCACCGGAATCACGGCGGCACGCAGAAATCATTTGCAGCGAGCGGTCAATGTTCTCCACGGTTCTGTGCTGGCATCGATCGGCCTGACTATTCCAGCCGTATTGGTAATTGGGATGATCACAGGGCGTTCAGTGACGCTCGGCATCGAAGGCGGTGATCTTCCTTTATTGCTGCTCACTTTGGCCGTAAGCGTGGTTACCTTCACCACGAGCAAGACGAATGTGTTGCAGGGTTGCATTCACTTGCTGCTGTTCGCCGTCTTCTTGCTTTTGATATTTTATCCCTGAGTTAATCGGGGAGAGGCCCGACAGCTCAACGGGAAACCGAGGCCAGGTCCGGATCCCTATTTCGCTGGCATCTGACCGGCTGGATATTGAGTGTGAACTTGTAACCGTTGTGCGAGGGACCATAACCAAAGTCCTCGTTCGCCTGAAACGGCACGCTGATGAGCGAAGAAATCGGATTGGCCAATTGCTTGGCAAGGTTTGTTGCTTCGTCCTCACCGCCACCAGCAACCGGAGCGGCGGATTCGGTGACCGCCCCAAACCTTAGACCTTCGTTGGTTTCAAACGGCAGACCACTGAGAGAGGCCTCGCTCTTAGCGGCGTCGACGCAGGAATCGCCGAGAGCGTTTCCGTTAGCATCTATATTTAGAGCGGGCGCCGAATTGATCGAGGCTGCCACTAAGCACGCGAATGGAATAACGAGCAAATTTTGTAGCCTCTTCTTGGTGTTTACTGTGCGATCGCAGACATTCGTCAGGGATGGAGTCGGCGGGCGACCCGTAAGAGCCGCCCGCCATGAAGTTTCTCCGGTTACTGGCCAGTGCCTTTGGCTGCGGCCTCTGCCTGCTCCATCTTTTTCGCCATCTCCGCTTTCACAGCGTCGAGATTGAAGCTCGCGCCTCGCTGCATCGGAGGGTAATCGAGGAAGGTCTGGAGTTCTTTGCCCATCACTTGCTGAACGAAGACAAAGCGCCAGAATTGGAACTTGAACCAATCAAAATATTGTTGCGCACCTTCTTTGGTTCCGAAATTGGGCCAGCCTTGGCGTTCGAACGGATCGAGGCGCAGGTTAATCAGGTAAGGCACGTCAACGTGCGTCTTTTCACCTAACCAGCCTTGGGGCTGGTCGATGAAGCGATACTTGTAGTCGTCAATGCGAATAGCGCCGACACTGCTTTCGCCGAGGTAGAAAATTTCGTGACGGTTCGATGGTCCTTTGCCCGTAATCATGGCGGTCTGATCGTAGCCGTCGAGGTGGTTCTTGTAAGTGCGGTCACCAAGCTTCACACCTTTAAGCAACTGGTTGGTGATGTCCGGATTACCCGCTGCCGTTAGGAAGGTCGGGAACCAGTCCATGCCCGACATGATGCCGTTCTGAACCGTGTCCGCGGGAACGTGGCCGGGCCAGCGCAGGATCGCCGGCACGCGGAAACCGCCTTCCATGATCGTGCCTTTAGACTGCGCGAATGGTGTCGTTCCACCATCGGGCCAGGTGAAGACTTCGGTGCCGTTATCGGTCGTGAAAACAACGATGGTGTTATCGTCCAAGCCCAGGTCTTTCAGCTTTTGCATGACGATGCCGATGTCGTCATCGAGCTGAGCCATGCCGGCTTCTTCTTCCGACCAGCCATTCTCTGAGTTACGCATCTTCTCGTACTTGTCCGAGAGATGGGTCACGATGTGCATGCGGGTCGGGTTAAGCCAGCAGAAGAAAGGCTTGCCGTCCGTTTTGGCTTTTTCGATGAACTTCAAAGCGAAATCGCGGATCTCGTTATCTACTGTCTTCATCCGTTCGGGATAAAGGGTGCCAGCATCTTCGATCTTTTGTTTGCCGATCTTGCCCCAGCGCGGCATGTCGGTCGGATCGTCCGTGGCCGTGGCCCAACTGTGAACCATGTTACGCGGGCCGACTTTGTCGAGCAGATCCTGGGGGTAGTTAGGATGCGCAGGATCTTCCATTGCGTCGAGGTGATACAGGTAGCCAAAGAATTCATCGAACCCGTGAACAGTGGGCAGAAACTCATTGAGATCGCCAAGGTGGTTCTTACCGAACTGGCCGGTGGCGTAACCCTGCGCTTTGAGCGCGGTGGCGATCGTGCAGGCTTCAGCGGGGAGACCGGTCTTGGCTCCCGCCTGACCGACGGTTGTCATCCCAGTGCGAATCGGAAGTTCGCCGGTAATAAAGTTGGCGCGACCTGCGGTACAACTTGCCTCAGCGTAATAGTCGGTGAAGAGCATGCCTTCCTTCGCCATCTTATCGAGGTTCGGTGTTCTGCCGGCCATCATGCCGCGATGGTAGGCGCCGATGTTCCACATACCGATGTCATCGCCCATGATGACAACGATGTTAGGTTTCTTTGCTTGGGCAAAAGTGTTACTCGCGGAAAACGTCGCAATGACTGCAATCGCGACGGCCAGGAAGGATGTAAACGGAGACTTTAGAGGATGCATAACCCTCAACTTTGGCCGTTAGGACTCGAACGCGATGTTGGACCTTGGTCCTATCGCCTGGCGGTCTTTGTTTCTGCGTCTTTCACACAACGAAAACCGAGATGATTGGTGCCGGTGTTGACTTCCCCCTTGCCGCGCGTGCCCACAATGTAACGCGAGCAGTAATGTTCGTTACAAAGGAATGATCCGCCGCGATGAACCCGTTTTGGTTCGTTAGGCTCGGTCGGATCGAACGGTGAATCGGGTCCTTTGGGATTGATCGTTAGGCCGCCCACTTTCGCAAGCTGCGCATAATAATCGAGGCGGTACCAATCGCTGCACCATTGCCAGACGTTGCCGGCCATGTCGTAAAGGCCGTAACCGTTCGGCGGAAATTTTGCCACTGGTGCGATGCCGGCGTAGCCATCTTCGCCGGCGTCTTTCACTGGAAATTTTCCCTGCCAGGTGTTCGCCATCCATTTTCCGTCAGGCCTAAACTCATCGCCCCAGACAAAGGTTTTTCTGTCCAGGCCGCCGCGCGCGGCGAATTCAAATTCCGCTTCGGTCGGCAAACGTTTGCCCGCCCATTTGGCGTACGCCTCGGCGTCGGGATAGGCGACGTGTACGACTGGATATTTCTCTTTTCCTTTGATATCGCTCTCCGGTCCGAGCGGTTTTCTCCAATTCGCGCCCTTCACATAGGTCCACCATTGGAAGTGATTGTTCAGCGGCACTTCGTGATCGGTCGGCGCAAACACGACTGAGCCCGCGACCAGATTTTCAGCAGGCGCAGCTGGAAATTCTTCTTTCGTCGGGGTTCGCTCGGCAATCGTGACGTAGCCAGTCGCCCTAACGAATTTCTCGAACTGTTCGTTCGTTACCGTTGTCGCGTCCATCCAAAAGCCGTCCACGAATACGCGATGAATCGGCTCCGCGTCATTTGAAGCCATCGGCATCTCCGAACTGCCGTGGCCGTTCAACGCAGCGCCCATGGAGAATTCGCCACCCGGAATCCAAACCATTCCCTGCGGGCTTTTCGCGGATTTGTCGGTCGCCGCATTCGAAATCACGCTGATGGTCAGCGCGCTCGCTAAGATCGACATGATGCGCCAGCGAGTCATGGAACTTTGCTCCTAGAAGCCTGAGACTGGGCGAGCGCATCGCGGACAGCAGCGATAAATTTTTCGTCGTCGAACGGCTTGATAAAAAATGCGACCGGCCCAATCGCAGCGGCCGTCGCGCGCGCGGCCGCGTCTTCTCGCGCGGTAATGACAATCACTTTTGTTTTCGGCGAGATCGCGCACAAACGCGCCAGGACTTCCAAGCCTGTTACCCTATCCATCCAAACATCCGTCACCAGTACGGGCACATGATTCTTGGCCGCATGCGCGAGGAACTCTTCGGGATTATTGAACGCACGAACGTTAAAGGCTTCCGCCAAAAGAAGAAATCGCATCGAGTTGAGAACGGAAACATCGTCGTCGAGAAGACAGACTTCCTTCGTTTCCTCCGGCTCACTCATGCTGCGGCTTTGCTTTTTTGAAATTCTCCGCGCGCCGCCGGCAGACGCACGACGATCCGCGCCCCGCGCTCCGGTGCGTTCTCGGCCATGATCGTGCCCCCGTGCGCTTCGACGATTGACTTAACAATCGCCAGTCCCATTCCCATTCCCTTTTGCTTGGTGGAAAAGAAATGATCGAAGATTTTGTCCGGGCGATCCTTCGGAAGGCCAACGCCGAAATCACGCACGGTAACTTTCACCACGTCCCCTTTTTCCGAACGGGTACTAATAATGATGCGCCGCTCGCCCGGCTTGAGTCCTTCGCTGGCGTCGAGCGCATTCATAATCAAGTTGAGCAGGATTTGTTGAATCTGGACAAGCGCTGCATTGACTTGCGGAAGCTGCGAGTCGAGATCAGTCGCGACAACGCTCTCACGGCTGACAATGTCCGTGCTAATCAGGCGGACAGTTTCCTCAATAACGGAATTGAGATCCAATAGCGCATGAACCGTTGCGCTCTCTTTTCGCACAAGACCCCGGATTCCTTGAATCACTTCGCCGGCGCGTCGGCTGTCAGCGATTAACGATTGCAATAATTCCTGAAGCAACGCTGGATCAATATTTCCTTTCTCAATAAAACGTCGAGCTGCCGAAGCGTTATTCGAGATGGCCGTAAGCGGTTGATTCAATTCGTGCGCAAACGACGCGGTCATCTCACCCATCAATGAAACGCGGTTGCGATGCGCCATCTCCTCACGTTGAACTTGAACTTGGAGGTCGGCGTGCTTTTGCGAGCTGACATCCACAGTGACGCCGATCGTCTCGACGATCTTTCCCTCTTCATCTTTCAAACACCGGCCGCGCATGATTACCCAGCGGACTTTTCCGTAGGGCAACAGGAGACGATGCTCGCTCTCGAATTTTCCATGGATCGCGCAGGCTGAATCGTATTCGGCCTTTATTTTCGCGCGCTCGTCGGGATGCACGCGCGAAAGGATCGAGTCACACGTCAATCGCGCGTCCGGTTCAAAACCATAAATCACGCGACCTTTCTCACTCATCCATGCCGTGTTCTGTTCGGGGTACAAACTCCAAAGAGCCAGGTCCGCGGATTCGGCCGCGAGACTGATGCGCGCTTCGCGCTCGCGCAGCGTTTCCTGTTGTCGCTGGCGTTCAATCGCGATTCCGGCGATGTGGGTGGCGATATCGGTAAGACGTTCTTCTTCAGGACGGGGACCCCGTTTTTCTTCGCGGTACATTGCGAACGAACCGAGAACGTCGCCGTGCGGAGAAATGATCGGCGATGACCAGCAGGCGCTAAGTCCGCAAATTTTCGCGAACTCGCGATAATCCGCCCAAAGTGGATCTGTCATTACATCGGTGACGACAACCCGTTGGCGCCGATACATCGCTGTGCCACAAGAGCCATTGCGCGGACCGATCGGCGCGCCATCGACCGCTTTAACATAGGTTTCCGGGAGATTCGGCGCGGCACCGTGGCGCACATGTTTCCCGTCCCGATTAAGAAGCAGGATCGAACATCTCAAACCTTCCGCCTGTCCTTCCATCAGAAGCACAAGGCTCTCGAGAACTTGCGGCAACGGTTTGTCGGCCGCGATCATTTCCAAAACCTGACTTTGTCCGACGCGGAAAAATTCCTCCTCTTTGATCGCAGTGATATCCCGGCAAACGATTACGCCGCCTAACAATTCGCCATTGGCCCCGCGCAACGGTCGGCCAGTGACTCGCGTCCACAAGCCTTGAGGCACTTTTTCATTTCGAACAAACACTTCGATGTTGTTGACTTCCTCGCCTCGGATCGACCGCTTCAGCGGCAATTGGTCCGCCGGATACGGCGTAATTTTGTCGGGTAAATAGAGTCCGTAGCGACGCGGCCATTCTGCCGGCGCCGTTCTGGTCGCCCCCTGGCCAAATATGCGCTCAGCCGCTGGATTAAAGACCAGAAAGTTTTCGTCATTGTCGGCCACGATCACGGCGTCGCCCATGTCCGCCAGAATCGAATGGAGGATCTCGTTTGTGCGAGACAACTCGGTCGCGGCGAACTTTC
>Ga0210408_10002259_pt1 | contig 19040 bp, 10 predicted proteins | sample IncBWH4MmetaG_FD_155471 | JGI IMG/M metagenome (GOLD analysis project Ga0210408, IMG submission 155471) | Forest soil microbial communities from Barre Woods Harvard Forest LTER site, Petersham, Massachusetts, United States - Inc-BW-H-4-M | ecosystem: Environmental > Terrestrial > Soil >...
GAAGCGGACGGACCCATCAGATCAATGTCCGTCTAATTGCAGCCACACATCGTGATCTCACAGAGCTGGTCCGACTGGGAGAATTCCGCAGTGATCTTTATTATCGGCTCAACGTCTTTCCTGTTCTAATTCCGCCCCTGCGGGAGCGCCGAGAGGACATACAACTTTTGATCTCGCACTTTGTCGACATGTTTGCCCGACGGATGGCTAAGCACATTGACCAGGTACCGCAGGCAACGATGAATGCGCTGACAGCGTACCCCTGGCCAGGCAATGTGCGCGAACTGCAAAACCTCATTGAGCGGGCAGTCATTCGCTCCGATAACGGAGTGCTTCCGAATCCTCTGCCCAGATCAAAAGACGATGCGCACGCCGCGACCCTTTCAGAGGGTACATTTAGGGATTCGCAACGAGCCCTGATTTTGCAGACATTGCGGGCCGCCGGTGGAATGATAGGGGGACCGCAAGGAGCAGCTGCCCGACTGGGTCTTAAGCGTACAACGCTAGTGTCGAAAATGAAGAAGCTCGGGATCTACCGACCGCGGCACGAACGAGTCATGGATGAGTTTAATGAGCGTTCGGAATTAGCTATGTGACGCACCGAATCACAAAGTGCCGACATGCCGAAGAGACGAAAAAGCGCTGTTGTCCCAACTGTGCATCCGAGAAGGACGATTACGGCAGCACTCCAAAGCGGCGCGATGTTTAGCGGTCTACGCTCCTGGAATTGATTGCGGAAGCGTACAACTGAACAAAAGACAACTAACGGCCCCTGCACTCGCGACGCCGAAGCTAAAGCATGTAACTGACGTCTGAGCCATGTGTCGGGTACGCAAATATCGCTTGTTGAAGCGCGTCCATAGTTGCTCCTGATTGGATAGCCCATGCGAAGACATTGATGAGTTCATGCGCTTTCGGCCCAAGCAGGTGCGCCCCCAAGATTCGACCCGTCCCCTCTTCAACGAGACCTTAAGCCGGAGCAATCCTCAGCAACCCTGCCAGACGAATCTCACGTTCTGTGTTCTTAGCCGCAGTTCCACCTCATTACATGTCCGTTGCCATTTCGAGAACATACGTTTGTCACCCGGCATCACCGGAGTTCTCGTCGGTTCTTAATCGAGTTCCGCTGCGACTACGTGTCGTCCCGAAGTCGCGTGTCGCGATAGCAACGCAGCCCAATCACCGGAGTGCGTTGAAAAAACGAAATCCCGTCGTCGTGGCTTAGACCCTGCAGGTCTTTGAAAGGTCGATGACGGCATGAAAGTGCGTGACTGCGCTCGCGAATCTTAAGCGACGAAAGCAAAGGACACTTGCTTGCTGAGCGTTTGGAACCCGGCATGCATTCAACAGGTGACCAGGAGTTCCGTCTATGGCGACCACAGCGATAGAAATCAATGCAAACGTTGCAGGCGAGTGTTACCAGAGAAAAGTGCAGGAGCTAACAGACGTCGTCGCTAGCCACTCCCTTCGCTTTCGTCGAATCGCGTTGCGTCATCTAGGCAATGCAGCTGATGCGGAGGATGCAGTTCAGGATGCTTTGTTGGCAGCCTTGACGCACGTACACCAGTTCAAAGGACGAGCGAAGATGTCCACGTGGCTGACGACGATCGTCATTAATTCCGCACGCATGAAGTTGCGTCGGCGTTTTCCACAAGTGCAAGTCGCTCTGGATGAACCCTGTAGCGGGCAGAATCTCTCCCCGGCAGACTTGGTGTCGGACACCCGACCAGATCCCGAAGAGGCATATCGCAAGCGACAAATTGCGGAAACACTGGCTCATGCGACCTTGCGGCTCTCGCCCGCTCTGCGCACAACCTTTCGATTGCGCGATGTCGATGGTTTGAGCATTCGCGAAACGGCGCACCTCCTCGGGGTACCAAGCGGAACAGTGAAGGCACGGCTTGCCAGAGCTCGCATGAGACTCAGACAAGTAATTAAGAAGAGCTTTCGGAAAAGCGTGAAGTAATCCAAGTACAGTCGCCAACAGGAATGCACCGAAATCGAGCGCGTCGCAGATGTTGTGCGCTGACTGACCTCTTGAAAGACCAGTCTTTCTCTCAGTAAAGGAGTTGCTTGTGGATAGCTTAATTCGGTCAAATGCAAATGTCAGATCTGCCATTGTGAACTGCATCTGTCCTGAATGCGGGGGAGCCCTTGAACTAGGCCTAAACCAGTTCAGATGCGTAGGACGATGTGGGAAAGATTGGCGACCTACCTGGGAGAGCGAACACTGCAACGGCGGCACCCAAACACAGCAACGCGATAATCATCGGCAGTTTCGCAGTAGCCGCAGATGACTGCGCGTGGGAGGAATCATTCTGGTCAGCTTGCGGAAGCTCCACGCACTGCACCACTTTCCTTTGTGCGGATTAATAGTGTTGCCTTTTAACGGTTTTCTCAAGCAGCGGTTGACAATCTCTGTTTTAGCTTCGGTACGCAATCGCACCCTTACCTAGCTAAGCTAGGCTGATTTCTTTTTCGATGAAGGAAACTCAATCACTTTTCCACGTTTGTTGGGAGCTATGCAGTTAACTTTTTTCGTAAAAGAATTCGGAATGTAGAACTCGATCACTTTCGCCATGACATCCTCCATCGTCTGCTGCATCGCCGTGAGTTCGCCTGCGGCTTGCTGATGATTTCGAAAGCAACTGGCATGCCAGGACCACTCTCTGTCGTCCATTTCTCGGCCACGATCACAGTGGCGCAGGTGCAAGCGCCAGCAATCAAACATCGCCGCTGACGTCAAGCTTGCGTATGCGTGGATCGTGGGCGGGAGGCGGGAGCCTAATGCGACTAACCACTAGGTTCTCGCGCCCGTCGCGGCAGGAGAGCGGAGAAAAGCTGGTGGACAGTAGGCGCTAGTGAAACCAGCTCAACTGGAAACGGCCTGCGTCTGTATATTTCGATTGCAAAAGAAGTGCCAATCGGGAAGGGCGCGGATCATTAAAGGGACCTGGTCACCCGAAACACGCATTCGCAGAGGTAAGGCTCACTGGCACGTACACTGTGAATACCAATGTCAGTCAAATCGGAAAAGCTTCTAAGCCAAAGCTTACGCGCATCCTCCTTTTTGCCGATCCGGAAAGACCAACACCCAATAGATTTTTCCACATCCGGGAGTATCGTGAGTTGAGTTGGAGCTGGGAGTGTTAACGAATCCAATCTCGGTTGTTGTCGGCGTGGCAGTTAGAGTCGCACCGGTTCTTCCCTGCATGAAATCCGCACACGACCCTTGTTTGTTGTTGGCTCTGTTCTTCGCGTTGGTCTCAACGTGTGGCTGGTCCCAAACACAGCTTGGGGCAGTTTTCGGTACCATCACAGATCCAACGGGCGCCGTTATTCCGGGAGCCGAAGTTATGGTCTCTAGCGTAAGCACGGGATCGAAGCGCGGTGCGCTTACCGACACGAAGGGTCAGTATTATGTGGTGGGACTGCCGACCGGGAAATACACGGTTCGCATTGACAAAGAGGGGTTCCAGAGAGAGATTCGAGAAGGCATAGCGATCAGTCCGGCTGCTGCAATTGTCATAAATTTGACACTGCGGATGGGCACGGTGCCACAGCAAGTGACGGCCAGCGCGGACGTTCCGACAATAGACAGTAGCACTTCCACTGTCAGCACAGCTATTTCTGAACGGAGCTTAACCGAGCTTCCCTTGAACGGCCGCGATCTGTTTAAGGTCGCTATCTTGGAGCCCGGTGTTGCCCCAACGCCTAGCAGTGCTCCTTCATTGCTTTCGAATGGCAAGACCGGGCAAGTGTCAATTAGCGGTATGCGTCCGAGTTGGACGAACGTTCTGATCGACGGCATGGACGTAAACGATCCCGTGTTTGGTTTTTCCCCGGCCGGTGCCTCCGGACTTTTTCTCGGGTTGGACGAATTCGCGGAGGTAAGAGTCCTCACCCAGACCTTCAATGCAGATTATGGCAACCATGGCGGCGGAGTCATCGAGGCCTTCACCAAGTCCGCAAGCAATCAGCTTCATGGATCGCTATTCGAATTGCATCGCGACGCCGCCCTTGACGCCAAGAACTACTTCGATTTGCCTAATCTTCCGATCCCAGAATTTGTGCGCAACCAATTCGGCGCCAGCGTTGGGGGGCCCATAGTGCACGACCGCACATTCTTTTTTGTGAGCTATGAAGGCTTCCGCGAAGTGCAGGCATCCACAGCAATCGCCACCGTCCCTGACGCGCTTGCTCATCAAGGCCTGCTGCCCTCTGCTAGCGATCCCAGCGCTTGCAGCAGTGCCACCCCCAACGGTTGCATTCCCATCGGTGTTGATCCCCCCGTGCAGCCGTTCCTCACCCTTCTTCCGCCTTCGAATGGGGCAGACAACGGTGACGGAACGGGCGACCTTATCACTGCCGATAAGGGCGCAACAAATGAGCAGCGTGGTATGGTCCGTATAGATCACAATTTTTCCGATCTCCATTCATTGTTCGGGCGTTACATAATCGATGACAGTTCGTCGCTGGTTCCCTATTTCGGCTCTCCTCCCGGTACGTACGTCCCTGGCTTTCCAGTGAATCAACAGGCTCGGAATCAGTACTTCACTCTGCAGGATCGGAAAAATTTCGGGCCCCAGTTGTTCAATGAACTCCGCTTCGGCGTTAACCGTACAACCGCGTCAACTTCGATTGTCGACACACACCCTGGTCTCTCTATTTCCCGAGCGCCTGGTCGGCCCTTCGGGATGCTCGACGTTGCGGGTATGAGCTTCATAGGCAACAACCTAGATATTCCCCTGGGTGATTTTTCGACGGTATACCAAATCCAGGAACAGCTTTCGCGCACGACTGGTCGGCAGACCTTGAAATTCGGAGGCGAGTTTAGAAGGATTCAGTCCAACGGCCCCCTGGATGCTGCGGTGAATGGACTGTATTCGTTCATGGATCTGAGTCCCTTCGGTTTTCCAGCACACAGCAACAATCCAGCTCTGGAATTCTTTCTTCAGGGTCTGCCTTTGTCATACTTGGGCTCTGCTCCTTCCATGTCCGATTCGCACCGCGACTACCGACAGAGTATTGTGTCTGGGTTTGTGCAGGATTTCCTGCGAGTAAGCAACCGTCTGACCGTGAATGCCGGGCTACGATACGATTTTTACTCCAACCCGACCGAGGTGCACGAGCGTTTGTCTGTCATTCGTAATCCGGCCACGGATTCAGGGCCGACGGTCGGCAAGGTATTTGCTGCGACACCTCTGGATCTGTTCTCACCGCAGGTTGGCTTCGCTTGGAGCATGTGGGGTGACGGCAAGACCGTACTACGTGGTGGAAGCGGTATCTTTCGCGATCAGTTCCCCGTAGTTCTGTTTGGTATCGATCGGTTTCTACCTCCTTTTTTTGGCATAAATACGTTGATTTTCCCCAGTTTTCCCAGCCCGCAAACTGCGGTGCTCACGCAACCGTTGTTCCTCATCCAGACTACTTACCATCCGAAGTTCCCGTACGCGCTGCAATATAACCTCAACTTGGAACGTGAAATCACGCGAGGTACGATTCTCAGCGCAGGATACTTTGGTGCGCGCGGCAATCACCTCACGCGCGCGGGAGAGCAGAATCCCTTCGAACCAGCGTTGGGACACCGCTTCAATCCAAACTTGCCTTCACCTCTGCAGATGGTGCTAACCGATGCTCAATCTTTCTATAACTCCTTCCAACTGTCCGTCTCAAGACAGCACACTGATAATTTTTCCTGGCAAGTCTTTTATACGTTGTGTCATTCGATAGATGATGCTTCTAACGCTTTTCTGATAGAAGCTGTCAATGAACCAGAGTCTCAGGATATTTTCAATCGCAAGGGAAGCCGAGGTCGTTCTGGATTCGACATTCGGAACAATTTCGTCGGGAACGTTGTGTATGAACTGCCCTTTGGACGCGGAAGGAGGTTCGGTGGATGGCAACTCTCTGGGATTGGCAGCGTTCACAGCAACGTGCCCTTTACGCCAGTACTCTCGTTCGACAATGCGGATTTGCAGTCTGTGGTAATCGCGGAAAGACCAAACCTTATCGGTAATCCTTACTCGGGCGTTTGTCCAAGCGGCACCAGAGTGGGCACGCCGGCATGTTGGTTTAACCCGAGAGCATTTGCGTTACCGCCTTCCGGTCAATTTGGCACCGCTGGAAGAAATTCCCTGAGGGGACCTGGCTTCGCAGAATTTGATCTGGCCCTCCGTAAGTCCTTTCATTTACCGAAAGAAACGGAAATCGCCTTCGGAGCAGAACTATTCAATTTCCTGAATCATCCGAATTTTACTGTCCCCAGTAATACGCAAAATCCTATTGCCCTGGGAGGGAACGGAGACGCCGTTTTGAAAGATGCAACGGGACATTTCGCTAACAACTCCGGCCGTATATTTACCACCGTCGGTACTGGCCGCGAGATTCAACTAGACGCGCGGTTGATCTTTTAATGGTCAAACCACTGCGTAGCTCTTCATAGCAGCCATTTTGTGGATTTCCTTACAGCGTTAACGGACATCATCTGTTCGGCTGCAGATGTGCCGTGCGTGACATTGCTTGGGGGCAAGCGAAGCCGATACAGGTTTACAATTCGGGCGGGCTGGGGGCTTGACGTCGCCGCAAGCCGGTGCGGACGAAATTGAAAGGTTGCTCGTTGGGCGAGTTCCGCGCTATGGAGCTTCAGCTCCGGCGCGCGAGTCTGGAGCTCACGTGACCGCTCTCTGCCGCTCCGCGCACGCTGCAAGAGCCCACGCGGGCGGCGTCCCAACACCTATGGTGTTTTGGCGAAGGGAGGACAAGAAACTGTGGAGCTCTCAGGATACACGCTAGAACTTTTACGCAAGGATCAGGACCTTGTCCTCTACAGGGGCCATTCAAACGGGGGAAACGCCACCTCCATCCTCCTGCTGACAACTCTCTCGGCACTCCCAGCGCCAGAGACCCTTAGGAAGATAGAACATGAGTATTCGCTGAAAAACGAGCTGGATACAACATGGGCGCTCCGGCCGATGACTTTGTCCCAGTACAACGAGCGGAGTGTACTCGTATTCGAGGATCCTGGGGGTGAGCCTCTCAATCGGCTAGTTGATGGATCAGTGGAAATGAAGGTGTTTCTGCGCCTGGCTGTTAGTATTGCAGATGCGGTCGGCCAGTTACATAAGCGGCATGTAATCCATAAAGACCTGAAGCCTTCGAACGTCTTAGTTGCATCTGAAAGCGGTCGAGTCTGGCTTACAGGTTTCGGAATCGCTTCACGCTTGGTGCGCGAACGCCAGCCGCTGAAATCTCCCGAGTTCATCGCGGGAACCCTCGCCTACATGGCACCGGAACAGACGGGCCGCATGAATCGTTCGATCGATTCTCGTACCGATCTCTACGCCTTCGGTGTCACGCTCTACGAACTGCTGACCGGTAGCCTGCCCTTTATCGCATCGGATCCGATGGAGTGGGTGCATTCCCATATCGCACGACAACCCGTGCCTCCCCACGAGAGGTCGAAGAATATACCGCTACCGATTTCGGCAATCATCATGAAGCTGCTTGCCAAAACTCCTGAGGACCGTTATCAGACGGCGTATGGCGCCAAAAGGGATCTTGAGCGTTGTCTTGCTGAGTGGGAAAACCATGGCAATATCAATCAATTTCCGCTTGGCGAACACGATGTGCCGGACAAGCTGCTAATTCCCGAGAAGTTGTACGGGCGAGCATCCGAGATCGACCGCTTGGTCGCCTCCTTTGACCGAATCGTATCCGGTGGCAGGCCGGAGTTGGTGTTGGTTTCCGGATATGCCGGTATTGGTAAGTCATCCGTGGTAAATGAGCTCCACAAAGCTCTTGTTCCGCCGCGCGCACTTTTTGCATCCGGTAAGTTCGATCAGTATAAGCGCGACATCCCCTATGCAACCTTGGCGCAGGCATTTCAGAGCCTCATTCATCCACTTCTCGGCAAAAGCGAAGCAGAGCTGGCCCAATGGCGCGATGCCCTACATAAGGCGCTAGATCAGAACGGACAACTCATTGTGGATCTGGTTCCAGAATTGAACCTGATCATAGGAGAACAGCCGCGCGTTCCTGAACTTTCGACGCAGGACGCACAACATCGCTTCCAGATAGTGTTTCGCCGATTCATCAGCGTTTTTGCCCGGTCGGAACATCCTCTGGCACTTTTTCTCGACGACTTGCAATGGCTCGATGCTGCGACGCTGGATTTGATCGAGGATCTTCTAACCCAATCGGATGTGCGGCACTTCATGTTGATCGGCGCCTACCGAAATAACGAAGTGGACCCCACGCATCCGCTGATGCTCAAGCTGGAAGCGATACGGCAGACGGGAGCGATCGTGCAAAATATCGTACTTGCTCCCTTAACTCGCGAAGATCTCGATCTACTGATTGCAGATGCTCTTCGTTCTGACCCAGACCGTGCTAACCCACTGACCCAACTCATCCATGAGAAGACCGCGGGCAATCCGTTTTTCGCGATTCAGTTCATCGCTTCTCTGGCTGAAGAAGGATTACTCGCCTTCGATCATGGCGACGGGCGATGGTCTTGGGATCTGAATCGCATTCACTCCAAGGGTTACACCGATAATGTGGTCGACCTATTGGTGGAAAAGTTGAGTCGCCAGCCTGCCAAAACCCAGAACGCATTAAAGCTGCTTGCGTTTCTAGGCAACAGCACAGGGTTCAGCACGTTACAGATGCTCTATCAAGAGTCAGAGGAAGACATCCACGACCAGCTTTGGGAAGCCGTCCGAGCGGGCCTTATCTTTCGCTCGGAAGATTCCTACTTGTTCCTCCACGACCACATTCAGGAAGCTGCCTACTCCTTGATCACAGAACAAGCTCGCGCCGAGGCGCACCTCCGAATCGGAAGGCTGCTGGCTGAGAGAACTCCTTCACACGAGCGGGAAGAAAGAATCTTCGAGATCGTGAACCAGTTCAATCGCGCCGCTCACCTCATTACATCGGATGACGAACGGAAGCTCGTCGCAGAATTCAACTTGATCGCGGCTAGGCGGGCGAAGCTCTCGACTGCCCATGCCTCAGCTCTTTTTTACCTCGCGACGGGTCGGGCACTACTGACAGATGAGAGTTGGGAGACAGATTACGAGCTTATTTTTTCGCTCGAATGCCTGAGAGCTGAATGTGAATTACTGACCGCCGATATGGAGTCCGCCGAAAAGCGGCTTTCGATGCTCGCCGGGCGCGCCAATAGAGCCCATGATTTGGCTGTTGTCACACGTTTGCAGCTCACGTTATACACGGCGTCGGATCGACTCGATCGTGGCATAGAGATATGCCTTGAATATCTTCGGCGGGGCGGGACGAACTGGTCGGCTCATCCGACCAGCGACGACGTACGGCGCGAATACGATCGGATCGGGTCATTGCTCGGCGACCGGCAGATAGAGGACCTCCTTCACCTACCCTTGGTCGCCAATCCCGATATTCTGGATGTTCTAGAGGTTTTGACGGAAATTGTGACGCCTGCAGTGTTCTTCGACAAAGACTTGTGCGCACTCGTAATTTGCCGAATGGTGAATCTTAGTCTCGAGCACGGCAACAGCGACGCGTCATGCTTTGCTTATGTATGGTTCGGAATCGTAGTGGGACCGCGCTTCGGTAACTACGAAGATGCATTTCGATTTGGTCAGCTTGGCTACGACTTATTGGGAAAGCGCGGTTTGAAGCGTTATGAGGCTCGCACTTGTATGTGCTTCAGCGTCGTAGTCCCGTGGACGAAACATGCACGGCACAGCCGCGACCTGGTGCGCCATGCCTTCGATGTCGCTTACCGGATGGGTGACTTTACATACGCTGCCTATAGCTTTACACAGTCGGTCACGAATTTTCTGGTTGTGGGAGATCCCCTTGCCGAGGCACAAGTGGAGGCGGAGAAAGGAGTCGCGTTTGCCAAGAGCGCGCGCCTCGGACTTGTTGTCGACATCGTCGTGTCGGATCTCCAGCTAATCCGGACCCTCCGGGGATTGACGAATAAATTCGGTTTATTCAACGACAAAGAGTTCGACGAGGCTGAGTTTGAGCGGCATCTGGCAAGTAATCCCGCTTTAGCGGACCCTGGATTTGGATACTGGACTCTCAAGGCGGAAGCACGCTTCTTTGCACGTGACTATACTTCCGCCGTCGATGCCTCGTTGAAGGCGCAACAACTCCTTTGGGCAGCACCAGCACTGCTTGAACAAGCAGCATTCCGATTCTATGGTGCTCTTTCCCATGCGGCAGCCTGGAATTCCGCATCTCCCGACGAGAAGCAGAAGCATTTCGAGGCCCTAACAGCTCACCACAAACAGCTGGAAATATGGGCGGAGCATTGCCCCGCGAATTTTGAAAACCGCGTCGCACTGGTCGGTGCCGAAATCGCACGAATCGAAGACCGGGTGCTCGATGCCGAAGGCTTCTATGAAAAGGCCATCCGCTCGGCGCACGCAAACGGATTCATTCACAATGAGGCGGTTGCCTACGAGGTTGCTGCCCGCTTTTACTCGGCACGAGGCTTCGACAAGGTCGCGGATACTTATTTGCGAGAAGCCCGGTATTGCTATCTTCGTTGGGGAGCTGACGGCAAAGTAAAGCAACTCGACCATCTTTATCCTTACCTCAGGAAGGAAGCCCCAGCTCGGGGCACGACGAGCACGATCATGGCGCCGGCTGAACTCATGGATCTGGCGACCGTAATCAAAGTCTCGCAAGCAGTCTCGGGCGAGATGGTTTTGGAAAAACTGATCGAGAGGATCATGCGCGCGGCCATCGAGCACGCTGGCGCTGAACGCGGTCTCCTGATCCTTCCCCGATCTGATGAGTTGCAGATAGAAGCAGAGGCCACGGCCAGGGGAAACGATGTCACGGTGCATCTTGGACATGGCACTGCAGCCGTGTTGCCGGAGTCCGTGGTTCGCTACGTGATGCGCACTCGCGAGGACGTTATTCTCGACGATGCCATTGCGGGGAACCCATTTTCAGCCGATGCCTATATTGTTCAGCATCGCGCGCGTTCCATTGCCTGTTTGCCGTTGGTTAACCAAGCCAGGCTCAACGGAATCATTTACCTCGAAAACAACCTGACCGCCCACGTTTTCAATTCCGACCGGATCACGGTTCTGAAGGTGCTTGCGTCGCAAGCGGCCATATCGCTCGAGAATACGCGCCTCTACCGCGATCTCGAAAACCGTGAAGCGAAGATTCGGCGCCTAGTCGACGCCAACATTTTGGGAATCACGACTTGGAGTGTCGAGGGTGCCATCCTCGCGTCCAATGAAGCCTTTCTCCGCATGGTGCAATACGATCATGAAGATGTCGCCGCGGGTCGCGTGCGCTGGTGGGACATGACGCCTGCGGACTGGCGCGAGCCCGTTGAACGCGCCTTGGCAGAAATAATACAGACCGGGACCGTACAGCCCTTTGAGTCAGAGTTGTTCCGGAAAGATGGCAGCCGCGTGCCCATACTAGTTGCCGGAGCGCTATTCGAAGAAGCTGGCAACGAAGGTGTTGCTTTTGTGCTTGATTTGAGCGAACAAAAGCGCGCCGAGCAGTCATTGCGCCGGAGCGAGAGTTACCTTGCACAGGCGCAGCAACTCGCTCACATAGGGAGTTGGGCATGGCAGGTTCCTGAAAGAAACGCGTTGTACCTGTCAGCAGAATGGTACCGCATATACAACTTCGATCCGAAAGTAGGTATGCCTACTTGGGAACAACGGCTGCAACGTATCCATCCAGAGGACCGGGCCTTGTGGAAAGCGCTGGTCGATCGAGCAATCGCCGAAAAATCGGATTATGACGTGGAATTCCGGATTCTGCCTCCTCACTCTACTATCAAATACATTCATTCTGTCGGGCACCCTGTTTTGGATTCGTCAGGGGAATTGCTCCAATTCGTCGGCGTTGCGATGGACGTAACGGAACGGAAGCGTGCGGAGGAAGCCCTTCACTCGAGTGAAGCCTATTTGATGGAAGCGCAAAGGTTGACCCACACGGGCAGTTGTGCCATTGATGGCACAAGCCGCGAGATCCTGTACTGGTCGGAGGAAATGTTCCGACTTTTCGGCTTTGATCCGCAACATGGCTTACCGATATGGGACCAATGGCTAGAGCGAATACACGCAGAAGACCGCGACAAGTTCAGGATGGCTGGTGATAGGACGTTCCTCGAGAAAGTTCATTGCGACGTCGAGTTCAGAACCGTGCAACCCGACGGAACAGTCAAACACATTCATGGCACCGGGCATCCAGTTTTGAGTCCTAGCGGAGAGCTTGTTCAAGTGGTCGGCACGATGGTGGATGTTACGGAGCGCAAGCGTGCCGAAGAGGCGCGCGACAGGCTGCGCCAGCTCGAAGCGGATCTCGCGCATATCAGCCGCGTGAGCACGATGGGCGAGTTGACCGCCTCGCTTGCGCACGAAATCAAGCAGCCAATTGGGGCAGCCGTCACAAACGCTGAAGCGTGCTTGCGACTACTTGATCGCGATCAGCCCGACCTACCGGAGGCGCGAGAAGCTATGTGGGAAATGGTCCGAGATGCCAGGCGTGCAGCCGATATCATCGACCGCGTCCGCTTGCTCTACCAGAAGGGCTCTCCACAGCTGGACATAGTTGACGTAAACGAAGTCATCAGAGACATGGTCATTGTGCTGCACAATGAGGCGAATCGCCATTCAGTTACGATGCACACCGACCTCGCCGAAGAGCTGCCCAAAGTGATGGCGGATCGGGTCCAGTTGCAGCAGGCGTTGATGAATCTCATGCTCAATGGTATTGAAGCGATGCGGGACACGAGGGGTGAACTCAGCATCAAGTCGCAGTTGGCTGACGATAGTCGACTGCTGATCTCCATCGCCGATACTGGCGTGGGACTGCCCTCCGAGAAGATAGATAAAATTTTCAACGCATTCTTTACCACGAAGTCTCAAGGCACAGGTCTCGGCCTAGCAATCACCCGCTCCATTGTCGAGTCGCATGGTGGTCGTATCTGGGCCACGGCGAACTCCGGACGCGGGGCAACGTTTAGTTTTACCCTGCCCAGTAGGGTGGCAGTAGCAGCATGACCTCCTCCGATACTCCCACTGTGTTCATTGTCGATGACGATGACCACATGCGTGCAGCTATGCAGCGTCTGTTGAAGACGGTGGGGTTGCACTCGGAGTCGTTTGCTACGCCACAGGACTTTCTGCGGCGGGAACTTCCAGATGCTCCCAGTTGCCTCGTACTGGATATACGACTTCCCGGAATGAGTGGCCTGGAGGTCCAAAGCAAATTAAACGAGACAGGAGCTCAGATCCCCATTATTTTCATCACCAGCCACGGGGATATTCCCATGACTGTCAAAGCGATGAAGTCTGGCGCGGTGGACTTTCTGACCAAGCCTTTCCGCGATCAGGATCTGATCGATGCGATTCAGCAAGCCATGAAGAGCAATGCACAAGCGCGGCAGCAACAGAACGAGCTTGCGCAATTGCAAGAACGCTACGGGAAATTGACAGTGCGCGAGAGCGAGGTCATGCGTCTCATTGTTTCCGGCATGCTGACGAAGCAGATTGCCTCGACACTTGGCACCACCGAAATCACCGTGACCGTGCAGCGTGGGCAAGTCATGCGCAAGATGGAAGCGAACTCGCCCGCTGAGCTAGGAAGAATGGCAGAAAGGCTCAAGCTCCCGACAGCCCCTTAGCCTGTACCGGCAACCCTACCCCGCCCCGCAAGCACGACTACGAACTCCGTTATACAAACACATGACCGCGCTTATCATAAACAATAATTGCTTTCTGTGGAGGGCGGATCAATCCTGTACCTGCATGGCTAGCGAGAGGAAGAAAAAAATGGTTGCCGTTATCGAAGACGACGAAGCGTATCGAGTCGCCGTGCAGCGTTTGGTGAAATCGGCGGGTTTTTCGGTGCAATCTTTCGCCTCCGCTGAGGATTTCTTGAACTCTGGCCGGCAACGCGAAACCGGCTGTCTAATCACCGATATCCGCATGCCGGGGATGTCAGGGCTAGACCTCCAGTCCAAGCTGAACTCTGATCATTGCCCGATTCCGACCATCTTCATCACTGCTCACAGCGACGAAAAGATGCGGCTGCAGGCAATGCGAGGCGGTGCAGTGAAATTCCTTCCGAAGCCTTTTGACGGCGAGACTCTGCTTGAGGCCGTTCGAGTGGCGCTCGAAAATTGAGGGCTTGGTCAAAATTGCCAGCGGAGTTTTGGTGGGAGGTATTTGTGGGCTCTCTCGAGAGAATTCGGTCTGGCGAACAAGACGAAAGAGACCGCCAATTTGACCACATCGTAGGCAGCAGCCCTGCTCTGGAAGCCATGCTTGCCGAAGTGGAGCGCGTGGCACCCACCGATTCCACCGTGCTGGTACTAGGAGAAACCGGCACAGGCAAGGAGTTGATTGGCCGCGCCATTCACAATCTAAGCGCGCGCTACGGACGGCCATTCGTGAAGCTTAACTGTGCTGCCATTCCCTTCGATCTCTTGGAAAGTGAGTTGTTCGGGCATGAGAGGGGGGCCTTTACCGGGGCCGTGGCGCAAAAAATTGGCCGCTTCGAAATGGCTGATACCGGCACTCTCTTCCTCGACGAAATCGGGGATTTGCCGCTGGCCCTGCAGCCGAAACTTTTGCGCGTTTTGCAGGAACAAGAGTTCGAACGCCTCGGAAGCGGCCGGACGCATCACATCAACGTGCGCCTGGTTGCCGCCACCCATCGCGATCTGGCCGAGATGGTGGCACAGAATGAATTCCGCAGTGACCTTTACTATCGACTGAATGTATTTCCTGTCCTGGTTCCACCCTTGCGGGAGCGTCGAGAGGATATACGCCAGTTGGTGCTGCATTTCGTCGAGGTATTCGCACGGCGCATGGGGAAGCACATTGAACAGATACCGCAGACAACAATGAATGCATTCATTGCATACCCTTGGCCGGGCAATGTGCGGGAACTCCAAAACCTTATTGAACGGGCCGTAATCCGATCGGACAACGGGGTACTTCCGAATCCCCTTCCGACATCGCAGGGGAACACAACGCCCCCGACCGCCGCCCAAGGCACACTGCGGGATCACGAAGCAGCCCTGATTTTGCAGACGTTGCGGGCCGCCGGTGGAATGATAGGGGGGCCGCAAGGAGCAGCTGCCCGGCTGGGCCTTAAGCGTACAACGCTAGTATCCAAAATGAAGAGGCTCGGGATCTACCGACCGCGGCATCAACGACCGATGAGTGAGTTCAACGAAGGATCCGAATTGACCATTTGAGGCCCTCGCTGGGCGGGGCCAGCGCTTGATCGCGTGGCTGCTTCATCTCGTGTCCTCCATAAGTTCTGCTACGCGCGTCCTTCCAATCGCAGTCGTCAACTGCAGATTCGGCGCCCATCGAATAAGCAGAGGGACTTTATCTGGGCAACACCCCGGGTACGCTCTTCGGCTGACCTTTCCTGGAGAGCACCGGGCCACGCCAGCGGGCATGCACCTTAGACTTGTGTCGCCATTTCGCCATGAGAGTCGAAGTGGCTATATGCAAACTCGTGCCGGTATCGAATCCTCCCTTCGCCACCGTTCCCGAGGTGCCGATTTGAGATCCGACGCGAGATGCGTCAGAACGATTGACAGCGCAAGGGTTGCATTTATTCCGTGAAAGGTATGCTCCACCACGGTTCTTTTCTTCGATCTAGTCACTCAACTTAGACCATGCAGTTGAAGCGATTGGCACGAGTCTTGCACATCTCTCCGGAGAACCTGTGACCAACATGAAACATTCTCGGCCCGGAGGATCAGAGTGAAATCGAACAATCGAAATTGGATGCTGATGCTACTCGTTTATGCGTGCGCCATCATCCTGCCCGCAAACCACGCATTGGCAGCTAGCTCTGGCAAAGTCTGCCGACTCTCGAACGGCGAAGGCGCGAAAATTTCAGGATTGATCTTGTCTCGTGCTGGAGACCTCATTCGCGTTCGCGACAACAAATCATCTGAGCTGGTTGTCATAAGAATCGACGACACCACCAAGATCGAACGCACCAAGTACAAATTCCCCTTTTATCGCCATGTCGACATGGACATCACGGCGCTTCTTCCCGGCCTAAACATCGAGGCGGAGGGCGTCGGCAATTCCGTTGGTCAACTCGACGCCCACAAGATTTCCTTCAGTCCGGATAACTTCGCGATCGAGGTCGCTGAAGAACAGCAGGTCTTCGCCAATAAGGCGGCGACGCAGCGTGCACAAGCCAGTGCGGACCAAGCCGCCACGGAAGCGAGTCAGGCACAAACATCGGCTGATCAGGCTCAGAATTCTGCCGATACTGCACAGAACTCAGCCGATCAGGCAAGCATCGCCGCGCAAACGGCTGGCGTGCTCGGCTTGGTAGATGCCGCCGCAGTTGCCGGAGTTAACCAGCGCGTCTCCGATCTCGATGACTACAAGAACGAATTTGAGGTCGACGTCTTCTTTCCGGAAGGCTCAACTGTCCTAGATGAAACCGCCAAGAGAGATCTGGCGAACTTGGCCGAGATCGCGAAATCGCTCAACGGCTACATGATCGAAATTTCGGGCTTCGCCGCGCACCACAAATTTACCACTGCGGAGGATCAGAAGCTCAGCGAGGAGCGGGCGGCTGTTGTAGCACGATTTTCTCCAGGTCAAAAACATCCCCATGCGACGAATCTTGGCGCCGGTCGGATATGGCGCGACCCATCCCGTCGCAAGCAATCAGAACGCTCAGGGTCGCGATCTCAATCGTCACGTGGACGTTAAAGTTCTCGTCAACAAAGGTGTAGGGCAAGGCACTGTAGATTGACGCTGCATTTCAAGAAGGAGTGAAGAATGGCACCCACTCCGACAGGCTCGCATGGCTATTGCAGTGACGGGCCATTCACAAGAATTAATTCCATGGAGGAGTCATATGTCAAAGAAATTTTCAGGGAAGATCGCGGTTGTCACGGGAGGCTCGGCGGGCATGGGCCTCGCTACGGCGAAGCGCTTCGTCCAAGAAGGGATGGATCACGTGTTCATTACGGGCCGCGGTAAAGATGCGCTCGATGCGGCAGCTGCCGAAATTGGAAAGAACGTGACAGCGGTACAGGGCGACGTGGCCAAGCTTTCCGACCTTGATCATTTATACGAAACCATAAAAAAGCACAATCGAAAGATCGACATCATTTTTGCGAATGCCGGCCTCGCGAAGTTGGCCCCGTTTGGGACGGTGGACGAGAAGTTGTTCGACCTTCACTTCGACGCCAACGTGAAAGGACTCTTCTTTTCCGTGCAAAAGGGTCTTCCGCTAATGAAGGACGGAGGCTCCATCATCCTTAATGGATCTATTGCAGATATCAAGGGCTTTCCCGCCATGAGCGTGTATAGCGCCACCAAGGCCGCGGTACGTTCCTTCGCGCGGACTTGGACCAATGACTTGCGGGACCGCCGCATCCGAGTGAATGTGCTCAGCCCGGGTCACATCGACACTCCGATTCTAGAAGACCTTCAGCAGGGCGAGGCGCTCCTGAAGATGAAAAAGGAGATGGAGAACAACGTCCCACTCGGAAGATTGGGGGACCCCGACGAGGTCGCCAAAGCTGTTTCATTCCTCGCTTCCGATGAGGCCAGCTATGTCTCGGGTGCAGAGCTTTACGTCGATGGAGGCGTGGCGCAAATCTGAGTGACACAATTCGTTCTGAGCCCTCCGAAACTCTCACGCAGTTGCGGATGTTAACCGTGTGATCGGGCAGCACTAAAGTTGCGAGTCTAATTCGATCCAACGGGACGAGACAGAGAGGAAAATACTGCCGGGTTCGTACACACAAGTTGGTGCATGTCGCGCGGCGATGACGAGAGGTGTCGGCGGAACGTCGAGATGACAACGGGGAGACACAGGCCCTCCGTGCGGATCAAGACCGACCAAGATGTTTGCCGTTGTGGGGCAGGCCTTTTGGATACGTTCAGTGACCGCACTGACTTTGGCAAGGCTGGTGCTCACCAGAACTATGCGAGAAAGACCGTCAACATTAGGATATAAGCACCTGGCCCCAGCGTTTTGCTCCGTCCAGATCGTCTGAAGGCGAATGCGCTTCCGCACGGCGAGTTTGTGACTCGAGAATTCAAAATGGACCACATAGCGTACCACGATCACGAACCGGTTAATTCGCACGTCGTCGACAATGTGTCGGGAGCCCCCGCAAGTCACGACCATCACGCGGGACACTCCGTCGCCATGTTTCGGGACAAGTTTTGGCTGAGCTTTGCTCTCACGATTCCCGTCGTCTTGTGGTCGAGCGACGTCCAACATTGGCTTGGATACACAGCACCCTCCTTTGCGGGATCGAACTGGATTCCTCCGATCCTCGGAACGGTCATCTTCTTCTATGGTGGCCTGGTTTTCATCCGTGGAGCTCGGAATGAGCTTGCCGACCGCAAGCCCGGCATGATGACTCTCATCAGCTTGGGAATCACCGTTGCCTTCTTGACGTCGCTTGCGGGAACATTCGGCCTCCTCAAGATTGAGGTCTGGTGGGAAGTGGCGACTTTGATCACGATCATGCTTCTTGGACATTGGCTCCAAATGAGAGCAATCTCCCAGGCCCAAGGCGCAATCAATGCCCTTGCTGCGCTGCTTCCGGACATGGCTGAACGAATAAGCGGTGCAGAAATTGAAACCGTCCCGCTCTCCGCGTTGCGCGTGGGCGACGTTGTTTTGGTGAGACCCGGAACCCGGGTTGCGGCGGATGGGACAGTGGTCGAGGGTGCTGCCGATGTCGACGAGTCGGTAATCACGGGCGAGTCTCGAACTGTATCGAAAGAGCCTGGTGCTGCCGTCATCGCGGGCACAGTCGTGAGTGGCGGGAGCCTTCGAGTTCGCGTTACGGCCGTCGGTGAGCAGACGGCTTTGTCCGGCATCATGCGTCTCGTTGCCGCTGCGCAAACCTCCGGATCTCGCACGCAGGACCTTGCCGATCGTGCTGCCGCGATCCTTTTCTATGTGGCCGTCGCGTCTGGAGCGATCACTCTCGCCTACTGGTGGCTTTCAGGGGACAAAGAGCACGCCCTGATCAGGACGGCGACGGTTCTCATCAT
>Ga0210408_10002260_pt1 | contig 19031 bp, 17 predicted proteins | sample IncBWH4MmetaG_FD_155471 | JGI IMG/M metagenome (GOLD analysis project Ga0210408, IMG submission 155471) | Forest soil microbial communities from Barre Woods Harvard Forest LTER site, Petersham, Massachusetts, United States - Inc-BW-H-4-M | ecosystem: Environmental > Terrestrial > Soil >...
GTGTTGAAGATCCCGCCGATCAACGTGCCGACGCCGTCGGCGCGCAACCCGCGGGTGAGCGCCTCCTGATCGATGGGTTTCCCGGTCATCTCGCTCAATGCCAGGAACATCCCGGTCGATTCGATCATCACCACGATCATCACCAGGCACATGGTCAGCGCGGCAACGAAATCGAACTGCGGCCAGCCGAACTGGAATGGGATCACGAGACCGATCCACGACGCTGTCAGCACCTTCTCGAAGTGCATCATGCCGATGACTGCGGCGACGATCGCGCCCACGATGATGCCGAGCAGCACCGCGACGTTGGCAACAAAACCCTTCCCGAGTTTCGTGATCGCCAGGATTAAGAGGAGCACGAACAGCGCCACGGCCAAGCCGTCGAGCGCGCCATAGCCGGGATTGGGGAACGCGCCCGGCTGGCCGTCCACCATACGCGTGAGGGTAGGCACGCCGCCGCCGGCCCAATTGATCCCGACCCGCATTAGCGAAATCCCGATCACCAGGATGATCGTTCCGGTGACGACCGGCGGGAACAAAGGCAGCAAGCGGCTCACGACCGGCGCGACGATGATGCCGAAGATCCCCGCAATGATGACCGCGCCGAAAATCCCCAGCAAACCGACCGAAGGACTGGCCGCCATGGCGAGCATGGGGCTCACCGAGGCGAACGTGACGCCCATCATCACCGGCAGGCGAATGCCGACGCGCGGGAAGCCGACGCTCTGGATCAAGGTCGCGATGCCGCCGGCGAAGAGATCGGCGTTGATCAGCGCGGCCACCTGCTCGGGCGACAGCTTGAGCGCGCGGCCGATGATGAGCGGCACCGCCACGGCGCCGGCGTAAAGCACCAGCACATGCTGAAGGCCCAGCGTGAACAGGCGCGGATACGGCAGACGTTCGTCCACCGGGTGAACGATTTCGTGCATGAGAGCCCCCTCTCGGCCGGCCGTCCTGAACGGCGCGGCGGCATCGCAAGTCTGTCATACAAGGCGCGTGCCAGTACAGGACACGCTCACATCACTAATGGGGGCCTGAGGATCGCCTTCAGGCTAAATCGGTGATAGGGGCCCTTCTCCACTCATCGTGAGCCGAACTCCCTCTTCCCATGTCAGACGATATCCCCTTCGATAAGACATTCGATCTCGCCCCGGAAACCGTCGAGGAAGTCGCACCCGGATTGCGGCGCATCCTCGCGAATAACCCCGGCCCGTTCACCTTCAAAGGGACGGTGACCTACATCGTCGGGCGTGGCGAGGTCGCGGTGATCGACCCGGGACCGGACGACCCGCGCCATCTGGCGGCCATCCTCGATGCGGTGCGGGGGGAAACCGTCACCCACATTCTCGTCACCCACACCCACCGCGATCACTCGCCTGGTGTGGCTGGCCTCAAGGCGGCGACCGGCGCGGTCACCTACGGCGAAGGCCCGCACCGGCCGGCGCGGCCGCTGCACACCGGCGAGACCGCGCGGCTCGACGCCAGCGGCGACCAGACCTTCCGGCCGGACGTGACGCTCGCCGACGGCGCGACCGTGCAGGGGAACGGCTTCACCTTCGAGGCCGTCGCGACGCCCGGCCATACGGCGAACCATATGGCCTATGCCTTCAAGGAAGGCGGCCTGCTGCTCTCGGGCGATCATGTCATGGGATGGTCGACGACGATCGTGGCGCCGCCTGACGGCGCGATGAGCGACTATATGGCTTCGCTCAACAAACTCGCGCGCCGGCCGGAGACGATCTATTTCCCCGGCCACGGCAGCGCGATCCGCGAGGCGCCGCGCTTCGTCGAATATTTGATTCGCCACCGCCACGCGCGGGAGGCATCGATCGTGCACCGGCTGGAGAAGGGGCCGGCCGATATCCCGACCATCGTGCGAGCCGTATACATCGGGCTCGATCCCCGGCTCGTGGGTGCGGCCGGCCTCTCGGTGCTGGCGCATCTCGAAGAACTGGTCGCGCGCGGGGTGGTCGTGACCGACGGCCTGCCGGCAATCGGCGGCACCTATCGTTTGCCGGGCTGAGCGGCCTTCTTCGGCGCCGGCTTCGGCGGCGGCTTGGGTTTCGCCTTTTCCGCGCCGGCGAGGTCGTCGATGTCGCTGCTCAGCGACCGCAGCCGCGAGGCGTTGGCCCCGAAGTCGTGCACGCCGTAACGCGAGGCGGAGCGCATATCGATGCGCGCGCCGTCCTCGGCGGCGCGCACCCGCACCACGATGTCGTCGCGAAAGCCCATGAGCGGCGTGCGCGCGACCGCTTCGATCCGCCCCTCGCGCCGGCCGGTCTGCGGCGGGCGCACATCGACAATGCGCCATTTGCGTTTCGTGATCACCGCAAGCGCCGCGTCATAGGCTTCAAGCGGCGGCACCGAAACGAGCAGTGGCTCGATGTCGGGATAGGCGGTGCGCTGCAGCTGCAGGGCGGCAGCCCCCGGGTAGGCGATCGGGTTCGCGCCGCGCGGGCGAAGCCGCGCGATTGCCTCGAACCGCGGCGGGTCGACCGGATCGGTGGTGATGTCGTTCACCGCCGGCAGGCGATAGAACAGTACGCCCAGATAGGCCGGATAGGCGAGCATGGCGATCCCGATGCTGAGCGCGGCGACCGCGAGACCCAGCCCGCGCAGGCCCTGCCGCCAGATCACCACGAAAGCGCCGAAGGCCAGCACCATGGCGACCAGCGCAAAGAACAGCGAGCCAGCCAGAGTGGAGATCGCTGGCAACGGATCGAGGAAGCCGAGATTGACGATGACGATGACGAGCAGGACCACGGCCATCGCGAACAGCGCGAGCCGGCGCGACCAGATGGCGAGCTTCGATACCGGCTCTTCCGCGACGCGGCGGCGCGCGACGTAGAGCATCAACGCCCTCGTGAGCCCTCGCCGCCGGTAAGCGGAGCCGAGGGGAAACTGACATGCGGCACCAGCCGCGTGGATACGCGCCGCCAGGACCGCCGTCAACGCGGGCAGGTTGCCGATCAGCTCTCGCGGAAGCGGTAGCCCACCCCGTAGAGCGTCTCGATCATGTCGAACGTCTCGTCCGCCATCCGGAACTTCTTGCGCAGGCGTTTGATGTGGCTGTCGATGGTGCGGTCGTCGACGTAGACCTGATCCTCGTAGGCCGCATCCATCAGCGCGTCGCGGCTCTTGATAACGCCCGGCCGGGTCGCAAGCGTCTCGAGCAGCCGGAACTCGGTCACTGTGAGCACCACCCTGTTGCCCTTCCAGGTGCAGGTGTGGCGCTCGCGATCGAGGCACAGGTAACCGCGCTCCATCACATTGTCGCTGGTCTCGCGTTCGGCGAAAGCTTCGGCCGAACGGAACCGCCGCAACAACGTCCGTACCCGCTCGACCAGCACGCGCTGCGAGAATGGCTTGCGGATGAAGTCGTCGGCGCCGATCCGCAGCCCGAGCAGCTCGTCGGTTTCCTCCTGCCGCCCGGTCAGGAAGATGACGGGTACGTCGGATTTCTGCCGCAGGCGCCGCAGCAGCTCGACCCCGTCCATCTGCGGCATTCTGATGTCAAGGATGGCGAGATCCGGTTGGACCGTCTTGAACCCGTTGAGCGCAGCCGGCCCATCCGGGTAAGCCACAACCTGATATCCCTCCGATTCAAGCGTCGTCGCGATGAACGCGAGTATGTCGCGATCATCGTCCACCAAAGCTATGGTTGCCATGTTGTCCGTCCCCACTCGATTCGGCCACTCTTCAGACAAAGCTCGGCTGAAGTATGGCGTTGGCGGTGGACAACGCGTATGTGCCAACAACGATGGAGGAATCCTGACCTCGCCGCGACGAATTTGTGACAAATTTATTCCGCCGCGGTGGCGGTGGGCAGCACATATTCCCTGAAGCGCTCCCGCAGGGTGATTTTCTGGATCTTGCCGGTAGCCGTGTGGGGAATTTCGTCGACAATGACCACGTCGTCCGGCATCCACCACTTGGCGATCTTACCCTGCAGGAATCCGAGCAGTTCCTCCTTGGTCGCCTTCTGGTCTTTCTTGAGCACGACGACAAGGAGCGGCCGCTCGTCCCACTTGGGATGTCGGATACCGATCACGGCGGCTTCCGCAACCTTGGGATGGCCGACCGCGAGGTTCTCGATGTCGATCGAGGATATCCACTCGCCCCCGGACTTGATCACGTCCTTCGAACGATCGGTGATCTGCATGTAGCCGTACCGGTCGATGGTCGCCACGTCGCCGGTGTCGAAAAAGCCGTCGTCGTCGAGGATTTCGCCGCCGTCGCCCTTGAAATACGCTTTGGCGACCGCCGGCCCGCGCACTTTCAGTCGTCCGAAGGTCTTGCCGTCCCATGGCAGCTCGCGGTCGGAATCGTCCGCGATCTTCATCTCGACGCCGAACGGCGCTTGACCTTGTTTCTGCTGAACGTCGAGCCGCGTCTCGCCGGTCAGTCCGGCGTATTCCGGTTTGAGCGTACAAACAGTGCCGAGCGGACTCATCTCGGTCATGCCCCAGGCGTGGATCACTTCGACGCCGTAGATGTCCTGAAAGGCCTTGGTCATTGCGCGCGGGCACGCCGAGCCGCCGATCACCACCCTTTTGAGATGCGGCAGCTTGCCGCCGGTCGCCTCCAGGTGCTGCAGCAGCATCAGCCAGACGGTCGGCACCGCTGCGGTGCATGTCACCTTGTATTCGTTGAGCAGTTCATAGACCGACGCTCCGTCGAGCTTCATGCCAGGCATCACCATCGTGGCGCCGGCCATTGGCGCGGTCAGCGCCAGCGACCAACCGTTGGCATGAAAGAACGGCACCACCGGGAGGACAACGTCGCGCGAACACAAATTGATCATTTCCGGCTGGATCGCGATCAGCGAGTGAAGCACGTTCGAGCGGTGCGAGTAGACGACGCCCTTGGGATTTCCCGTGGTCCCGGAGGTGTAGCACATGCCCGCCGCGGTGTTCTCATCGAAGCTCGCCCAGACGAAATCGCCGTCCGCCTCGGCGATCCATTCCTCGTATGGAACAGCGTTGCGCAGCGTCGTCTTCGGCATATGCGCGGCATCGGTGAGGACCACGTAGCGTTCGATCGACGTGAGCTGGTCGGCGAGCTTTTCCAGCAAAGGGATAAAGGTGAGGTCCGTCATCATCACGCGATCTTCCGCGTGGTTGACGATCCAAACAATCTGCTCGGGGAACAGCCGAGGATTGACGGTGTGATAAATCGCGCCGACCCCCAGGATGCCGTACCACGCCTCCAGATGCCGCCACGTATTCCAGGCGAGCGTCGCCACCCGGTCGCCCTGCTTGATGCCGTCGCGCTCCAGACGCTGCGCAAGCTTGAGGGCGCGGGTGCGCAGCTCGGGGTAGGTGATGGAATGGAACGGTCCCTCGATCGAGCGCGAGATAACCGAGCGCTCGGGATGGTTGATGGCCGCGTGATCGATCACGCGATGGCACAGCAGCGGCCAATCCTGCATCAGGCCCAGCATTGGTGTTCCTCCGGCGGCGGCCCCGGCCGCGCTTGTTGGTCTTTCATCACGTTTTAGCCGGACTCGCCCATTCGGCCAAGAAGGCCTGGATAACGGGGGGTGCCCTCCGGAGTTCGGATTTCCCGTCAAAGGGTGATACCAGACTAGTGCCGCGAACCCGAAGTTCGCACAACATTGCCGCAAGTCCGATTGCGAACTTCGGGTTCAAAGCGGCACTAGAATCGTAGCGTTGCTAGTGTCCTTCGATTCCGAAGTTCGCTTCCCAGCGTGCGGCAAAGTTGAGCGAACTTCGGAATCGGGACACTAGTGCCGCGAACCCGAAGTTCGCACCACATTGCCGCGAGTCCGGTTGCGAACTTCGGGTTCAAAGCGGCACTAGAATCATAGAGTTGCTAGTGTCCTTCGATTCCGAAGTTCGCATCGGAGGGTGCGGCGAGATCGGGCGAACTTCGGAATCGGGACACTAGTGGAACAGGAGACATCCGGACGCATGCGCTCCCCTCATCTCCCCGAGCCCCCCGCCAGGACCGCACCGCCCGGGCCTGCCCGGCCGCTGAGTGGCTGGTCGACCGTCGGTTGGGCGGTGCTGGCGTTTTGCGCCTGGCTCGCGGCCGAAGCGCTCGTGCTCATCGTATTTCTCGCGCACTGGTTCGCGCGCAACCCCGGCGTCCCAATCGACGTCGATAAAGTCGCGCACGATGGCTATGTCGTCTCGATCGCGGCGATTGCCTCCATGGCGGTGCAATGCGGCGTCGTGATTCTGGCCATCAGCCGAGCGCACCAGCCCGTCGCCGACTATCTCGGCCTGGCCCGCCGCCCGCGTCCGCGCGAAATCGTGTTCTGCCTGGGAAGCGTCGCCATACTCCTGGTCGCGTCCGATTTGCTGTCTTTATTGATCGGGCACGATCTGGTGCCGCCCTTCATGGTCCAGGTCTATGACGCCGCGCGCAACGCCGGCGCGGCCGCGATCCTCCTTCTCCTGATCGCGGCGGTGATTGCCGCACCGATCGGCGAAGAGATCATGTTTCGCGGCTTCCTGTTTCGCGGCTGGGTGGGCTCATCGATCGGCGTCACCGGGACGATCGTATTGACCTCGGCCATTTGGGCGGCCATCCACGTGCAATACGACTGGTACGGCATCGTTCAAGTCTTCTGCCTCGGGCTGTTGTTTGGATGGGTGCGTGCGCGCAGCGGCTCGACACTGCTCACAATGATGATGCACTCGGTGTGCAACGTCGCCGCCACTGTCGAGACAGCGGTGATTATCGATTGGCTCGCGTGAGGCGAACGTAAGAAGTTACGGTTCGACAGAGGATCATGCTGTCTTCGCTTTGCGCTCCTCCGGCGCGCGCGGCTCGATCGGAGTGGAGGCCTTCAAGCCGAGCAGGTCCTCCAGCAGCTTCGCGCCGGCGAGGACGCGTGCCTCGGCGCGCGGCGGCGCAACAACCTGGAGCCCGACCGGCAGCCCCTCCGTCGTGAAACCGCACGGCAGCGACAGCGCGGGGCAGCATGCGAGCGTGATCGCAGACGCGATCGCCAGCCATTCGATATAGTTGTCGAACTTCTGGCCGGCGCATTCGGTGAGATAGCGCTGCTCGACCGGAAATGCCGCCACGATCGTCGCCGGCGTGAGCAGCAAATCGTATTTTTCGAAGAATGCCAGCATGCGCGCGGCAAGCGTGACCCGCTGCGCCTCGGCGCGCTCGATGTCGGCCATCGTGAGCTTCAGGCCCTCCTCGATGTTCCAGATGATTTCGGGCTTGAGCAGGTCGCGCTTGGTGCGCAGCAGTGCCGCCTTGGTCATGCAGAAATCGAACGCGCGCAGCACATGAAAGCATTCGTGCACCTCGGCGAGGTCGGGATGGGCATCCTCGACCACGACCCCCTCGCCGGCCAGACGCTCGGCCGCCGCGCGCGTAATGCGGGCGACCTGCGGGTCGACAGGCGTAATGCCCAGCGTCGCGGAATAGGCGACGCGCCGCGGCTTTGGTTGTTGCCTCATCGTCTCGCGGAACGGCCGGGCGAGAGCCGGGAGCGAGCGCGGATCCGCCGGGTGCTCGCCGGTCATCGCGTCGAGCAGGAGCGCCAAGTCCTCGACGTTGCGGGCCATCGGCCCTTGCACCCCGAGAGTTCGATCGATCTTGGCGGCCGGATTGCATGCCACCCGGCCGATGCTCGGCCGCATCCCGACGATGCCACAAAAGCTCGCGGGGTTACGCAGCGAGCCGCCGGTGTCGCTGCCGTGCGCGACCCAGGCCGTGCCCGACGCGAGCGCCGCCGCCGCGCCGCCCGACGAACCGGCGGCCGAGCGCGCGAGGTTCCACGGATTGCGGGTTGCGCCGAACACCTCGTTGAAGGTGCTGGCGCCGGCGCCAAACTCCGGCGTGTTGGATTTTGCGTAGACAATGCCGCCGTTCGCCTCGAGCCGCTGGACCAGGATGTCTGAGCGAGCGGGTATGTGGTCGGCATAGATCGGCGAGCCCTGGGTGGTGCGGACGCCCTCGACCGCGATCAGGTCCTTGATCGGCACCGGCAGGCCGGCGAGCGGTCCCCGCTCGGAAACCGGCAATCGCATCAGCCGGTCAGCGTGCGCCCGCGCGCGGTCGAAACACAGGGTCGGCAAGGCGTTGACCGCTCCGTCGACCGCAGCGATCCGCGCTTCGAGCGCATCGAGCAGGTCGTGCGGCGTCACCTCGCCCCGCTGCAGCAGATCGACGAGCGTGACCGCATCCGCCTTGATCAATTCGCTGTGGCTTGGCATCGGCCCCTCCCCCTGCTCTATTGCGACAAACCCGCTCGTACCGCGAACCCGCGAAAGATCGAACCCATGCCGCTCAGCAACCTGGCCGTCCGCGACATCGAGACCGTAGTCCATCCCTACACCAATCTGGCGGGGCTGCGCGACAGCGGACCGCTCGTGGTCGAGCATGGGAAGGGCGTGTTCATTCATGACAGCGAGGGCAAAGCCTACATCGACGGAATGGCGGGCCTGTGGTGCGTGTCGCTCGGCTACGGCAACGAGGAACTGGTCGAAGCCGCGGCGGCGCAGATGCGCAAGCTCTCGTTTGGGCATCTTTTCTCGGCCAAGAGCCACGATCCGGCGATCGAACTTGCGGAGAAGCTCAAGGAAATCGCGCCGGTGCCGATCTCGAAAGTGTTTTTCTGCTCGTCGGGATCGGAGGCGAATGACACCCAAGTCAAGCTCGTCTGGTACATGAACAACGCCCTCGGCCGTCCCAACAAGAAGAAGATCATTTCACGGCTGCGCGGCTATCACGGTGTCACGGTGGCGGCGGCCTCGTTGACCGGCTTGCCCAACAACCACATCGATTTCGACCTGCCCATCGCCAACATCCTGCACACGAGTTGCCCGCATCACTATCGGTTTGCCCGGGACGGCGAGAGCGAAGAGGAGTTTGCGACGCGGCTCGCTGCCGAACTCGAGGAGCTGATTCTCAAAGAAGGACCGGACACGGTCGCGGCCTTCATCGCCGAACCGGTGATGGGAGCCGGCGGCGTGATCGTGCCGCCGCGCGGGTATTTCCGGAAAATAATGGCGGTGTGCGCCAAGTATGACGTCTACACGATCGCCGACGAGGTGATCTGCGCGTTCGGGCGGCTGGGTACCATGTTCGGCTCGCAGGCGCTCGACTTTGCGCCGCATGGGCTCTCGATCGCCAAGGCGCTGTCGTCGGCTTATGTGCCGATCGCCGGCGTGATGGTGCCGGAGAGCATGTACCAAGCGCTGCTCACGGAAAGCCAAAAGGTTGGCACCTTCGCGCACGGGTTCACTTACTCCGGCCACCCGGTTGCCGCGGCCGTCGCGCTCAAGACCCTCGAGATATACAAGCGCGACCGCGTCATCGAGGCTGCCGCCGCCAAGGCGCCGCAGTTCCAAGCGCGGCTGCGCGCGCTCGGCGATCACCCGCTGGTAGGCAATGCGCGCGGCCTCGGGCTCGTCGGCGGCCTCGAGCTGGTCGCCGACAAGCGCTCCAAGCGCTCGTTCGATCCGGCGCTGGGCGTTGCCGCGCGTTGTGCGCGTTTTGCCGAGGAACAAGGGCTGATCGCGCGCTTCGTGATCAACGACACCGTGACGTTGTCGCCGCCGATCGTGATCACGCCGGAGGAAATCGATGAGCTGTTCGACCGCCTCGGCCGGGCGCTTGATCGCACGCTCGACTGGGCCAAGCGCGAACAGCTGCTGGCGGCATAGCCGCCAGCTCCGACCTGCAGCAACAGGGCAGAGTTAGTTGGACGATTCGCGGTCGCTGCTGCCGCCGGTTAGAGCGACACGCGCGTTGGTATCGCCGGTTCCCGGAGCCAAAACGACAACCGGCGCGCCGGCCTTCACCCGATTGTAGAGGTCGATTACGTCCTCGTTGGTCATCCGGATGCAGCCGGACGAAATGGCTTGGCCGATGTATTCCGGCTGGTTGGTTCCGTGGATGCGATAGAGCGTGTCGCGGCTGCCCTCAAACACATACATGGCCCGCGCACCCAACGGATTTTGCGGTCCGCCGGAGACGAAGTTCGGCAGCCCTTCGATACGCTGATGGATTTCATTCGTCGGCACCCAGGACGGCCACTCTTCCTTACGGCCGATCTTGGCGACGCCGGACCATGCCAGGGCCTGCTCACCCACCGTGACGCCGTAGCGGATCGCTTTGCCGCCGGGCAGCACATAGTAGAGGTAACGCGCGTCGGAATCGATCACGATCGTGCCGGCCGCCTCGCGGCGGTGATAGGTCACGATGTGGCGCTGATACTGCTCCGGAATGTTGGCCTTCGCGTAGGGCGCGTTTGCCAGAAGTTCCTTATCGCGCGGCTTCATGCTGGCCTCGGAAGCCGGTTCGAGGGTCGACTGCATGCAGCCGCCCAGGCCGAGGCCGAGCGCAGCAACCAAGGCGAATATGGGCTTGCGAATCAACATGCTTTGCTCTCCCCCCGCGTTTGATTCCGGCGCAGCGCAGTAAAGGTGGTTAAACGAAACAGGCCGTTATATCCAGGCTTTGGAACCCCGCCGCCTGCGAGTTGTCCGCGAACTGTGGCAAGAATGTCACTTTCTCGCGGCGCAACGCGTTTTGCGCCGCGTTCAAAGTTTTGCGCCGCGTTCAAAAGAGGTCCGAGCCTCCGGCTTAACGTTAGCGAATCGGCAATTCCGCCGATTAACGCCGCCGAAACGCCCGCAAGGTTAGACAGTTGCCCCAAAGCAACTGCCGGTCGGCCACGCCGACATGGGTTGGCGGTGAACACAACGGTTGGCGGCGGCGGAGATGCACAGCATTCCGACATGGCTCACGGTCGGGCGCGGCTTGCCACTTGCCGCCCTCACCGGCTTCGTGTGCCTGCTCGCCGGGTTGGCCCTTGCCCAGATCCTGCTTCGCCGGCGCGCCGAGGCGCGCGCCGAGCGCGCGCACAATCTTCTGCTCGACACGGCCCTCAACAACATGTCCCAGGGCCTGTGCATGTTCGATGCCGAGGCCCGGCTCGTCGTGTGCAATCGTCGCTACATCGCGATGTACGGGCTTTCCACGGACGTGGCCAAGCCCGGCTGCTCGCTACGCGACCTCCTCCGTCACCGGATCGAGCGGGACACCTTTTTGGGGGATCCGGACGCTTACAGCATCGAGTTGCACCAAGCGATTGCCCGAGGCCAGACTACGAAGACCCTCGTGCAATCGAAGAACGGCCGGATCATCGCCATCGTCAACCAGCCGATGGAAGGCGGCGGCTGGGTCGCCACTCACGAGGACATCACGGAATTGCGCCGCGCGGAAATGGAACGCGACCGCAACCGGGCGTTCCTCGACACCCTGATCGATCACATGCCGATTACGGTTTCGGTCAAAGACGCGCGCGACGGCCGCTATGTCCTGGTCAACCGGGCGGCCGAGACCCTGTTCGCAGTTCCACGCGAACAGATTCTGGGCAAACGTTTGCACGAGGTCTTCCCTAAAGCCGAAGCCGACTTCTTCGCCGCACGCGATCGGGAAATCATGCAGTCGCCCGACCAATTGATCGTCACCGAACACGCCGTCAACACGCCCCATGACGGCACGCATATTCTAATGAGCAAGAAGCTCGCCATCCGTGGCGAGAACGGAGAGCCGCAATATCTGCTCGGCCTGTCCGAGGACATTACCGAGCGAAAGCGCGCGGAAGAGCGCATCACCTACCTCGCCCACCACGATCCCCTCACCGACCTGCCCAACAGAGCCGCGTTCAACGAGCAGCTTTCCTTCGCGCGCGAGCGGGCCGTGGCGGCGGGCGACGCGTTCGCCGTGCTTTGCCTCGACATCGACCGCTTCAAGGAAGTCAACGACGTGTTCGGCCACGCGGCTGGAGATGCCGTCCTGGGCGACGTGGCGAAGAAGCTCGCTGGGGCGGCGGAGGGTGCTTTTCTCGCCCGGCTCGGCGCCGACGAATTCGCCTTTATTTGCTCGGAGGGAGCGCAGCCGGCGGCCGCGGCCGCGCTGGCCCAGCGCGTGCAATCGGCGTTCGCCGCGGAACTTGATGTGGACGGATATCGTCGGCGTGCCGAACTGAGCATCGGCATTGCAATCTTTCCGACCGACGGCGCCGATAACGCGGCGCTGCTCGCCAATGCTGGCGCGGCGCTCGATCGCGCCAAGGAAGAAGGGCGCGGCGCAATCCACTTTTTTGCCGCCACCATGGACCTCGAGTTGCGCGAGCGGCGCGCCCTTCAGCACGACCTGCAATCGGCGATCGCGCGCAACGAATTGGCGCTGCATTACCAGCCGCAAGCACGCGTCGATGGAGAGATCGTGGGATTCGAAGCGCTGGCTCGCTGGCAGCACCCGACGCGCGGAACAGTCTCGCCTGGAACCTTCATTCCACTCGCCGAGGAAAGCGGGCTGATCGTGCCGATGAGCGAGTGGATTCTGCGTACCGCTTGCCGTGAAGCCGCATCCTGGCCACGCAACCTGCAGATCGCCGTCAACCTTTCTCCGGTGCAATTCCGGCACGGCGATCTCGCCGGGCTGGTCCACACGGTCCTGCTCGAGACCGGGCTTTCTCCGGATCGGCTCGAACTCGAGGTGACCGAGGGCGTATTGATCGACGACTTTTCCCGCGCCGTCTCAATCCTGCGCCGGCTCAAGTCGCTCGGGGTCCGCATCGCCATGGACGATTTCGGCACCGCCTATTCCTCGCTGTCCTATTTGCAATCCTTCCCATTCGACAAGATCAAGATCGATCAGGCGTTCATCTCGAACGTGGAGCGCAATCGGCAATCGGCCGCCATTGCGCGCGCCGTGATTGCACTCGCCCGCGTGCTTGGACTACCGGTGCTCGCCGAGGGCGTGGAGACGAAGGAGCAGCTGGCGTTCCTGGCGCGCGAGGGATGCGACGAGGTCCAGGGTTATTTGATCGGGCGGCCGCGACCGATTGCCGAATATGCCTCGGTGCTCGCCCGAAGGACGCGCACGCGCAAGAAACCGCCGACGATCGCCGACGAGACGCCGCTCACACGTGCTGGCCGCCGTTGATGTGAATCTCGGCGCCGTTCACGTAGGACGATGTGTCGGTGCACAGCACGTAGATGATGCGCGCGACTTCGTCCGGCGTGCCGAGGCGGTGGAGCGGAATATGCTCGACGATTTTCTCGGTGCCGGGCGAAAGGATCGCGGTGTCGATCTCGCCCGGCGCGATCGCGTTGACCCGAATACCCTGCGAGCCGAAGTCGAACGCCATTTCGCGCGTAAGCGACGCGAGCGCCGCCTTGGAGGTGGCGTAGGCGGAGCCGGCGAACGGGTGCACGCGGGAGCCGGCAATCGATGTGACGTTGACGACCGACCCTTTGGCGGCCTTAAGCTCATCGAGCAGCCCGCGCGCGAGCACGATCGGCGCCAAAAAATTCACGCCGAACACGTGCCGCCATACGTCCATCGTCGTATCGATCGAACTCAGGCGCGCACCTCCCTCCGCCTTGGGTGAGATCGCCGCGTTGTTCACGAGCGCGTGCAACTGACCGCCTTCGAGCCGCCCCTTGATCTCCGCAATAGCGGCGAGCGTGTTTTGCTCGTTCGCGAGGTCCACCTGGATGTGATCCTCGGGGCCCGCCTCCCACGGACACTCTTCTGGAAACGGGTGGCGCGAGCAGGTGATGACCCGCCAGCCGGCGCTGGAAAAGCGGATCACGGTGGCATGCCCGATGCCGCGGCTGGCTCCGGTGAGCAGCAAGGTGCGGCGCGGTTGATTGCTAGTCGGCATCGGGGCTCCGTATCACGGATAAAGGCGCGTCTTGGTCCAGCTACCGCCCGGCGCTTCGCGCCTGAACTCGATGCGGTCGTGCAGACGGAACGGACGGTCGTGCCAGAACTCGATCCCGTCCGGTACGACCCGATATCCGCTCCAGTTCGGCGGCCGCGGGACCGGTCCGACCACGTATTTCGCGGTGTAGCGCGCGACCGCCTTCTCGAACGCCAGCCGGCTCTCGAGCGGTGCCGACTGTCGGCTCGCCCAGGCGCCGATCTGGGCAAGGCGCGGCCGGGTGGCGAAGTAGGCGTTGGCCTCCTCGTCGGTGACCGGCTCGACGGTTCCGCGTATCCGCACCTGCCGGGTGAGCGATTTCCAGTGGAACACCAAGGCCGCCTTCCGCGCGCCCTCCAGCTCCTTGCCCTTAGTGCTGTCACGATTGGTGTAGAAGACGAATCCCCGTTCGTCGACGCCCTTGAGGAGGACCATGCGCACGTTCGGAACGCCCTCCGCGTCCACCGTCGCGAGCGCCATCGCGTTGGGGTCGGCCGGCTCGCGGCGCACCGCCTCCTCGAACCAGGTCGAGAACAGGCGCATCGGCTCGTCAGCCTCGGTAAAATCACCGGACGTTAACCAAGTCGGGCGTTCAATCGGAGCCGGATCGGTCATTGCACGGAGACTCGTGTGATCGAATTGAGGACGGAACCTCGGTTCCGGCTGCCTATCTATAATGGAACCGCTGGCGCGAGCCTATGCCGGCGCCGCTCCTGGTTCATCACCTTTGCCGCGATGGTGCCGCTCGCGCTTTCAAACGCCGCCTGCAGTTACAAGCTCGATTCCATGTTCAGCCGGGACAGCGAGAAATCCGAGACGGTCGGTTCGCCGGGGACACCGGGCCGCCTCGCGGCAGCACCAGGCTCAGCCGAGGCCGATCTTGCGTTTGCCAAGGCGGCGGCCGCCGAAGCGCTGGGGCGCTCAGGCGATGTCAGCGTCCCCTGGGAGAATCCCGGAACGGGCGCGCGCGGCACGGTCACGCCCCTTGCCTCGGCCTACACCCAGGACGGATTCACCTGCCGTGACTTCCTCGCCAGCTACGTACGTAAGAATTCAGAGTCCTGGCTGCAGGGCGACGGCTGCCGAATCCACCAGGGTCGGTGGGAAGTGCGCCACATGAAGCCGTTGCAACGGCCCTGAGAGGCGCAGCGTTGCGGTCACGTCCGTATGCCCCCACATTTAGCCGGGGAACACCTCCCATGCGACGGAGTTCTTGAGGATGCGCGACCCCTATGAGGTCTTGGGGGTGCAGAAGTCGGCTCGTCCGGACGAGATCAAGAAAGCGTTCCGGCGGCAGGCAAAAAAGCTGCACCCCGACGCCAACAAAAAGGACCCACGGGCCGCCGTGAAGTTCGCCGAGCTCAACTCGGCCTACGAAGTGCTTGGCGACGAAAAGAAGCGAAAGGCCTACGACGCCGGCGAGATCGACGCCGAGGGCAAGCCGCGCTTCCGCGGGTTCGGCGGCGGCAGTCATCCGGGATTTGGCGGCGACGGCAATTTCGAGACTTTCACCTGGGGCCCGGAAGGATTTCGCCGTTCAGGCGGTCGCTCCGGCGGCGGCGGGTTCGGCCGGTTCGAAGATATTCTCAGCGAAATGATGGGCGGACTCGGGCGCGGCGGCGCTGCCGGGCGCGGCGGGTTCGACCGGTTCGAAGCTGCAGATGTCGGCCCGGCGCCGCAGGGCCAGGACGTCAACGCGGCACTGACGATCACCTTGGCGGAAGCAGCCAAAGGCGCGACCAAGCGCGTGCGCCTGCCGACCGGCAAGGAAGTCGAGGTCAAGATTCCGGCCGGGCTCGCCGAAGGCCAGCAAATTCGCCTCAAAGGTCAGGGCATATCGGTTCCGGGCCGTACGGCCGGGGACGTGCTGATCACGGTGGGTATCGCCCCCCACCCTTATTTCCGACCTGAAGGTTCGAACCTGCGCCTCGATCTTCCGATCACCCTCTACGAAGCGGTTCTGGGTGCCAAGGTGCGCGTGCCCACTCTCGACGGCGCGGTCGAACTGGCGATTCCGCCCGGCACCGGCGCCGGCCGGACCTTCCGCCTCAAGGGAAAAGGGATGCCGAGCAAGGCGAGCCCAGGCGACCTTCTCGTCACCGCCCGCATCGTGCTGCCCGAGGGCCAGGATTCCGATCTCGAAAACCTCATGCGCAAGTGGCGCGAGCGCAAGCCGTACGATCCGCGCAAGGAAATCGAATAATTTTCAGCCGGGTTTCTTGTCGGCGGGCGCGTTTTCCTGGTCATACACCGATTGAGCCACCTTGAGCAGTCGGTCGCGATCCGCTGGGCCGGAAACCACGAAGCCCTTGTTGTCATCGACCCAGTAGAAGGCGGCAACCGCGCCGGCCGCTTGATATCGCAATGCTGTCTCCGGTGACTGAGACCGCGCGCAGTAAATGGTGAAGCGCTCGCCCGACGGACCTTCGTACATGAGCAGCGCGGCGCCGGCGCCGCTCGCGCCGGGCAGCAGGCGTCCGCCGACGAGCTTGAGCCCCATCGCGCCGAGATCAGGCGCGCGCAGGTCATAGCCAAGCCGCTTCGAAAGCCACTGCACCAAATGGGCTTGTTCGCTCCCGGCCACTTCGACGGGATGGCGGACCTCGACGACGTAAAGTTTGTGCGCATCGATCGCGTCGGCGGTGAACACGCGCATCCCGCTGATGCCGCCCGCCCAGGTGTCGCGGCCGAACCATCCTGCTACGCCGCCAAGCACGAAGGCGATGAGGACCGCCGCAATCGCGAGAAGCGGCCGTCGTCGGTCGATGCGACCTAACCGATCGAGGTCGAGGCGCGGCGGAATTGGTTCCTGCGCGACCCCGCCATAACGCGCGTTGATGAGATCGGCCTGCGCCTGCCAAGCAGCGACGCGTGCGGCGTCTTGCGGATGCGCGGCAAGCCAAGCCTCGACCGCGGCGCGCCGATCCGCGGGCAGTTCACCGTCCACATAAGCATGCAGTTCGGCTTCCAGAATTGGTGCGTCACGATCAATCATCGTTCTGCTCTTCTCACTTTATGCGACGGAGCGGCGGCCGCTCGCCATCGAGATACGCCCGCAGCTGCGCCCGCGCGCGCGCCAGACGCGACATCACCGTTCCGATCGGAACGCCCTGCACCTCGGCGACTTCGCGGTAGCTCAATCCTTCCAGCACGACGAGAAGCAGCGCCACGCGTTGATCCTCCACCAAGGTTGCGAGCGCGCGCTCGATGTCGCGTGCGCCCGTTTCCGGTCCGCTCGTGCCGGGCGCGTCCTCTTCCTCGATCGAGGCGAGCGTCGGCCGGCGTGCCAACGTGCGCAGCCGATTGCGGTTGAGATTTGTCAGTATGGTGTAGAGCCAGCTGCGCACATCGCCTTCGTGAAACAGATGTTCCGACCGCAATGCCCTCACCAATGTGTCCTGAAGGAGATCATCCGCGATTTCCGTGTCGCGCGTGAGCGCGCGTGCGTAGCGGCGCAGCGCCGGAATCGCTGCCTGCACGCTGTCGCGGAACGTGCTCACGTCCTCTCCCCTGCAGACCGCACGACTCTAAACACCAATGGCGCCGCGGTTATTCCATGCAAAGCACGGCGGTGCCAGCGGGACGTGGGCTGCTTGCTGGTCCGTGTACCCTATGCCATAGGAAACTGCCGCTGCGCTGGCCATGTTGCCCGTGGCATTCGGCGAGGAAGGTCATGGCGGAAGCCAGCGGTCTGATGCGCGGCAAGCGCGGCCTGATCATCGGCGTCGCCAACAACCGCTCCATTGCTTGGGGGATTGCCAAGGCGGCGCGCGCGCAGGGCGCCGATCTCGCATTCACCTATCAAGGCGAGGCTCTCAAAAAACGGGTTGCGCCGCTCGCGGAGGAGGTCAACGGGCTGGTGGTCGGCCACTGCGACGTGACCGAGGAAGCGACCATCGACGCGGCGTTCGCGGCAATCGGTACCGCCTGGGGTTCGCTCGATTTTCTGGTCCACGCCGTCGCGTTCTCCGACAAGAGCGAGCTCGACGGGCGTTACGTCGACACCAGCCCCGGCAACTTCGCCAAGACCATGCATATAAGCTGTTATTCCTTCACCGCGCTTGCTCAGCGCGCCGAGCGTCTGATGACGAACGGCGGCTCGCTGCTGACGTTGACCTACTACGGCGCGGAAAAGTGGATGCCGCATTACAACGTCATGGGCGTCGCCAAGGCGGCGCTGGAAGCATCCGTGCGCTACCTCGCGGCCGACCTCGGCGCCAAGAACATTCGCGTCAATGCGATCTCGGCGGGACCGATCAAGACGCTCGCCGCCGCCGGCATCGGCGACTTCCGCTATATCCTCAAATGGAACGAAAACAATGCGCCGCTGCGCCGGGGAATCACGGTAGAGGAAGTAGGCGACGCGGCGGTTTATTTGCTCTCCGATCTGTCGCGCGGCGTCACCGGCGAGATTCACCATGTCGACGTCGGTTATCACATCGTCGGCATGAAACATCCGGACGCGCCGGATATGAGCGTCATCAACGATTAGGTCGGTAGGGTTTGTCACCTTCCAGTTTTCCATTCCCGAAATGACTCGTCCCGTCCTCTATTACATCCGCCACGGCGAGACCGACTGGAACGTCGAGGGCAGGCTGCAGGGGTGGCATGATCCAGCGCTCAATGCGGTGGGGCGCCGACAGGCGGCGGTTTGCGCCGACATCCTGCGCGACTTGATCGAGCGGGATGGGCAATCGCCCGCCGACTACGGCTATGTCGCAAGCCCGCTGCAGCGGGCGCGGCAGACGGCCGAGATCATGCGCGCGGCGCTCGGGCTCGACCCCGGCGATTATCACGTTGATGCCCGCCTGCGCGAAATCGGCTTCGGCGAGTGGGAAGGCCTCACGTTTCGAGACGTCCGCTCGCGCGCGCCGCAGGCGCTGGCGGAACGCGAGCGCAACAAGTGGGGCTTTGTCCCACCTGGTGGCGAAAGCTACGCGCAGGTCGCGTTGCGCATGCGCGAGTGGTACGACGCGCTGGACGGCAAAACGGTCGTGATTGCTCACGGCGGCACCGCGCGGGCGCTGATCGGGCTTCTCGGCATCACCCGCCCCGCCGAGGCCCCGTCGGTCGATATCGGCCAGGGTGTCGTCTATCGGTTCGCCAACGGCAGCATGAGCCGTTTCGGCTGATCCGCCCGCTCCGCCGACGCGATTTGACCCGCCCGGACCCGCGGGATACCACACCCGCGCACGGGCTATGCCATGTCGTTCAACACGTTCGGCCATCTGTTCCGGGTCACCACGTTCGGCGAGAGCCACGGGGCGGCGGTCGGCTGCGTGGTCGACGGCTGCCCGCCACGCATTCCGCTCGATCG
>Ga0210408_10002261_pt1 | contig 19017 bp, 11 predicted proteins | sample IncBWH4MmetaG_FD_155471 | JGI IMG/M metagenome (GOLD analysis project Ga0210408, IMG submission 155471) | Forest soil microbial communities from Barre Woods Harvard Forest LTER site, Petersham, Massachusetts, United States - Inc-BW-H-4-M | ecosystem: Environmental > Terrestrial > Soil >...
GAGATCAACAACCCGGCTGGTGTCCGCGGAAAGATTCGCGGATGGTTTTGTATCCCGACCGAGTGTGTCAATATCCAATGCCGCTTAACCAAGGGAACAACATCGTGGACATGGCAGCTCCCGCGGAGCGATGCCTGAGATACATTCTTAAAATACAGGGACAGGAGAACCGATGACCAGTGTGACTGTGAACAGCGCGACAGCAAAAAACGGCGTAGCAGGCTCCTACGGCGGCGCGATGGCGATCGTCACGACGCTGTTCTTCATGTGGGGCTCGCTGACATCGTTAAATGATGTGCTGATTCCCCATTTCCAACATGTTTTCCATCTCAAGCTCGCAGTGAGCATGCTGGTTCAGACCGCGTTTTTCTCGGCATACTTCGTGTTCTCGATCCCGTCCGCCAAAGTCATCGACTGGATGGGTTATCAGAAAGCAATGGTGGCCGGTCTTCTTACCATGGGTGCTGGGGCATTCCTGTTTGTTCCGGCGGCGAGAATACCTTCGTTCGGACTCTTCCTGACGGCACTCATCGTGCTTGCAGCAGGAATAACGATTCTTCAAGTCGCCGCAAACCCCTACGTAACGGTTCTCGGCAAGCCGGAAACCGCCTCAAGCCGTCTGAACCTGACGCAGGCGTTCAACTCATTGGGAACTACAATTGCTCCCTGGATCGGTGGCCTGTTTATTTTGAAATCCGCTGCCGCCGCCGTTACGGAGGATCCAGCGCAGCAGGCCGCCTCGGTCATCAAGCCATATGTTGGACTGGGCATCGTGCTGGCTCTGCTAGCAGTGGTAATCGGAAGCTTCAAGCTTCCCAAGATTACATCCGCCGCCCACTCTCTCGGCGAAAAGGTGAGCGACTCCATTTGGAAGCACCCCAATCTCAGCTTCGGCGCAATCGCGATATTCCTTTACGTCGGCGGGGAAGTCGCCATTGGAAGCTCCATCGCAAATTATCTCGCTTTGGACAACATCGGGCATCTTGTATCGAGTTCCAGCATGCCAGACAGTGCGCTTCGCTATCAGGAGGCATTGCGAGCTGCGGCCAAATACATTTCACTCTATTGGGGAGGCGCAATGATTGGCCGCTTCATCGGATCGGCCGTCCTCCAGAAGATTAAGACCAGACCGGTGCTCTCGTTCTGCGCGGTAATGGCGGCACTCCTCGTAACGGTCTCCGTTCTCAGCAATGGCCTGGTGGCGATGTGGTCCATTCTCTTCGTCGGCTTGTTCAACTCGATCATGTTCCCGAGCATCTTCACCCTGGGTGTTGCGGAACTGGGCCCCCTGACGGGCGACGGCTCCGGAGTCCTGATCATGGCCATCGTGGGGGGTGCGGCGATCCCGTGGGCCGTTGGAAAGATCGGTGATCTTATCAATGCAAAATCTTACGGCGGCGCAATCTGGGGTCAGGGGCTTCACTATGCCTTGATCGTGCCTGCCATCTGCTATCTTTACATTTTATTTTTCGCGCTGAGCGGATCGAAGCCCAATAGCGAGCGATATGCCAAAACGTAGATGTTCGACCCCACGAGATTTGGCGGCGCCGCGCTTTGCGCTAGTCCGGGTGAAGCTTAGCCGAACGCCAAATGCACTTGTGTCCTTCTGACCGTAAGACTGCGTTAGAATTAAAAACGGCGGAGTGGGTGAGCGGTTGAAACCGGCGGTCTTGAAAAACTAAATCGTCGATTCGCTATCTAGTAGAAAATTCAACTAAATCCTTTTGCCAGCCGCAAGATAGCGACGATTTCCGTTTTCTGGAGTTGCTTAGTTTTTGCTCGTTTTGCGCCATTTATAGTGACAATTTGGTGACACTCGAGCGTTTCAACATCTCGCGCACGACCCCCTTGCGCCGAGACGTGGCTGAGTGCGTGAAACCGACGTCGCTGTTTGTCAGCGGACAAACCTCACGCGCTTTTGGCGATGTAACCGAAGGCTCCGAAGATCGACTAATCCTGCCCTCTGACCTTTGCAGCCCTGTTCAGCCTGTAGGAAGTGCTCCTTCCGCCGGCCTCTTCTTGTTCAATCACACCTGCAGCGATCAGCTCTTCGATGTCTCGAAGAGCAGTTCGCGAGGAAGTCTTCGTTATTTTCATCCACTTGTCTCTGGTTAGTTTTCCCTCGAACCCGCTGAACAGCTTATTCAGGACTTTCTTCTGCCGGTCATTCGGAGAGAGGTTCCTTTTCTTCAAGTCCTGCCAGAACAATTCCTTTTCCAAAGCACTGTCTGAGATTCGACTCGATTGCTCGATGGCTCGATCCAGACACCCAAGAAACCATATTAGCCATTCCGTGATGTCCAACGATCCACCCTGGGTCTTCTCAAGAACGTCGTAATAGCCTTTTCGTTCTTCAAGGATTTGCGATGACATGCTGTAGAAACGCTGAGCACTGCCATCCGATCTGGCTAAGCACATCTCGGCGATGGCTCTCCCAATTCTCCCGTTGCCGTCTTCAAAGGGATGAATCGTAACGAACCATAAATGTGCTATTGCGGCCTTCAAGAGCGGATCTTGCTGCTCGCTGCCGTCCAACCGCTTGAGAAACTTTCCCATCTCGCTCTCGACTCGGCTAGCCATGGGTGCAACATAGTGAATCTTGTGGCGGCCAATTGGCCCTGACACAACCTGCATCGGACCCTGGCTGTCGTCCCGCCAGGCGCCGACTCGAAATTTGTCGCTGGTCGTACGAACTCCGGGAAACAAATGGCCATGCCAGTCGAATAGGCGTTCCTTTGTCAGCGGCTCCTTGAATTTCTGCGTCGCGTCCAAGATCATCTCAACGACAGCATCGACATATCGATCCTTGTGGACCTTGAGTCCTCCGACCTCCAGTCCAAGCCTGCGAGCGAGGGACGAGCGGACATTCTCTGGATCAAGGACTACCCCTTCGATCGCGCTGGATTTGATCGTTTCTTCCGTCAGCACCTTTAGTGTTGCGGTCCACTGCGAGGCAAAACCGTAGCCCCGCATCTTGCCGAGCAACAGGCCTTGGCGCAATCGGACTCCAGAGAGCAATGAGGCAAGCGTCTTTGCGTCCCACGTAAATCTAGGCCAATCAATGAGTTCGTGGATGTATTTTCTCGCCATAATCTCGCCGTCAATCTCGCCACAACTGCACTATTTCTCGTCACAACGCCGTCATTTATTCTCGCCATATTCTCGCCATTTTTCTCGCCAGAGTCAAGCCTCGCATCCACATAACGAGAAACCGAACCCCGTACCGAGGCGCGGAAACTGCGACGGAGGACATGCTTGTTGCGCGAGAGAAATGCCCGTCAATGTATGTATTGAAGGCGTGATCCTGACAGGGTAGGACCCGCAAGCGAGGTTGAAGTAAGTGGCGGAGCGGTTGAAACCGAAGGTGCTTCAGAAATTTTAAACTTCACTCAAAAACAAAACTCGCCCTCCGGCTACTCGCAAATTCTTTGTTTGCATAGAAACGTACCAATTTCGTTTTGAAAAAATATGCACTCCCGGCCCAATTCCAGCAACACTTCAGCTACACCCTGCACCAAAATGCAGCAGTTCAAGTCGCCAGTGTCACAAATTGGCCGCTAACTCACAGAGTACGCTAGAATTAAAAACGGAGGAGTGGGTGAGCGGTTGAAACCGGCGGTCTTGAAAACCGTTAGACTCGAAAGGGTCTCGGGGGTTCGAATCCCTCCTCCTCCGCCAGACTGTAGTTAACTATCACTTCCAATCTTTCCGGCGGCCAAAGTCTTTATCCCGATTTACCCGAATGCAGGAATTGCCGACCCAGCGGTCCTCAAAACCGTTAGGCAGCAAGTCATTTTTCGACGCTGTCGCGTTCTCGCGAGCGCACCGAATTGGCAGATTAAGTTCCAGATAGCCCCTGTTCTAATGCCGGATTGGGAATAACCCTCTGGAGACGGGTTTCTCTACAGATGACGGAGCGGGTCTTCTACCGTTTCGTTGGATGGTTTTTCGACATCCCTCTGGAGCGATTTGGTAACGAAGTCCTTTGCTCCGAGCCCCACGGCCAGCGCCAGCGCCAAGACAATTCCACCAAAAAGAATTCCGAAAGCAAGCTGAACGACGCCGGGAGCAATTCTCAGGTGTTCTAGAGCCATGGCTCCGGCGAGCACAATCACCAGCGATTTCACCCCCAGGCTCAGTAGACGCGCATAGTGGAAGTTCATGTTAACTCCACTGATGAGCACGCTACGCGCAAAGAAACGCGCGACGATGCTGCCAACCACGAAGACCAGCGCGGCCCCCAACACATTGGGAATGTACTCGAGGGCATCCTGTGCAAGCCTAAACGTCCACTCCGCATCGAAGGCCGTGATGCCGATCAAGAACCCCACAAGGATAACCAGACCGGCGATTGCTCGGGATACGAGCACGGCGGCGTTTTTCGTTGCCGACTCGGCCGGAGAAGAAAAGCCCCATTCGACGAGCCGTTCACCAAACCGCAACCTGATGAGCAGCCGCCGCGCAACGAACGCCAGGATGAACGCCAAGAAGATCGAGATCACCACCGCCAAAATTAGCGCCACCATGCCAGGCAATAAGCTTGCAAATCGGGCCAGGAGCCGCGCCGCTGACTGCGCCAAGGCCTGCTTTACTTGATCCCACATACATACCTCCATCGCAGTTCGCAGAGTTAAGGGTTAAACCGATCGGGCCAGCGCCATCGGGAGACAAGATAAGATTTAGACGATTCGTAAGCGGCCGATAGGCGCTCGATCCTCTGCTCGGAAGCAGTCGGTCCGGCCGTTTCCAAATCATGGGCATAGGATGCTACCCACGCCAAATACAGAGGCGTCATGGACTTGAGCAGATGATCGCGACTGATCGTACGAAGGCGATGGGCGAGCGCGAAATCAAAGATGATACGCACCCACAGTTCGTCGGGCATGCGGAACTGTTCCAGTGGCAAGCGCGACAGTTTCCTGAGCTCGAAAAGAGTGGCGGGTGGGAGAACCAGGCTCCAGATCTCCTGGAGGTCCCGGTTTCCAAGCTGGAAAGATTCGACCATCCGACTGATATCCACATTCCCCGTGTCTTGCGTGACGGAGACCGGCTCACCGTTCGCCGGAACGGGACCGGAACCGCGCACTCTTTGCCAGCAAACGGCATTTCGTTCCATCTCGAGGAAGACGGGACCCAGCACCTGGGCTATCAGTGAACTGATATTCGCCCAATCTGTGGGCGGGTAGATGCGGGCGCCGAGGTGAATCTCGTAAACCTGCAGATTCGCGCAGGAAGCCGCGGACGCAAGCGAGACAAGCGCATGAATGCCGTTATTCGGGGCATTCCGTCCGGCGCTAAGCATTTTTCGAAAAAGCCGTTGCGAAACCCCTAAATCAGGTCCCATTGGATTGAGGATTCGCTTCCCGTACAGACAACGTGAGAGCGGGGAGATGATGCTGCTATTCAGCAAACCCTCGAATTTGTGCCGGGCATAACGCGGCAGAATGAGATCGAACTCTCCTTCCAGAAGGGGCTGCGCAAGTTGAGAGACCCATCGTGGGGCCGCGTTCTCGAGCTTTGAGGCCACAACGCAGCATGCTCGGGCTCCCAGTTTTTCACCGCCGGCAAAGACGGCTTGGTACGCGCCGAATAGGCTCGACATAGGTGCACCGGTAAGATCCGGTCTAAAGAACGGCCACGAAACCAGAAACGGCAATCCGCCCGTTTCGGCAGTCTCCGGGTTCGGTGAAGCGGGGCCGGCTCCTTTATCGTTTTGCAATACGGCGATTCGAGGAGATCCGGGAAGGTCTTGGAGATCATCCCATAGTCTCGCAATGCCTTCCCGGTCGAGGTCCGCGAGAATTCCGACGACCAGATCGGCGCTGCTTATTTGTTCGATCTTTTCCAGCGCCTGCGGTGGGATGGACTCAACTTCCACTCTTTGCCCCTCTCAACTCTTGGTCTGTCTTCAAAATTCAGACCGAATCGCTTCATTGCTGCAATGACAGAATCCCCAGTAACGGTATGCGTACCCAAGTGGGACGGCTGTTCAATTCATAGAGCACTTCATAGAGCGCTTTGTCCAACAGAAAGATATCCAGCAGCCTGCGTAAATCGACACTAGTGAGCGGCAAAAACTCTGCGCCTTGAGCGGTATTGCGATAGGCACGTAAGAATTCCGCAGCCACTGAGTGCTCCCAGAGTTGCGCCCAGGGGTCGAGACGAGCGACATCCTCAGAACGCCGGGTCGTGTAGTTGATCAGGCTTGCGTGGGCGGCATAACTGAAGGAGCGCAACATGCCGGCTACGTCCTTAAGGGGACATTGCTTGCCGCGCCGGTACGCCAGGGGGCGCGCCGGCTCACCTTCAAAGTCCAGGATCACGAAATCCGTTTTTACTTTGAGGACTTGTCCGAGATGGTAATCTCCGTGTATTCGGGTCCGCAGGCTTCGAATATTATCTGATCGGAGCGCGCTGAATTGGTCGAGAAGCCTGCGCCGCTGGCTGAGAACCGCAGCCGCGATCTCCACCACCTCGTCGGACAAATAGGACACACGCTCCTTTAGGAGATCGAAGACGCCGGCAGCGCGCTGACGAAGGTCCACGAGCAAAGCCTCAAGATCCCGCGCGGTCAGAGGTTCCGGAGCGAATGCCGGATCCTCCGTGGGCGATGCCAGGGCGAGATGCAATTCCGCTGTTCGGCGTCCCAGGGTTGCAGCCGATTCGAGGTAGATTCCGACATGGTCTCGAGCGAGTTCCGTGACGGGGCGCTCCGAAAGCCTCACCGGATTCTCCAGCTCATCGTTTATCGTTTCTGGAAGTATTGTCGAGGCATGCATCTCGTAATAGCGATCGAGCTCTTCAAGAGTCCACTTCCAGCCGTCGCCTTCGTTTGCCACCAGGCCCTGCAACAACGCCAACGTCGCGGGCTCATCGCTCTGCTCTGGCATATATTCGATCGAGCCCGCAAACGGAGGGATCTGCTTGAAATTCGTTTTCTCGGTCAAGTATCGGCCGATCTCAGCATCCGGATTCAAGCCGGATTCGAGGTGGCGGAACAGTTTGAGTATGAAGCGGTCACCATACAGAATCGAAGTGTTGCTTTGCTCGGCCGAGCCGCGCCGAACGGGGAGGGAGGCCCCGTTCTCCCCCATGACATCCTGAAAGGCGTTGCCATGCACGCCGAAGATGCGCGTACGGTGCCCAGTTACCTCGAGTCCCTTTTCAATCAGCGAAAACAAAGCTTCGCACGTTTTGTCGTCGAAAACTCCGTCATGTAACAGGCCAGGTGTCTTCCCCGAGACAATCGGTGCGATGACGGCATTGGGTGCTGCCCGTTGTAATTCATCTGTGTCGTCTCCGAAAGTCATGGCGAGTGCCGTCATGTAGATGTCAGACGCTCCGCTCTCAAACTGCACTTCGACCATCGCTAATGCCGACTGCGATCCATTCAGGAGAACCCAGTCGACAATGCGCGTCGATTCGATGCGACGGGATTTCCCGGCAAACCACCGCTGCTTTGGAAGATATTCGGGAAGATTCGCCGTCTCCAGTCGCTGCAGGCCTGCCCCTTCGAAGATACCGCCCAAGCCCGCGGTGACATTCAGTGGCGTTTGTTCCGCGACAGCTACGGCAGTCGTCTCCGCGAGCTCAGCCCTCCGCTGAAGTTCCAACCAAAGAAAGCTGTAGGGAGCCAGCGTGAGTCGGTAAAACTGCTTTTCGATGGGTGGGAAATCCACATAACCCAGCATTTCCACCGGCGTCATGCCTTCCAATTTTGACAGATCCAGATCAACGGGCTGGGCAAAGCGGGAAAGATTGGCCACGCATAGAACCTGCTCGGCCTGGTACCGTCTGAGATAGGCCAGTATCTTGCGGTTAGACGGGTTAAGAAACTCGATCTCGCCACGGCCGAACACCGTAAAAAGCTTTCGCAGAGCGATCATGTTTCGCATCCAGCTCAAGAGTGAAGACGGATCACCCTGTTGCGCGTCCACATTGATCGCTTCATAGCCCCAGACCGGATCCATGATGACGGGACTGTACAACCGGGCGGGAGTCGCCGCTGAGAAGCCGGCGTTGCGATCCGCGTTCCACTGCATTGGCGTTCGAACGCCGTTGCGGTCGCCGAGATAAATATTGTCCCCCATGCCGATCTCATCCCCATAGTAGAGGATCGGGGTGCCCGGAAAGGAGAGCAACAGACTATTGAGGAGCTCAATGCGTCTGCGATTGTTGTCGACCAGCGGCGCCAGGCGGCGGCGAATACCAAGATTGAGGCGCATTCGAGGATCTGCGCTATATGCGATGTACATATAGTCGCGTTCATCGTTGGTGACCATCTCCAGCGTCAGTTCGTCGTGATTCCTTAAAAAAAGGCCCCACTGGCATGTTTCCGGAATCTCAGGTGTTTGAGAAATGATGTCGGTAATCGGCATGCGGTCTTCCTGCCGCAAGGCCATATAAATCCGCGGCATCAGCGGAAAATGAAACGCCATGTGGCATTCGTCCCCGTCGCCAAAGTATGGGCGAACGTCAGTGGGCCACTGGTTGGCCTCGGCCAGGAGCATGCGGCCTGAGTAATCCTTTTCAATCTCCCGCCGCAGGGTCTTGATGACGGCGTGAGTTTCTGAAAGATTCTCGCAGGTGGTTCCTTCGCGCTCGACAAGGTAAGGGATTGCATCCAGGCGCAGCGCGTCGACTCCTATATCCAGCCAGTAGCGCAGGACCTTGAGCATCTCCTCGACGACTCTGGGATTGTCGAAGTTCAAGTCTGGCTGGTGCGAAAAAAAACGGTGCCAGTAGTACTGTTTGGCGACCGGGTCCCAAGTCCAATTCGATCTTTCGGTGTCAGAGAAGATGATACGCGCGTCTTTGTATTGCTGTTCGGAGTCGCTCCAGACATAAAAGTCGCGTTCCGGCGAACCGCGCGGAGCTTGCCGGGCTGCTTGGAACCACGGATGCTGGTCGGAGGTATGATTTACGACCAGCTCGATCATGACTTGCAGATCGCGATCGTGAGCCGCTGCCAGAAAACTACGGAAATCGTCGAGGGTGCCATATATTGGATGGACGTTCAGGTAATCGGAGATATCGTAGCCGTCATCCTTAAGTGGCGACGGAAAGAACGGCAGTAGCCAGAGGCATGTGGCTCCCAGCTCCCGAACATAATCCAGTTTTTGAATCAAACCAGGGAAGTCGCCAATTCCGTCGGCGTTGCTGTCCTTAAACGCTCGCACGTGCAATTCGTAGATGACGGCATCCTTGTACCAGAGTGGGTCGCCTGCACTTCCCTGCCACTTAGCCATCGTTTCCGCACCTCATGCGCGATTCCGAGACTCGGGCTGGTAAACTACGATTCCCAAAGGTGGAAGAGTCATATTTAGTGAATATGGTTGCCCATGAATTGGCAGCGCGACCGCCTCCAAACCACCAAAGTTACCCTGACCGCCGCCGCCGTATAGAGGCGCGTCGCTGTTCAGCACCTCCTTCCAAAAGCCTTCGCGCGGGACACCGACACGGTAGTTCTGTCTGACGACCGGAGTAAAATTACACACGAAGAGCAGTTGGTCCTCGGGATTCCGACCGCGCCGCAGGAAGCTGACCACGCTCCTTTGAATGTCGTTGCAATCCACCCAGGCGAAACCGCCGGCAGCAAAATCTAATTCGTGAAGCGCAGGCTGGCCGCGATACAGGGTGTTCAAATCGCGCACCCAGCGCGCCAGCCCGGAGTGCAGAGGCGACTCGAGCAGATGCCAGTCAAGACCGCTATCGTGATTCCATTCCGACCACTGGCCAAACTCACTGCCCATGAACAGCAATTTCTTCCCGGGATGCCCAAACATAAAGCCGTAGAGCAGCCGCAGATTCGCGAATTTCTGCCATTCGTCTCCCGGCATTTTACGCAATAGCGAGCCTTTTCCGTAGACGACCTCGTCGTGTGAGAAGGGCAGGACAAAATTCTCGCTCCACGCATAGACCAGGCTAAACGTAATTTGCTTGTGGTGATAGCTCCGAAACACCGGGTCTTGTGACATGTACTCGAGCATGTCGTGCATCCAACCCATGTTCCACTTAAAACCAAATCCGAGGCCGCCGACGTAATTAGGGCGGGAGACCTGCGGCCAAGCGGTTGATTCCTCCGCGATCGTCATTACGCTCGGAAACGCGGCATAGACCTGTTCGTTGAAGCTTCTCAGGAATTCAAGGGCCTCGATGTTTTCCTTTCCGCCGTAGCGATTGGGTATCCATTCTCCGTCGCGCCGTCCGTAGTCGAGATACAGCATCGCCGCTACGGCATCGACGCGCAGGCCGTCTACATGGTATTTGTCCAGCCAGAACAAGGCGTTGCTGATCAAGAAGCTCCGAACTTCATTTCGACCGTAATTGAAAACAAAAGTATTCCAATCTGGCTGTTCTCCTTTTCGCGGGTCCGCGTGCTCGTAGAGGTGAGACCCGTCGAAATAGCCGAGACCCGCTTCATCCTTCGGGAAATGTGCGGGTACCCAATCCAGAATCACACCGATTCCTTGCTGATGGAGATAGTCCACAAAATACATGAAGTCGGTTGGGGAACCGAACCTGCTTGTAGGAGCAAAGTAGCCGGTTGTTTCATATCCCCACGAACCGTCGAAGGGATGTTCCATAACGGGAAGTAACTCGACGTGTGTGAAACCCGCAGCATGGACATAGTCGGCCAGCAAAGAGGCCATTTCGCGGTATGTGAGCCAACGGTTGCCTTCCTCCGGCACGCGTCTCCAGGAGCCTAGGTGCACCTCGTAGATGGAAATGGGGGCATCGAGGGAGTTGAGTTTCGCGCGGCCTGCCATCCAGGAATCGTCCTGCCAGGAATAGCTCTCGAGGTCCCACACTCGAGAAGCGGTCTGCGGCCGGATTTCGGCCGCAAAACAATAGGGGTCCGCTTTGTCGACCTGATGTCCCTGATAGGTGGACTCTATGTGGTACTTGTACGCGTCCCCCTGGCGCACGCGGGGTATGAACGTTTCCCAAACCCCTGCGGAACTCGGCTCCATTGGATTGGCCGAAGTGTTCCATTTATTGAAATCACCGATGACAGAAACGAGCTTGGCATTGGGGGCCCACACAGCAAACTGAACTCCCCGTTGCCCATCGCGCTCTACAAAGTGGGCGCCAAATCTTTCGTAGGCGCGGTGAAAAGTTCCTTCCGCAAGCAAATACCGATCAAATTCAGTTAGAACCGGTTGCATAATGCGCTCTCCCGTTCTGAGCTGGGCCTTCTAAGCCCTGTTCGACAGAGCGACCTATAGATAGTAGTCGAAATCCTTCTCCGTTCGCACCCACCTCCTCAGAAGCAAAACATGCGCCGGCAAACTTTCCGGAACAAGTTCCACATAATTTCGCGAACCTTGCCATAAGAACCGGCCCTCGCTGAGCAAGTCGTGTGCCTGAAATGTATGACGCGTGTCCAGTCCGATGGAGCCAAGATCGAGATTGATCCAGCCGCTTTGGACATGACAACAATCCAGATTCACCACCACGACGATCACACTCGAGAGGTCGTCTGTGGCCCTGGTATAACAAATCAATGCAGGATTATCCGTCTCGTGAAAACGCAAGTTGCGATTGCTTTGCAGGGCCGGATTCTCCTTGCGAATACGATTCACGCTGGCAATGAAACTCTTCAGGGTGGCCTTGGAACCCAGGTCCCGGTGTTTGAGTTCATATTTTTCAGAATTAAGATATTCTTCACCGCCGGGGTGCAGTGGCGCATTCTCGCACAGCTCAAAGGACGGACCATAGATACCGTAATTGCCGCCCAAGGTGGCCGCCAGAATGAGCCGGACCATGAACGCGGGGCGGCCGCCCACTTGGAGAAACTCCGGGAGAATGTCGGGCGTGTTTGGCCAAAGATTCGGGCGCAGGTACTCCCGCACATCGGTTTGCGCCAGTTCAGTAAAGTATTGTTTAAGCTCTTGTTTCGTGTTACGCCACGTAAAATAAGTGTAGGACTGAGAAAAACCAAGCTTGGCAAGTCGATACATCACATTAGGTCGGGTAAACGCTTCTGCAAGGAAAAGCACATCGGGGTGTTGGTTTTTAATTTCAGTGATGACCCACTCCCAAAAAGGAAATGCTTTGGTGTGGGGGTTGTCTACTCGGAAGATCCGTACACCTTGTTCGATCCAGAAAAGGAAAACACTCTTCAATTCTTCCCATAGCGCTCGCCACTGCGCGGTCGCGAAATTTAGGGGGAAGATGTCTTGATATTTCTTGGGGGGATTCTCCGCGTACTGAATGGAGCCATCCGGCCGAGTGCTGAACCACTCCGGGTGTTCCCGCACGTAAGGATGATCCGGCGAGCACTGGAGGGCTATATCAAGCGCGACCTCGAGCCCATGGTCGGCCGCTTTGGCCAGGAACCTTCGGAAGTCCTCCAGAGTTCCCAATTCGGGGTGAATGGACTTATGGCCGCCTTCCGCCGATCCGATGGCCCACGGACTTCCGACATCACCCGGCCCGGCAGGCAGGGTATTGTTTTTGCCTTTACGGAATGTTCTTCCAATCGGATGAATCGGAGGAAGGTACAGGACGTCGAAACCCATCGAGGCAATGTAGGGCAGCCATTGTTCGCAATCCCGAAAGGTTCCATGACGATTCTGTTCGGGCGAGCAAGACCGGGGGAAGACCTCGTACCATGTGGAGAAGCCTGCTTTCTCGCGATCGGCGACGACCGGCAACTGTTTGTCATACCGGGTGACAAGCTCGCGCTCGGGGTAAAGCTGAACTAATCCCAGCAGATCAGTATCCAGAGCAATGGCTGTTTGCGACTCAAGTTGTTTGTTTTCACGCAATCTGCGCGCCCAGTCGCGTAGCATCTCGCCGTCTTTTCCTTTGGCACGGGTCGCGGCTGCCTCAATCAACCCGGCGCCGATCAGCAAATCGACAGAAATATCCTGTTTTGCCGAGATGCGCTTTTCCAAATCTCGCCGCCATGTCTGAAAATGGTCGACCCACCCTTCGACCGTGTACGTATATCTTCCTAATTTTACGACGCAAAACTCGCCACGCCAGCGGTCACTGCCGAGTGGCTTCATAGGCGATACTTGCGGTTGACTTCCATCCTGCCAGTAGACGAGCCGGCAGGCGACCTGATCGTGGCCGTCAGTGAAAACATCGGCTTCCACAATCACTTTTTCATCTATGACGCGCTTAGCCGCAAATCGCCCGCAATCAATTTCCGGCGAAACCCGTGCGATTACGACGCGCAGTCGACCGTTTGATGTCGGTTCCGACATTGGCTCGAGATTCTCCATCTTTGTCACCCGGGAATTGCTGGGGCATTCACCGAAAAATAGAGCAGCTTAACCATTCTACGACCCATATGGGTGGATGCAATTCGATATTCACTGGAAGATTGTTCCGTACCTTGTTTTCCAAATATCCAGCCTTGATAGGGGAATTCCCTTATTCGATTTTTCCTCAAATCCATTGGCTGGCGCGACGTCAGGCGGCTAAATTAAGCAAATAACTTGATTGTGTTTGGCCACCAGGGATTTGTATTCTCTTGAACGCTGACTGGGTCGGCCGCAAAGGACGTCGCTCCGCGTCATCCTCCCAGCGGGTTGCGAGGATTGAGCTTGGACATTTCAATCCATGAGATATAAGCACAAAATGCCGTTTGGCGCAGAAGTCCTCGACGATGGAACCGTGCGCTTTCGCTTATGGTCTCCCAAGGCGCAGGACGCTTCGGTTGACGTGTCTTCCAACAGTCTTCCGATGTCACGGCTGGAGGATTGCTGGTTCGAGCTCGTCACGCGGGAGGCTCGGCCCGGCACACTGTATCAGTTCACGATTGATCGTCAACACCGTGTCACCGATCCTGCCTCTCGATATCAACCCTTAGGGGTGCATGGGCCGAGTCAGGTGGTCGATCCGGCCGCTTTTACGTGGGAACACGACAACTGGCGCGGCCGTCCGTGGGAGGAAGCGGTCATCTATGAACTTCATGTCGGGACTTTTTCTCCTGAGGGGACTTTTGCGGGTGCCGAACGAAAGTTGAACCACCTTATAGCGCTTGGGATCACGGCGATCGAACTCATGCCCCTGTCGAGCTTTGCCGGGCGATGGAATTGGGGTTATGACGGCGTGTTGCCGTACGCTCCTGCAAACTGTTATGGCCGACCCGAGGAACTCAAACACTTTGTAGACACCGCTCATTCCGCGGGTTTGATGGTTTTTCTAGATGTCGTTTATAACCACTTCGGGCCAGAAGGAAATTATTTGCACCTATATTCCCCGCAATTTTTCAGCTCGCGGCACCGCACGCCATGGGGCGACGCTGTGAATTTCGATGGCCCGGGCAGCCGCGTGGTGCGAGACTATTTCATTCACAATGCACTGTATTGGCTGGAGGAATATCAGATAGATGGTCTGCGGTTGGACGCAGTGCACGCGATATACGATGATTCCTACCCGGAGTTCCTGGTTGAACTGGCGGAAACAGTCCGGCGATCGCTTCCCCGAGAGCGCTTAATCCATCTGGTCTTAGAAAACAACCGGAATGCCGCTCATTATCTTAAAAGCGATCCGCAAAACCATGCTGGCGGGTACGCTGCACAATGGAACGATGACATTCATCATGCGCTCCACGTTCTCATCACCGGCGAGTCAGACGGCTATTATGCTGACTACTACGGCAATCCGATCTGGCATTTAGGGCGCTGTCTCTCCCAAGGCTACAGCTATCAGGGAGAGCCCTCCCAATACAGAGGCGGCAAGTCGCGCGGTGAACCCAGTCAAAATCTGCCGCCAGGCTGCTTTGTCTCCTTTTTGCAGAATCACGACCAAATCGGGAACCGCGCTTTTGGTGACCGAATAGGGAATCAATCAGATCCAAGAAAGGTGAAAGCAGCGCTTGCCGTGTTGCTCTTATCCCCCTCACCTCCACTGCTTTTTATGGGAGAAGAATTTGGCGCGAGTAATCCGTTTCTCTTTTTCTGTGACTTCGGACCCGAGCTGTCTTCTAAGGTCCGAGAAGGCCGTCGCTCCGAATTTGAGCGATTTACCCAGTTCAACTCCGCTGAGGCCCGCGCTCGCATACCCGATCCGGCTAGCGAAGAAACATTCTCCCGATCGAAAGTCGATTGGTCTTCGTTGGGATCTGCATCACACTTCAGTTGGCTGTGCTTCTACCGGGGACTGCTGGAGTGTCGGCGACGGGAGATTTTGCCGCTCATTAAGGACATTCTGCCTGGTGCGTCGAAATTCGAGACTCTGGGCGCAAGGGCCGTTTCCGTAGTTTGGGCGCTTAAGGATGGGAGAAAGTTGTCTATGATCGCGAACTTCGATAACGCTAGCCTCAATGGGTCCAAACCGCTGTACGGCACGTTGCTCTATACGACAGTTGAAGGAAGCTCCGATCTTTTGTACACCGGATTCGTGCCCCCCTGGTCCGTCGCATGGTTCCTTGCGTCGCAAAACACAGTATTCCCGTTGCGTCTTGGCGCGTCATGATTTCCGCAAGCGAACCATATCGTTGCCTTCCTCGCTTGCACCGTCCACTGCGAGCCCATACACTTTGTTCGCAGTGTCAGTATGTCTCGTGTGCCGAATGGGCATCTAAACTCGCGAGCGTACGATCGATCCAGGATTGAAGACCGTGCGCGTCGGATTATTCACAAGGGAGTTTCCTCCGCAAGTGTATGGCGGTGCGGGAGTTCATGTAGATTACCTGAGCCGTGAGCTAGCCAAGCATATCGCAGTGGAAGTGCACTGTTGGGGTCCGCAGAATTTTGATAACGGGAATCTACATGTACGCGGTCGGGAGCCCTGGGAAGAAATTACCAACGCTACCGAAGGGAAATTCAAAGGCGCTCTCGAGGCTTTGAGCCTGAACCTGACGCAAGTGAAGTTCCTGACGGGCATTGACATCGTCCACACCCACACTTGGTATATGGCGATGGCCGGCTATTTCGCAAAGAAGCTCTACACGCTTCCCTTTGTTCTCACCACTCACTCGCTGGAGCCGCTTCGCGCGTGGAAAGCTGAGCAGCTAGGGAGCGGCTATGCCATGAGTTCCTGGATGGAACGGACAGCGATTCTCGATGCCGACGCAATCATTGCTGTTTCCGAAGGCACCAGAGCGGACATCCTGCGGGCCTATCCAGACGTGAAGCCCGATCGAATTCATGTCATCTATAACGGCATCGACCTGGTCGAATATCGAAAAACCTTTGAGACCGGTGCATTGAGTAATTATGGGATCGATCCGGCTATTCCCTACGTCTTGTTCGTCGGCCGAATCACTCGACAGAAAGGCGTGACACATCTCGTGGACGCAATTCGTTACTTGCCTAGGGAAACCCAGGTAGTGCTTTGCGCTGGCGCGCCGGATACGCCAGAAATTGCCGCAGAGTTGCGACAGAATGTCGAGGATGCTCGGCGCGGACATCCGCGTATCATTTGGATTGAAAAGATGGTCACGAAACAGGAGGCAATACAGCTTTACAGCAATGCCCGCGTCTTCTGTTGCCCATCGGTCTACGAGCCCTTTGGCATCATCAACCTCGAGGCAATGGCGTGCGGCGCCCCAGTGCTCGCCAGCGCCACAGGAGGCATTAAAGAGGTCGTGGTTGACGGAGAAACAGGTTACTTGGTTCCTTTCGATCAAGATCCGGTTACAAGTTTTCCCCTTGATCCCGAAAAATTTGCGCGGGATCTTGCCGCTGGGATCAATCGACTGCTTGAGGATCCGGAGAGATGCAAGCGCTTCGGAGTTGCGGGGCGAAAGCGCGTAGAAGAGACCTTTAGCTGGACGGCGATAGCTCAACAGACGATCCGGCTCTACGAACAGCTGATTCAGGAATCGGTGTGAAGCCTACTGACTTAATTCGGGCGGGCCGCGGCCAGGGATCGTAAATATGCTTCTCTCCGCCATGGTTCATCTATTCAATAAAATCGCGGCTATTTGGCACTTCCCCCTGCTGGCTTAATCATTCGTTCGCATAGACTCGAGTGTTAACCCTCTTTAAACCAATCTGATGCAACAGCTTCATCGCGTCGTGCTTTGTATGTAGAAAGTACAAACCAGAGTGGGTAACGTGATTCTTTTCTGCGTACTAGAACCAAAGCTCAACAAAGCCAGCTAGACTTGCAAAGTTGCTAAAACTCACGATTTACCTATCTTGGTAAACAACATGCACGAGTTTCAATCACAGCTGCCTCCAATGAAAGGAAGTGTCGCGAGTCGAGAGAGGTGATTCTGAAAATGGGCCGGACGCCCTCTCTGACGGCGTACCGTAAGTCCACTGGATACCCTTTTTCGCGAGGGGCCAACCTGAACCACGTCGGCTGAGCCGTAAATATTTTTGGGAGATGATTATTTTCAAGTCGGAGCCGTGGTCGCCGCTCTGGTTACTCCTCGGTCGGGTGAGGAGATGCGAGAATGGATTGCCGATATGGTGGAACAGAACTCTAGGGTGTTGCGCCGTAAAGGCGGCCGATCGATAAAACAGCTACAAATGGCTTTATCTAAAGGGGAAGGAAGAATAGCGGAGGTTTTGAACAGACATCCAATTGACAGAGAATCTCCCCGCCTCCAGGATGTGGGTCGGAGGTCGCTCATGAGCCAAACACAACTGAAACAGTCTTATGTCGCTGTGACGATCACCTGTAACCACTGCAGGAAGGAACAGGTCGTCCATGTACGGCCCGGTGGCGGATTTTGGTCGACGGCTCATCAATCGGTTCTGTGTTTGAGCTGCGGCAAGTACTTTTACGTGATGCTTCCCGAGGCTATTATTGGCGGCCCATTTCTCCGGTAACACGGGTTACCCGAATCGAGCACAATCTGGCCGGCCCCAAGAGCAGGATCGTGGATAGGGCGTGCAATACGTCTGTCGGGAGTAACATGGAAGCACTCCGCGAGCATGGGATCGTGCCGAGCATGAGAAGGCCAGCGCGAGTTGCGAGAGCTTTACAGGGTTGACCTGATGACGACTCGAACCCATTTGCTCTAACCTCGCTTTCCCTGATGGTGTGTTTCGCCGAAAGAGCCTCTCGGAGACCTGAAGAGTCAAAGTGGACGACAGCTCACAAGGGTTCGCAATGCCAGTCGGGGTCGAGCAGCGCGCCGACGGATCGTGCGAGTTCGCGGTCTGGGCACCGCGTCACAAGTCCGTGAAGCTTCATCTGTTCGGTTCGGCCTGGCAGGCTGCAACGGATGCGCCAGCGAACTCGGGCGATCATTCGAACGAACGATACATCGAAATGGAGCGAAACAATTTTGGATATTTTCGAGCTACCGTCGAGAACATCTTCCCTGACTCTCGCTATATGTATCAGCTTAACCGCCCAGAGAACGGCCGATTGAATGGGATGGAACGGCCCGATCCTGCTTCACGATTTCAGCCCGAAGGTGTGCACCGGGCTTCACAGGTGGTGGATCTGGGAAGCTTCTCTTGGACGGACCAGAGTTGGAAGGCGCCTGCCCTAGAGAAAAGCGTTTTTTATGAAGTGCACATTGGAACATACACGCCTGCTGGAACGCTCGATGCTCTTGCGGAACAGCTGGCGAAACTAGCTGATCTTGGTGTGACGACCATCGAGTTAATGCCCGTTGCGCAATTTCCGGGTGCACGTAATTGGGGCTACGACGGGGTATACCCTTATGCAGTGCAAAACACATACGGGGGGCCGCGGGCGTTGCAAAGATTCGTCAACGCCGCGCATGCGCATGGGCTCGCCGTGGCGCTCGACGTGGTCTACAACCATCTTGGTCCGGAAGGAAATTACGTTTCCGAGTTCGGACCGTATTTCACGGAGAAGTATAAAACGCCGTGGGGACCGGCGATCAATTTCGATGGGGCGCAGAGTGAGCCTGTTCGCAGATTTTTCATCGACAACGCAATCGATTGGTTTGAGAACTATCATATCGATGCTTTGAGGCTCGACGCTGTTCACGGGATCTTCGACTTTAGTGCTGTTCACTTTCTTGCTGAATTGCAAGAGCGTGTGGATGACGCGGGAAAGCGCCTCGGCCGAGAGCTGATCTTAGTGGCCGAGAGCGACCTGAACGATGCCAAAGTTCTCCTCCCT